>FWWL01006369.1_pt1 | contig 17223 bp, 15 predicted proteins | sample 2228331 | NCBI WGS metagenome assembly FWWL01 (sample SAMEA103939775, study PRJEB20133) | metagenome
TCTTCCGATTTCGCGGGGACGCGTCCAAGGCGGCATCGCCGACAGGTTTCCATCCCCTAACGAGGAGTGCGGTTTCTTCCGCGTGGACGTCCCAGACGTCCCAGTGGACGTCCCAGAACTGCCAGGTTTCCATCCCCTAACGAGGAGTGCGGTTTCTTCCGCCAGCTGATGTCGCCGAGGCCTTTGAGGGCGAAGGGATCCCAGGTTTCCATCCCCTAACGAGGAGTGCGGTTTCTTCCGCCCGACACTTCCGCGCGTGTTGCCGAAGATGTTCTCGGCAACTACGAGGCCGGGTTTCCATCCCCTAACGAGGAGTGCGGTTTCTTCCGCCAGAAGAGCTGCAACCGAATTCGTCGACGCCCTGGAATGTCGGTTTCCATCCCCTAACGAGGAGTGCGGTTTCTTCCGCTGACGATGTCCTAGCGCGTTGTGACGTAACGCACGGTCTACATCGTGTTTCCATCCCCTAACGAGGAGTGCGGTTTCTTCCGCTCGACGAGTGTATCATGCAAATTGACAGTTCCCCGTATTGTGGGTTTCCATCCCCTAACGAGGAGTGCGGTTTCTTCCGCGAGACCAGCTCTGCCCGCTGCACCAGCCGACCAGACCACTCGTTTCCATCCCCTAACGAGGAGTGCGGTTTCTTCCGCCCGAACGGCTGCGGCCCGTAGCGAAGGATCGAAGGAAGGGGGTTTCCATCCCCTAACGAGGAGTGCGGTTTCTTCCGCTTACCTGGACGGAGAGGGGCATGCCTCAGGAGGTCCTCGAGGCGTTTCCATCCCCTAACGAGGAGTGCGGTTTCTTCCGCTATAGGAGCAGAACACAATGCAACCCAAACTTGTAACGTCTGCGTTTCCATCCCCTAACGAGGAGTGCGGTTTCTTCCGCAAGATTAGGTCTCTCAACGAAAACGAGAGACTGGCGTTCTCGTTTCCATCCCCTAACGAGGAGTGCGGTTTCTTCCGCATGATGGGCAGGCTAGACATCCATACGCTCAGCGCCTGGCAGCCGGTTTCCATCCCCTAACGAGGAGTGCGGTTTCTTCCGCTATTCCAGCTGACCTTGCGCATACTGTTCTCAATGGACAAGTTTCCATCCCCTAACGAGGAGTGCGGTTTCTTCCGCTTGACACTGGCGACATACCCATAGAGCTACAGTCCACCAGCTAGTTTCCATCCCCTAACGAGGAGTGCGGTTTCTTCCGCTTGAGCGGCTTCGTCCCGTCGCGGCGGAGAAGGCCACGGTGCGTTTCCATCCCCTAACGAGGAGTGCGGTTTCTTCCGCGAGGATAACTCGGCGGCTAAAGGATGAGCTGAGCGGAGCAAAGTTTCCATCCCCTAACGAGGAGTGCGGTTTCTTCCGCCTGTCTCGGACTAGGGACCTGACAGTTGGAGGTCATGGTGGGTTTCCATCCCCTAACGAGGAGTGCGGTTTCTTCCGCTCGAATTGATCGATTGCCCGCGCCCACGTGTGTGGTGATGGCTCTATGTTTCCATCCCCTAACGAGGAGTGCGGTTTCTTCCGCTAGGGTTCTCCTCCTCGAGGGCCCTCCTCCTCGAGGGTCCTAGGGTTTCCATCCCCTAACGAGGAGTGCGGTTTCTTCCGCACGCTGACGACGGGGATAGCGGTACCCTCGACGTCAACGGCGTTTCCATCCCCTAACGAGGAGTGCGGTTTCTTCCGCCTTCGTGTCTCCGATTCCGCGTCACCAGTGCATGCCGGTGAGTTTCCATCCCCTAACGAGGAGTGCGGTTTCTTCCGCTTGAGGGTCGAGCTGCCTTCGGGTAGCGATGCTGCTCTGGATGGTTTCCATCCCCTAACGAGGAGTGCGGTTTCTTCCGCCGATCAAGGCCGGAGGCGGGTTTGAGCTGGTGGTTTGGTGGGGGTTTGGCCGACGACGCCGGTCGAAGGGGCATTGGCGGCGTCGGCCGCCCGATCCTGACTAGCCGGGGCTCCAACGATCATGGCCCGAGGCCGCTGGTAGACTGGTGCCCCGCTTACTACGTGTACCCTCTTGGCGCACGATGCACACAGCCGATAAATGCGAACAGCATCCTTTCTGTGGTCGATTACCCGTTCGAGTCTCCGAACCATCCTGGAGTAGTCCGCTTCAGCCAAATCGACCTCGTACGCACTTTTTTGCACGCGCACCCCGTAATCATCCAGTATCCGGCTCACGCGGGCCCGGGTCTTGTTGTCCGGTATGTCGTATGCCACGCACATCAGCATAGCTACACCCTTTCCATCACGTATGCATCGAATTCTCCCTTTTCCAGAACCGCTCGTGCAAGAGACCTGGCCATCTCGAAGGGAATCGCGTTCAGCTCCCACCGCTTTCCCTGATAGTGAGCAGTCTTGCAAAACACGTCATTCACACGCTGAATTACGAATTCCAATCCGACCGGGTTAAGGTAGACACCTTCGGATTTTCTGTCTTCGAACTCCTCCTTCAGCTCCCTTCGCCGAGCAGCTCCGAAGATCGCTCTGTCAATTACCGGCCGAAAGGGCTCCATCAGGTCGAGAGCCAGAGCGGGCTTCCCAGGCTTGTGAGAGTGGTACAGGCCGACATATAGATCGAATCCGGCGGCCAGTGCAGCTGCCATACACCGCTGCTGCAATAGCATGTACCCAGTCGATAGGCATGCATTTATGAGGTCCCGAGGAGGCCGCTTCGATCGTTCGAAGCCGTCGGGAATGCCGAGCGATGCAGCACGGTAGTATTCACGTGTAGCCGCTCCCTCGACGCCTCTCAGGCTTTCCAGGCTCTCAGCTTCTAGGGCTTCGGCTGCAGCAGATCTAAGCCGAGCTATGAAGGGGCGAACAGCATGAAGCCCTCGTCTCGCCCACTTGTCCAGCACGGTCGCCTCGTTGAGGAGCTTTGCCTCGACGAGACGGCGTGCGACTCCAACGCTGCCAGATTCGTTCATCGTGTATATCCGCTTCCGCAGCGGGACGTTGCTGTTGTAGGCCCCTTCTATCTGGCCGCGATAGCGACCATTCTTGTCAAGGAGAATGGTCCGGATTCCTCTGTCTAGTAACAACTTCATTGCAGGCGCGGTTATGTTGGAGCCCCAAAGAATTACCCCTTCGAGATCAAGAACTGGAGCACTGCCTATGCGCTGGGAGTCCCTGAGGATCTCCAGGCGTTCACCCCTTCTCGTGACCACCGCATCGGGGCTCGTGACGTAGAGGAACATGTGTGCGGCGGCTAGCTTTGCTTTTTATCCGAGGAGGTCCTGGGAACGAGGGCAATCCTGCCCATTCCCTGGGCTGTCTTGACTCCGCAGCCGGATATGGATGCCAAGCCGAATACCATCTTGTGCTCCGGGGAAGCGCTGTCGAACTTATACTCGACCTTTCCTATGAATCCTATGTAATTGGAGTCGGGGAGGCTTAGGGGGACGGTCTTCAGGTTGTACGAGGTGACCACGATCGCTTCCGGATCCGGTAGAGGCTCAGCGATTCCCAAATCAGCACTCCACTTCTGCAAGGTGCTCTGAACGACGAGAGAGGGGAGGGGGAAGACCTGGAGATGCCCCCGCTTGTGCTTGAAGGCAGTAGGGGTCTCGAACCGCACGCGGAGGCGATCGCCTTGGAGCAGCGGTTCCACCAAGTCTGCTGTGGCAATGTCGGTACGCTCCAGGCTCTCGACGGTGGCAATCGCCGAAGAGAGACTCAGCTTGGTTCCGCGGAGGCTCGGGATGACTTTTTCGCAGGCTCTCGCCGCCTCGCCCCAGACGAACAGCTGGAAGCCGACCTGCTCACCAGCGACCAGGCACAGGCGCCCAGGTTCACCAGAGGAGATTGCCTCGCCACTGAGGGGGGTCACGGCGTAGGGTTTCGGGCCAGCGGCGTCGTGCAGGCGGGTGGCCAGGGAGGAATCGATCGCCTGCATCGCGCGCAGGAGGCCGGCGGCGGTGATGGGGCCCGTCCACTCAGGTATCCGGCCGTCTCGTACGACGGTTGAAACCACGTCCCACCGGACGGCCAGGTGCTCGGGAAGCGTGCGACCCCCGAGAATCCAAGGGCTTCCTCGAGTAGGCATCTTTACTCCGCGCATTTATGAGGCGGCACCGGTGCTCTTGGCTTAAGGCCAAACCCTCTGCATATTCAGGGTTCCGACCAAGAAGTTGTCGATGACTCCGTGATCCACCTGCTGTTGGACGCCCTTATCCGGGGTAGGAAAGAACTGATCTTTGAAGTGAGCTGCAGCCAGCACGAACGGCTCCTGCTTGCTGTCGGCATCCCAAAGCCTGAGGGGTCTTACCCAGAGGGGCGAAGCACGTCGCTTGTTGGGAATGTTGCCCCGTTTCCGGCCTCTGAGTGGAATCGGTAGGCCGAAGGGGATCCGCTTCTTGAGTGGAAGTTGGCTTCTGTATTCCTGGTACCTGCTCCCGAATGCGGCCATCGCCGCCAGGGGTGAGTGAAAGCGATCTTTGCTCAAGTAAATCGAAAGGCAGCTCAGATTGGGATAGGCATTGGTGGCTCTGGGAGGAGGTGAAAGGGCTGCCAGTTTTGACAGCTCGCTCCTGATATCGTCGGCGCCTCGTGGTTTGAACGACTGCTCCTCGAGGAAATCTCCGAAGATACCGGGCTCGAGAACCTTAGCCACTCTTATGGCGCCGAAGCCACGCCGCGCCCTGGTGCCTATCCCGCCGAAGGTGCAGAGCAACCAGAGGGCTCCTACGACCAGCCTGCCTTGATCGGGGCTCGGCTTGCTCGGCCCTCGCCACCCCAGGTGAACGAGCGCCCCAAGAGGCTGGTTGTCGCCCGTTCTGAACAAGCCTTTTCTGGCTGTGTCGCCGACCTTCCTGAGGGCCACTTGGCCCAGGTACCGTAGGCCTTGAGCGTCAGCTACAAGTCCCTGGCGCTCTGCTCCGTTTACCAGCGTTTGCCAGTCCGCGGGTGACAAGTGCGCTTCGGGAGACCAATAAGACTTCACGGTCAGCTTCGAGGGATTGCTAGCGCTACCGAATACGTCCGCCTCTCTACCCGCCAAAGTGACCGAGTATGGCTGGGAGAGTATGGCTCTGGCCCAGTAGCGCAAAGCGCCACGGATGCTCGGAACCCTGAGCCCTTCGACTACCGGGTCGGTCTTCGGGATATCCGCCCCTCCTATGAACAGGGGGGTTTCGACGCGCAGGAGGAGTACCGTCTCGGGATGATAGGTCGTCGACCAGCCACTAGGATGAGCCATCTTTATCTCCGAGGAACCAACCGTACCCAGCTGCCTTCTTCGCACCTGCAGCAGAAAAGGTCAGACCATCGTAGAGCAAGTCGGCTGCATGTCTGGCAGCGGCTGGATCCCACGAGCTTATAAAGAAGCGGAAGTGTGTGCCGGCGGGTACGACTGCAAACATGATAGGATTCGGCTGTTGGTCGTCCGTGGGAAAGTTTCGTTGTGGGTCCCCGTAGTAGAGGGAGAAGTGTGGGTTCATCACATCGAGCTCGAGCAGCTTTCGATCTTTTGTGCCCACCGGGTAGGCATCGTAGAAGCTTGCAACCCCCCTTTTTCCTGGGCTACCGAACAGCTTGGCAACCTCATTTGCGTCCATGTTTCCATGTGCCACCCTGTCCTCGGCTATATAGCGAGCGAGCCCTTTGAGAGAGGACGCCGGGATGTAAGGCAGTCCAAGCCTGTCGAGGGTGATGCCTACCTCTAACGGCGTTTCGGTTCCCAAACCTACTATCATGCGGCCACCAAGCCGCAGCTCGAGCGCCTCGACGTGGAGCCCTGCTGCCCGTAGCCCTTTTTCTAGGGCTCGATGGCGGTGCTCCGCAAGCTTCAGCGCCTCGGACAATGATCCTTGGGACTTGCCAATGAAGTTCTCTAGCGTCGTTTTCCTGTCGACGCTTCTAGTAGGGCCGTCTAGTGAAAATTGAACGAACTTGCCGAGCAACAAGCCCGGGTTAGGCATGTCGGCATCAGAGAGGGTCCCGTAGACCTGTCGTGCCTCGCGGCATTGCAGGACCAGCCGAGCATTGCCTGGACGCATATCTTCCCTCGGCATCAGGACTCGGCTCCGCTCTCGGAGGCAGGGCGCTCTATCATTGCCTGGCAAAATCTTTTCAGCCAGGTAGCCAGTTCAAGGGCTTCAGTCTCAGCCATTCTGTACAACCAGACATCCGTCTCGTTGGACACTAGCTTGTCCAGGCAGGTCTTGATCGCCGAAGTACCAGAAACGGGGATCTCGAAGACCTCCTCACACAACCACGACGACACCGCCTCTGCCAGTGCTGTCTGAGGCTTCTCCGCAGCCGACCCCCCCTTTGCCCAGTAGAAAGCCAGTGCCGGCCCGATCCCAGAGGTAACTATCAGCGTGGGCAGTGATTCGGCATTCGACCGAAGCTCTTTTAGGTAGTCCCGCGGAAGAGATTGGGAGCGGGCTATCGCACTCTTTACGAACTCCAGGGCCTTCTTGGCGCGCTTCTGGTCAAGGGTTCGCGACATCGTCGTCTTCATGGCTTCGCTCCTATTTGCTCGCTTTCGACATGGTGCAGCGGAACAACCCCCTGCCTATCGACGCCTCTCCACCGATCTGTATGAGGGGTTTCCGCCTCTCCAACAGGCCGATGATCTCTTCAGCTTGGTACCGATTCTGGGAACGCGTGCCGTCCCGGGCGAAGATCGTCACGTAGAAGATGGTGTCAGCCGGGATGAGCTCCTCGTACCAAAGGTTGCCTCCCTTAGAGGACGTGGTTCCCTCCTCGCCCAGAGTAATCCGCGATACGATCTGGGCTCCGTGGACCGTAAGATCCCTCAGCAGGTCGTCGGGTACGAAGACGATGCGCTCGGCAATGAAGGCAGCCAGGTTGGGCTCCAGGGCGCCTTCACCTTTCAGCCATTGGGCGCAGGAAGAAGCAGCCGAGGATCCCGGGCCGTCGCCGGCGGCGGAGAATGCGTACGACTCGAGGACAATCTTCTCATCCTTCAGGCACGCCTTGGAGGCGCAAGCGACCGACCCGGCCTCCAGCGCAGGCGGGGGTGGCGGAGTATTCGAGCCTACGATCGAAACGTCTCGTACTAGACGACTCCACACCATGGGCGAAGTAACCCACGCGACCATCCCGACCAGCGACCTGACGGGGAAGAGGAGGAGCTTGCCGTCCGAGAAGGAGAGCGCTCCGGCGTGCTCGTGAGCACTGGCAGGGTCGGGACCGAAGGCAGCTTTGATCAGCTGGGAGTCGCTCTGGGGGTCACGCTCGACGCTCTCCCGCCATGAGCCCTTGATGCCGGAGGCTTGAATGTAGGGTAGGCCGGTGTGAACCTCCCTCTGGACCGGCAGGTCGACGGCTCCTATGTCCTGACCGGTTCCAGGATGCGCAGGTGTGAGCGCATGCAGGTATACCACCCTACGTTCTTCGTACATGGCTCTCTCCTTTTTCTGGTCAGTGTTCGGAAAACGAAACTCCAGTGCTCTCTGCGAGAGCGGTCACCCGCCAGCCTCGACCAACGTAGGAGGCGCACCCAAGAAGACCTGGCCAAGCCCCAGCCACCACCCCTCGCTCTCCTCGACGAAGACGGTCTCGCCGTGGATCTCCGCGACGAGGTCAGAGCTGGGGGGTAGATCGGTCTCGACTACTACCACGGTTCCGGGGTTGGTCTGCAGCAGCGACCGTCTGGGTGTTCCGCGTAGGAGGTCGAATGACGATGTGCGCTCGACCCCGGCCGAGGCAATCGCGACGGTCCTGGGACCTAGGTCGGATAGACCTTTCCACCTCTGCGACATCGAGGCGAGGAGCTCGGATGGAGGAACTGGGGCGGGAGTGGCCAGGTAGACAGTGAAACGAGCTTTGCCTTCGAGGGCCGATGCAACTGCTTCCTTGTTCCAGTCGGGAGGATCGAAGCTCCGGAAGGCAGCGAGTCGTGACTCACCGCCCAGCTGCAGTATGCCCTCTTCGGGTAGCTGGTCCCCGATACTCGCATCCGATATCTGAACCAGTGCGGCAAGCCCTCCACCGTCCGTGGTTCGCAAGAACTCGGCGGTGTACAGCCGGCCCTCTTCGACCGTTCGGGTCGACCTGTCGATGGCTATCCCGAACCGGTTCTCCTGCGCCCAGAGGCCATCCTCGGCCAGTGCGAGGTCTTGCTCACCGAGGAGGTAGGCAGAGATCGTCTCGAATGGCACCGGACCCGCCTTTCCGACCTTTTCCACACTTTCGCCTTCACCGAGCTGAGGTTCCCACAGGACGAATTGCTCTGCTCGGCTACGGACGAAATCAGGGCTCGCGAGGCGTCTGCGGCGTGCCAGGCGAGCCCCGTCATCGCTTCGGCGAACGACGCAGTCGGCAGGCAGCGGATGGTAGGTGGTCACAGGGGGACACCCGTCTGCTCCTCGTCGCGCGGGATACGGGCCGATTACCCGTATGGGCGCTCTCGTATCGGGATCGCCGTATCCGGGCGGCAACGGCTCTGGGGGACGCCAGGAAGTATTGGTCCAAGCAACGAAGGTGCGAACGGCACCGTGGACGGTGGTGGGCGGCGGGGGAAATACGAGCCGTGCCTTGTGGTCGGTTCCAGCGGCGAAGGCTCGAGCATCTCGGAAGAACCACACGTCTTGGGGTTCGAAGAATACGAGTCTGGTGAGAGCCACACTGCTGCTAGCCATCCCTCTCACCCCCCCCGATACCGTGTCGGTGGATGAAGGTAGCTACGGAGATCGGTCCCAGGACTGCCTCTTGCCACACCTGCGAAGGTTGTGTTCGCCCGTCATCCTTGCGGCGGTCCCAGAGTGCGGAAAATGCGGCAGCCAGCATTTCTGCAAGGGGACGGGCATGCTCGGTTCGACCGGAGCTCGAATGGCGGTGGAAGACGTAGCAAATTCGAGATACGAGTGGCTCGAAGTCTCCTGTCGAAACAACCAGGTCGGCTAGGACACTCTCGCTGGCCAGAGACTGGAGTGCGCTTGGCGACATTCCTACCTGTAAAGCAGCAAGCGCTTCAGAGATCACTCCCACGGCGGTCAGCCCGTCGTAAAAAGAGGTGCCGTCTGGGAGTTGTAGCGGAGGGAATCTCCACGGAAGCAGGCAACGAACTGCCTCTCCCGAGCGCTTGAGGAGGCTTATGCACAGTGCGTCTCGCCCCGATTCCTTCGCCAGGTGCTCGGCATTCCTCGACTCTTCGATCATCACCCTGAGGTCGGTTGAGTGGTGCGCTACTGCGATTCCCGTGGATGCTGTGATCTTGCCGGTGCCGAGCCAGTACCGAACATCCCCAGTGGGCGCGGCGGGTAAGCTGCTGGATTCCAACGTGACCGGCCAAGCTTGGTCTTTCGAACCGAAGCCCCCTTCCGAAAAGGCCCTCCGAAGTTCCTCGGCGGCTTGCAGGACACTTCCGAGCGGGAAGAAGGCAAGGACGTCGTCGCCGCCCGCATAAACCAGTGCCCCCAAGTGCCTTCTCACGATCCCCGGGACCCCGGCAACTGCGAAGTCCCTGAGTTGGGCCGAAAGCCCGGAATGTCGGGACGGTCCGACCAGTGGCGAGGCCGGCAAGGAACTGGCGTTTCCCGCCTGGTATATGGCATTCAGGGCCTTGGGGTGTACGAGGTGGGCCAGGGTCAGCTTCCCGCCGGAGGACGACCCATTGTCGAAATCGCCAGAAAGCCAGCGCCCCATCCTGTCGCCATCCATGGTAAGGACCGCTAGGTAAGTCGGGGGACGAGAGGAGGCTTCGGGACTGCGGCGCAGGGACTCTCTGAGCTTTTCGATGGCCCGGAAGATTTCCTCTGAGGACTCCGCGTAGTCGCCCTCCAGGGATTCGGGAGAGTTTGCGTAGAAGATGCGCCCGTCCAGGCGAGCCAGGGACTTGTGGGGATCTACCGGGTCATAGAGCCGACGTTCTTCCTGAATCTTCCCCGCGTGAGCGAGGCTCGTGACTCCCGACATGGCGTTTGCAATGTTCGGGCTTTGCTTAGCCTGCTTTTCTACTTCCAGTCTCCAGAGGGCGCTGGCAACGGACGAAGTCGAGGGGAATCGGGGTTTGCCGTCCGACCAGGAAGCGTTGTGACGATCCCCGGCTATCCGGGGAATTCCTCTCTTGGTAAAGCAGATTCCGCACAGTTGTTCTCGCCCTCGGAGATCAAGCCACACGAATCCAGCGACCTTGACGAGTTTCATAGCGAACCGCTGCCAACTCGTTCTCTGGTCCGCAAGCGGAGTGCCGGGAGAGCAAAGAGGAAGGGCCGGGCGGTCCCCGCATACTGTGCACCGTTCGGAGGCCTCATCCCACTGGGAGAAAGTCTCGGCGAGCTTCATGCTCGAAGATGCGGCCCCTAAGAGAGCGTACTGGAGCATGTAGCCAAGGCCGAGATTCGGTGTGTACGGCGACTGTTGCTGGTAAGCATCCTTGACTTTGCGGGCCACACGAGGATCGACGCAGTATTTTTCAGCCCTGGAGACCAGTACGTCCAGCCCCGCTTTGCCTGCGTCGTGAGGAAAGTCCACCGCGACCCACCGGAAGGGCGGGAAAGCATCGGAGCAGTGGTTCCAGTGAGCTTCCCACTCTCTGGTGGGGCGCGAGACGTCCGGAGCTGCAACCGCGTCCTCGGCTAGCTCCCGAGCTTTATCAAGCAACCCACTGACTTCCTCTGCTATCTCGCTCCTTGCTAGTTCGGCCACGTCCTCTACGACCTCGCTGCGTACGAGGCAAACGAGCCTGTTGGGCATGGTTGCCGTCGGACTTAGCTGAGCGTCGAGCACTCGTAGTGCTGCCGAAGGAACTGAAGCGGTGCTTGAACTTTCGAGGTGGCGCCGCAGCAGGAAGTCTATGTGTGGCTGGCCCCACAGGTCAGGAAAGATCACGCAATCCGGCCCGACCTCGAGGCTAATGCGCCACGCCGCCTTGCTGACCAGCCACGAATAAAGCCAGCTGCTAGCCCACAGGTCGACCGTCTTCCTGGATTTTTCTATGAAGGCTTGAATTCCCCCGAGGGAGACTTCCAGCAGTGACATTCGAGGCAGGGCAGTCTGGATCGCGGAGACGGTCCGCATGTGGCTCCAGATCGAATGGTCCGGCACGCGGGTGTCCGCAGGAAGGACTAACCACCACGGACCTATTTGCTCCGAGTTTGGTCTGCCTTCGCCTTTGCGGCTCAGCAGCTCGGGAAGAAACCGCCAGGTGGCCAAAAATCGTTCTCGGGGCTCGAGCTGTGCGAATGGTTCGAGCAGCGACGCGATCTCCTCGGTAAGGTCTTTGGCGTCGACGTGCCCTAGCGAACTGCGGAGCTTGTCCTCAGCCCACCTCACTTGGCCGCCGTAAGGGCGCGTGACTACGGGTTGGGCCTGCCAGTCGACGGTGGTCTGCTCGATGGGACGAGGCCGGTCGGCGGCTGCAGCGATGTGGTCAGCCTTTCGGCCGAAGCTGGCGTTGGCTACCCCCAGCACGTCTTGCAACTTCTCGGCCTGCTGCTCGTGAGCGACTTTCTGGGCCAGGCAGCATGCCTTGTGGGGCGGGTCATGAAGGAAGGCTTTGAGCTTCTGTTCCCAGACTTCTTGCGGTATTAGGCCTTGGCTCAATGACACCCCCGGTTCCTCTGGGGCGAGCTCCCCTCCGGTCTCCAGGGCGCCCCGACTTCCGCTGTGGCGCATCAGTTGGACTCGGTCGGGGCAATCGCCCACTTGAGCAAGAAGATGGTACCGGTTCGGTGCGACAAAATGAGGGGTGGACGCGGAAATGGCCGGAATCAGGGCTCGCGCACGACCGTAGCGGCGCTCAGGGGCGCCCGGTTTACGGTCACCTCCCGACCACTGCCCGGGTTCGCTGCCAGCGGAAGTGACTCCTGGGCACCAGCTCGGAGAAGTCGGACCACACCAGCTGCGCGCAGCGCCTTACGAAGTTTCCCATCTTCACGTAGTCGTCCTTGCTCATGGGGCTATTTCCGTGCGCAAGGATCGACTCGTTGCGTCTGTCGAGAGCAGCTCGAAACTCCTTGTCGGAGGCCAAAAGGCCAATCGGACTACCCACGCCCTCCAAAGCGCTCAGCATACGCACCAGACCTGCTGGACTCCCATCTCCAACCGACTCGACTCCGGTGCCCTTGGCCGCATTGCCCCAGGAGGAGAGCGAGTATCTGTCCAGGCCTTTCCTTGCAAGTTCCTCCTCGGCGACTAGCTCCATGCATCGGTATAGCCTGCCCACGGCATCGTCAAACCGAGACTCCAGGGCCCGCCGCTCCGCATTAGCCAAGAGGTCGGCTGCCAGAACGCTTCTTGGGGGGGAGGCGGCTAAAACTCGAAGCTGCTCCTGATTCGCTTCGGTGGGGGCGAGGTCGTCGAATGGCTCGCTGGACCCCTTCAAAGGCAGCGCAGCCTCGAGCAATGCTCGAGCGCCAGCGTGGTCGAAGTAATCCCACTTCAGGTAGAACATAGCTACATCGCGCAGCCACCTGGCTCTACGCTCCGCAGGGGAGTCTCGTTGCTTGCGCCTCCTCTCGAGCACGGTCAGAGCTGCTCCGAACCTGTTTGCGCGGACCAATTCGTAGGCGAGCCGGAGATCTTCTTCCGCGAGGAAGAATGAGGGGTCGAAGTACTTGAACTGGGCTGTTTCGGTCCGCACCAGCCCCTGCTCTCTGGGTCCTACGATCAGTCGATAGCGAGAGACTCCTAAGACAACCCCAGCCATCACGGCACCGATCCTCATGGCCGCCGTTCCCGAGGTGGCGTCCACGGCAGTGGAAGAGGGAGGGTAACCGCGGCTGGAGATTTCGTATAAGGCCTCGGAAGAGGTTTTGAAACATTCCTCCAAGTCGTCTGGGTTCTGGGTAAGAAAGACGAAGTAGTCCTCAGAGCGCAGGTCGGCCCTCAGGTACTTTTCTAATCTCGCACTCTCGGCGGAGACGACCAGAGATATGCACACGTAGTCTTCCCCGAGGAGAGTCTTCTTCAGCGTCTTAAGTACCGATGGAACCTCACCCGCGGCTCCGCTCCCGACGCCGACGGTGGCGAGTATGGCTTTGGGAGTCGTGCCTTCGCCCTTGGACACCAACTCCAACTTCGGACGTTCCACTCGGCTCTATTAGATGCTCTGGTCTCGAAGCAGCTTCCCGTAAGGTGCCAGCTTGACCCGGACCACCTTTCCGTCGTGGGGGTCTCGCTCCGCCACAATGAGGTGGAGGTTTTCAAGGAGCTGACCGTCGCATTTTTCGAAATAGCGGGCTGCTTGAGGCCCGGACAGCGGCTCGTCACCGAGCTCACCAAGGGCTGACTTGATTCGACCCGGGCAGAGCGCTCGCACCAGCGTAGGCAGGGTTATCGTGGTCTTGAAGAGCTCGTGGCGGTAGTAGACAGGGATGCCGAGGACATTGCCTGCGATCATGCAGATCGCCGTCTCGGGTTTCAAGCCCCCATTGGCGTTGATGAAGAGTTCATGGCCCTCCTGCAATTTGTGCCTGCCGAACTCGATGATGCTCTGCCACATGTGCTGCAACGACTCAGCCAGCAATTCCTCGGCTTCGCCAGGACTGAAGATCAGCTCTCGGGCACGCTCGACACGGAGCCTGTAGTGGTTGGAGAAAACTTCCTTTAGGATTTCGGCGGCGAATCGTCCCGCAGGCGACGCAGTACTAACCAGGTATACGGAATCCACCTCATTGCTATCGAGGAACGGGGCCATGGCGTTCAGCTCGGCTGACATGCCGGCAGGGTCTCTCACCACCTCGCTCGCGATGGCCTTTCCGAGTGCTGGATTGGCGAGGGCCTGTGCCATTTCAGTTGCGGGCGCGCCCGGATCCGGGCATTGCAGCCCACGACTCTTGCTGTTCGTGAGGATGGAGGCCCCGACCGTGACGACGTGTATTCGCAAGCTCGCCTCCAACTTGCCTCGAGCACCAATAAGGCTATTTCGGTCCCTACGAGTGCCAGGCTGAGCCTGGCTACCAGGCATGTACTATAGCCCTGCTCCGGGGCGACAGGATCACGCAGCGCGCCAGATTAGGACTGCTCCGCCAGCCGACCGGCACGATTGGAGGGGGGTAATGACTCCCACCAGAGCTCAGGGTCTGGGGCCCTCTCGAGGCTCGGGTCGGTGGCCTGGAATCCACCGAGCAAGGGTTTTTGGACTCCGGCCAGCTCGGCAACCAGAACCGAGCTCGCTTGATTGCGACAGGTCGATTCATCCCCCTGGTGCTTCGAGCTCTGGCTTCCTGGTGCTTCGAGCTCTGGCTTCCTTGCCCGGCGAGCCGGGCCTCGGGAAAGCCGTAGCGTGCCCAGCGGGCGAAGCTAGGCGGGTGGAGCTTGCCCCGTCGTTGCTGACTCGCGCCCGAACCTCACCGTGAACCTTCGCCCTTGTCCCGAAAGCGCTAGTACCTCCAGGCTCCCGCCACACACTTCCACTGCAGTCTTCAAGGCGGAGAGGGCAGGTTGTCCCCGCTCCCCGCTTGAGAAGGACTTCTCCAGGGCCTCCTGGCTGCAGTCCTTCACCTCGTCGGCCACCCACAGCCAAGCTTCCTCGCCCACCCGGGCTGCCCCGACCTCCACCACGCTACCTTCGGGCGCATCGCGCACGGACTGGAGGGCCAACCGCTTGCAGCTCTCGAGGAGGAGCGACGGGAATGTGAGAACCGGTTCGGGTACCGCGGAGGAGGGAGGCCGGAACAAGCTCAGTCGTACCGACTCGGCCTCGGCCTGGCCAGCCAGCTGAGATGCGACGGCCTCGCAGACTGCCACCAAGTCGGTGAGCCGGGGCTCGGCTTCGTCGTCGAGACCCGCGTCTGGCGAAACCGGCCCTGAGCCAGCTCTCGCCTCGAGGGCGGGCCCCTCCTCACCGGATTTCTCCTCCGCGTTGGCGGACTCTCGCTCCGGCCACTGGGCTTGCTCGGCAGACTCGGTGGAGCTTCTAGCCTCCTCCGCGTCCGCTGCAGCCTCCTCCAGGCGTAGCTGCTCGGTAAGGGGACCCGCTGCTTCCAACGCCAAGAGAAGTCCGAGGCGCTTGGTCTGGTTGTCAAGGGGTCGGACCCGTACGGTAACGGAGTCGGTCAGACCTCCAGCGTCAGGGAGGGAGACTGAAACTTCTGCCTTGAGTTCTTCCCCCGACCAGAGGGCCTTGGACACAAGGTCCTTGACCTTGGAGCGAAGGCCCGAACCCGGCTCAAGGCGGTCGAAGAGCGCTCGGGCGAGCCTGCTCTCGTAGACTGACTCCCCCGAAAGGTCGAAGATCGCGACGGGTCCTGCCGAGGAATCCAGCGCCTCCGAGAGGAGGGCGACGGCCTCTTGTGCCTCCGCCTTGGAGGACTCGACCAACTCGATCGCGTCCTCGAGGCGTTCTAGGGCTGCGCCGACGCTGAGATCCGCTTCGAAGACGGACGTGGCTCCGGCACCAGAAATCCTGGCATAGGACGACTCAAGCCTCCGCAGTAGCCGGCGCTCTTCCCCTCTCCTCTTTAGGCGGAGAGCTGAATATGCGACCAGGCCGCCCGCAAGCCCCCCGGCCACCCATGCGACGACAGCCGCCAACGACATGGGGTGCTTTCCAGCCTCCTACTAGTACGCCAGTGAAGGGCCCTCGCCACACTCACCCGAGGTGCTTGTACTGCTCAATTGTATGGGCGAGTCCCGAGTTGCTGGCGCACTTTGCGGGGACAGTCGAGCTTCCGCCCGGCAGGACGCAGGGTACGCTGCTAAGGACTCAGGGGCCGCTGCCACGGCGCCGGGCGACTACTGGCAGTGCGCTGGGCGAGTACTGCCACGGCATCAGGGACCGCTGCCACGGCGCTGAGCGAGTACTGCCACGGCCTCAGGGACCATCTCGGCGGCGATGTCCGACCCGAGGACCGAGCTGCCGCCGGCGGTAGGCGGTAGGAGCGGAGGTGACGGGAGCATTTGCCCTCTGGCCGGGCCCTCTCGGCCGTGCATAGACGGAGACGGACCAGAGACGCTGCGGTCAGCGGAGGAGGATTGCAGTGGGCCGACCTTAGGCTGAGGTGGGGGGCTTTCCCCGTGCTATCTTGCTCTGCGGCAGGCGGGTCTCCCGGATTGCGGGCGCCGCCTAGCAAGCGCCGACTACCGGAAGGAATCCAAGTGGCCAGCGACACCGAAACCAGGCGCACCTACCACCAGCAGCTCGAGGTCCTCAGGGTGAAGCTGCTCGAGATGGCGTCGGTCGTAAGAGAGAACATAGAACGCTGCACGAGGGCTTTCGTAGGAGGCGAGCTCGACGTACTCGACTCGATAGTCGCGGACGACTCGGAGGTGGATGCGATAGCGGCTGAGATCGAGTCTGGCGTCTACAAGATCCTCGCCACCCAGCAGCCCATGGCATCGGACCTGAGGTTTCTGGTCTCCCTGCTTCGGATCGTCCACGAGGTCGAGCGCACAGGCGATCTTCTCGTCAACATCGCCAAGGCGGGCAAGCAGATCTACCCCCACGAGATCGCCAAGAGCCTGAGGGGGACCATCGTCTCGATGGGCAAGCAAGCCCAGACGATGTTCTCCCAAGCGATCGCCGCCTTCGAGAAGCTCGACGTCAAGAAGGCGGCAGCCCTCGAGCAGATGGACGACGTGATCGACGACTTCCTCAGGGATCTGTTGCGAGACATCGTCAAGGCCTCGGACGAGGAGATCGAGGTCTCGATACGGGTGGCTCTAGTTGGGCGCTTCTACGAGCGCATAGCCGACCATTCGGTAAACATAGGAGAGAGGGTGCGTTTCATGGTCACCGGCGAGTTCCCGGTCGACCAGCACGGGGCGGACGCTATCGAAGAGAGCTCGTAGCCTGAGAGCCCCGAGACGACCGTATCGCCCCACCTGAAGAAGTAGCAGCGACCGGCAAGGGAGGCACGATGGCCATTTCCACCACAGTTGAGGAAAAGCTGGCCCAGCCCGTTCGGGAGTTCCTGGAGCGGCCAAAGAAGCTCTACATCGACGGGGAATGGGTGGACGCGCTTTCCGGCAAGACCTTTCCCACTCTGGACCCTGCAACTGGCGAGGTCCTCTCCGAGGTCCCCGAAGCGGGAGCCGAAGACGTCGACCGGGCGGTCAAGGCCGCCCGCAAGGCCTTCGACGATGGGCGCTGGAGCGATCTCAGTCCTCACAAGAGGGCACGGGTCCTCTACAGGATCGCTTCCCTCATCGACGAGCACCGTGACGAGCTGGCCCAGATCGAGACACTCGACAACGGAAAGCCGGTCGCCCAGGCCGGCGGCGAGATGGTGGCGGTGGCCGAGACCTTCCGCTACTACGCCGGCTGGGCGAACAAGGTCTACGGCGACACCAACCCCACTGCAGCGAACA
>FWWL01006371.1_pt1 | contig 17219 bp, 15 predicted proteins | sample 2228331 | NCBI WGS metagenome assembly FWWL01 (sample SAMEA103939775, study PRJEB20133) | metagenome
AATAGTGAATAGTGATATTTCGTTTAACTTTTAACTTTTAACTTTTAACTTTTCACTTTCCCTGTTCCCCGTTCCGATACTGTTCCCCGTTGCCTACCCAACAACCAACAATCAACAACAACCAACAACAAAAATTATGGAAAGAGGATTATTGTGGCTACCATTATTAGGACTATTTATTTGGCTGGCTTGGGCTGGCTGGAATGAGTCCCAAAAAGTCCAGGCTTATCAAGCTTGGGCGGAACAGTTCGAGCGCGCCAAATATGATGTTTATGCGGTATTAGGACAAAAAGGCGATCGCATCACTTGGGGCAAACCCACTCGTAAAGGGCCAGTGGAGTTGAAAAGTTTCTTTTTCAACCAAGTAAAATCCATTCGGTTATTAGTCAATCATCAGCCCATAGAAATTCCCGCCGAACCGGAAACGGCAACCGCGCCAAAAGGTCAGATTTTCCTAGAATTTGAATTATCAACAGGGGCGACTCAAAAAGTGCCTTTTACCGACTTTTCTCTAGCGGCTAAATGGGCAAAAGTGTTGCATGATTTATGGGTTCACCGAAACCGGGTCTCTTGAACGGTTTCTGGAATTTCTTAGACGAAACCAGGTTTCTCGGTTTCTACCTTGGACTATTGCTAGAGAAGCTTCAACTGATCGCCCCCCTCAAGCGCTATAACTAGAGATGCAAATTGATCGATTATTTCTAACCTGACACAGATGAACTTAAAATTATTTTCTGGGAAGTTGTATTCTAGATATTCTGGGAAATTCGCCGCCACGCTTTTCTTGGGAGCGATCGCCACTGTTTCCGCCGTAAATTTACACTTATTTGCCACTGCACCCGCCACCCTTGCCCAAAGAAGAGCGCCTGCTGAACTGCTGCAAACCATTGGGGATCAAGGATTTGCCATTTTTGACCTAGAATTCGACCCAGGTAGCCAACGGGTACTCAGTGGCAGCATTGAGGACAAGATTAAATACTGGAATATCAACAACGGCGACTTAACCTACACCTTGTCGGTACATTTAGCGGACGTAACATCTATAGCTGTTAACAATAGCACCGGCACTTTTGCCAGTGGCAGCGACGATCAGACGGTCAATTTGTGGAACATCAACACGGGGGTATTGCTTTATACCTTTCATGGTCATACGGACAAAGTGAAATCCGTAGCCATGAGTCCTGACGGGAAAATCGTCGCCAGTGGCAGTTGGGATAAGACGGTGCGACTGTGGAATGCTGGAGACGGCACGCCGAAAGCGACTCTCGCGGGGCATGAAGATGGAGTTCATGCGGTGGCCTTTAGTCCCAATGGCAATATTGTCGCCAGTGGGGATCTTAAGGGGGTGGTGAAATTATGGAATGTGTCCACAGGTCAAGTCGTGGCAACGATACCAGCGCACAGTGATTGGGTGAGTTCGCTGAAATTTACCCCCAATGGGGAATTTCTAGTCACCGGCAGCTTTGACAAAACCCTGAAAGTCTGGAACGCCCAAACCGGAGAACTGGTGCGGACTCTGAATGGTCATGCTTTCCCAGTTTACGATATTGCCATTACTCCTGATGGCAAAACTGTGGCCAGTGGCAGCGATGACCGGACGGTGAGACTGTGGGATATTGAGACGGGTAGAGAATTGCAAACCCTGACGGGACACGAGAAATCCGTATTCGCGATCGCCATTAGTCCCAATGGGCAATTTTTAGCCAGTGGTGGCAACGACAATGTAATTAAAATTTGGCGACTAGCAAATTAAAATCCCCGTAGATATTAATTGTCAATAAAATAATTCCCTGTAGGGGCAAAGCATTCCAGCGAAAAATCTCGGCTTTAAACCAAAAAGATCTGCGGTCATGCTTCGCCCCGAGGAAAATTTTTGGTAATCTGTGTGGTGCAACAAAAAGCAGCATCAATAGTAGTATTAATCCGTTAATCCGTGGTGAATTTATTAACGCTCATTTTGCTTAACATGGCACTCCCATAAGCCGCCTCAGTCTGTGGGGAAATCATCACTGGAACTTGTAAATAACGCTGGCGAATCTTTGTCCAAACCGCATTTTTTGCCCCACCTCCAGCAGTATAAACCTGGGTTAAAGAACTTGCCCCAAACTGTTGCAATAATCCATAACCTTTCGCTTCAATTTTCGCCATTGCCTCCAACAAACCATGCAGAAACTCTTGAGGTCGATCCGGTCGAGGGTCGAGACGGGGCAATAAATGCGGGTCATTAATCGGAAATCTTTCTCCGGGCGTAATTAACGGATAATAATCTAAAGGACTGACTTGCTGTGGGTTAATGCGATCGCTCAATTCGGTCAATTGTTCATCGGTAAAAAATTGCCGCAACACCGCCCCACCCGTATTTGAAGCCCCACCCGTTAACCACAAGTTCCCCAAGCGATGACTATAAATACCATAGCGGGCATCATCAACACGGGTATGACTCAGCAACTTTAAGACTAAAGTAGAACCGAGAGACGTGACTGCTTGCCCCGGTTGGTTCGCCCCACTCGCCAAAAACGCGGCAATACTATCAGTAGTTCCCGCACAAACTAGGCAATTTTTTGATAAGTTAAATTTCTCAGCTATTTCGGCGGTGACAGCACCAATAGGGCAGCCAGACTGGAGAATTTTAGGTAAATTTGGCGGTACATCAGCAAATATTTGGTTCAAACCCTCTAATAACCATTGGGGATAAGAGAGGGTTTCCGGGTCAGCGCCCAGTTTCAGGGTGTTGTGATAGTCGCTAATTCCCAGTTGCCCATGTAGCAAAAAACTCAGCCAGTCCGCTTGATGCAGAAAATATAAATTAGAAAAGTCTAAATGGTTGAGGTTTGTCTGCCACCAGAGTAGTTTTGCCAGAGAAGAAGTGGCGCTAATCACAGAATGGTTGGCAGGCGCGATTTTCTTTAAACTCTCTATCACCGCGATCGCCCGGTTATCATTGTATAGCAGCGGTTCGGTGACAGGTTCCCCCTGGCGATCGCACAATAACACCGTAGCGGACGTACCATTAATCAAAATTCGCTGAAGGGAAAGACGAATTTCTGGGGAAATTTGCCCCAACAGGGAAAACAATGCCCTTTGCCACACAGCCGATAAGGGTTGAGAAACTCCTTGTCCCGACGTCCAAGCATATTCAGCCGCAGCCAAAATCCGATTTTCGCCATCAATGACCGCAGCCCTAGCGCCAGAAGTACCAAAATCTATTCCCAGATACATTGATAAAAATATACAAGTAATAAGATAAGCTGGAATAATCGTTAATTTATTTTAGGCGATTTGTCAGTTTCCGGGCTGACGCTTTTAATCCAATTTTTTCAGCTTTTTGGGCTTGGGGGGTGTCAGTCCTCAGTCGCTCGCCGGTCACCCATTTTTGATGTTTACATTTCTGTTCCTAATATCTCAATAGCAGTAATATGAGTTTCGGAGCAAAAGATCGACCACAATTTAACACTATGTTTACTCGTTTTCACTGGCTAGAACTGGCGGAATATGCAGCAACGGCAGGATCTGTCGTGGGAACTGTTTTGGCGATCGCCGGACAGCATATTGCTTATGTAACCACTCCTTTAAGTTTAGCGATCGTCCTCAACCTAACTAATCGCCAACGCCTTGCCAAACAACATCAACAAGAATACCTTCTTTTAGAATCTCATATTAATCATTACTACGAGGACACTGTAGCACAATTTCCCAGCCGTATTCCTGGCGCTGATATTAACTTATCAGAAATCCAAGAACAAATTCAAGACCTGCAATATTCCCTCAGCATTTTAGAAAATAAATCGGCATCTTTGGCCACCAAAGTTTATCATAATTTAGCCAGCGAACTGAATGTTATCCGGGAAGAGATGAGAAACATTTCCGAACCCTTGGATATCACCAACCTAGAAAATGAAATTGAATCCCTTTACGCCCAAATTGCCGATTTTGCCAATCAACCTCGCCTAGACAGCCAACACTATGAAGAATTCTACCAAAATTTTCAAAAGTTAGAACAAAAACACCGCGAAGTTATCTTGCCATGTATCAAGTTATTGGTCAAAGATGTGAAAGAGTTGCAAGAAAAATACATGATTATGTCTAGTAAAGTAGAACACCTCACTCAAGAATTTATTGCTAGACCAGAACCCGCGCAACTTTCTAAAATTAAAAGAGTCGTATCCCGGTTAAACGAAAGCGTTGCCCAACTACAAGAAACTGAAGTTATTGCCGACTTATTAAAATCTATCGATCGCCTGCAAGCAGAATTTAATATTTTATCTGGAAAATTCAATCATCGACCGGAACTCCAACAAATTCATAAACTAGAATTGCTAGTCACCATGCTAGTCACTAGCGTAACTCATCTCAAACGGATTTACCGAAATAAAGCAACGGTAAATATACTGGATAATAATTTAGTCAAATCTAGCAATAACAAAAAAAGTGATTAATACTGAATTAATTATTAAGCCTAAAAATTATCAAAAATATTGCGACAATTTATAGATTAATTTAATCGCAATAGCGCCCCAATTAATCTTTCATCCTCGGTATTAATTTTCCCATGTTTCTAACTCTTCTTCTAACCGAAGATATTCTTCAACCGGGTTAGTAGAGTCTACAAAAATCATCCCTTCTTGGACTAAGCTGGATAAAATTGGCATAATTTCATCTTCCCAAGCTAAATCCGGCAACCAACGCATCACATCTTTCCCGGTAAACATTTCTAAACTAAAAAGTTTTTCCAAAAATGCTTGATTCACCTTTGGCAAAATCACTTCTTTTTCCCAACATTTGACTTTATACTCAGTTCCAGAAACTTGGGAAATAATCACTCGTTGCCAGGAAGGAATTCTAAAGCGAGTATTGATGCCTTTGGGGAAAATATTGAACCCGGTTTGTTGGGGTAATGCGTAGGTATTCACCGGATGAGTTGCGGTCATCAAATCATAAATATAGCCCGCAGGTAAATCAGGATTAGCGGTATGTTCTCCTAATTTTTCTAGTAAGGCAGATAGCTGATTTTTGATATTTTCCCCATAATTTTCTGTGGGGAATGCCAGATTTTTGCGCCAATCTGGAAATTGTTTTAATTGGTTGACTACCCATTCTAAGAAATCAATGCCGGTGGCGCAATGGATGCCCAAGGTAATATGTAATGACGGCTTACCTACAGCGATCGCATAATGCCAATGTCCCTTGGGCAAATATAACACATCTCCCGGTTCCAACACCGTATTTAAGTAAGGTTTGGCTGCTGGGGGTTCAAAATACATTGACGGCTGACTTTCTAAGGGATATTGTAAAGTTTCGGGAAAAACTTTCCACTGTTTTGCCCCATCAATTTGGAGAATAAATATTTCATAAGGATCATAATGACTGACAAACCCTTGTTTTCCCGGAAAAGAAGAATAGGCATTAACCGTGAGATTGCTATAGCCAATTTCATAGCGCAATTCCGAGACAAATTCGGCAATTTCAGGGACTCGTTTTTGCAGGTTATTAAATTTTAACGTAGCCCCTTTTTGTAAAAACTTAAGTAACTTGCCTGGGTGAAAAAGTTCCTGGGGACTGACCACTTCCGTCCGGCTGACAATTTTACCATTTAAAATTAGGTCAATGTCATTGCTATCTAAGTCGGTATAACTGAGTAAGTAGTTTAAATGCTGCCAAGAGAATAGGCGAGCAAACCGAGGATTACCGCTTGCGGAAATGTGGATGGCTTTCTTTGTCCAATTTTCCGCCATAAATTGAGAGTAATCATAAGGACTGAGGATATATTCAAGAGTTTTCATAGCTGACAAAATCACCGACGCTGGTTTGACTAAAATTTGACTAACATTCGTAGGGTGGGCAATGTTGCCCACTCTACATTGATATATCAGTCCTATTTCACAAATTGGGGCATAATTTCCGCTGCGGTAAATAAACCGTAAATTCCCCACCGATGTAAGTTAATTCCAGCTTTGAGATAACCAAAGGCAGGGCCGCATACATTGGCCGCCATGCTGGTTTCATCCCCTAATGTAAAGGTATGGGTGGAAATTTTCCCTTCAAAAGTCCGCCCAGTGATTTGCACGTTGGTACTTAAAGGTTTTTTGGCATTGCGAGTATCTACCACTCCGCCCACGGTGACGCGATCGCGCGGACAAATTCCCGCTAATTCCAACATAATATCGTCGGCGTGTTCCATATTTTCCAGAGTAATTTTGCCCTCAGTGCGATCGAGTAGGGCTGCCACTTCCTCGTCAGTCATAGCCATAGCGCGATCGACCGTATAACCGGGGATATGGGCAATATCTTCGCGAATGGTTGCCCGATAAGCTGCCCAATTAGCAATCCCCACCCCAAACGTAATCTTAACGCTATGAATTTCTGTATAACTTTGCGCCGCTAATGCGGCGGCGGCGGTTAATAACCCAGGAGTTGCCCCGCAACCCGTCATATAAGTAATCCCAGCCGCACTTAAATCCGCCTTCAGTGCGAGTAACTGTTCTACCGCACTGGTGCGCTTGATGGCGTCCACCAGCACCCCGCGCCAACGGTTGGCGATAAATTGCTGGGCTACTGATGCCATAAAAGTATTGGGCAAATTCGGCAATGCCAGGAAATAACCATCTACTTGGGCGCTGGAGATCAACTCCTCAATACTGTTGTGGGACACAATTCCCCCGGCCTCCAGATAGCCTACAGACCCTTGCTGATGGTACGCGGCAATACATTGGTCTGGGTTTAAGCCTTCGGGGTTGTAGGCGTAGCCGTGTTTATCGGCGATCGCCACCAAAATCATTTCCCGTTTGGTGGCTAAAATTCTGGCAGCGGCTTGTCCCAGTCCCCCAAAGCCCAATAGTCCGACGCGAATGGGAGATTTTTGGTTGATGTTATTAGTGAGATGCTCTTGTGTCATGGCACAGGTAATCAAATTGAACAGACTCTTATTATCACTCTGGCTGTGTATCGAAAAACATAGCATTGGGGAAGAGTGCAGAAATTTGTAGATTTGGCGATTCCCTCGAAGAGCGATCCGAGCGAAGCAGAATCGGAAAGTTGCTGAGAAATTTTGGCAATACCTTGACGCGCTCGAGAAGTTGCGCCAAACTTAACAAATAATCCTTTATCGCTCTCCTAAATAATAAGTATTGTTAAGAAATCCGGGGTTGTGATTCAATTGATCTCAATCGATCTCAATTGATATTACGACCAGCCAAGTGGCCAGTCATTGACCGGAAATACCCCGGAGAATCGCTCGGAGAGCATTTCAATGGCACGAGAGCGGCCAATAATATCACTTTACTCAGCCAGACTTATGGAAGAACTAGAATTTATCATTTATCCCGATGGCCGAGTGGTCGAGAAAGTGACTGGCATTGTCGGTTCTTCTTGTGCAGAAGTCACCGCTGCACTGGAAGCACAATTAGGAGTGGTTCTCAGTCAACAAACGACTTCAGAATTTTTTGCTCCTGCAGTGCAACAGTCAACGTCAGCAATCAACCAAGCAACTTATAGCGGTTGGTAATTTTTTCTGCAAGTCCGCAAGCGGCGGATCGGCGGATTGATTGTTTCACTTGTTCAGTGTTGTCCATTTAGATTCCATTCATTAAAAACCAACTCACTATGTCTCATTTCAGCCAAATTAAAACCCAAATTCGCAACCTGTCCTCTTTGGAGTCTGCTTTAACGGATTTGGGGATCGACTGGAAATCTGGCCCAAGAGAAGTGCGGGGCTATCGCGGTCAAACCACTCAGGCGGAAATTGCGATCCCCCAAGACAATGGTTATGACATTGGCTTCCGTTGGAATGGCCAAGAATATGAATTAGTTGCTGATTTGCAATATTGGCAGCAAAATTTAACGGTGAATGGTTTCTTAAATCAAGTCACCCAACGTTATGCCTACCATACGGTGATGAATGAAACGGCCAAGCAAGGGTTTCAAGTAGCGGAAACCCAAAAGCAAGCGGATGGTTCCATCCGTCTGGTGTTGCAACGCTGGGCAAGCTAATGGCTGAGTTTTTTGACCATGAACCCCAGGAAACACCCGAACGGTCTGGTTTTGAACCAGAGTTAGGGGGAGTATTTCGCGATGCCCCGGAACGGTCTGGACTGGAACCGGAATTAGGCGGAACCCTCCGCCAAAAAGGGGTATATGTGGATGAGCAAACTTGTATTGGTTGCAAGTATTGTTCCCATGTGGCGCGAAATACGTTTTACATTGAACCTGATTATGGTCGTTCCCGTGTAATTCGCCAAGATGCCGACCCGGAAGAGTTGATTCAAGAAGCTATTGATACCTGTCCGGTTGATTGTATCCATTGGGTTGATTATACGGAGTTAAAAGAACTCGAAGCCGAACGTCAATATCAGGTGATTATGCCACTCGGTTTTCCGATGGGTAAAGCCGCGTCGGCGATCGGTCAGCGTCGGAAAAAACAACAGTCTAAACGACGAAAATCTAGTTAATTCAACGCAGAAACCGGGTTTCTTCAAGAAACTCGGTTTCTTTTTATCTACCGATTCAAAACTTTATTTCAGTGGAGCTTGGCTAAGATTTTCTCTACTCTGGCTTCATCTACTCTCGCTCATATGTTCTCAGTAGAGATGCCTAGAAAAGAGATGCCTAAAAAAGAGATGCCTAGAAAAGAGATGGAAAAGTGGTAAGGGCTTTCTGGTCAAGAAAGATGCCTAGAGGAGAGATGCCTAGAGGAGAGAATATCTTTCCTCTTTCCTTTTTCCTCTTTCCTCTCTCCTCTTTTCTCTTTCCTCTTTCCTCTCTCCTCTTTTCTCTTTCCTCTTTCCTCTTTCCTCTCTCCTCTTTCCTCTTTCCTCTCTCCTCTTTCCTCTTTTCTCTTTCCTCTTTTCTCTTTCCTATGAACCCCAATTTTATGGGGGTTGAGGCCAGCTAACTAGGCGGTGGGCAAATCGCCAATATAAATGCCTAATGCGCGGGCAGTATGGACTAAACCAGAATTAGGATTCACTGGCTGAGTGCCTTTGCGGAAGACATCATCCAGTGGCACACTGACCACCTCTCCATTTTGCCAAGCCACCATGCGTCCGTATTGCTCTTCGGCAATTAAGTCCACGGCTTTTTTGCCAAAGGCGGTGGCTAAGAGGCGATCTAATGCGGAAGGCACCCCACCCCGTTGGACGTGACCGAGGACCGTGACGCGGGCTTCGATCTCGTTGCCACTGACCCGGCAAATTTCATCAGCCACATATTGGCCAATTCCCCGCAGCCGGAGTTCGCCGTGAGAATCTCGGTAATAGCGAGACTCCCCAGAGGAGGTTTTCGCCCCTTCCGCGACCACCACGATCGCGAATTTCCGACCCCAGCGATCTTTCAATTCAGAAATTTTATGACAAACATTTTCAATCGAGTAAGGAATTTCCGGCAATAAAATACAATCCGCGCCCCCGGCAATTCCCGCGTGTAAGGCCAAATGACCGGCATCTCGGCCCATCACTTCCACCACCATGACGCGATCGTGACTTGCCGCCGTAAACGTCAAGCGATACAAAGCATCTACAATGGTATTTACCGCCGTATCAAATCCCACGGATCTTTCAGTCAGGGCCACATCATTATCAATGGTTTTCGGCACTCCCACCAGATGCCAATTTCCTTTAGCGGCCAGTTGAGATAAAATCGCTAAACTGCCATCACCACCAACCCCAATCAAGGCATCCAAACCTAAATCTCGATAACCCGCAATTACTTGATCCGCATTCGCTTCCGTATCTCCTTTATTGATTGATCCCAAAATCGTACCACCGGCACTCAGCAAAGGATCAATGCCTCTTAAGTCCAGACCGTGGACGTTTAAAGCTACCGATTTCCGCTCGATTAAACCTTGGGTAGCGTAGACAATTCCTAGCACTTCCCAATCATAAGTTAGGGTGGCGTGGCTCACCACCGCACGAATGACCGCATTTAATCCAGGACAATCTCCACCACTGGTCAGAATTCCAATTTTTTTGCGAGTTTTCATACAGTTTCCACTGAATTAGTCAACTTTCTTTGTTGAGAATAAACTAAACAAACACTTTATAATCTGAGTCTGGAGTAAATTCAGATTTAATAATTTCTTGGAATAGTTTAATACTTTCTTCAGATATTCTCTGGATTCAAGTTGTTACGTTTGATGACCAAATTTTATAGAACTAATCATCCTTATAGTATCAGAAAAAGTTAGATTAGTCACATAAAATATACTCAATATTATAGATATTTGCTGACAAAAAATATTTTTTATTTGTTGTTAGTTATTTGTTGTTGGTTATTTGTTTTTGGTTATTTGTTATTTGTTGGGTAGGGATTCTTTGGTTGTTGGTTGTTCCTCTGCTCCGAAAGCTCCTCTGTCCCCCCCGCTAGATGGCGGCTCCGCTGCTCCAAGGCCGTCCGCTCCGCTCCTGAAGCCGATTCCGTAAGGCTGGGCAAAAATCTGAAAATTTTTTTGGCATTAAGCGATCGCTTTGCCAAATCTTGTGCTATGATATCTTACGGTCAGCCCGGAGAGGTGGCTGAGGGGTTGAAAGCGGCAGATTGCTAATCTGTTGTACGGCAGGTAACTCCGTACCGAGGGTTCGAATCCCTCCCTCTCCGTTTAAAATTTAAAATCGTCCTAATTGGTTAAAACTTCTCAGGATTGACTCATTCCATATCTGGTATGGATTTACTCATATTCACCGGATTGCTATTCTAGCAAAGGGTAATCTGAGTGAATTATTTTTTTGAGCAACTATTTGGATGATTTTTTTTACATTTAATCGGTCAATAGATGAAAAGAAAGGATCAAACAGTATTTCTGAAACACCGGATATCCACCCCATTTACCCTCTAAGAGGATCGCAGTTGGGTGAAGCAACGATAAAATTAGATAGGATATGGGAAAAGCCCCCATAAGCTATAGCCTATCAGGGTCAATCTGAAACGGAGAGGGAGGGATTCGAACCCTCGGTAGCTCTCGCTACACTCGATTTCAAGTCGAGCGCAATCGACCACTCTGCCACCTCTCCAGGAAAGTTTTGCCCATAGCTGTCTGTGATTATATCACCTTTTACGCAGATTGCGCGATCGCATCTAAATTTCGCCGATAAATTATTTCTTCAGAGACGATCTGCGATTGATGGTTGACCCAAACAATCCAGATATCGGTGACGACGCCTTGGTTTAAGGAGATCAGAGAAAAATTTCGCTGTTTTTTTCCCCAGGTTTGGACAATGCGAGGCACGATCGCCCCATTATAGTAAACCGTGCCCTCGGGACTGACCTCAACACATTTACGCATTTCTTGGGTATGCTTCAGCTTGTGGTGCATATGGCCAAAAGTGACTAAGGGAATGGTTTTCCCTAATTTACGAGTTTGCGCGATCGCCGCTTCTAAGTCTGGGTCGCCATAGTCACCGCCGAGCGGTTTCCAGTCCTTGCCACAAATATCTTCCGGGCGATCGCCCAACCCCGCAGGCCCATTATGACTTAAAAAAATCACCGTATCATAAGCGGACTGGCTGGCGGCGGCGACAATTCTGGCGGTAGAATGTTGCATATTCAGCACCCCAAACCAGTCTCGATAAAAATCTGCATATTTCCAGCTTTGCCCCCCACAACTACAAGGTCTGCCACCGACCACAGATAATCGAAAATCGGCAAAATCCAACTTTTCATAACCCACATGAGTTTCCCCCAGTAAATCTAGTTGTGCTTGCAGCCGATTTTCTAGTTGCAGATTGTAGGGACATTTTTTTCTGCCCCAAGGAGTGGCGGTGTAAACTGCGTCATGGTTGCCGAGGATGACCGCTTTCGGGGTTTCTAAAGCGGCAACTTGTTGCACTACAGAAACAGACTCATTGCCAAAATCTCCCACAAACAAGACTAAATCAACTCCCAAATGAGCGATCGCCTCATTATCTGCCGCTTCCCATTGGTCGTGAACATCCCCAACCACCGCAATTTTTATGCACTGTTCTGCCCGGTTTCTCTGTTTCATTTCCTCAGTTCTCATCTGTCCATATCCAGGATGTCCAGATCCAGGATAAAATAAAACACCATCTCCGCCAAGCAAAATCCTTTTATTTCTACCGTCAAGAAATAACATAGTCAAATAATATCGTCACCGATTTTTGGCCGATTCATACTGACACATTAACCCGCTGATTTAATCAGTCGGGTAAATTCCTTGAAATTTAGGACGGTTTGGCGAATAGGCCAAGACTCATGCCCCGATTAATGGCGTTTTTTACAGCTTGATTAATTAATCAATATTATGGCTAAAATTATGGCTAAACAGAAACTAAAAAATTAATATTTTTTTACGTTGGGGAAAAAAATCCGCGCTCGTCCTGACTAATTAATGCAAGCAAAACCCAATTAGATTTAGCTTGACAAATCCGGGAAAATTTGCTATATACCCGCTAAGTTATGATGGCGGATGTTGGGGGGAAAAATCCCGAATATTCTCTGCCAGAACGGGGCGATCGCCCCCCAATCAATTGGCAGAACAATCCTGAATTTCTCACCGCAGAAATCAACCATCAAAACCAGTCTGACTACAAACTGAAACATTACCGGTAAATAATTGTTAACCAGCGATCTAAATCCGCGGGTTAATAATTATTTACAAAAGCCACTATTCACCGGCCAATGCCAGACCAGTGAGAAAATTTCTTTTAACTGGCGATCGACCGGGGTTTGTTTACGATTAAAATGAAGGGCATTCCTAACAATTTCAGGGGCTAGGAATATCTAAAATCGCTGATAATCTTAAAACCGGACAACCTTTGACCGGAATAGATCAACAAAAACGAAAATCGATTGTGATATCCACAGAAAAGCGGCGATCTCTTCAGGCGATCTCTTCAATAGATGTAATTTATTAACCATCAACCATTTAGAGGTGACACAATAATGGGGCCACTGGACAATTTACCACAAAACCCAGGATCCCTGGATCCCAGAGAATTACAACATCTTCTCATGTCCATGACACGGGAGATTCGAGATATCCAAAATACATTACTGGTTCAACTGAACCAAGATGTCACCAGGCTTCACGCGGAAAAAGACCGGCTGAGGCAGGATATTAGCGAACTACAACGCCAAGAAAAACAGTTACAAACACAGTTACAAACTCGGCAAATTGAAGGATTTAACCGCCAACAACTGGCGCAACAACAACTTTGGTCTAAGCAACTGGCGCAGGTGTTGGCGTCCAATCTCCAAGAAGAACTCAGCCAGCGATTTAAGGAATTAGCTCCCCCCGCCGAACGACCCAGTATTCGAGGAGCAGGGCAGAATCCGAGTTTGTCTGAGGGGGCGGCCAGCAGTCAAAGCGATAGCGCTTATCGTTTAATGGCTTCTTTGGATCACACCCTCAATACCACTTTCAAAACTCTGCAACAAGAACTCAGTAGCTATCAAAGCTCGATTTCCCAACAGCTTAATCGGATGCATTCCCTCCAGCAACAAGGGGAAGTCATTTTAGAGACTTTGGTAGAACGGTTGATTTCCCAACTCCAAGAAGATGCCGGGAGTTTGAGTTCTGATGTGGGCAATTTGCTGGGCGATTCCCTTCAGGGATCCGCTGCGCGGCATCGCTTCACGGGGCAACCCACACCCCAGCCGACACCCCAAACCGCCGCCCCAACCCCCTACAGACCAGAACCCACCAGACAAATGGGAGTAGTTGAGCGTCCGGCACCACAACCCGCCCCTGCCTCTGCCCCTGCCTCGGCCCCTGCCCCTGCCCCTGCACAAACCCAAGAACAAAAGAACTTTGTGACTGGGATCGTGCTGATTTTATTGTCTTCTTTAATTATTTCCATTCAGAACATTGTCACGCGAGTGATTTTAAGTGTTCAGCCGGTGCTGTTTTTTGGGGACATGGGAGGCATCATTGGGCCGAGTGCCGGGAATTCCCTGTTAATTTTGGCCATGCGGATGATCTTTGTCGTCCCCGGTATGTTGATCGTCGGTTCTGTTCTCTACCCAAATACCTGGCGGGATATCCGGCAATTAGGTAATCCCGAAAAACGAGGCTCCGTATGGATCGTCATTTTGAGTGGCGTTTCTTTGTTCCTGTCTCAATTCTTTATCTACTTTGCCCTAGGAAACGTGGCGACTGGGGTGGCGATTTCGATTTTCTTTGTCTTTCCCACCGTCACCGTTTTGTTGGCATGGTTAATTTTTGGCAGTCGCCCTAGTTTTATCTTGGGTTTAGCCACGATTACGATCTATATCGGCTGCTTCCTGACGGTTCCTGCCGCCGCGTTTCAGTCTAAAGCCGGGAGTAATATTTGGTTAGGGGCGGGAACTGCCTTGTTGTCCGGGGTAACTTTTGCCGGTTATGTGATTTTGACGCAATTGAGTGCGAAAAAGCTGAAATTGCATCCGGCTCCCTATAGTGTGATCAATTTCTCCGTTATTCTGGTGTTTGCGGTGGTGGCCATGTTCTTCTTCCCCAGCAATGTTCCTGAACAAAACTGGGCAGCGCTTTGGTTTGGGGCTTTGATTTTGGCCGTGACAACTTTGGCAGGTTATGCCTTGAATAACTTTGGCATTCCCATGATTGGTGCCGCTTTTGCCTCGGTAATTTCTGCATCTGGTCCTGCTTTGACCAGTTTGCTGGCCGTTGGCATTATTAGTGAAAGTTTGACGCTGAATCAGTGGTTAGGCGTGGGGCTGGTGACTCTGTGGGTGATTGGCATTAGTGTGGATAACATGAGTCGGCAGAAACAAGTGGCTCAGAAATAATCCCCAATCATCCCCGCTTTTGGTTTTTGGTTTGAATGAAACCGTTAGGATCCTCCTAAACCCCCGGCAAAAGTATCCCCAAAAGTATCCCTTAGTTTTTGTTGATGTTTGCCTAAAGAAAAAACCAGCGATTTAGCCAGCGCTGGTTTTCTTCTTTTACGGTACGGAGAGGGAGGGATTCGAACCCTCGTTAAAGTTACCCCTAAACAGCATTTCCAGTGCTGCGCCTTCAACCACTCGGCCACCTCTCCAGGGGAGATGAATATTTAATTTGTCTACCGAAACTCCATTCTAGCAGCACCTACCCAGATTTTGTCAAGGGGTCAGAGAAATTTTTTTTGGCGCTTGCCCCATCCTGGATTCAAGGAATGAAAAAAATTGCTTCAAAACATTGATAGATCAATCATCCAGATTTGTCGTAATCTGGAAGGGCAGGATATTCTTGCTTGTGATCCCTGCATTTAATCTTGACAAAGCCTTTTTAATTATGACTCGTTCCTACACTGTCAAAATTCACCATCGCCAAACCGGAGAACATTACACCGTTGAAGTCCCGGAAGATCGCTACATCCTCCACACAGCGGAAGCCCAAAATGCCGAGTTACCTTTTTCCTGTCGGAACGGCGCCTGCACCAGTTGCGCCGTGCGGATCATTTCTGGGGAAGTTTACCAGCCGGAAGCAATGGGTTTATCTTCTCACTTAAGGCAGGAAGGCTATGCGCTTTTATGTGTGAGTTATCCTCGGTCTGATTTAGTGGTGGAAACCCAAGATGAGGATGAGGTCTATGAACTGCAATTTGGTCGTTACTTTGGTAAGGGTAAAGTCAGGGCTGGATTACCTTTGGATGAAGACTAACTTCTATAATCAATTCTATAATCAATCCCCATTTAAGTTATTTAAGTGATAAAACAAGTGAGAGATGAATTGTGAGATTCATCAAAATTTCGCCTGGGAAAATTTTGTGCTTTGCCCTCTTAACCCCGATCCTCTTGGGCTGTAATGCCATTGGGGACGCTTCGGGAACGGCAACGACCAACCGCCAAAAAATTTTAGTCAAGGTGGAACGGGTGGTTAGTGGCCAAACGCTGGAAATTTCTAGAGCAAATGAGCGGAAAAGATTGCGGTTAATTGGGATTGATGCTCCGGCATGGCTGCCAAAGTGCCAGCAAGCCCCTTGGGAGGCGGAGGCGAAAAAACAGCTACAAGAAAAGCTGGAAGGTAAATCGGTCTGGCTGGAATTTGACCAGCAGACGGAAGACAATTACGATCGCTATTTGGGCTATCTTTGGCAAGATGAAGAGTTGATTAATGAGTGGCTGGTGCAACAAGGACTGGTTCTAGCCAGTAGCCCCCGCGAACCAAATACCAAATATTCCCAACGGCTGGCTTATGCTCAGGAATGGGCAAGAATTATGGAGTTGGGGATTTGGAACTGGGAAAACCCGATGCGTCAAACTCCACAGGAGTTTCGCCGTTTGGATTGTGAATCATCGGCAATTAACCTTTTTTAGCTTTGATTTTCAGCTTTTTCTAACTTTAAACGTTTAAACGGAAGCAGGATGACTGAGCCAACCCGCGAACAATTACAACGTTTTCTCGATGTGGCGATTCTCGCAGCCCAAGCCGCTGGAACTGTGCTGCAATCTTATTGGGGCAATTTAGAGCAAGTTAAAGAAAAAGGCCGTTCTGGAGATTTAGTCACGGAAGCAGATCAAGCCTCTGAAGCGGTGATTTTGGAGGTGCTGCGCCGTCATTTGCCGGATCATGGGATTCTGGCAGAGGAAAGTGGCAGTCTGGGTAATGCTAACAGCGAATATTTATGGGCGATCGACCCTTTGGACGGGACGACGAATTATGCTCATCAATACCCGTTTTCTGCGGCGTCGATCGGACTATTAATTAATGGGGTGCCTTATGTGGGGGCAGTGTTCGATCCATTTCATCAAGAGTTGTATTGTGCGGCTAAAGGCTTAGGGGCTACTTGCAACGGTCGTCCGATTAAAGTTTCGCAAATCTCCGAGTTAGAAAAAAGTTTGCTGGTGACGGGGTTTGCCTACGATCGCCGGGAAACCAAGGATAATAACTATGCTGAATTTTGCCATTTTACCCATTTGACTCAAGGGGTGCGCCGGTCTGGATCCGCTTCCATTGATTTAGCTCATGTGGCTTGCGGTCGCTTGGATGGGTACTGGGAACGGGGACTGTCTCCCTGGGACTTAACCGCAGGGGTGGTTTTAGTCCAAGAAGCTGGGGGAAAAGTCACTGCTTATGATGGGGGTGATTTACAGATTTATACAGGCCGAATTCTTGCCAGTAATGGTCTGATCCATGAGAGGATGAGTCAAGAGTTGGAGCAGGTGCGGCAGCAACGAGAGCAAGAATTTAATCTAAGATTTGCCTGACATCTCCGGACAATAAGGCACAATATCCGAGAAAGTCCGCAACTAAATAATTGATATACGGTTAAAACCCGGACAATGCTGGA
>FWWL01006374.1_pt1 | contig 17217 bp, 16 predicted proteins | sample 2228331 | NCBI WGS metagenome assembly FWWL01 (sample SAMEA103939775, study PRJEB20133) | metagenome
ATAGTGATATTTTTTTAACTTTTAACTTTTCACTTTTAACTTTTAACTTTTCACTTCTCCCCTGCTCCAGAAGCACCCCTGCACCAAAAGCACCCCTGCACCTGAAGCCCCCCCGCACCAAAAGCACCTCTTCCCCTACACCCTACGCCTTACACCCTACACCTTACACCCTACACCGATGACAGCCCTACAGTTATAAAGAAAGTGCTACTTCTAATTCACGGAGATGTTTAATGGATTTGCAACGAAAAGTCATTCCCGCAGAGAGTCCCGCAGAGAATAGGGAAATCTGGGAATTTGCCGAACCACCGGAACGCCAACGATTAGATGTGGTGATGGTGCCACCGGAAACTATACCGAGTGGCGAAGACAATATCGCCGATTGGTTGTCAGTCTCCGCCGAGGATATGGCTGAAGCATCTCAGCCACCAAGTACGAGAGAAAAAATCGTTAATTTTTACCTAGCTTTGACGAAAATTGACCGTCAGAGCATCACTGATGCGGAAATGCAACCAGCCCGAATTCAGATGGGACTGCTGTTTGTGGGATTTTCGGCCTTGCTGTTGATGTGGCTGCTATTACATAGTCACACCATCCACCCCGGACTCACCTCAGTGCAGCAAATTCAACGGTATTGGGAACCGTATATTACCTTTGTTTGTATGGGAGTCGCGGGGATGATGATGCTGGGTCGGGAAGCTATGCGTCCACGGGTCAAGCTGCCCGTGAACCAACCAGAATCCGTCACTGAGTCCGGTTCAACTGAGTCCTAGTTCTCGTTTGAGCCGGTTAATGGAATCGGGGTTGATGTAATGGTCGATGCAGTAAACTTGCGGGGCGCGAATTAGGTCTTCTCTAGCTGCGGCGATCGCTGCTTTCACCGAAGGTAAACTCGCGGGGTCGCAACCGATCACCCTTGCCCGCCGGACAATAGAATTGAGCTTATAAGCATCTTCTATTTGCGCCGTAATCACCAATAATTCATCACCCCGCATACTATTAATAATCACTTCCGTGGCTCGCAACCAGCCAGGACTAATGCTTACCAAACCCAGGCAGCTATCCTTGGGTAGCTGTTTGACGATCGCCTCTTCTTTGGCATGGTTGTAAATGTCAACGGGCAAAACTCGTACTGACTTGGGTCGGGCGATCGCCTCCGCTTGACCAATAAAATAACGAGTCGTCACCACCGTTCCCGAAGGCGCTTGGGCCAGGGTGTCCGCCAAATCCTCCAAAGCCACAAGCTGCACCGGCGTTGCCAGGGCTTCTTCCAATTCCCATCGCATCCATTTGCCAATGCCAATATCTTGCGCCGGGGCAGTCACCAGAATTCGCGCACTACACCGTAAGCGCCAATCAATTTCCCCTAAAAATAGTTCTCTGATTTCATGGAGGGTGCAACCTAGAGAAATCAGCTGGTTAACACTTTGCTCCACAATTTCACTAGCTTGGGGGTATTCTGCTGAAATGTGAGATTTATTGGGTCGTTGACCGGGAGAACCTTCCGCTTTCACATAAATCCCTGACCCTGCTTGGGATTCCACCAAGCCGATCGCTTCTAATTGTTCGTAAACTTTGCTAATCGTATTCCGATGTAAGCCCGTTTGCATGGCCAACGCACGGGTACTCGGTAGCTTTTCCCCCGGAGAATATTGCCGAGAGGCGATCGCAAACCGAATTTGATTAAATAATTGGCTCGATGCAGAAATGTCGCTATCAGACTTAATGTGAAAATCAACCATATCAGGGGCTCCAGGAACAAATTACTTGTTGATTGTTGATTGTTGATTGTTGATTACTGGAAAGTTGATTGTTGATTGTTGATTGTTGTTGGGTAGGGATTCTTTGACTGTTGATTGTTGGTTGTGATTGTTGGTTGATTGTTGGTTGATGTTGGTTGACTGTTGATTGGTTGATTGTTGATTGTTAATTGTTGATTGTTGCTGGTTGGTTCTGGCCAACCTATAATAACCAATAACCAATAACTAATAAATAGTAACTAACAACTAACAACTCTCAACCAACAACCAACCAAGAACAAACAATCAACCAACTATCAATATAAAATCAAACCAGTTATGCCAGAGAAACTATGTCAGAACAGCAAATACTTACTCATCAGGTTAATGTTACCAACGGAGATTTGCAAATTCCCGCCTATTTAGCCCAACCTGTGGGTGAAGGGACATTTCCATGTGTGATCGTGTTCCAGGAAGTCTTTGGGGTCAATGCCCATATTCGGGATGTCACCGAACGCATTGCCAAACAAGGATATGTGGCGATCGCCCCGGCAATTTTTCAACGCACTGCCCCCAACTTTGAAACCGGATACACCGAAAAAGACCTAGAAATCGGCAGATATCACAAAGACCTCACCACCGCCGCCCAACTCCTCAGCGATACCCAAGCCACCATCAACTACCTGAAAAGCTTGCCCGTCACCACGGACAACATTGGCTGTGTGGGCTTCTGCTTTGGCGGTCACGTCGCTTACCTAGCAGCCACATTACCAGAAATCAAAGCCACCGCCTCATTCTATGGCGCTGGAATTGCCACCATGACCCCTGGAGGCGGTGAACCCACCATCACCCGCACCCCAGAAATCAATGGCACCATTTACCTATTCTTCGGCAACCAAGACCCCCTCATTCCCAATGAACAGGTGGATTTGATTTCTGCCGAACTCGAGAAACATCAAATATCTCATCGCGTCTTTCGCTATGATGACACCGACCACGGTTTCTTCTGCGATCAACGGGCTAGTTACAACCCCAGCGCCGCTGCTGATGCTTGGACTCACCTCTTACAACTTTATGACAAAACCCTCAAAACCTCTCATTAATTGATCCTTTGATTTCGCATTAAGTGACAGGTCATTGGTGAACCAAAAGCAAATGACCTGTCACTTAACAACAAATATCAACAGTTTATCTAGCTAAAACTTATTTAAATACTACAGGAGTAAACATAATGGTTCAGGGCGTATTAATAGATACCAACGTGGAATTTATTCCCTTTATTCCTACCTTTGAAGAAGAAATATTTGACCGCGAATTTTATCTCGCGGCCAACCCCGACGTTGCCGCCGCTGGATTCAATGACGAGCAACTATTAAATCACTTCCTCAGCAATGGAATTGATGAAGGGCGGCCATTTTCTCTCGTATTTGATTTTAACTTTTACCGCGCCGCCAATCCAGATTTAGCTGGGTTAAGTAATCGGGATTTACTTAATCATTTTAAAACATCAGGAATCAACGAAGGTCGGCTATTTTCCCCTTTTATTGACCTAGAATTTTACATCGCAGCCTATAAAAAAAGAACCGGATTAACCAGCGAAGTTCCCGCCAATTTCAACCCTTTAGAACCAGCGAACCGACAATGGCTCCGGTTATTAGTGAACGAACTGCAAACCGCCCCGGCACAACCGGCAAGTGGAGATGATTTTTTCCGTTTTTCTCCCTATATTGATATTCAAGAAATTTATCTACCCAGTAACCCGGATTTAGCCACCGCTGGCTTCAACGTCAAACAAGCCTTACAACATTTACAACTGTTTGGCTTGAATGAAGGTCGGCGGTTTTCAATTATTTTCGCTCCCAAATATTATATAGAAAATAATCGGGAACTTCAGACCGCTAATTTCAACAGTCGTACCGCCTTAGAACATTTTATCCGATTTGGGGTTAATGAAAGTCGCCGTCCATCACTGCTGTATGATACTCAATATTATCGAGATAACAACCAAGATTTAAGAGAACAAAATCTCAATAATAAGCAACTAATCGCTCATTTTCGCCTGATTGGTTTGCCCGACGAACAACGGCAATCTTCTGTCTATTTTGCCCCTAGAGCAATTGATGCTTTACTCCAAAATCAAACCCCTGCTGAAGATCCTGATGAAGCTTTGGGTTTAAATAACATTTTGCAGCCAAAACAAAGGTGGAACACCCGGGTTGGTGGCACCCTGACTTATAGCTTTGTGACTCAAGCTAGTGCCGGTCTTTATACGGGGGTAGAAAGTGGGGTCGGGGAGGTGAGCGAAGCAATTAAAAATAATGTCCGGGAAATCATGCAGCAGTACAATGAAATTCTTCCATTTCAATTGGTGGAGGTGCCGGACAGACCCCCAAATACTGGGGAAATTAGGATTATGTTTTCTAACGGACAACCCAATAATTTTGGCAACTTTTATGCTTATGCTTATGGACCTGGAATCAGTGATATTAATTTACGGGGTGATATCCATTTAAGTAGAAATTTTGAGTCTGATCCAAATAATGCTTTTTCTCGACAGAAAGGCACTTTTGGCTATGAGTCTTTAGTGCGGCAAATTGGGTTTGCTTTAGGGCTGAAAAATCCGGGTATTTCTAGTAGCAACTCTTTAAATAGTTCGCCAGTAATTCCTACAGAATTGCAGCCATTTTTACAGTCTTTTCAAGACAATAATACGAATACGGCGATGAGTTATAATTTTGCCGGGGTAGGCGCGGTTAGCCCGATGTCTTATGATATTCGGGCGCTGCAATACCTCTATGGGTTTAATGATGCCAGAAAGGGCAATGACGTTTATCGTTTTGATGGCAGTAATTTTATCGGCATTAAACAGACGATTTGGGATGGCGGTGGCATCGATACCCTTGATTTTTCCCAGTTGCCGGGGATTGATAGCTATTTTTTTAATATGAATGAGGGGGGACTGAATACCACCCTTAGTGCCCTGAATGGTGCCACTTATACCGGAGTCACTGCCCTCAGAGATGCCGATGGAAATTTAGAACGAAATCAGGCTAATGCTTTAATTACCACTCCAGATGGACCACATATTACCAGTAGTTACGGTACGGTGATTGGTTTTGGGGTACTGATTGAGAATTTGATTGGTTCGCCAGTGAATGATTTTATTGTGGGCAATGATCTGGATAATGTGATTAATGGCGGCCCTGGCAATGATACGATTATCGGTGGCAGAGGCGCCGATACTCTCACCGGGGGGCCGGGGGCAGATATTTTTGTGTATGCGATCGGCGATGGGCCTGACCGGATTACAGATTTTACCGATGGGGTGGATAAAATTGGCTTATCTGCTGGACTGACCTTTGATCAGTTGTCGATTACCGGAGTGGGGGCAGATGCGTTGATTCGGGTTGCCAGTACGGGTGAACTTTTGGCGGTATTAGTTGGGGTGCCTGATTTTGCGATTAATGCAGGTGATTTTGTGTTGGTCTAAATCCGATTTCGCCAGAAACGATCGCCGAAAAAGAGCGATCGCGCAAAGAATTAGCTAGACTGGGTAAGCATATTATTGATGGAATGCTGATACAGATATTCCATCCCCAGTCTGCGACTGCAACTCTGACTACAACTCTGACTACAACTCGGCAGTTGTAGCGGTCAATTTCTATCACTATTATTCTATTTTTCTCAAATCCTGAAATTGCTATGAATCAAGAATCGACCCGTTCTCAAAAGGGTAAGCCTTCCTTTTCTGCTGAAGACTTTGCCAAAGCCCTTGCAGAACATGACTATACGTTTAGTGTCGGTCAGGTAGTATCCGGTCGAATTAGTGCTTATACCAAAGATGGTATCTATGTAGACATTGGCGCCAAGTCTCCTGGTTTTCTGCCGAAGGGAGAAGCAGGGATGGCATTCGTTGAGGATCTTGAGGAACTATTGCCCCTTGATGAAGAACGGGAGTTTTTGATTATCCGGGAACAAGATGCGGAAGGTCAGGTGACTCTTTCGATTCGACAATTGGAACTTAAGCAAATCTGGGATAAGTTGGCTTCCAAGCAACAAGAAAATCAGTCTGTAGATTTGTATGTCACGGGTGTAAACAAAGGTGGGGTGACGGTGGATATCAATGGGTTGCGTGGGTTTATTCCCCGCTCGCACTTGGTGGAAAAAAATAATCCCGCATCCCTGGTGGGTAAAAACGTGACGGCGAATATTTTAGAGTTGGATCGCGATCGCAATAAGCTGGTGTTTTCCCAACAGCAATTAGCCCAATCCAGTCGGATTGGTGAAATTAAGGTGGGTCAACTCCTGGAAGGAACTGTAGTCAGCATTAAACCCTTTGGGGTTTTTGTGGATGTGGATGGGATGACCGCTTTACTCCATATTAATCAAGTGAGTAAAAATTACGTCCAATCTCTGAATAATGTGTTTTATTTGCGGCAACCAATTAAAGCGATCGTGATTGATATTGATGAAACTAAAGGCCGCGTTTCTCTCTCAACCAAGTTGTTAGAAAATCACCCCGGAGAAATCATCGAAAACTTTAATGAGGTGATGGATACCGCTGAAGCCCGCTATAATAAAATTAGCCAAACATTGCCCTCTTAATTAGTTAATTAGATTAGTCAATAAATAACCCTGATTTGTCCCCAAATTGGGGTTTTAAATTAACCAAAAACCAAGCCAGGGAGCAGAGGAGCTTCTGGTGCAGGGGAGCTTCTGGTGCAGGGGAGCTTCTGGTGCAGGGGAGCTTCTGGTGCAGAGGAGCGGGGGAGCCGCCAATCGAGCAGGGGAGAACAATTAACAATTGATAATTGACAATTAAATAAAATTATCAACTATCAACTATCAACTATCAACTATTAACTATTAACTATTAACTACTAACTATTAACTATTAATTGATGTAAAGTCGCTGTCATTACATCAGTGGTTTGACCAAAGACGGTAAATAGTAACACTTCTCGATAAACTCGTTGGGCAGGATGATGGAGATAATTCGCTTCCCCACTGGAAACAGTGACCGCAGCATGGGCACAACGATTAGCTAAAGCGATCGCTTCTGCTCGTAACTTTAAACCATTTTCATAGATCGCCTCGGTTGCCAATTCTGACAAAATTGCCTCGCGACACCGAGTTAACTTTCGCTCCAAAATCTCAAAAGTTTCTTGAATAATGGGTAAGTGTTTTGTTTTCGCCGTCTGTTCAATGATATCTAAAGCAGCGCGAGCACAACCTAAGCAGAAAAAACTAAACATCAGCACTTTTTTGCGGTCATTTTCATGTATCCAACCGGGAGGCTGAATTCCCACAATATAATCTTGGGGGACAAACCAATTTTTGATTTCCCCACTGACCGTATTCGTAGACTGCATCGCCGCTAACTGCATCGGTTCGCTAAAATGAATTTCGCCCCCATTCGGTTGGGTCGTATTCGTAAAAGGAATAATCGCGAAGACTGCCCGACCATCGGCTAAGGTTGCCGCTACAATTAATTCAGGAAATAGATCAAATCCCGTCGCCCAGCGTAAGTCCCCAGAGATGCGATAGCCACCTTTGACCGGGAAGGCTTTGATTCGGGGTTCCCCAGCACGTCGGAGGTGGGAAAAGCCAACCCCTAAAAGGCGATCGCCCGTTGCTAACCCTGGTAAATAAGCTTGTTTGAGTGCTTGATTTTCACTGGCGAAGATCGTACTACTGGCACTTTGATGTTGAATTTGCAGAAAGGCTAAAGCACCAGAATATCTCGCGACCATTTCCTGAAATCGCCGAAAGTTTTCTTCTGATTCGGTGAGTTTTAAGGCTAATAAGGAGCGCTCGCCCAATCCTTGCATTGCCCAACGCAAGACCGCTGGGTCGCGATCGATGGCAGCGGCTTGAGGTGCGACTTTTGACCGCAGATAAAACTCTGCAATCTCCAGCAGAGGTGGCTGACTACTCATAATTTGGCTGAAAATTTTACTGCTTTTAATTTTAGATTTAAATGACTACAACTTAAAATTAAAAAAACGAAATGGAATTATGCCCCTAAATCAAGAAACTGAAATATTTTTAAAACAAGTAGCCCAGTCCGGTCAACCGCCACTCAATGAGCAACAACCGGAAACTGCCCGGAAAATAAACGCCGTGTTCGTGGCTGCTTCCCACCCCCCCGAACCCGTTGCCCAAGTGGAACCTCGCACCATCCCCGGTCCAGGGGGAGAAATTCCCCTCTGGATTTATACCCCTTTTGGGGCTGGGCCGTTTCCCTTGTTGGTGTATTTTCATGGCGGCGGTTGGGTAGTTGGTGATTTGCCAATGGTGGATAGTATTTGTCGGACTTTAGCCAATGCCGCTGGCTGCGTGGTGGTGTCCGTGGATTATCGGTTAGCCCCCGAACATAAATTTCCCGCTGCTCTGGAAGATGCCTACACCGCGACTAAGTGGGTGGCGGAAAATGCGGCATTATTAAGTGGCGATCGCCGCTTAATTGCAGTAGCGGGGGAAAGTGCCGGGGGAAATTTGGCGGCAGGGGTGACGTTAATGGCACGGGATTCGCTTTCGCGTCCGCCCTTGCGGAATCGCGACGAATTTGCTTTAATCTATCAATTATTGATTTATCCTGCCACTCAGTACCAATCTAACACCGCATCCTTTCACCAATATGGAGAAAACTACTTTTTAACCGCTGACACAATTAACTGGTTTTGGCATCATTACTTATCCAGTCCCCTGGAGGGAAAAAATCCTTATGCCTCTCCCTTGTTGGCGGAAAATTTGGCTAATTTACCCCCAGGACTAATTGTCACCGCTGAATTTGACCCCCTGCGCGATGAAGCGGAAATTTACGGCGATCGCCTGCGGGAAGCTGGAGTAGAAATCAAAACCATTCGCTATGATGGCACCATTCATGGTTTTATTAATTTCGCGAAATTCTTGCCCCTGGGTCAAACTGCCTTAAAGGAAATTGGGGCAATTCTCCAAACTGCCTTCACCCAGGGAAAAAATCACTCTTAATCACCGATATAATCACCGATAAAAAATAGAGGGAAATGATGCGACCCCACCGCCGAATATTTCATCTTTTAATCACTGTATTTCTCATCTGCCTAATGGGATGTGCCCCTGCCCAAGCATCCCTGGATATGTCTGCCCGACTCAGCCGATTAGAATCAGAATTTTTCATGGTGCGCTCGCAGATCAATTCCCTCGATTCTCAAGTTTCTCGACTCAACAACCGTCTAGATTTTGCCCAAATCCGGCAAGCTCCTGAACCGGCGATCATTCCCCTACCCCAACAGGAGACCGTCGCATCAACCAACAAACAACAATTTGAGCGATTAGCTACCCTTTTAATCGAACTCAAAGAACAAATCAACACCCTAGAAACCCGATTTTCTCAGTTAGAATCCCAATTTAATCAGACGCACCAATCACCACCAAAGAAGCCCTAACCAACCATAAACCACCCTAAACATTAATCCGATTAACCCTAAAAATTATGGCCAAATGTCCAATTTGCTACACAGCATATATAGAAGGAACCATAGAAAATTGTCCTGTTTGTGATTGGGATTTAAAATCTTATCTCTCACCCACTACGGGCAAATATCGCCAAGCTTTTTTGGCAAAAGAACAAGCCCATCTAGACTGGGCGAGAAAAATGTGGCAAAAACATCTGCTCCAACAAAATAACTTACAGAATCAGCCCATAAACCTCAACCCTTTAAGCAATAATTCTTATGGTTCTTCAGTCAATCATAATCTTGAATCTGCCATCATATTCAAACTTGAAGCCCGCTTAGATCAATTAGAATCTCGGTTACAAAAATCAGAATTAGAAATTAAACAATTAAGCGCCGAACTGACGATTGAACAAGAAGAAAATCGCCATTTAACATCACAAATGGAGTGGGTGATTTATGTCTTGCAGGAAGCCAACCCCCAAGAAATGCAACAAACCCTCTGGCAACTGCAAGAATGGGCAAATTCTCTGGCGAATTCCCAGCCGCAAAATCATTTAAAATCAGCCGTAGGCATGGACTATTCTAAATTAGAAAAACTCCTGGCTGCGGGAAAATGGCGACAAGCTGACGAACGCACTTGGGAAATCATGCTGAAAATCACCAATCAAGAAGAAAAAGGATTTCTTAGTCCCGAAGATATAGAATTATTTCCTGCTACGGACTTAGCAACGATCGCTTGGCTTTGGGACTATTATAGTGGCGGTAGGTTTGGCTTCCATATTCAGCACAAAATCTGGCAAACCGTGAACAATGACTACACCACTTTTTGCGATCGCGTAGGTTGGCGAGTCAAAGAAAATTGGCTGTATTATGATGACTTGAACTGTTCTCTCGATGCCCAAGAAGGCCACTTGCCGGTAATTGGATGGCGGAAACGTGCCTGTTATGGCGTCGGCGGTGCCACAGCCCACGAAAATATTGCCGCTTTAATTTCTCGCTTTAATGAATTTAATCACGTCAATATTTAAACATTTTTTGACTAACATTTTGCCACAAAAAATGCTGGGCATTGGTGGGCAATGCCCGAGAGCAAATTATTGGGTTTAGGCTATGCCCACCCGACTAAATCATAGCACTTATTTCAATCACGATTGAAATGTCTATAACTGCTATAAATAAGGGGGTATTTTTTATCCATATCATAGGGGCCGGATGAGATGGGAATTTCTACCGAGCGCAAAAACTCCGCACTTTCTTCCGGTACAGAACTGTTAATAAACATTCCGCTCCCTAATTCAAATCCGGCAGCTTGTGAAATTCTAGGGATAATGGCTAGATACCAATGATAGTAATCCGTGTAATCTTGAGCCGTGGGAATTGAGCGAATGGTATAGTTATAATCTGGGTTATTTAATCCATAATATAATTTAGCCAAAACTGTTCGCAAAATCCGAGCCATATCGATGATTTCCTCATCAGAAATATGTTCAAAAGACGAGGTATGTTTTTTGGGAAAAATCCACAGATGAAATGGGGATAATGCCGCATAAGGAATAAAGGCAACAAAATGTTTATTCTCGGAGATAATCCGCTGAGAAGCAGAGAGTTCATCTTTGATGGTTCGACAATATAAACATTCTCCAGTTTCATCAAAATATCTAATTGCTTCTGAGATGCGATCGCGCATTTGACCAGGAACAACCGGAGTCGCCGCAATTTGCGAATGAGGATGTTCTAAAGACGTTCCCGCTTTCGGGCCATGATTCTTAAAAATCACAATTGTTTTAATCCGAGGATCGCGTTTGAGTTGACGATATCGTTCCCGATACATCGTAAAAATATTGGCAATTTCGCTAATCGAAAGAATAGCCGGATTGACGTTATGCAAGCGATGCTCGATAATCACCTCATGGACGCCGAACCCGGAAATCGAACGGTAAGATTTTTGAATTTTGCGGATCGGTTCTTTATCGGGGGAAACTGCCGGATATTTATTCACAACAGCACGAACTTTCCAGTTATCGCGCTGGCCTAAACAACAGATTTCCTCGGCAGTATTATGCTCATTGCCCGGACAAAACGGACAGTTAGCTTCATAAGCAGGAATAATCCGGTTATTTTCGGATTTTTTCGCAAATTGATTCGGCCTTTGTGCTCTTTCATTGGCAATGATTACCCAGTCTCTTGTAATTAAGTTTTGTCTCAGTTCTGACATAGGGTTTATCTAAATTTAAATTCAACGTTTTAATCGAAACTAACTAACTTCGGGAGGCTTTAGGGCAACATTTTAAGGAAAAAAAACTGCAAACACCGACTCCCTGGAGAGAATTTTTTAGCTCCCCAAAATTTTTCCAAAAATTTACAAAATTTAACATTTAGTCGCGCGACTGGTCGCTCGAATTAACCGAAAAAACCTTGGCTGATAAATCTGTCAGCAAAAAAGAAGGTTGTTCTCAGTAATTCAACTGGCTAAATCATTATTTATTATAACTTGACTTTCCACCGAATTTGCTCTTTCACTAATCTAGGACAGTTAATTTTTTGGCGTCTTGCTCAAATTTCAAATTATTGACAGCTTAAGGGTGAATGCTTCAGCCTAACTTCAGGCTAAATTTTGCCCCAATTAATTCCCGCTCGCCGTGAATTACTTCGGTAAAATTACGGAAAAAACGTAAATTTATTTCAATAATTGTTAAATTTTATAACTTACCGAGGGAGGTGAACCAGGGTATCTCGGACGAAATCAGGGTTTTGCGGCAGTGGCAGACTTAAATCAACATAGCAACAGGAGAAAATTTTTGGCAGCAATATAGCAGCGATCGCAGTGATATATCGCAGTAATATAGCAGTTATAGAATTTATGGTATTTATGGGAATGATTCGTTATTTTACCCTCATTGAGGATACTATTCATGGATGGAATTTTTGGGGTGACACGGGTTTAACCATCTTTCCTGTGACGGGAGTTTATGCCCATGAGCCAATCATTCACTTCACAGACCAAGAAAACATTGAAACCGGATTATCTAAGATGGAAACGAGTATTTTAGCTGCACCAAATTGGAACTTATGTGAGCTAGAAAACAAATTACAAAATTTTCAAAAAATTTTCGACTGATTAATGATAAAATCGTTAATGCCGGGAATTTTGGGTTCAGCCAATCTATAGGGACAATCATAAATTGCCCCTACTTCCGATGTGAGCCATATAGCGGTTATTATGAGTCATGGTAATTACTTTTTATGGCTTCCCGTGCCAGGGGTTCGGGACAAGTTTTTTTGTATTTCATAACCATGACAAGTGCTATCTGAGCCAAAAAATTAGATTAATCAATCTTTCGGAAAATGTCACATAAACATTTATCGCCATTAGAAATTAAACAAAAGATTCAAGAAAAGATCAAAGAAAAAAAGCCCCAAAACATCAAAGATAAGTCAGCCCAAAAAATCGAAGCAGACAGCGAAGCGGAGCTGCAAGAAGATTATTTTGATTATTATTACGATGAACCGGGGAGCGCACCGGGAACTTTGACCATTGAATCGGATGCTGTTCCCACCAAAATTGTCTTAATTGACTATAACTTAGAGCGAGCAACTCGCCTCAAAATTAATACTCCAGAAGAGTGCTGTAAATACTTAGATACCGAGTCAGTTTCTTGGGTAGATATTCAAGGCTTAGGAAATGAAGCCACTTGGCAACGGATCGGGAGTGTATTTCATTTGCATCCCCTGGTACTGGAAGATGTGGTGAATGTGCCACAGCGGCCTAAAGTCGAAGAATATGGAGACCAATTGCTGATTATTTCCCACATGGTAATGCCGATGGAAGATGGGCAGGGTTTTTATCTGGAACAGGTCAGTTTTGTGTTGAGCAAACATTATCTGTTGACGGTGCAAGAAGAACCTGAACATGACTGTTTTGGGTTGGTGCGATCGCGCATTCGCTCTGGCAAGGGCATGATTCGCAACAAGGGGGTTGATTTTCTCGCCTATGCCTTGTTAGATGCCATTATTGATGGGTTTTTCCCTGTATTAGAAGACTACGGCGAACGCATCGAAGAACTGGAAGATGAAGTAGTAGCAAATCCCTCGCGAAAGACCCTACAAAAAATTTATGAAGTGCGTCGAGAACTCCTGGCATTACGGCGAGCAATTTGGCCGCAGCGCAACGCAATTAATCGGTTAATTAGAGATGATAGTAAGCTGATTAGTCAGGATGTGAGAATTTATTTACGGGACTGTTATGATCACGTCACCCAAGTAATTGATTTAGTGGAAACTTATCGAGAATTAACCTCTGGGTTGATGGATGTTTACTTATCAGCGGTGAGTAATAAAATGAATGATGTGATGAAATTACTCACAATTATTTCTACTATTTTTATTCCCCTCACGTTTATTGTGGGAGTGTATGGAATGAATTTTAATACAGAAGTTTCGCCGTTTAATATGCCCGAATTGAATTCACCTTGGGGCTATGTCGGCTGTTGGGGAGTGATGATTGCGATCGCCATCTCATTAGTTTATTTCTTTTGGCGTCAGGGTTGGTTTGAGAATTTCTCATCCATTGACAAAGATTAATTTTCTCTGATTTGAACTTGACAAAAGATATTTTTTATGCACATAACCAGATTAAGTGAAGTAACCGCCAGCTAATCCCCTAAAACAAAGAGTTTTTTCCTACCCTTGGGGAATTTCACCAATAACCAACAACAGCAGGCAACAGAGGAGCTTTCGCAGCGGGGGGAGCGGGGGCAAACAATTACCAATTGTTAATTATCAATTACATGAAAACAAACAAAAACCAACAACCAACTAACAACTAACAACTAAAACAATGATTTCTATCGTGCTTATTTTCACTGTGGGCATCATTCCGTCATTAATATCAGTTTGGGTAATCCGCCAAGCCCAAGCGGATATTAATGACCGATTGCAACGAGCAATTTCCAGGGCTTCTAGGGCATGGGTTCCTGATGATTCAGCGCCGGATCTGCCCCCAAAACCGTGGCAAATTATTGGCGATCGCACCTGCCAATTTAATGCCCATTCTGCTTATATTCGTTGTGCAGTCAATCCGGCTGGCTCTTGTCAAGGTTGCCGTCATTATGAACCGGCAAATTTTAGCCTACAAAATCTCAATTATTAATCACTAATAATTGTTAGCCTATAGCCGCTTGCCTAAACGGTGGAATAAATCTTTTCTTGCAAATGAATTTGATCCCGTCGGGGGTCAGAATAACTCACTTGGACATCGAGGCGATCGCCCAACGCAAAGGGACGGGGGAAACGCCATGCCAACTCCAAGCCCAACTCTTCCAACAAAATCAAACCCAAATTATCTTCTTCCTTCAACCAACGCAGCACCAAAGCCTGCCAAACCTCACCGGAATTGCGCCGCAGATATTCCAAAGCCCAATAGCGATTAGTCTGACGTTCTACCAAATTGGCTTCCTTAGCGGTACTGGTGACAATCATCAGCATTTCCTGAAGTTCTTGGGCTGAAAAAGGCAGCGGATCGCCCCGCAGATGGGCTTTAATCTGGAAATGGGCCAGCAAATCGCTATAGCGGCGAATTGGGGATGTCACCTGAGTGTAAACATCCAAAGCCAAACTCGCATGACGGGCGGGGTTTACCCCTATTTCACTCCGGGGCATACAGCGACGAATGGCACAAGACCGCACCGGTCCTGGTTCTAATAGCATTAATTCTTCTTCCGGGGGCAGTTCTGGCTGCATTTGTGCCCGGAAAGGTAGGGGAATATTGTTAGTTTGGCCGTAGCGTCCGCCTACTTCTCCAGCGAGAATCATCATTTCCGATACCAGTTTGCGGGACATCGCATCTTCCAAGACATTGATATAAATCTGGTCATCTTTGACTTTAATCACCGCTTCGGGCATGGAAATGCTAATTGCCCCTTGGGACATTCGCCATGCTTGTCGAATGTTTGCCCACTTCGCCAGAGTCGCCAATTCCGCTTCGGCACTCAGGGCTAAATGCAGCATCTCATCTACATCTTCGTAGGTGAGGCGATAGGTAGGTTGAATCAGACTAGGATGAATCGTATATTCGGCGAGCGCGCCATTGGGTTCCAGAATAATCGCAAAACTCAGGGCGGGACAAATTTTGCCTTGGATCAAACTCATCGGTCCCGTCGCCAATTCTGTGGGAAACATCGGCACAATCCCTGTTGGCAAATACACCGTGGTGCTACGTCGTCTGGCTTCCAGATCCAACTCATCCCCAGGAGACATTAATCGGGTCGGGTCAGCAATATGAACCCAGATACGTTCCCGACCGTCCTCCAGATATTCGACACTTAAGCCATCATCAATTTCTTGGGTACTTTCATCGTCGATGGTATAGACCTTGAGATGGGTCAGGTCTAAGCGATTGTTTGCGTCAGGATCAGCAGGGGGAGAAATCAAACAACGATGCGCCACTTCCAGCACCTTGGTAGAAAAATTTACGGGGATTTGAGTCCGTCGCAAAAATAAATTTTCATGCTCAGTCCACAATCCTAAGTCCACTAACAGATCGAAAGCCCCCTCCGGGGTCTCAGGACGTTGCAAAACCGCTAAGATTTCTTTAGCATTAATCCGTTCTTTCGCTTCTTCGCCAAAGACGGCGTATTTTTCGAGCGCCTCAAGGCGAATGCGATCGCCATTGGACCATTCCACCTTCTCACCGGCCAAACTTTGAGAAACCCGGGACAAAAACTCTGTCCAATCCCGCTGTCGAGTTTCTTCCACTTCTTTTTGATGTTTCAGTTCAGCCACCTGAGCAGCGGGACGGGGTTCATAGCGATCGCCTTTTTGCTTGAAAAACAGCTTATCTTGAGACAATAAACAATAAGCTGCATAGCACTGGGCCGGAGTCTGGTCAGAAAATAGAAGTAAGGCCATTTCGGCGGGAGAAACTGCCGCCGCATCTTCTACCAAAATTTCCCACGCCACCTCCAGGCTATCTGGATCCAGATATGCTTCTACTTCTCGTCGGAAGTTAGCCAGATCGGACTGTTTATATCCTTCCCTAGCAATTTCATAACTTACTTGCTGAGGCCGGATACTCTGGGATTGACCGAGTTCGTCAATCACAATCCAGTTTTTTTTGCCATCTGGACGTTCTGCCACGGCGAGTCTACGCTCGGCGTGAATGCGATATTCGATCAGTGTTCCCTTTTCCACAATCCACTAACTTTCGTCACAAAGTGTTTTTTTCCAGACAAACTTGGTTGAGTCGGCTTCGGCAAGGATTACCAGATCCTCAGCCAACCATCATTCTCAGCTTAACCTTCTTGATTCACAAAAGGTAACAAAGCTAAGATTCTGGCTCGCTTAATTGCTACAGTCAGTTCTTTTTGTTGTTTGGCCGTCAGCCCAGTAATCCGACGGGGCAGGATTTTGCCTCGTTCGGTGACAAACTTCCGCAGCAGTTCTACATCTTTGTAGTCTATGGGGTCTTTGGGATTAATGGGGGAGACTCGGCGACGAAAATAACTCATAGTTTTCTTTTCTTTAATTGATCAATAAATTTTTCTTTTTCTCCAGATGGGTTTTACCCGGTGGAATCATCTGTAATCACCTGCCGGATAGACTATAAAGCCAAAGGAAACCCAGGGAGTCCTAACCAGCTTTACTTGATTTCTTTGTGAACAGTATGTTTGTTACAGTGAGGGCAGAACTTTTTCAGTTCCATCCGGGCCGAGTTATTCCGACGATTCTTTTGCGTGGTATAGCGAGACACTCCGGGAGAGCGCTTAGTCGGATTCGTGCGACATTCTGTACATTCCAACGTCACTACAATACGAACACCTTTAGCCATTTTTCTATATAATCCGCAACCGGGAGATAATTAGACACAGAAGTTGATTGTATCACATCATCTGCCATTAATCGCGAAAAAATTAGTCAAATTTCTGTTGTATCTGAATGTCAACCCAACTAATTTATCCTATGTTGGTTACTGGTTATTGATTGGAACTTTGTTGGTTGGAGGAAGGAGGAAAGAGGAAATCCCCTCTGCCCACCGCTCC
>FWWL01006376.1_pt1 | contig 17213 bp, 16 predicted proteins | sample 2228331 | NCBI WGS metagenome assembly FWWL01 (sample SAMEA103939775, study PRJEB20133) | metagenome
CGGGGCGACCGCTACCAACCGTTCGCGCTTACCGCCAAAGCCGGGCAGCCGCTCGACCGCCAGGCCGAATTGCGAAAGTGTGCGCCGAACCGCCGCAGCGACACACCAGCTCGCCAGCTGCGCCCCTGCCGCCAGATGCCGCCGCAGCGTCGACAGCACCTCGGCTGACCACATCTCCGGGTTTTTCGCCGGCGCAAAACCGTCCAGATACACCGCGTCGAAAAACCCATGCAGTTTGGGTAGCTCCGTCCGGATGTCTCCCCAGATAAGGGTCAAGCGCACCCGCCCGTCCTCGAGCCACAGCCGATGCCAGCCGGCAACGAGCGGCGGGTACTGCTCCAAGCACGCGCTGGCCAACGTTGCCAAACTGGTCTCAGCCGACCCCCAAAAGGCCTGCCAATCCTCAGGCGTTACCGGGTGGCGTTCGAATGCGACGTAATCCAGCGTCTCGCAACGCCCCGGGTCGCTCTGCCAAGCGTGCCAAGTCGCAAGGAAATTGACCCCAAAGCCAAAGCCCGTTTCGAGAATCGCGAAATGTCGCCGCGCACGCCAACGCTGAGGCAATCCAGCGCCGGCCAAAAACACCGCGTGCGCCTGCCCCAACGCCCCGGCGCGGCTGTGATAGACATCACCAAAGGCCGGTGCAAACGCTGTGCCTTCGTGCCATTGCCATCGCGCCGGTGGCACCGCCAGGGTCATGACCGCCGCTTGCCCAAAGCGCATGCGCGACTCAGACGAATCGCGTGAGACGCGCCAGCACCCGATCTTTGCCAAGCAGCGCCAGCACCTGATCGATCGAGGGTGAAGCCGCCACGCCCAGCAGCACCACCCGTAGCGGTATTCCCACCTGAGGCATCTTGACGCCGCACGCTTTGACCGTCGCCTGGATCGCCTCCAGGATCGACTCGGCCGACCACTGCGGCAACGCCTCGAGGCGCGAGCGCAAGTCCCTGAGCGCCGTGCGCGCGTTTTCCGTCAGGTGTTGCGCCAACACCTCCCCGGGGGGCTCCACGTCGCGATAAAAAGGCAGCAGCGCATCCGCGAGTTCTTCGAGCGTGCTCACCCGATCCTGATACAGAGCAATCACCGCCTCCAACATCGGCCCCGCTTCCGGGTTCGCAGCGCGGCGCGCCAATCGCTCGGCCACCTCCGGGGCCAGGCGCGCCGGTGCCGCGGTTTTGAGGTAATGCGCATTGACCCAGCGCAGCTTGTCGAAATCAAAGCGCGCCGGTGACGGCGTGATGTGATCCAGATCGAACCAGGCAACCAGCTGTTCGCGGGTAAACAGCTCGTCATCCCCGTGACTCCACCCCAACCGCGCCAGGTAGTTGACCATCGCCTCGGGCAGGTACCCCTCCTCGTGGTACTGCATCACCGACACCGCGCCGTGGCGTTTGGAGAGCTTCTGCCCATCCGGCCCCAGGATCATCGACAAATGCGCAAACTGCGGCAGCGGCGCCCCCAACGCCTCATACAGATGGATCTGCCGCGGCGTGTTGTTGACGTGGTCATCGCCGCGGATCACGTGGGTGATGCCCATATCCCAATCGTCGACGACCACACAGAAGTTATACGTCGGCATACCGTCGGCGCGCGCGATCACGAAATCATCGAGCTCGGCGTTGTCGAACTCGATCCACCCCTTCACCAGATCGTGCCAACCGACCTTGCCGCTCGTCGGTGCTTTGAAGCGCACCACTGGCGGCACGCCCTCCGGGGGCGGTGGCAATGTTTTGCCGGGTTCCGGACGCCAACGGCCATCGTACTTTGGCTTTTCGCCGCGCACGCGCTGCGCTTCGCGCATCGCCTCGAGCTCCTGCGGCGTGGCGTAACAGTAATACGCCTTGCCTGCGGCGAGCAGCTGCGCGATCAGCTCGCGGTAGCGATCCATACGCTGGGTTTGAAAATAGGGCCCCTCGTCGTAGTCCAGCCCCAGCCAATGGATGCCGTCCAGGATCGCCTGCACCGCTTGAGGCGTGGAGCGCTCGCGGTCGGTATCCTCGATGCGCAAAATGAATTGTCCGACGTGATGGCGCGCGTACGCCCAAGAAAAGAGCGCCGTGCGTGCTCCCCCCACGTGCAGATATCCCGTCGGACTGGGGGCGAAACGCGTGCGAACGGTTTTAGTGGTCATACCTCATCCTCGATTTCCATTCGCCGCGGCACGGCGCAAGCGATCCTGCACCGCGGCAATGAGCGGCTCGTCACCTTCTGGCCAAATCACCACCAACACTTCGGCGCCAGCGGCATCGAGCACGCGCAGGCTGGCATAAAGTGACTGCGCCAATGCCGCCGCCTCTGCGGGCTGCGCCAGACGCTGCACCAGGATCCCCGACGCTGGCAACTCCTCTGGCGCCCACAGCGCATAGGCGATCTGCTCATCGACCAGCCGCGCGTGAACCAGCGGCCACTCGGCACGGCGCACCAACCATAACGGCGTCGAGGGTGCATAATGCTGCGGCAGCATTCCCGGAGCCCGCACGCTCGTCGCGCACGGGCGGGTTGCCGCTTCGCCGGCGCCAGTCAGCGGCGGGTACAGCGGGCAGCCGCGCGTACCCTCCGGCACAACCGCTGTCGGCTCCGTCATCCTCACTGCCCCAAACGCCTCCCTGACCGGCACACCGGCCACCGCGGCGATTTCCCGAGCACCGATCGCGCCTTGGCGCAGCAGCACCAAGCCCTCATGGGCAATGCGCGAGGCATCAACAATGGTCGACTCCACCCCAACCGGACACGCACCGGCATCGAGCACGAGCAGATCCGGCTCGGCAGGGAACTCCGCGAGCACATGCTCAGCGCAGGTCGGCGAGACGCGCCCAAAACGATTGGCGCTGGGGGCCACCACCGCTCGGCCCAACTGTGCGATCACCGCACGCGCCACCGGATGCGCCGGCACACGCAACGCCACGGTGTCCTGCCCGCCGGTGATAAGCGGGGAAACGGCCTGAGATTTCGGCAAAATCAGCGTCAAAGGACCCGGCCAAAACGCTGCCGCCAACCGCACCGCCCCCTCGGGCCACTGGACGACCCATCGCGGCGCCTCGTCCGCTTGCGCCAGATGCACGATCAGCGGATGATCGCTCGGCCGCCCTTTGACCGCAAACACCCGCGCGATTGCCGCCGGCTGGGTGGCGTCCGCCGCCAACCCATAAACCGTCTCGGTCGGCAGCGCCACCAGGCCGCCTGCGGCCAGATGCCGGGCCGCCGCCGCGATACCCGCGGAATCGGCTGCTATTTGCGTGCTCATCCCTGTTCCTTGGCCGCCAGCGGCATTTCCGGTGCCGGCGGCAACCCCAAGTGCTGCCGTAGCACCTTAGCCACTGACCAGGCGTCTTCGCGCTTTGACGCCAGCACCGTTGCGTGTCCCATCTTGCGCCCGGCTCGGGCCTCGCGCTTGCCATAAAGATGCAACGCCACCTGCGGCAGCGCCAGGATACGCCCCCAATCCGGCTCGCGCCTCTGGCCGTCGGCAAACCACAAGTCCCCAAGCAAATTGACCATTACCGCGGCACTGTGCTGGGTCGTTGCGCCGAGCGGCAAGCCACACAACGCGCGCACCTGCTGCTCGAACTGCGACACCGCGCACGCATCGATCGTATGATGCCCGCTGTTGTGCGGCCGGGGCGCCAGCTCATTGACCAAAAGTCGCCCATCGTCGGTAAGGAAAAACTCCACCCCCAACACGCCAACGTAGTCCAGTGCCCTAGCCATCGCCTGCGCCAGTCGCTGTGCCTCAGCGCACACCGCCGAAGGAAGCGGTGCCGGTGCCAGCGTCACGTCGAGAATGCCGTGGCGGTGCACGTTCCAGCCCGGGGCATACGCGACTGTCTCGCCGCTTGCCGCACGCACCACGATCACCGACAACTCCGCCGCCAACGCCACCCGCGCCTCGAGCACGCACGGCACTTGCCCAAGTTCCTGCCACGCCTGCGCCAACGCGTCGCGCGTTTCCACCGACCGTTGCCCCTTGCCGTCGTACCCCAGGCGCGCGGTTTTCAAAATCCCGGGGAAACACACCTGCGGCACCACCTCGAGGTCTTCGGCGCGCACGATCACCGCGTAAGATACGCAAGGAAAGCCGTTGGCGACGAAAAATCCCTTCTCTTCCCGGCGGTCCTGCGCCACCGCCACCGCTGCGGCATTTGGTCGCACCGGAATGTGCTGCGCCAGCCACGCCAAAGCAGGCGCGGGGACGTTTTCGAATTCGGTCGTTGCCGCCGCACAATGCTGCGCGATCTCACGCAGCGCATCCGCATCGTCGTACGGCGCGATCAGATGCCGCTCGGCGATGCGCCCCGCGGGCGCCTCGGGGTCGGGGTCGAGCACCCAGACCTCGTAGCCCAGCTCCTGCGCGGCGCGCACGAAAAACCGCCCCAACTGGCCGCCGCCGAGCACCGCCAAGCGCGCCGGCGCGGCAATCACCGATGGCGTTTGGTCAAGACTCATGATTCGAGATGACGTTACTTTACCAGTTCGATTTACCGCAATCAGCGATGCCGAAAGCGCACGAGTGCCAACAAAGAGATGGCACGAATTTACCCACGTTCATTGCCCTGCCTGAGGTACCAGAGACATCGCCAGCGCTGCCTCGGTTTGCTCGGCACGAAACGCTTGCAGACGCTGGGCCAATGACGCATCTTCCAGCGCCAGCATCGCCACCGCAAAGAGCGCCGCGTTCGCCGCCCCGGCTTCGCCAATCGCGAACGTGGCCACCGGTACCCCTTTGGGCATCTGCACGATCGAATATAACGAATCCAGCCCGGAAAGCGCCCGCGTTGGCACCGGCACCCCCAGCACGGGCAATGTCGTTTTCGCGGCGATCATTCCAGGCAAATGCGCTGCCCCCCCTGCGCCGGCGATGATCGCTTTCAGGCCCCGCCGCGCCGCGGCTTCGGCATAGGCAAACATCAAATCGGGCGTGCGGTGCGCCGAGACCACCAACGCTTCGTGCGCGACGTCAAAACGCGTCAGCATTTCGCTCGCCACGCGCATCGTCGGCCAGTCGGATGCCGACCCCATCACCACGCCCACGCGCGGCACTTCGCCGTAACGATGCACCCGTGCCGCCGCCAGCCCCGCTTCTAGCCACGCTATGCTCATCGTTTTCCTCGACTCGTCCCCACCAGCGCCATCCGGCCCACCCGACCCATCCGTCTGCACAAAGCTGCGTATTCACCGGATCAGCGCTGTACTTTCTACGCCCAAAGGCTTTGCCCAACGCGGGGATGAACCCCTCAAGCACCTAGGCAAAGACAACCGGCACGCCCTTTTTAGCCTGCTACCGCGCCTTCGGCGCGCCGCTTTGCCGCCTCCACCGTATTTTTGAGCAGCATCGCGATCGTCATCGGCCCCACCCCACCCGGGACCGGGGTAATCGCGCTGGCCAAAGGCGCCACCGCAGCAAAATCCACGTCCCCCACCAAGCGCCCATCGGGCAAGCGATTGATCCCCACATCGATCACCACGACGCCGGGCTTGACCATTTCGGCGGTGATCAGGCCAGGTTTACCCACCGCCGCCACCAGCACGTCAGCCTCCCGGGTCACCGCCGCGAGATCGCGCGTGCGCGAATGGGCGATCGTCACCGTCGCCCCGGCGTTCAAAAGCAGCGCCGCCATCGGCCGGCCGACGATGTTGGATCGCCCCACCACCACCGCCCGGGCGCCCTCCAGCCTGACCCCGGCGCGTTCGAGCAACACCATCACCCCAGCCGGCGTACACGGCACGAACCCGGGACGGTTTTGCCACAGCCGCCCGAGGTTTTCGGCATGAAAGCCATCCACGTCCTTAGTAATGGCAATGCGCTCGATGACTTCTGTGGGGTCGAACTGTGGCGGCAGCGGCAATTGCACCAGGATCCCATCCACCGCCGCATCGGCATTGAGCGCATCGATGCACGCCAACACCTCTTGCGGCGCCGCATCGCCAGGAAAGCGGTATTCCAGCGAGCGAATGCCCACTTCCCGACACGCCGCCACCTTGTTGCGCACATAGACCTGCGAGGCCGGATCCTCACCCACCAAGATGACCGCCAGCGCCGGCTCCACCCCTTGCGCGCCCAGAGACGACACCTGCTGACGCAACGCCTCGCGCAGCTCCTGGGCGATACGTTTGCCATCGATGATCATGTTACCCCCAAAGCAAAAAGGCCGGAACGCATCCGGCCTTTGTCCAACTTGGGGCGACATACCGGACTCGAACCGGTGACACCTGGAGCCACAATCCAGTGCTCTACCAACTGAGCTAATGCCGCCACAGAAACCTATTTGCGCGTGGCCTGCCCGACAGGGATCGAACCTGTAACCCCCGGCTTAGAAGGCCGGTGCTCTATCCAGTTGAGCTACGGGCAGTTCTCAACCGAACCCTGTCGGTTCCGGGCGTCTGGTCGGGGTGGAGGGATTTGAACCCCCGACATCTTGCTCCCAAAGCAAGCGCGCTACCAGACTGCGCTACACCCCGGAACAGCTATTATATCTTAACTCTTGTGCGCTGCCTCATGCAGGGCGCTTCAGACAGCGCGAGCCTTCTGGTGCCGGTGGGCGGACTCGAACCGCCGACCTACTGATTACGAATCAGTTGCTCTACCAACTGAGCTACGCCGGCAAGGGTCTTGAATTATGCCATGAACGGCGAACCAAATCAAGCGTTGACGCGCCGAGCTCGTTCAGGTATGATTCTCGTCTCTTGCACATCGCGGGTGGTTAGCTCAGCGGTAGAGCACTGCCTTCACACGGCAGGGGTCAGTGGTTCGATCCCACTACCACCCACCACAATTCGGGCCGGTAGCTCAGTTGGTAGAGCGTCGCGTTCGCAATGCGAAGGTCGTGGGTTCGACTCCCATCCGGTCCACAAAAAAATGCCCGCGGGCATCATGTCCGGCCCGTGCAGCAAAACGTTAGCGCCCAGTTGGCTCATTGCCGCTGACCCGCGCCATCGCTCAAGGCAAGAATCGGGCGCGGATGGTTGCGCCAGGCAACGGCGCCCTTCTAAGGCAGTCCGCGCCAATGGGCGAGCCCGATCGTTCCCAAAATACACCGCGACATCCACTGGCTGCTCCTTTCAACACGTGGGACGTTGCATTAGTAACGCAACGCTGTTAAAAATCGAAACTTTTTTGAACTCAGGCGGCGAAAGTCGCCGCCTGCTCCGGCTTCAGCCCATAAGATAGTCCTGAATTTCCTGCGGCGTCATTCCGGCCAATTCCGCCATCATTTCCTGGCACGTCTCTCTCATTTCTTGCTCCAGTTGCTGTGCGTAGTTATCACCGAACATCGCGCGGAGGGAATCCCCTACCCGGATAGAGTCACAGTGCAGGTTGAGGACAAAAGGAAAGAACGGAAGAATGACGCCGCTACCCGAAGCTGACGCGCTATCCGACGTCATCGCGCTTACCAAAATGGCATCGTCACCCAAAATTTCCGCCGCTTGCGAAGTCGCCGTGTCAGCCGGAAACATGAGCGGGATAAAACCGCTGGCGCCATCGGTCATCGTGAGCGGAGCTGGCTCGAACGTGGAGGGCTGCGCCATGGATGCGCTAATAGCCGCCGGATATCCGTCTGACACGCTGCGACGTCCGAGTGGATCAAGCTGCTGCGCCGTTGATTCGCTAGCTGCCGAGGGATTTCCCTCGACCTCAGAGGCAAGTGCCTGTTGCACGGCGGTTGTGTCTTCGCCGGGTGCCGCGGCATTTTCGCTTTCGGCATTCACCGTTTCCTGCATCGCGATCAGATCCGCACGCACCTGCTCCTCTCGAGCCAGCCACCTTGCAAACGCATACCAGCTGTCAATCCCCTTCTCAAAGGTCAAGTAATCGACCAGCCGCTGCGCCTGCTCGCTGTCGATCTTCAGCCCTGCGATTCCGCGGGCGTCCCGATACCAGAAAACCGGCGTGCCGTTTTGTCCCAGCGCCTCGGCCAAAACCCTCGCCTCACGGCAGATGAGCCGCCACCAGCGGTTGCGCTCGCCACGCCAGAGCACAGCAACCGGTCATTCCAAGCCGTACTCCCAAGCCATCTCGCGGTGGAATGTCGTGCAGCCGGCTCTAAGACAAGGGAGGCAGCCACTCAGACAAGACAATCGCCAATGCGAACTTACCCCCACGGCGCTTGTGTCCCATAGACCTCGGCCAACGTGCGCTCGATCTCGGGACGCGTGATGGTGTAGTTTTGCCCGCCGCTGGTGGCGATCTTGCGTGCGGCCATCACCGCGCCCAGCCGCGCCGCGTCCGCCCACTCGGCCCCATAGGCCTTGGCACACAACACGCCAGCGCGAAACGCGTCGCCGCAGCCAGTGGGGTCCACCACGCGCGTAGCCGGCATCGCTGGTATCGCCTGCGGCTGGCCGTCGACATAAACCACGCACCCTTCGGCGCCGCGCGTCACGATCAGCGCCTGCACGCGCTCGGCGATCGCCTCTAGCCCCAATCCCGTACGCTCGCTCAAGAGCTGCGCCTCGTAGTCATTGACGATCGCCGCGGTAGCGAGCTCCAAGCAGCGCAGCAGCTCCGCACCGCTGAGTAGTGGCAACCCCTGGCCCGGATCGAACACGAACGGCACTTGCGCAGCAAACAATTCTTCGCAATGCACCAGCATCGCTTCGCGCCCGTCCGGCGCGACGATTCCCCACGCCGCGCCCCAGCTCGACGGCACCGCCGCCGCGTGCGCCAGGAGCATCGCGCCGGGATGAAACGCAGTGATCTGGTTGTCGTCCAGATCGGTGATGATGAACGCCTGCGCGGTGTGGTGTTCGGCAAAGAGGCGGATCCCCTCCTCGCGAATCCCCAGCGCCCGCAGCCGCTCCAGGTATGGCCCGGCGTCATGTCCCATTGCCGCGACGATGATCGGGTCCATACCCAGAAGCTTCAGCCCGTAGGCGATGTTGCCGGCACAGCCGCCGAACTCGCGCCGCAGCTCCGGCACATGGAACGCGACGTTGAGCAGATGGATATGTTCCGGCAGGATGTGGTTGCGGAAGCGGTCTTGAAACACCATGATGGTGTCGTAGGCCATGGAGCCGCAGACGATCAGCGCAGTACTCATGGGTCAATCCTTTACTTGGTGAATCGAGCTGGGATTGTACTTGAGCGGCCAATGTCCAAAAGCCCAGCGACCCCTACGGGCAGCTTGTGTCGAGCGCAGCAGGATTTTTGAGACCGGCAAGTCAATGTCTAAATTTTCTGCGGCTTTCTTCTGCCCGGAACCAGCCCGTTTCGTACTCACCCGCTCCCAGCAGCCGACATTCCCTCCACGAAAAGTCGCAAGGTGGGTGCGCGCACGCGTTCTGGAACTTTAGCTCATCATCTGGCATGCCGAATGAGCGTGCGCATTTGGCGCGAGATCATCACCGACAATTATTTTTAATTTAATTGATACTTTTTTTTATAAATTCAGTTACGCTTTTAAAAAATTGCAATTTTTTATTCTTCGATAACTGTTTGAAATTCCATCACCATCCCGAGCCAGCGCTTTCTGGCACGTTTATTGCTTTCAGTGCTCAGATTAACCGGTGAGGAGAAGACTCATGGCCGAAACGTTCTACGAGGTAATGCGCCGCCAGGGAATCAGTCGGCGCAGTTTCCTCAAATTCTGTGGTTTGACCGCCGCAGCGATGGGCTTGGAGCCGGCGTTCGTCCCGAAAATCGTCCATGCACTGCAGACCAAACCGCGCATCCCCGTGCTCTGGTTGCACGGCCAGGAATGCACCTGCTGCACGGAATCGTTCATCCGCTCCGGGCATCCGCTGGCCAAGGACGTGATCCTGTCGATGATTTCGCTGGATTATGATCTTACCATCATGGCCGCCGCTGGGCATCAGGCGCAAGCGATTTTCGATGAGATCATCAGTAAGCACAAAGGCAACTACATTCTCGCCTGCGAAGGCACACCACCCTTGGGCCAGGACGGCATGAGCTGCATCGTTGCCGGCCGCCCCTATCTGGAGGAACTCCAGCACGTGGCGCGATACAGCAAATTCATCATCGCGTGGGGCTCGTGCGCGTCCAACGGCTGTGTGCAGGCCGCAAAACCCAACCCCACCCGCGCGATGCCCATTCACAAGGTCATCACCGACAAACCCATCGTCAAAGTGCCGGGGTGCCCGCCGATTGCCGAAGTGATGACCGCGGTGATCACCTACGTCGCCACCTTCGACCGCCTGCCAGAACTCGACAGCATTGGCCGACCGAAGATGTTCTACGGACAGCGCATTCATGACAAGTGCTATCGTCGCCCGCATTTCGACGCTGGTCAGTTTGCCGAAGCGTGGGACGACGAGGGTGCCCGCAAAGGGTACTGCCTCTATAAGTTGGGCTGCAAAGGGCCGACGACGTACAACGCCTGCTCGACAATTCGCTGGAATGGCGGGGTGTCCTTTCCGATCCAGTCGGGACACGGCTGCATCGGCTGCTCCGAAGAAGGGTTTTGGGACAAAGGGTCGTTTTACGATCGCGTCACCAAAACCCCCGTGTTCGGCATCGAAGCCAACGCCGACCAAATCGGCGCCACCATGGCCGGCGCGGTCGGTGCCGCGATTGCGGCTCATGCGGCGGTGAGCGCCATCCAAAGCGCCCGTAAAGCTCAGAAGTCGCCTAGCGAAACGTCACACTAACGGAGGAGAACCATGAGCGTCACGACGCCCCAAGGCTTCACGCTTGACCGTTCCGGACGCCGCGTCGTCGTCGATCCGGTGACTCGCATCGAAGGGCACCTGCGCGTCGAAGTCAATGTGGATGCACAAAACGTGATCCGCAACGCCGTTTCGACCGGCACGATCTGGCGGGGACTCGAGATCATTCTCAAAGGACGCGACCCGCGCGACGCTTGGGCATTCGCGCAACGCATCTGTGGAGTATGCACCGGCACGCACGCGCTGACCAGCGTTCGCGCAGTGGAAGATGCGCTTGGCATCACCATTCCCGAAAACGCCAACAGCATCCGCAACCTGATGCAACTGACGTTGTACGCCCACGACCACCTGGTGCACTTCTACCATCTGCACGCGCTGGACTGGGTCGACGTGGTCAGTGCGCTCAAGGCGGATGCGAAAGCAACTGCGGCGCTGGCGCAAAGCATCTCCCCTTGGCCGCTGTCGTCTCCCGGTTATTTCCGCGACGTGCAAAACCGCCTCAAGCGCTTCGTCGAGTCAGGACAATTAGGTCCCTTCACCAACGGCTACTGGGGGCACCCGGCGTACAAGCTGCCGCCCGAAGCAAACCTGATGGCCGTGGCACATTACCTGGAAGCGCTGGACTTTCAAAAAGAGATCGTCAAGATTCATACGGTCTTCGGTGGCAAAAACCCGCACCCAAACTGGCTGGTCGGCGGTGTGCCGTGCGCGATCAACCTGCACGGGACGGGGGCAGTGGGTGCGGTCAATATGGAACGGCTGAACCTGGTGTCTTCGATCATCGACCGCACGATCGAATTCATCGACCAGGTGTATCTGCCCGATCTGATGGCGATCGCATCGTTCTACAAAGACTGGACCTACGGTGGCGGTCTGGCGTCGCGCGCCGTGCTCTCGTATGGCGACATTCCCGACCGCGCCAACGATTACTCTGCAGCCAGCCTGTTGTTGCCGCGCGGCGCGATCATCAATGGCGATTTCACGAAGGTTCATCCGGTGGATCTGCGCGATCCGCAGGAAATCCAAGAGTTCGTCGATCACTCCTGGTACCGCTACCGTCAGCCCGGCATGGGTCTGCACCCTTGGGAGGGAGAAACCGAGCCGCATTTCGAACTCGGCGCGAAAACCCAAGGCAGCCGCACGCACATCGAGATGATCGACGAGAGCGCCAAGTATTCGTGGATCAAGGCGCCGCGCTGGCGCGGTCACGCGATGGAAGTGGGGCCATTGGCGCGGTATATCATCGGCTACGCGCAAAACAACCCCGAATTCAAAGAGCCGGTGGACAAAGCTCTGCGCGATCTGGGCTTGCCTATAGACGCGCTCTTCTCCACCCTAGGACGAACACTGGCGCGCGGGCTCGAAGCCTCGTGGGCAGCACACAAGATGCGGTATTTCCATGACAAACTCATCGCCAACCTCAAGGCAGGTGATCAAAATACCGCCAACGTCAGCAAGTGGGATCCTTCGACGTGGCCGCGCGAATGCAAAGGGGTAGGCTTTACCGAAGCGCCGCGCGGCGCTTTGGGGCACTGGGTGAAAATCAAAAATGGACGCATCGAGAATTACCAATGTGTTGTCCCCACCACCTGGAACGGCAGTCCCCGCGACAGTAAGGGACAAATCGGCGCGTTCGAAGCCAGCCTGCTGAACACGCCGATGGCCGATCCCCAACAGCCGCTAGAGATCCTGCGCACTTTGCACAGTTTCGATCCGTGCCTGGCCTGCTCCACCCACGTGCTGTCGCCCGAGGGCGGTGAACTGACCCGAGTTCAGGTGCGTTGAGGCAAGCCACGGAAGGAGACAGTCATGCTATCAGCGGAAGACCTGCAAGAAGTCGCGCAGCGCGGGCAACGCGTCCCGGCGGTGTACGTCTATGAAGCACCGGTGCGCTTGTGGCACTGGATCAATGCGCTGGCGATCACCGTGCTCGCCGTCACGGGCTGGTTGATCGCCAACCCCCTGCCTTCGCTACCGGGGGAAGCCAGCGATCACTACCTGATGGGCTACCTCCGTTTTGCCCATTTCACCTCGGGCTATGTGTTGCTCATTGGCCTCATCGCCCGCGTTTATTGGGCCTTCGTCGGCAACCACCACGCGCGGCAGCTTTTCATGCTCCCGGTGTGGAACAAAGCCTGGTGGCAGGAAGTGTGGCACGAACTGCGCTGGTATCTGTTCCTTGCCCCCACGCCCAAGAAGTACGTCGGCCATAACCCGCTGGCGCAATTGGCGATGTTCGTGGTGTTTTTGCCGACGCTGCTGTTCATGATCGTCACCGGCTTTGCCCTGTACGGCGAAGGTACCCTCGAAGGCAGTTGGGCGCACACGCTGTTTACCTCGTGGGTAATTCCGCTGTTTGGGCAAAGTCAGGACGTCCATACCTGGCATCACCTAGGGATGTGGGTGATGCTGGTTTTTGTGATGGTGCATGTCTATGCGGCGATCCGGGAAGACATCATGTCGCGCCAGAGCCTGATCTCGACGATGGTCTCGGGCTGGCGGATGTTCAAGGACGACAAACCTTGAGATTTCTGAAAAAGTGTGGACGACCCGACCGGAACATGTGATCCGTTGTCGGGTCATTTCCAGACAACAATGTTACGATGAGCACTTCGTACGTTTGCACTGACCGGAGATGACCATGTGGCAAAATCTTAAATCCCTTACCCCCCTGACGCTGATGTTCACCTCTGGCGTCGCGCTGGCGCACACCACCGGTGAAACGGATGGACTGATGAGCGGCATCGCGCATCCTTACTCGGGACTCGATCACATGCTGGCGATGATCGCGGTGGGCTTGTGGGCGGCACAACAGTCGTGGCGCCATGCCTTTTGGCAGATCCCGGCGGCGTTCGTGCTGATGATGGCCGCGGGCGCCGTGTTAGGCTATACGGGTATGCCGCTACCGCAAGTCGAAGCCGGCATCGCCGCCTCGGTGCTGGTGTTGGGACTGGTGGTGGCGTTGGCGCTGCAAGTGCCGAGTTGGGCAAGCATCGCGCTGGTGGCTACGTTTGCGCTTTTTCATGGCCACGCGCACGGCACGGAAGCGGCCGCAGGAAGCTTTGTGACGTATCTCCTCGGCTTTACGCTGGCCACCGCTTCGTTGCACGCGTTGGGCGTGGCGTTTGCGTGGCTCACGCAACGACGTTGGGGCGAGCGGTTGCTGCGCGCCAGCGGCGCGGCCACCGCGGCAGCCGGCGTTTGGTTCCTGATCGCAGCGTTCTAAGTCTTTAGCGACCGCACGTAGATGAAACGAACGGCGACCCAGCCGGCAGCCGCCGATACAGCCCCGTCGGCCAAGGAACCGCAACGTCGGGACGAGGCACAAGCGACGTCAGAGCGCTTCGCTCCCCGCTTTGCGCCGATGGACGATGAGCACTACCGCAGCGAGAATCTGGTCCTGGGCATCGGCAATCTGCTGTGGGCCGACGAAGGGTTCGGCATACGCGCGCTCGAGCAGCTGCATGCCCGCTGGGTGTTTCCACCCAACACCAGGCTTCTTGACGGCGGCACACAGGGGCTTTATTTGCTGCCCTACGTCGAAGGATGCCAGCGGCTATTGATCTTCGATGCGATCGATTTTGGATTGGCCCCCGGGACGCTGCGCCTGTTGCTGGACGCGGAGGTGCCGGCTTATCTGGGGGTCAAAAAGATGAGCCTGCACCAAACCGGCTTTCAGGAAGTGCTGTCGCTGGCAATGCTGAAAGGCTGGCAACCGCAGGCGATTGCGCTCATTGGCGTACAGCCACAGACGTTGGACGATTATGGCGGCAGTCTGTCGCTCGCCGTGCGGGCGCGTTTGGACGAAGCGGTCGATCAGGCGGTCGAACTCTTGCAGCGGTGGGGCGCCCCACCTCAGCCGCGCACCACGGCTGCATCCAGCGACTCATTGTCCCTTCCTTGTCTGCGGTTGGATGCGTATGAATCTCACGTTGCCGGCAAGGCATTTACGCCAGGCGATGTGCGCTTTCTCAACCTTTCTTTCCGAAAAAAATCAGCCTGAATCCGCCCAGGAGTTCCGTTTATGTGCGTCGGCATCCCTATGCGCATCGTCTCGGTTGAGGGTTGGTTGGCGCTGACCGAAGGGCGATACGGCCCGGAAACCATCGATTTGTCCCTTCTCGGACAGCAACCCGTCGGAACCTGGTTGCTTTGCCTCAACGGCGTGGCCAGAGAAGTGATCGACGCCGAAACCGCCCAGCAGATCGATTCGGCTCTGGACGGTCTGGAGGCGGCCTTGCGTGGCCAAACCGACGTCTCGGCGTATTTTGCCGACCTCATCACGCGGGAACCCGAGCTACCGGAGCATTTGCGCCGCGCTTGACCCAATGTGGAGTGACCCAATGCGTCCTTTTCCCATTCCGGTAAAAACGACTGCCGCCACACCCAATGACTCCGCTCTTAGCCCCTCCTGGGGAGCGCTGCAGTGGCAAGTGCCCGAATTGCCACACGAACGGTACCGGCGGCTAGCACCGCGGTTACCGACCGCCTGGGCGGAAGTGCCACGAGCGCATGCCGTGATGTGTGAATTGTGCGAAAAATTGCAAGCATGGCAAGAAACGCCACCTGCTGTTGACATCTCGCTCGATGCGCTGAGCAACGAGGAACGAGAGTTGGTCATCGATCTTTTGGGAGAGGGAGAAGTCAGCATTCGGGTGGCGGCACCCCTTGGGGTTAGCGCTCGATTGACCTCGGCTCCCTCCCCTTTGGCGATTCAAGAAAGCGCTTTTCCTGGCGTTTGGTTGGTCCAATCCTTGGCCACTGATGAGTGGCAAAGCCGCCGATTCTCTGTGGCCGTTGGCCCGGTCCCCGAGGCGGTGCGACAAGCGGCCACGCTTGGAGAGCCCTCTGCCCGTGTCTTGCCAATCCCAGAAGGGTTGTTTTGTGGATCGGCGCTGCTTGCCGAGATCCAGGAACGTTTGGCGCGTCCGGAAGCCTATCAATTCAACCTCGACCTGTTGCCCTTCGGGCAAGCCGATGCGGATTATCTGGCGGCGTGTCTTGGTCAAGGCGCGGTAAGTATCCTGGTGCGAGGATATGGAAATTGTCGCATTTCGGCGACCGCTACCCAGCGCGTCTGGTGGATACAGCACTTCAATTCCGAAGACCACAACATCCTCAATACGCTCGAGATCTGCGCCACCCCGGATGCCGTACCAGAGTTTGCGTTGGCGGCAGCCGAGGACCTTGCCGACAGCGCCGAACGATTAGACGACGTTCTGGCATGGCTCGAATGAGTTTTTCTCGCCCGCGCGATTCGATGGCTGGCGCGCCTGTCGCGCGACCGGCGCCATTACACATCGTTTTTGCGGTACACGACGGCTCGATCGTCGATGCCCGCATCGCGCTGCAACGGCCGGCGATCGCGCGCCGGTTGGTGTTGGGACAGTGCTACGACCAGGTGCCGGCACGCCTGGCTTTGGTTTATCACGTCTGTGCCAATGCCCATCGCGCAGCAGCACACCACGCCTGCGCTGCAGCGCTGGGGGAAAACCCTTCGACCAGCGATCAGACCTGGGCAGTACTGCGCGAATGCGCCTTCGAACACGTTTGGCGTTGGTGGATTGAATGGCCAAAGGCGCTGCAAAAGGAACCCGATTTTGCCAGCATGCGCACCTTGCGCGCCTGCCAAGCTGAGGACTTTTGCCCGACGCTCGCGCGTCTTATGGAAACGACGCTGTTACGGGAACCGCCTGCGGTATGGTTGAAAAAGGACCTGGCGGCGCTGCTCGCCTGGGCCGAGCGCACGGACACCGTGCCGGCCAGCTGGCTGCGTCAGCACCTCAAGCAACATATGCTGGAAAATGAGGACCCCGGGGCAACCAATGCGCCGTTCCTCCCTTCCGTCGCAGCGTGGAATGAACACCTGGCTCATACCCTAGCGTTGCGGATGTGCGACGAAAGCACCTTTTGCCTCTACCCCCATTGGCAAGGCACGCCGCGTCAGACCGGTACGCTGGCCCGCTGCGCCAGCCATCCTATAATGACGGCCTGGCGGCAACGCTTTGGCTCGGGAATCGGGGCGCGCGTACTCGCTCGCCTGGTGGAACTGGCGCTCATCGCCACATCGCCGCAACGAGTAGCGGCAGCGATGGTGCGCGCTTTTACCGTCGCGTCGGGCGTTGGCCTGGCGCTGGTGGAAACGGCACGAGGTGTGCTGTGTCATTTGGCACAATTGGATCGTGACGGCGTCGTCGCCGACTATGCGGTGTTGGCGCCAACCGAATGGAACTTCCACCCACAAGGTGTCTTGACCACGGCAAGCCGCAGCGCCACCCTCTCGCCGGCCCTTGGTCCCTGGCTAGTCCGCAGTCTCGACCCTTGTGTGGCTTTTACGCTCGAGTACCAAAATGCATGAACTGTCGCTCGCGGAAAACATCCTCACCATCGTCGAAGATACAGCAAGCCAAAACGCCTGCCGCCGCGTCAAAGAAATTCACCTGGTCATCGGCGCGCTGGCCGGGGTGGAAATCGAAGCGCTGCGCTTTTGTCTCGACGCAGTGCTCAAGGGCAGCATCGCCGAGGGCGCGCGCGTGGTGATCGATATCCTCCCCGGTCAGGGCTATTGCTTTTCCTGTGGGCAAACGGTG
>FWWL01006378.1_pt1 | contig 17202 bp, 17 predicted proteins | sample 2228331 | NCBI WGS metagenome assembly FWWL01 (sample SAMEA103939775, study PRJEB20133) | metagenome
TGGCGAAGGAGGCATGGAAACGCAGCCGAACGAAAGCTATCAGCAAGGAAGAAGCCGAGATACTGATCGAGTGGGCAAAGGAATACGGGCTTCATTGGCAGCGGCATCCTCCTCATCCGGAAAGGAAAGTGAACTGGCCACACATAAGAATAGGTCCGGTTAATCACATACGGGTAGAGGCATTAGATTGAAGCAAGTAGTTGCCCAAGCGCGTAAACGCGCTTGGGCAGGTATCCTTTTACCTCTTGGAAGGTGGGACATGGAATTCTCAACGAAACGCTATCATTTTGAAATCCTCGGACGTCCGCGAGGCGAGACCTATCGCGCCCTCATCCGCGAACTCGCCGCCCTCTGTCCGTTCGGAATGCTCAGACAGAACCGGTTCCCCCGCGAGACGGAATTAGCGGTGCTTGACCTTTTGCAACCAGACACCGTTGCCCGCATGAAGAAACTGGCGATACCCGGATACTTTATCGGACCGTCTTTTCTTAAAATCCCCGATGAGGTAGAGAACCCTTATCATGTGTACGTTTTCCAGTTGACGGAACGCGCGTTGTCCGTGTTGACGCGTGTTACCAATCGCCTTTATGGATGGCAGTATCCGGATTTACCCGAAGACCTGTGTCTGCTGCGAGAGGATTGGATGCCCTGTCTAATGACGGTGAGCCACGACTGTATCGGTTACCTTTACATGACCCCTGCTGAGTTATTCCCGTTGTTGGAGCGTGTGCGGGGTTTACGGGTGTCCGTAGGTCCGCTGGAGACCGAGTGGGATGAGGAGGAGTGGTGGCGGGATGACGAGGAATTGGCGCAGATATATGCGCAGAAGTATGGGGCACGGTGAGAGCAAGGGAGACCGCAAAAGCCCTGTGCACCACTTGCTTGTGCTTGACTGCTGAGCGAGCATCCGTATCTGTATTGCCAGCACGAGCCGGTCAATAGGGTGGATCCGAGTGGCTGTAAGCCCACCATCGAGGACTACGAGAAGTTTCTCGGTTCGATTGCTACTATTCGAGGTGGGGCAGCGCTTTTGGAAGGTGCGGTTGCCCTCCCCCCCGTAGCTGGTACTGGGATTGCGGTGATTGGGATCGGCGTTGCGGTCGGCGGGGGATTGGTTCTGGGCGACTGGATTGCCGACCGGCTGTATCCGCCAAGGGAGGTAACTATTCCTCCTCCATCCGATGATGAATATAATCGCTATCGGCGCGAAATAGAGAAAGGCTGGAGAGATGGAACCATTCCCAAGCCACCGCATCCGAAGTATCACCCTCATCCGGTGCTCAAGCCACTTCGCCCATAGTAACTGCTAGACTGACACGCTGGCTTCGGCTCACGTAGAGAGCCGAAGCCAGCCAGGAGAGGAGGGAATGCGACATGCATGATGTTCTACCTGCGTGGGTACTTTATATAATCGGGATAGCCTGCCTTGCCTTCGTACCGACAGTGGTTCTATGGGCGGGTTTGCGCTATCAACCTCGTTCCCCAAAGCGGAGGGTAGGCTACTGGCTGTTGCGCTCAGCTACGATTGCAATCGGGCTGTCAGTTGGACTCAGTGTGTGGTGGCAGACAATCTGGCGTCTCATTCCGACGTGGCTGGCTCTGGTTGTGTGGATTGCCTTCCTGCTTGACATTTGGCAAATGGCGTATCTCACCCATGAGCGGGCAGTAAAGTGGCTGGCGATCTTCATGACGTTGTTTACTGTTGTTGTGGCGGTCATTATCCTGGGGACGGCTGGACATCCGTGAATGACAATTCGCCCCGTTGCTGGCAGGTAACAATGCGGACGGCGAATTGCGCGCCATCATCCGCCGACGGAACCGGAGCGTGGAGGCATGGACATTGCTCCCTTTCTGTTGACAATCTGCGCCCTGAACCTGTACAATTTGCTCGCGGGAGGAAATGAGGGGAATGCTGGGTTCGTTCGGAAAGACTCTCATTGCTTTTGGTGTGATGCTTGTGGTGGTGGGCGCGGTGCTGTGGGCACTCGAGCGGTTCACGGGCGCACGCGGCGGTGGAGGTCTTCTGCCCGGCGACATCGTCTGGCGGAAGGGTAACTTCACGGTTGGCGTCTTCCTCGGCACCAGCATCGCTCTCAGCATCCTCCTGACGGTGATACTGTGGGTGATCGGATGGTTGAGCAGACGATAGAGCAGGCAACCCGTCTGCTTGAGGAGTATACCTACGACCTGCCTGAGGAGCGAATCGCCCAGCAACCGGTGGAGCCACGAGATTCCTCGCGCCTGCTGGTGCTGTACCGCAACTCGGGCAGACGCGAGCACCGAATCTTCCGCGACATCGTGGAATACCTCCAGCCGGGCGACACGCTGGTGCTGAACAACACCCGCGTGAGCGCACGCCGACTGCGCGGACACAAACCCACAGGCGGGCAGGTGGAGGCACTGCTTCTGCGCGAGGTTCAGCCCGGCGTGTGGGAGACGCTGATGCGCCCCGGCAGGCGTCTGCCGGTGGGCAGTCGGGTGACTCTGGAAGGGCGGTTGGGCGCGGAAGTGGTTGCCGTTCTGCGCCGGGGATTGCGTCTTCTGCGCTTCGACGACCCTGATCTGGTGCACCGTCAGCCGCTCGGAGAGATTCCGCTTCCGCCCTACATCCGCCGCCGGCTGGAGAACGAGGAGCGTTACCAGACCGTGTATGCCGCCGTGAACGGCTCTGCCGCCGCGCCGACCGCCGGTCTGCACTTCACGCCAGAACTGCTGGAGCGCATCTGCAAGAAGGGTGTGCGCATCGTGACCATCACCCTGCATGTGGGAATCGCCACCTTCCGCCACCCCGAGCCGGAAATGCTGGCACAGGGGCGCCTGCATCCGGAATGGTATACCATCTCGCCCGAAGCCGCCGAAGCCATCAACAGCACCCCAGGACGCATCGTGGCGGTGGGAACCACCTGCGTGCGTGCGCTCGAAAGCGCCGCTATCGACAGGCGACGGGTCACCGCGCGGTCGGGCAGTACGGAGCTGTTCATCCTGCCCGGATACCAGTTTCAGGTGGTGGAGGCGCTGGTCACCAACTTTCACCTGCCCGCATCCACCCCGCTGTTGCTCACCTGCGCCTTTGCAGGCAAAGAGAACGTGCTTGCCGCCTATCGCGAGGCAATCGCGCTGGGCTATCGGTTCCTGAGCTTTGGAGACGCCATGTTGATACACCAGGGGGAGTGAACGGTGAGAACGTTAGAGGACTGGTTCAAATATCTGGAACAGCAATATGTAGACGAGAAAGCCGAGAAGGAGGAGAGCAAACCGTCAGCAGAGCCACCGCCGACGCCCACCCCCACGCCAGAACCTGAACCTTCTGCAGAGGTGACCATTCAGGCAGAGGCTCCCACTGCGGTACAGGAGCCGGTTCGTGAAGCGGGCGCGGAAGAGCCCCCAGCGACGGTGCCGCCCAGGCTGGAACGGGTGGCTGTCGCCGACACTGCCGTGCCGGACCCGGCGGACTACATCTTCACCCTGCGCAGGCGCACCGCCGAGCCTGCCATGCCCGCCCCGCCGCCGGACACCGCAGAGGCGCCGCCCCTGGTGGAGCCAACCGCAGACGCCGCCATCGAGCAACCGGCGCGTGAAGAGCCTGCAGATGAGCCGACCGCGGTGGAGGAAGCGCCCGCCGAGGCGATTGCCGAGGCGCAGGTGGAGGAAGAGCCTCCTGCGCAAACGTCTGCAGAGGAAATGGACACTGCAGAAACATGCGCGGAAGAGCTCGCGGCGGAGCTGGAGGAGCATACCGCCGAGGAGCCAGATTCACACTCAGCAGAGAAACCCGCCCGGGCAAAGGCGATCCGACGCGCACCCTACACCCGCAGTGTGCGCCCTGTGCCCCCACCGCAGTCCATCGAAGAGCTCTGGAAGCGCGTGCCCAAGCATGTGCGCCTGCTGGTGGAGCTGGGCGAGGACGAAGTGACCCGGCGCTACTACCGCAGAGAGTTCAAGGAGACCCGTCAGGAGCTGGTGGAGCGCCTGCTGAACCCCATCCTGTCGCTGGAGGATACGGCGCGACTGCTTGGCGTCTGCCCGACCACCGTGCGCCGCTATACCGAGCGCGGACTGCTCAATCACTACCGTACGCCCGGTAACCAGCGGCGGTTCCGCCTGTCCGACGTGATTGCCTTCCTCGAAGCCCGACAGCAGGCGCAGGAAGCCCGGCGTAGACGAAAGCGGTAGAGCGCGGTGCATATCGCCATCTTCTCGGAGTCCTATCCGCCCATCACCAACGGGGTAGCCGTCTCGGTGGCTACCCTGCGCCGTGAACTGCTGGCGCGAGGACATCGCGTGACGGTGGTGACTTCGCATCACCCCGAAGCCCCCCGCGATGAGGAGGATGTCATCCGGGTCGCCTCCTTCCGATGGCTCACCGCGCGGGACTATCCACTACCCCAGCCGCGCCCGTTCCCGCAACTGCATCGTCTGTTCCAGCACGACCGCCCGGATGTGATTCACGTGCAGATACCCTTCCTGCTGGGAGCCATCGGACTGGGGCTGGGCAAGCGGTACGGCGTGCCAGTGGTCGGGCATTACCACACGCTGTACGACTGCTATCTCCATTACGTGCCCATTGCGCCAGCCGGGCTGTTACGCCGCGTGCTGTGGTGGCATCTGCGCCGGTTCTATCGCCAGACCGATGCCGTCATCGTGCCCAGCCAGTTCGCCCGGCGCTACCTGCAACGGTTCGGGGTACAATCTCCTGTCGTGGAGGTCGTGCCAACGGGGGTGGATTTCCATCCCATCCCGGTGTCGCGCGAGGAGGCGCGTGAACGCTACGGGTTACCGCCCGGCGCGCCGATTATAGTGTATGTCGGCAGGCTGGCTCGCGAGAAGAATCTGGGACTTCTGCTGGAGATGTTCCCGCTGGTTCTGCGGCATGTGCCCAACGCCCTGTTGTGGCTGGTGGGCAGCGGCAGTGCGGAGGATTTCCTGCGGCGGCGGGTCCAGCAGATGAACCTGTCGTCGGCGGTGCGGCTGGAGGGCAGGGTTCCGCACGAGCAGATCAGCGCCGTGTACGCGGCGGCAGACCTGTTCGCCTTCCCCTCGGTCACGGAGACGCAGGGACTGGTCATCTGGGAGGCGCAGGCACACGGTCTGCCCTGCGTGGTGGTGAACGAAGGGGGCGCACCAGAATCGGTGCGGGATGGCGTGGACGGACTGCTGGTACCCAGCAATGCAGAGGCTTTTGCGCAGGCGGTGGTGTGGTTGTTGAACGACGCCAATCTGCGCCAGCGTATGAGCCAGAACGCCTTCTCCGCACCGAGGCTGACGCCCGGGCAGATGACGGACAGAGTGCTGGATGTGTACCAGCGGGTGCTGGCGCAACCGCCGGCAAATCAGCGATATGGAGGTTCCCTTGATCGATAGCATCCTGAAACCAATAGCCGAGTGGGTGATGTCGGTGATCTCCGCGATGGGGTACCCCGGCATCGTGTTCCTGATGGCAATAGAGAGCGCGTGCATCCCGCTCCCCAGCGAAATCATCATGCCGTTCTCGGGGTATCTGGTATACACGGGCGAGTTCAACCTCCATGCCGCGTCCATCGCCGGGGCGCTGGGCTGTGCGCTCGGCTCCGCGGTGGCATACTGGGTCGGCGTGTGGGGAGGCAGACCGTTTCTGGAGAAGTACGGCAAGTACGTGCTGATCCGGCGTAAGGACCTGGACGCCGCCGACCGGTTCTTCGAGCGGTGGGGCATGTGGGCGGTGTTCATCGCACGCCTCCTGCCCATCATCCGCACCTTCATCTCCCTGCCCGCCGGCATTAGCCGAATGCCCTTCGTGCCGTTTCTCTTTCTCTCTTTTGTGGGGTCGGTGCCCTGGTGTTACCTGCTGACCTACGTGGGCAAGGTTCTCGGAGAGAACTGGGCGAGCATTCGCAGTTACTTCCACGGGGCAGACCTCATCGTGGGCATCGCTCTACTGGCAGGCTTTGCCTTCTGGCTGTGGCATCACCTGAAGCCCGAGCGGGAGGAAAGCAGTGTCCGCAATTAGTTTGACGAGAGCCAGCACCATCGCTATAATGGGCGCGGGAGGCAATCGCCTCGCAAGAACAGACACACTTCGCCAGCCAACGAGTGGCAACGCTGATGGTGAATGAACTGCGAGAACTGGTGCGTTACCGCGAACTGCTCTGGACGCTGGTTCTGCGCGAGCTGCGCGTGCGCTACAAGAACTCCTATCTGGGCTTCTTCTGGTCGCTGGTGGTGCCGCTGGTTACGGTAGCGGTGCTCACCATCGTCTTCAAGCGCGTGATGGGCATGGTGATTCCCAACTACTCGGCGTACGTGCTGGCGGCATACCTGCCATGGATGTACTTCCAGACGGCGTTGCTGGACTCGTCGCAGTCGGTGCTGGCGCAGATTCAGCTGGTCAAGAAGGTGTACTTCCCGCGCGAGGTGCTTCCGCTGGCTGCCGTACTGGCAAATCTCATCCATTTCGGGCTCGCGCTTATCGTATTCTTTGTCTACCTGTTGGGCTATGTGGGGGCACCCTTTCTGCCGAGTATGCTGTTACTGCCGGTGCTGGTGGTTTTCCAGACGCTGTTGATTGCGGGCTTGAGTTTGATTATCTCCTGCCTGAACGTCTTTTATGAGGACACCAAATATATCGTGAGCATCGGCTTGCAGCTCATGTTCTATCTGGTTCCCGTGATATACTTTTCCGAGCAGGTTTATCATGCTCAGCTCGCCTCGCCTGAGTGGCAAAGGTGGATCTATCTGATATACCATTTGAACCCCATCGCCATGCTGATGACCGCCTACCGCAAGATACTCCTGCCGCCTATCACCGTCCAGCAGGTGGGTGTGGTGCAGAAACAGACTTTTGCCTCCCTGCCGATGGACTGGGGGTTGCTGGCAGTAGCGTGTGTGGTGTCGGTGGTGGTGTTCGTGCTGGGATATGCATTTTTCAACAAGCGGAAATGGGATTTCGCGGAACAGCCATGAAAGACGCGGCTATCGTGCTGGAACATATCTCGAAGAGTTATCGTCTATCCCATCAACCGTACTCCTCGCTGAAGGGGATACTGCTGTCGATGTTTCGCTACCGGAGGCGGATTGAGGTGCATCAGGCACTGAACGACGTCAGCATCACCATCCGGCATGGGGAGACGGTGGGGCTGATCGGGGTGAACGGCAGTGGCAAGTCCACTCTGCTGGCGATTATCGCGCGCGTTATTCTGCCGAGCGCGGGCAGGGTGGAGGTGAACGGGCGAGTGGCGCCGCTTCTGCAGCTGGGCGTGGGCTTTCATCCCGACCTGACGGGGCTGGAAAACATCTACTTCAACGGCATCATCCTGGGATTGACGCGCCAGCAGATTGCCGAGCGGCTGCCCTCCATCGTGCGCTTTGCCGAGCTGGAGGAGTTTATCGACACGCCCGTGCGCGCCTATTCCTCCGGCATGGTGCTGAGGCTGGGGTTCGCCGTCGCCGTGCACACCGACCCCGAAATCATCCTGATGGATGAGGTGCTGGCAGTGGGCGATGAGGCGTTCCAGCACAAATGCCTGCGCAAGATACAGGAATTTCAGCGCGAAGGGAGAACGATTCTGTTGGTCTCACATGACATGAATCAGGTACGCCAGGTGGCTTCGCGCGTGGTCTGGTTGCATCAGGGGCGCGTCATGGCGGACGGTGCAACAGAGGAAGTGGTAAACCAGTATCTGCGGTTTACCGAAGATATCGAAAGACAATCGTTGTAAAAGACGTTGGTTTCACCCTGTCGTTGCGAGAAAAGAAGGTCATAGCGTATGAATCCCGGTTCGTATACCAACGAAGCACTATATGCTTTTGTCCGGCGCATCCTCTGCGAAGCAGGCGCGGGCGCCCTAGATACGGTGGTGGAAAAACTGCTGGCGGAGGCTCTCCAGCAGTTCCGCGCCATGCAGGTCGCTTTGTGGACGGTGAACGAGAGCCCGCCCAGCGTCGTGCTCATCAACGCCGTGCCCAAGTCGGACGATTACGACCACCTGCCCGGCGAAGCGCTGATGGAGCTGGTAAAACAGGTGGGCACTTCGGAACAGCCGCATACGGCACAGGTCGGCGATTGCTTCGCATGGCTGCGCTCGTTCCCCCTCGAACCCTACCAGGCAGTGTACTGCGTCAGCGTCGTGCGAAACGCTCCCTTCACCGAATGCGAAACAGAGTTGTTATCCACGTGGTTCATCGCGGTCAAACTGTCGGTGGAGCGATACCAGGCGCAACTGCATCTTCGACAGGCACAGCATCACAGCGACCGTCGCCTGCGCGAGGTGAGCGCGTTGTACCAGATTGGGCAGGCAATGACCGCCGGCAACCTGCAGGCTCTGCTCAATCTGATCACGGAGAAAGCCGTGGCGGTGATGGAGGCGCAGGCGTGCTCGTTGATGCTTGTGGACGAAAATGAACCTGTGCTGATCATTCGCTCCAGCTACGGACTGTCGAACGACGTGGTCGAACAGGCGCGCGTGCCTTGGGGACAGGGGATTGCAGGAAGGGTGGCTGCCAGCGGAGAGGCGATGCTCATCACCGACCCGCGGCTGGACCCTCGCCTCAGCGGAGAGGACGTGCCTTACCGCCCGAACATTTCGGCTTCGCTGTGCGTGCCCCTGCGCGACAGAGACGGACACGTGATGGGTGTTCTCAATATCCATCGACGCCAGCCAGCCCCTGTGTTCAACGAGCAGGACCTGCAGCTGTTCAGCATCTTCGCCATGCAGGCAGCCTCCGCGATTCAAAACGCTCAGGATTACCAGAACCTGAAGAAGAGCCTGCACGAACTGCGCGTGCTCTCCGACCTGAGCAAGGCGGTAAACTCCACCCTCGATCTCGACTCTATCCTGCAAAAGACCGCCGACGGTATCGTCGAGACTGTAAAGTTCGATCGATGCGCTATCTTCCTGCTGGACGAATCGGGCAAACTGCTGAGGCCGCAGGTCTTGCGCGGCTATCATCCCGATACCATCGGCAAGACGCCCGTGCGCGTGGCTGACGGGGTCATCGGCAAAGTGGTACGCTCCAAGGATGCGATTCTGGAAACAAACGCCCAGGAGTCTGCTCAGCCGATGCGCGGGTTCGGGCGAATGCTGGGCGTGAACGCCTTCCTCGTGGCGCCTATTCTGGTGCGGGACCGCGTCATCGGAGTGGTCGTTGCCGACAACAAACTGTCCAAACGCCCTATAGACCGCGCCAACACCGAACTGCTCTCCACGTTCATCAATCAGGCAGGGATGGCTATCGAGAACGCCCGCCTGTATCAGGACCTGGACAGACGCTACAAGGAGATGCACGACCTGTGGGAGTACACGCGCAACCTGCTGAGCAGTATCGGCGTCGGCGTGATGAGTATCGACCGCGATGAACTGGTGCTGACCTGGAACGAGGCAGCCGAGCGCATCACCTCCATCCCCCAGACGAGAGCACTGGGCAATCGCCTGGAAGACCTGCTGGCGCAGCTTTTCCTGCCGGATAAGGAGCGGGAGGAACTGCTGGAGATCATCCGTATGCCGTTCCTCACAGGCGAGAGACATTCCCGCTATAAATGCGAACTGCACCCGTACCAGCGCGGAGAGATGTACTTCAACTTCGAAAGCTCGCCTCTGCGTGCGCCAAACGGTTCCGTGCAGGGAGTGGTGTTCGTGTTCGAAGATGTCACCCCCGAAGTGCGCATGGAAAAGGAGGTTCAGCGCGTCGGGCAGCTGGCATCGGTTGGACTGCTGGCGTCCACCATTGCCCATGAGGTGCGCAATCCGCTCAGCACGATCCGCATCACGGCACAGCACCTGCTCGGCGAGCTTGCCCCCCACGCGCAGGCACAGGAGTTTCTGAATATGATTATCGCCGAGGTGGATGCGCTGGATGCGAAAATCACGGAGTTTCTCAAGTTCGCACGTCCCTCTGAGCCGGTGCTTCAAGACGTGAACCTCGCCCAGCTGGTGCAATCCACCTTGCAGTTCATGCAACAGTATTTCGAGGAGCATAACGTCCGTCTGGAGGTGGATGTCTCCGTTTCAGTGCCGATCAAGGCAGACCCATCTCAGCTGAAAGAGGCGCTTCGCAACCTGATCATCAACGCCGTACAGTCCATGCCGACAGGTGGACTACTGCGCATTTCCGCATCGACGGCGCCGGGCGACACCGTGTGCATCGTTGTGCGCGACACGGGCACGGGGATACCCGCCGAAGAGGTCGACCGCATCTTCACCCCGTTCTACACGACCAAGTCGGAAGGCACGGGATTAGGACTGGCTAATGTGCAGAAAATCGTGGAGAGCCACGGGGGTAGCATCCACGTGAAGAGCGAGGTGGGCGTGGGCACGGAGATGCGCATCATCCTGCCTGTTCGCCCGGTGCGCGGCTCGTTCCGCATGGAGGTCCGCGAGGACGGCAACATCCGCAGCAGTCCACCAGATGTGTGACCGAATCCAGACCGATGAGAAGGAGGTGCCGGTGATGAACCAATCGTCCACAAAACAGAACACGCCGGTGACTGTGCTGATCGTGGAGGACCATCCCAGCCATCGGCGGGTGCTGGAAGCGCACCTGTCGAAGTACTACCATGTGCTTGCCGCCGAGCACGGGGAACGCGCGATGGAACTTGCCTCGCAATACCCCATCCACGTGGTGGTCACCGACCTCATCCTGCCCGGCAAGAACGGGCTCGAGGTGCTGAAGGACCTGCGCGAAGTGCATCCCAACATCGGCGCGATTGTGATCACGGCACATCCCACCGTGCCGACCGCCTTCAAAGCTGGACACGACGGCGCCATCGACTATATCTCCAAGCCTCTGGACCTGGACGACCTGAAGGCGAAAGTGGACCTTGCCGCGAAATGCGTGCAGGCGGCAAGTCAGACAGCAAAACCGAGCCGCAGGAGCCATACTGTGCCTGATTTCAGCGGTATCGTGGGCAACAGCCCGGCGATGCAGGAGGTGTTCCGGCTGATCCAGCGGGTGGCGAACAGTTCCGCTACCGTGCTGATTCAGGGCGAGAGCGGTACCGGTAAAGAGATGGTCGCCCGCGCCATCCACCGCAATAGCGGACGGGCGAACAGGCCGTTCGTGGCGGTATCCTGCGCGGCACTGCCCGAAACCTTGCTGGAGAACGAGCTGTTCGGACACGAAAAAAACGCTTTCACCGGCGCTACCTCCCAACAGCCCGGGCGTTTCGAACTCGCCGACAAGGGCACGCTGTTCCTCGACGAGATTGGCGACGTACCGCCCGGCATCCAGGTGAAGCTCCTGCGCGTCCTGCAGGAACGCGCCTTCGAGCGACTCGGCGGCACGAAGACCATCAGGGTGGACGTGCGCCTCATCGCGGCGACCAACCGCGACCTCCGCAAGCTGGTTCAGGAAGGCAGGTTCCGCGAGGACCTGTACTACCGTCTGGAGGTCGTTCAGATCTACCTGCCCCCTCTGCGAGAGCGGAAAGAGGACATCCCTCTGCTGGTCGAGCACTTTCTGAAACGCTACAACGAGGAGAACGACCGTCGTATTCAGGGCGTGACTCCTGAAGCGATGGAGATGCTGATGGGTTACGATTGGCCCGGCAACGTGCGGCAGCTGGAGAACGTCATCCAGCGGGCGGTCGTGCTTGCTGACCCCGACGCCGAATGGCTAACACCAGATATGGTAAAGCCGTAGGAAGAAAATTCTCAGCAATTTTCCCGTCGTTGGGGTGATAACCCCTCTGAGTGGTACGGAACTTGCATATTAGAAGGAACGGTATAGAATCGATGCAGAAAAAACCAGCAAGAATGCGGTAAACGTATTTTATTATTCAAACCTTGCCTGATCACGGCTGGGTGCGGAAAGGGGAAGCATCGGTGTCCAGCAAGGTGCTGGTGGCAGACGATGAAGTAAACCTGTGCAAAGTTCTGTCCGCGCGGCTTGCGCAACGCGACCTGCAGTGTGTTATCGCGCATGACGGGCTTCGAGCACTGGAGATCATCCGAACAGAGCCGGTGGACGCCGCGGTGCTCGATATCCGCCTACCCCGCATGGACGGCATTCAGGTGCTGCGTGAAATCCGCAAGGAACATCCCGACCTTCCGTGTGTCCTCATTACCGCTTACGATGACGTACAACTTCACGAGGAAGCGGTGCGGCTCGGAGCGAATGCTGTACTGCAGAAACCGTTTGACCTGGACGCTTTCACCGACCTGCTGTGGCGCCTGATCAGCGCACCGGGCAGGCAAATGTTGCTGGAGACAGGAGAGAAGGTGCTGGTGGATATCCGTCGGGGCGAATGGTCGTACACTTACACTCCGCGCGTGATCGCGCAGGACGACCGAAGCCTGGAGATCGAGCCTCCGCTGGGCATGCTGGGCGAAGAGGCGCTGGCGCGAGGTGTAGCGATTGTGCAGTTCACCCGCGGCGACGGCGTGTACCAGTTCCGCTCGCGCTTCAGGCTGACCGCCGCTCCCCGCCCGGCACTGCAGGTGGCGAAACCGGTCGCTATCCGTCGCCTCCAGCGCCGCGAGCATCCGCGCGCCAGAGAGAGTGGACAGGTCACTCTCGGATGGTACGCCCGGCAAGAGCGTGAGGAGGTTCCGCAAACGCTGAACGGCGATTTGTATGACATCAGTCTGGGCGGTTTCTCCTGTCTGGTACCGCGAACGCCCCCCGTAGGGGAAGAGGTTTCTTTCCAGATCGTTCTCCCGGAGGGGAACCTGACCATCTTCGGACAGGCGCGGGTGGTGCGCGTGGGGGGCGTGGTGGCAGAGAGAATCCCGGCAGAGTACCGGGTTGGTCTGGAGTTCACCAAACTCTCTCCAGCCATGCGACAGGCGCTGGCAGATTGGGTGGAGCGTCTGCTCAAGCGGGTCTGACAGCAAACAGCATAAGGAGGAAGTCGTTGCTTGTTCGCGTACTTTCCGGCACCGTACACGGCATCGAGCCACACACTATCGAGGTGGAAGTGGACATCCAGCCGGGCGGTGTGCCCGCTTTTACGCTCGTAGGATTGCCCGATCGCGCAGTACAGGAAGCCATCGACCGCGTGCGTCTCGCCATCCGCAATTCCGGTCTTCACTGGCCCCTGCGCCGGATCACCGTCAACCTCGCCCCGGCTGACCTGCGCAAAGAGGGGCCTGCCCTTGACCTGCCCATCGCCATCGGCATTCTGGCGGCGGCGGGACAGGTGGATAGCGCATGGCTGAGCGAGACCTTCGTGCTGGGTGAACTGTCGCTGGACGGCACGGTGCGCCCCGTGACCGGTGTACTGCCTACCGCCATCCACGCCCGTCAGCAGGGTATCCGGCGTATGGTAGTGCCCGCGCCCAACGCCTCCGAAGCGGCTATCGTGGGCAATATCGAGGTCTATCCGATTACCAGCCTCGCGGAAGCGGTAGAACTGTTCAACACACAGGATGGCATCGCTCCACTGCAGGCTGACCCGGAGCAACTGCTGAGGGAACCGCCGCGTTACGAAGTGGACTTCGCCGACGTGAAGGGTCAGCACCACGTGAAGCGTGCGCTGGAAGTCGCCGCGGCGGGGGGGCATAATGTGGTGATGATCGGTCCGCCCGGTTCGGGCAAGACCATGCTGGCGCGTCGGGTGCCTACCATCCTGCCGCCGATGACGGTGGACGAAGCTATCGAGATTACCAAGCTGTACAGTGTCGCCGGGCTGTTGCCGCCCAACACGGGACTGCTGACCACGCGACCCTTCCGCTCGCCCCACCATACCAGCAGTAACGCCGCGCTGGTGGGAGGAGGGAGCGTGCCCCGCCCGGGCGAGGTGAGCCTGGCGCACAACGGAGTGCTTTTCCTCGACGAGCTGCCCGAGTTTCGTCGCGAGGTGCTGGAGGTACTGCGCCAGCCGCTGGAAGACGGCGTGGTGAGCATCGCGCGCGTGCAGGCAAGCATCGCCTATCCCGCGCGTTTCATGCTCATCGCCGCGATGAACCCGTGCCCCTGCGGCTACTTCGGTGACCCACAGCACGCCTGCACCTGCTCGCCCACGCAAATCCGCAAGTATCAACAGCGCGTGTCGGGTCCCCTGCTCGACCGTATCGATATCCACATCGAGGTGCCGCGCCTGACGCCCGATGACCTCCTGCGCACCCAGCCGGGCGAGCCCTCCTCCGCCATCCGCGAGCGCGTGGTGCGGGCGAGGCAGGTCCAGCAGGAGCGTTTCCAGGGCACGAACGTACGCTGTAATGCGCAGATGACCACACGCATGTTGCGCCAGTTCTGCCCGCTGTCGGAAGACGTGAAGGCGATGCTCAGGCAGGTGAGCCAGCAGATGGGCATCAGCGCCCGCGCTTTCGACCGCATCGTGAAGCTGGCGCGCACTATCGCCGACCTTGCGGGAGAAGAACACATCGGTCTGGCGCATGTCGCCGAGGCGATTCAGTACCGAAGTCTGGACAGGCGAATCTGGCTGTAGGTCTCCTTGACCGGAAGGAGGGCGACACCCATGCGTATCGTGCGCTGGTTTCTGATTATCGCGCCGGTAGTGGTCTTGGCAGTGCTGGTGTGGCATCCGGCTACCGGCTGGCTTGTCCGACGACAGCTCAATCCGGCGCCCATTCTCGACGCGCTGGAAGTCGAGCATAGCATCAGCGGTGTGCGGGAGGCAGAGATCGCCCGCCGGTATCCGGACGACTATCAGGTGCAATTGGCTTGGGCGATCCGGGGCGTGGATGGAGATCGCGTCAGGCGTCTTCAGGCACTGCTGGAGCGATTCGGCGACCGTCCTGCGCTGTGCGCACATATCCTGCGCTACGCATCCGGCAATCAGGTGGCTATCCGACGTCCTGAGCAAAACCTGGGGGCAACTGTGCCCATGCCTCCGCCTTCTCTGCCGCCTCCCCCTGCTGAGGAACTGGAAGAGCTCGAGCGGGTTGCAATACTGGGAGAACAGTTGGACCCCGACAACGCCTTCTTCCCTCTTGCGTGCGGTTATCTACTTTGTGGGGCATCGGGATCAGGAGGCGGTCGCCGCCATCCTGCGCGCCAGCCGAATGACCCGTTTTGATGACTATGCCAACGACGAAGTTTTCAGTAGATGGCATCTCCGCAAGCTAGCACACGGTCGGCAAACAGTGGCAGAACAGGCGACCGTGATGGCTCTGGCATTGTTTCCGCACTATGGCCAGCTTCGCGCGATGGCGCGGATGGGGCAATATATGGCAGTGCAGGCAGACCGGGCGGGCAAGCCCATCGAGGCAGCGGAGATTCGCCTGGCGGTGATGCGCTTTGGCAGTCTGATGCGTCGGCAGTCGCGCACCGCCATTGGTAGCCTTGTCGGTGCGGCACTTAGTGCTATCGGCGGCGATGTGCCACATCCTGTTTCAGGCAAATCCGGTAAGCCTGCTTCGCCAGAAGAACTGAAGCAGAGTACATTGCAAAGGCAGACAGAATTCGTCCACGTTCAGCTTTCAAGAACATAGCAGTGTACCCAGCACGCCTCTTGACTCATTGCTGAAGCTCATTGCGCCGTCTAGCGCGGATGTGTCCACAGAGAGCCGGCGCCTGTTCGCGGTGCTGGCGTTTCTGGTGCTATTGCTCCTTGTGGTAGCGGTCGTCTGGATAGCAGGCATCCTGCGCGGACGCGACGCCGGCGAAGCAATCATTGCAGGACTGAGGCGCGACCTCCTTCCTGTAGCGGGGTTGCTCTTCCTGCTGTACGCGGTCGTTGTGCTCTATGGTGTACACGTGGAAAGCCGCGGGTCAGCAGAGATGCACCAGATGGTAGAGAACGAAACTGCCTATCTCCTGCAATCCATCGGCGAGCAGATGCCTCCGTAGTCGGCACCGGATTTTCCGCTTTGCAATCGCCCTCACCATCTGCTACAATCTCCTGTAGGTGGGAGAGAATGAGCCTGTTCGAGCAGAAAAACCTGTACGACGCCGACGTGGAGGCAGAGGCGCCTCTTGCCGCGCGGATGCGTCCGCGCACGCTGGAGGAGTTCGTCGGGCAGGAGCATCTGGTGGGCGAAGGCAGTGCCATCCGCAAAGCCATCGAGAACGACCAGCTCGGCTCGGTGATTTTCTGGGGACCTCCGGGCTGTGGGAAGTCTACACTGGCACGCATCATCGCCGCGCATACCCGCTGTCATTTCGTGGAGTACAGCGCGGTGACCAGCGGGGTGGCAGAGGTGCGTCGGGCTATCGAGGAGGCGCGCAGTCGTCGCCAGCTGCACGGGCAACGCACCATCCTGTTCGTGGACGAGATACACCGCTTCAACCGCGCTCAGCAAGACGCCTTCCTCCCGCATGTGGAGAACGGCACCATCATCCTGATGGGCGCCACGACCGAAAACCCCTATTTCGCCATTAACGCGCCGTTGCTGAGCAGGTCGCGGGTGTTGCGCTTCGAGCCGCTCACCGAAGAGCATCTGCGCGTGATTGTGGAGCGTGCGCTAAAGGACGAACAGAGAGGGCTGGGCAAACTGCGGGTGCGCCTGCCGGAGGAGTGTATGGACTACCTCCTGCGCATCGCCAACGGCGACGCCCGCGTCGCGCTGAACGTGCTGGAGTCTGCTACCGCCCTTGCCGAGCCGGACGCACAGGGCGAGCGCACCATCACCCTCGAGATGCTGGAGCAGGTGGTGCAACAACGCGCGGCGCGCTATGACCGCGAGGGGGATGAGCATTACGACACCATCTCCGCCTTCATCAAGTCGGTGCGCGGTTCCGACCCCGACGCTGCCCTGCACTATCTGGCGCGGATGATTCGTGCGGGCGAAGACCCCCGCTTCATCGCCCGAAGGCTGGTCATCCTCGCCAGCGAGGACATCGGTAACGCCGACCCCCACGCCCTGCTGATTGCCGTCGCGGCGATGGAGGCGGTGCAGTTCATCGGGTTACCGGAGGCGCAGATAACGCTGGCACAGGCGACCACCTACCTTGCCTGCGCCCCGAAGAGTAACGCCAGCTATATGGCGCTGAACAAGGCTCTGCAAGACCTGGAGACGCAACCCCTCGCGCCGGTGCCTCTTCATCTACGCGACGCCAGCTATCCCGGCGCCCGGCAACTGGGGCACGGCAGGGACTACATCTACCCGCACAGCTATCCCGGACACTGGGTGGCGCAACGCTACCTTCCCGAAGGCAACTGGAACCTGCCCTACTACGAACCTTCCGATAGTGGACTGGAGCGCAAAATCAAGGAGAGGCTGAACCTCCTGCGCAACCTGCAGAATCGCCAGACGAGCCCTCCAGAATCGGAAACCGCCGACGAGTAAACGGCTACGGCGCCCCACGAATGGTGAACTGTTGCTC
>FWWL01006380.1_pt1 | contig 17194 bp, 13 predicted proteins | sample 2228331 | NCBI WGS metagenome assembly FWWL01 (sample SAMEA103939775, study PRJEB20133) | metagenome
GAATCTCCGTCACCATGGCCGGCAGCATCATCGTGCTGAGAAGCACGAGAAAAAGGAACTCGCGCCCCGGGAAATTGAGCCGCGCGAATCCGAATGCCACAATCGAGCACGAGAGCACCTGCCCGACGATGGCCACGACCGTGATGATGAGCGTATTGCGCAGGAGAACCGGGAAGTCCATGAAGCTCAGGGCTTCTTTGAAATTTCCCCACCGCGCAGGGTTGGGGATCCATTCGAGCGGGATGCGCTGCACCTGCACGTAATCCATGAGGGCCGTCCGAACCATCCACAGGAACGGCAGCGCGAATATGAGGCCACCTAGCACAAGGAGCGCGTAGAGGAGCACCAGCCCCACAGCGCGGCGCACCCCGCGGCCCAAGCGCAGCGCCGCCGTAGGCTGGGCGCTCTTGTTGGCGCCCGCTGTCATTGCCTCGGGGCGAAGGCGTTCGTTCGTCGTGGCGTCAGGCTTGGTCATAGTGTACCCACCGTTGCGACATGCGGTAATTCCACAGGGTCAGGGCCAGGATGACGAGGAACAGAAACCAGGCCATGGCACAGGCCTTGCCCATAGCCAGGTACCGGAAGCCCGTCTGGTAGAGGTAAAGCACGTAGACCATCGTGGAATTGGCAGGTCCGCCGGGCTCCTGGGAGGCCGCCGTGTTCGCCGTCATCACAAACACGGTCGTGAAGACCTGGAAGGAACCGATGATGGCCATGATGAGATTAAAAAAGATCGTGGGGCTGAGCATGGGGAGGGTGACGTGGCGGAACATCTGCCAGCGCGAGGCGCCGTCAATGGAAGCCGCCTCATAGAGGTGCTGCGGGATCCCTTGCAACCCGGCCAGGTAGATGAGCATGGGGCCCGACACGCCGCCCCAGATGCTCATGATGATAATGGCCGGCATGGCCCACGTGGGCGAGGTCAGCCATTCCAATCCCGGCAGGCCAAACCAGTTGAGAATCGTGTTGGCGAGGCCGAGCTGAGGGTTGAAAATCCATCGCCAGAGGAGGCAGATCGCCACGCCCGCCGTGAGGGCCGGCAGATAGTAAACGGCGCGGAAGAACGTCGTCCCGCGCACACGCGTGTTGAGCAGCATGGCCAGTCCCAGCGAGAGGATCAGAGTGCCCGGCACGACAAAGGCCGCGTAGTAGATCGTGTTGAGGAGCGACCGCCAGAAAATCGGATCCGCTGCGAGTTCCTGAAGGTTGCGCAGCCCCACCCATTTGGGCGGCGTCAGCAGGTCGTAGCGACAAAAACTCAGGTAAAGCGACGCCAGTACCGGGCCAAGGGTGAAGAGGATGAAGCCCACAAGCCAGGGTCCGATAAAGGCATAGCCTTCCCAGTAGCGGGGATTCGTGCGTGCGAGCCCCAGCAGGCTGATGCCGCCGAGGGCAATGAGCGTGAGCATGAAACGAATGAGAAAACTCGTCGTATCTTTGCCCCAATCTTCTTGCTGGCGCTCAGCCTGTTCGCGTTCGTAGGCTTCGATGACTTTGTTGCCCTCGCGCACGATTCTGTCGAGGGCAGCCTCGGGGGTGATGGGCGAGCTCATGCGGAACTGATCCACCGTGGTCTGCCACACGCGCGCAAAGAATTCCGATCCCCAGGCGTCATCGGGGTAGAGGCGTCCGCTTGCGTACTGCGCTGCATCGACTGCCACTTTCAAGCTAGGCGGCGGTGGGCTCAAAAAGAAATCCGGACTGTAGGCGAGCTCGCGGAGGGCGGGCGTGCAATTCTTCTGGACGCCAAGGAGGCGCTGCCCTTCAGGCGAGGAGTAGAACTTCACGAACTCCCACGCGGCTTCTTTATGGGGAGAGCCAGCGGCAATGCAGTTGCCGCCGACGTTGAGGATGCAGGTCCGTTCGCGGCCGCGCGGCACGTGGGCAATGTCCCACGGGTCGCTCATCGTCTTGATGATCTGCGGCAGCTGCCACGTGCGCCCGATGAACATCGCCACGCGCCCGTTCGAGAAGAGCTGCATGTCCGTCGTATCCATAGCCTGGGCGGCGCTGGGAGCCTGCTTGCCCTGAAGGGAGGAGTTGAAGGCGAAGGCTTCGAGCACTTCGCGCGAGTCGCCCACGAAGCGGTAGCGCTGCGAATCGAAAATGCGACCGCCAAAACTTTTTACGATGAGCTGCCAATCGACCTGCATGCAGCCAAAGACCTCCGGCCGCCCATCACCGTTGCGATCGATAGTCAACGAGGTGGCGGCATCGCGGTACGTCTGCCACGTCCAGGATTCGTCGGGGTATGGCACGCCGCGCTCGTCAAAGAGGCGCTTATTGTAGAAGAGCATGTCTACGGAAAAATGGATGGGGTAAGCGTAAAGGCCGTCCTCCACCTTGAGCCCCTCGATCGTCGAGGGAATGAACATACCCATGTCAATCTTGTCGCGCTCGATCCACTCGTCGAGGCGTTCGAGGATGCGCTTGTCCACAAGTTGGGCAATAAACTCGGTGGTGATGTACATGACGTCGGGGGGGGTGCCGGCGGCTGCATCGGTCAGGAAAATCCTTGTAGCATCCGTGCTCGACTCCAAAGAGACCTCAATGTCGGGGTGCTGCCTCTCGAATTCGGCGATAAGCTTTCTCACCATGGCGATTTGCTCGAAAGAGGTCTCCCAGCTGAGATACCGGATGCGCACTGTTTCCCCCCGCGCAGAGGTAGCGCGTAAGGAAAATATTGCGAGAACTGTCATGAAGATTGCCAGGTAAGGGGAGAAGCGCCGGCGGTGGCACACGCCGGCCTCCAAAGCAGCAGTTCCCAAGACGTGGGCTGCCTGCCTCCTGCGTGTGTGGGGGAGATTGGGCTCGTGCAGGGGGCTCGCGTCCTGATCCAGAGCAAGAGAGGGCACATGTGTTTCGTTGTCACTCTGGTCGTCACCGAGCCGTATGGACATGGGAAAGCTCACAAAACCATCCACCAGGGAAATTATATCGACAGCGAAATAACTTTTGAGCGTCCCAAAAGCACGGCGTCAAGTCTGAACCGAGAATTTCTGAGTGCTGCCCCGTTTCTTGCCGCATTGACCTGCCGCAATGCTGATCCTCAGCTCAGCCTGCATTCTGTGGCTACTGAAAAAGACGCTTTTGCGCAGCCAGGAGGGATTACGCCCTACGTTCCCCGCGTGCGGTGCGCGGCGAACATCTAGCTTTCTCCCCATGCTGGGGCAGGTCGTCGCTTGGACTGACTTCTCATGCCTCATGAGGCAGGACATGCGACGTCGAGGGCATCGAGTGGCTCGCGACATATCTCAACGCGTATTCGTGTAGTCAGGCCATCATCCTTTGAGGCGGCTTTTGGAGGAGGAGGCAGGGGCGGGCGTATGGAGGCAAATCTTCTTGCTTCACGCCGAAAACGCTGTCTCCTACCGTCGCGGAGAGCTATCCGCCTGGCCAGGAGATTGCCGCTGAGAGCGTTGCCTCATGCCCCCACCCGTTCGCGCAGCAACTTGTTCGCTAAAAGGGTTGATGCACTTTTCGATCCGTGAACTGTTTCCCATGCCATGAGGCACCTTAGGGCAGCTGGTAATCGCTCAGGCGGAAGATATCTCCATCTGAGACGGTTCCATTGGTGGGATCGTACATGACATATTTGAAGTTGGTCGCGTTGACGACGGCCCCGGTATCAGTGAAGAGGGCTGGCGAATAGCCCGGATAGAAGCGCAACGCCTGATTATCGGGCTCCCAATTGGAGGTCTCTTCGTTGTCGGCACCCCCGCCAGGGTTGGCACTAGAATACGTATCAATGTCCGTATCGGGGCCAACACTTGCCAATGCCCATCGCGACGGCGAGTCGATTGGCATGGCGCCGTAACGGTACCACCGCTGCCGCCATCGCTCCGGGCCTATGGACTGCTGGACGCGGAAGATGTCGCGCGGAATGGTCGAGATGTATTGGACGGGGGTCGACAAAACATTGAGGCGGGTGAACACGTCGGGATAGGAACTCCAATCCACGTGATATTGCTCGAGCGCGGTTGCCAAGGAGCGCATGTCCGCTTTAGCGCGCGACACTTTGGAGCGGACCTGCGCCTCGAGGAAGTTAGGCAGGGCAATTGCCGACAAGATCGCAATGATGCCCACAACAATAAGCAATTCAATCAGAGTAAAACCGCTACGCTGGCGCTCAACGTTCTGCATTAGGGTCGACCTCCAGGAGTTTGAGTATTTTGCTGACCACGCTCACCTCGCTGACCTGCGGCGGCTCCAGGCCCTCCACGCCCGCTGCCTCCAAAACGGCCTGCAAAGCGCTCCCGGCGCTTCTCCTGATAGCGTTGGAATTCTTCCTCACCCAAGGCCGCTTTTAGTTTGGCCTCGCGCTTGGCTCGTTCTTGTTGGAAACGCTGACGCACGAACTCGCGCATCTTATTTTGTTGCTCTTGAGAGACGATTTTGTCGAGTTCTTGCTGGAGCTCGCGTGGCAGGCGCATCCCCATGCCCCCCATCGGTGGGCCGACAGGCCCCCCCCTCCGACCACCTCCCTCTCGCATCTGCTGAGGAGCTGTCGACTCTGCACGACGCCGCTCCCACTCCTGCCGGGCTTTTTCATAAAGCTCTTCGAGCTGCTTGCGTTGGTCGGGGGTAATGTTGGCATACGCGTACATCTCCTTGCGCATCTTTTCCATTTCTTCAGGCGAAGGAGGAGTGAAGGCAATCTCGTCGGTCATCCCGTTGTTGGCCACCGCACCGGGGCGCACCTTGTTGACGCGATAAAAGGTCCACCCGAGGCCGGAAATGATGAGGAGTACGGCGACGAGAAGTTTCACGCCGCTTCTATCTTTTTGGGCAGGTTGTTTCATCGCAGCCACTCCTTAGTTTTATGGCTGCGTGAGGGAAAAGCTTGTTGGGCGCAAGCTACTTGTATGCACATTAGGTTAGGCGGATTATTCAAAAAAAGAACTCAAAAGTCATCAGCTTCTGGAGACAGTCCTTGCGGCGGCACCGCTGCGGCAAGGAGACCGTCCTTCCCAACGAGCAAGCCCGAATGCGAATTGACATCGAGGTCACTGGTCCCGCCGTACGCACGGCAAAGGCGCGCACGGGTGTCCTCCCCGTCCTAACTGGCAGTCGCGGTTGGGGTTCCCTCCGCTTCGTCGGTAGAGGTCAGCTCAAGGAAGAGATCCTCAAGGTCAGCGCTGCGGCGCTGGCGTGCGCGGAGCTCCTCGACGGTTCCGACGAACAGGAGTCGGCCCTTGTGGATGATGCCGATCCGATCGGAGATTTCCTCGGCCACCGAAAGCTGATGCAGTGAAAGGAACACCGTTTTTCCGGCGCGAACCTGGGCACGCATCAAATCTTTGAGGATGCGGGAACTCTTGGGGTCGAGGCCGACGAGCGGCTCATCAACAATGATGACCTCCGGGTCATGCATGAGCGCGACGCTGACCACGAGTTTCTGGCGCATGCCGTGACTGTAGTTTTCGATGAGTTTATCGGCGGCGCTCATGAGTCCGAAGATCCCAAAGTACTCGCGCATTCGCGTCTCTTGGACCTCGCGAGGGATCGAGAAAAGGTCGCCGACGAAATGAAAAAAGTCGGCCCCCGTCAATTTCTCGTAGAGGTAGGGATGATCGGGGATGAAGCCGATGCGGCGCTTGGCCTCAACGGGATGGCGCTGCACGTCGTAGCCAGCCACGACAAGGCGTCCGGCTGTGGGGCGAATGAGTCCGGCCAGCGCCTTGATCGTGGTCGTCTTGCCCGCACCATTGGGCCCCAGAAACGTGAAGAGTTCGCCACGCTTCACCTTCAGGGTCAGATTGTCCACCGCCACGAGGTCGTCGTAGCGTTTTGTAAATCCTTCGATGACGATTCCGTAGGGCAGGCCCTCGGGGAGTCGCCCGTCGCCCTCAACGTGCTGCATTATCGCCCCCTCAGAAAGAGGTTGAGCAAAATAGTGAGAAGGACGCTCAGCAGAAGGCTCGTCATAATTGGGAAGTGGAAGGAGAAGTTTCGCCGCTCAATGTGAATGTCGCCGGGCAGCCTCCCCAGCCACGGCAGTTTCTCCAATCCCACCATAATCACGCCTGTCACAATCAACAAGGCTCCCATCGCGATGAGAATCTTGCCGAAGCTCATCACGGTTGGTTGGCCTCCTGACCAAGAAATCTTCTCAGCCGCTCGGCAAACTTCGAGGGTTCCTCAAACTTTCGCAAGGTGAGTTCGTTCGCCACGGTGCCGTCGGGGCGGATGAACACGACGGTGGGCAAGGCCAGCGCGCCATACTTCTGGCGCAGCGCGGCGTTTTCATCGGTTTCCTCGGTCGCATCAATTTTCACTTTCACAAATTTCGCCAGCAGAGGCGCCACCTCGGGGTGGGGGAAGGTCTTGCGCTCGAGCTCTTTGCATGCGGCGCACCAATCTGCACGGAAATCAATGATGACAGGGCGATTCTGTTCGCGAGCCAAGCGCAACCCTTCAGCTTCGTCCGTAAGCCAGTCGCTCTCCTTGGTTGTTTCAGGGGTAGGAGCTGCCTCCGCCACATTGGCGCCCGTCCCTTCGAGCGAGCTTGTGGTGCCAGCCTTGGGCGCCGCCGTCTGCGCTATTGAGCTTGTCGCGGCGGCTGTGGCGCTAGCGCCGCTCGCTTTAGAGCTCTCAGCTAGCGGGCGCTCGGTTGTCAGTGCGCTGCTGCCAGCAAAAAGCGCGGTCGCTGCCATGAGGGCGCTCAGTCCAATCCAGAAGCCACACAGGCCGCGCCGCTGGAGCCGCTTGCGGGCATGAAGCCAGGCGAAAACCGTCCCCGCAGCTGCGGTGGCAGCACAGACGAGAAGATGGACCTTAGCCGGCATGAGAAACGCCGCATAATAGCCCACGGCCACTGCAATGAGCGCCAGCCCCAGGAAAATGCGGATGTCCTCCATCCAATCCCCGGATTTCGGCATGACGCGCAGAAAAGCGGGGAATGTCCCCAGGACAAGGAAGAGCATGCCAATTCCCAGAGCATAGGCAAATAGCAGGGCCATGCCGACGAGTTCCTGGCCACTCTGCGTAGCGAGCGTGAGCACGCTGAAGAGGACGGGGCTTCCGCACGGTGAGGCCACGACGCCGGTCACGACACCCAGCAGGAAGGCACCCACGTAGCCGCCGCGCCCTGCTTTTCCCTGCAGGCGCGAGGCCAGGCTCGGGGGCATCTGAATCTCGAAAAACCCCAACATGCTTGCCCCCATCGCAAGAAAGAACAGGGTCAGGAAGCCGAGAAACCATTTATTCTGGAGCATGAAGCCGACGAGCTTGCCTGTTTTGGCGCCGATGAATCCAAGCGCCGTGTACACGACCGCAAGCCCCAGCACAAAGACCAGTGAGCGCGCAAAGCCCTGCAATGGCTTCTGCTCCGCGGAGCGAGCGCCGATAATGGAAAGCGTGATGGGAATCATGGGGTAGACGCATGGCGTGAAACTCACCAAAACGCCCGCGAGAAAAACGACAATCCATGTGAGAAAGAAGCCACGCGAGACAAGACTTGCGCCGGCGTCGAAATCGCTAATCCCTGCCCACGACTGGCTGGCCAGCACGGCCAACCCTAGAAAGAGTCCGAGACGTCTCAACATATCGTTGAAAGTTACACGGTGGCTTCGAGGAATGTTCGCCAATGAAGACGCCTGAGACGACGCGACAGAATCATTCCGCCGCGGTAGGGCGCCCTTTGCCGCGCTTCCCCGAGAACGCGCTCGAGGTTGATGGGGTCTCGAAGCGCTATTCGATTGTGGCGCGCTCGACGAACCGGCTGGCCGCGATGCTCTTGTGGCGGCTCGCCACAAAGCAGTATCGGCGTGACCTGTGGGCGGTGAGCGATCTGTCGTTCGATGTTCGGCGCGGAGAGATTCTCGGCATCATTGGCCCCAATGGTGCTGGCAAGAGCACCCTCCTGCGGCTCATCGCCGGCATCTCCTACCCCGATCGGGGCGAGATCCGCTCCTTGCCACGGGTGGCCGCCCTGCTCGACCTGTCGGCCGGGTTTCATCCCGCGCTCACCGGCTATGAGAACGTCTTTCTCACAGCCTCACTCTTGGGCATTCCTCGTGAGGAAATGCGTGCGCGCCTGCCTGAGATCGGGGCTTTTTCCGGCCTTGACCACGAAACCCTGGAGACGCCGCTCCGCTACTATTCGTCGGGGATGATTGCGCGGCTGGGGCTCGCTGTGGCCATCCACACCGATCCGGACATCATCCTTATTGATGAAGTGCTCGCGGTCGGGGATTCTGAGTTTCAGGTGCGAAGCGCTGGCGCCCTGCTCAAGTTTGCCGAGCAGGGCCGCACTCTTGTCCTCGTTTCTCACCTTATTGACCAGGTCGAATATCTGTGCGAGCGTACTCTCTGGCTCGATGGCGGCCGCTGCATTCATTTCGGTCCCACGCAGGAAGTCACGCCCCAATATCGGCGGTGGCTCAACGAGCGCATTCAGCGGCGCCAAATGCTCGATGTGGGGGGCGGTCACCGCGTTGTGAGGCTTCGAGAGAGTTCCCGTAATCATGCGCAAGCCGCCGAGGCGACCGCTCGCCCGGCGAACGCAATCCTCATCGAGGCTGTGGCCTTGCGTGATGGCGAGGGGCGCGCCACCTCTTCATTTCCTGTGGGAGGCACGTTGGAGTTGGAGGCTCGAGTCAAGCCCGCTCAGCCAAGCCCCCCTGTCGGCGACTGGGACCTGCTCGTGCAGATCATCAATCAGGCGGGGGATGTCATTGAAGAGTTCACTGCCACGGAGAAAGGGCTCGCACTTCCTGAGCCCGCAGGCGCTGGGCGGCTTCGGCTGCGCATCAGCCCTGTCTATCTCTATGGCGGGAAATTTACCCTTCTCTTGCAGGCGCGGCGCCGCTCGGAGTTCGAGCAAGAGCTTGGTCCGCCGGTGGAAATTCCCTTCGAAATCACGATGAACCTGGACGATATCGCCCCTCTCGTGTGTGGTACCCTCCCCTTCGAGCTCGAGATTCAAATGGATTGAGAAGCAGTTCAGGGGCTTGGCGGGGGCCAACCAGCTTTTCACCCCTCTTCTCCCACTGTTGCAGCTTTCGTGCTCCTGGGGCTGCATAAGTTTTCCTCACCAGGCTAGCTTGCGCCTCTGCAGAGCAACAGCATAGTGCTCCGAAGAGCAGGCTTTGGGCTTTCTCCCCTTGGCAAAGGGGGCGCACGCCGCGCCCGAGGGATTTGACCTTTTGCGTCGATCGCATGAGCTCGGACTTGGCATCACTCCTTTTTCACTTCCCCGCGGCTTTAGGGGCATGGCGGGAAAATCCGCGTTGGTGCTTGCCCCGGCTTTTTCATTGCGCGATGGCGCGGTTTTTGCCCATCATGGGGACGTGACACCCTTTGTTCGAAGACAACGCAGTCAGACGAAAATGGGCCCACCGGAAAGAGTTGACCAATGCCCAGGAGAGAAACGGAAAATGGACACGAAGGCTCATTCAAAACAATCCAGTCAGTTGAGTGCGAGCGCATCCCCACGATTACGATCTGAGGAGGATAGCGTGGCGTCCAGCAAGCTCGCTCTCCCAGGCTTATCTCGAATTGATCGCACCACGTTAAAGGTACGTTCTGTCTTTGCAAAGCCGGGCCCGGAAGGACCCAGATCGAGCGTGAGAAATCGCGTGGCCTGGATGTGCCTCGTTATGGCCACGGCCCTGGTTCTTACCGGTTGCTTCGAGAAAAAACCTTCCTCCACGGAGGCGCCCAGTGGGCAACCGGCGGAGCTTGGCTCCCCGCCGCCCCCTCCGCGCGGGCTGAAGGCGATTGCCGCTAGTGCCACGGAAATCATCCTCGAATGGGAGCAGGCCACGACGGGCGTGACTCATCTTTCCATCGAGCGTCGAGGGGGAGCCAATACGGATTTCGTGACAGTCGTCGAGAAACTCCCCGCGGAAGAAGTGGATTATCTCGATGAAGTGGAACCAGATACGGAGTACACCTACCGCGTCTTTGCCTGGACTGCAGAGCTACGTTCGGATCAGCCTGCTGGCCCCGTCACGGTCAAGACACCGCCGCGGCCGCCTCAGCCGCCAGCCTGGATTCGTGCCGACGCCCAAGGGCCGCGTCGCGTGAGCCTTGCCTGGGGCGAGGCCCCTCGAGCGAAGAAATTCGTTGTCCTGCGTGCGGACGAAAAAACGGCCGAGTTCCTGAGCGTAGCCACGTTGGAGGGAAAGCAAATCTACACCGACGAAGAGGTCGCGCCGGCTACCCGCTATTGGTACAAGGTGCGTGCCCTCAACGATAACCCCGAGACGACAGAGTCGCAGGTGGCCTTTGTGCAGACCCCCGAGGAGGGCGCAACGGTCACTCCAACGCCTCCGGCGCGGGAAGCGAGAGCCGAAGAGATCATTCCGACGCCTCGCCCGCGCCCGCTCTCCGTTCCGCGCATTGTGGAGGCGATCGTTGATGTCGATGGCGTTCTCTTGCGATGGGAAGAAGCCACCCGCGGCGCTTCGTACGCCGTTTTGCGCACCCCCGACCTTGCGTTCCCCTTTGCCACCCTTGACATCGTCGACCGAGTCACGAACTACGTCGATCGGCGTGTGACGCCAGGCCGGAGCTACTACTACAAGATCCGCGCCTATGCCCCCGACGGCCGAACGGTGGAAAGCCCCATCGTGCGCGTCGATCTTGCCATGCCCTCGCCGGTTCCCATCATCGTGGGCGCACCTCCCGATATTCCCGTACCCATGGGTGGAGTCATCATCGACGTCGCGATTGGTCGAGAACCCCTTGAGCCCCCTCGCCGCCTGGAAGTGCGCCAGCCGGCCCCTGATCGAGTGGAACTTCGTTGGCGCGGCGGTGACGGCGCCGATCGTTTCTACATCCTGCGTAGCGAGCGTGGGCCACGCCACTTCGACATTATCGACCGCGTTGGCCGGCGCACTGATTACGTCGACCGCGACATCGCGCCCGACACGCAGTACTGGTACCGCGTGCGAGCGGCGAATCGGTGGGGAATGGTGGCGGATAGCGAGGTTGTGAGCATTAGGACACAACGCGCAGCCATCCCCACTCCTGCACCGCCCACAGCACCCCGTTCCGTGGAAGCGCGAGCCGTGGGGCCGACAGCGGTTGAAGTGCGTTGGAGCGACGCCCCCGGGGCGACGTCGTTCATGATCCTGCGGGCTGAAGGGCGACATGCTGAGTTCTATCCGCTCGAACGCGTTCGCGACCGCTGGAGTTACCGCGATACGAGCGTCGCCCCCGACCGAGAGTATGCGTACAAGGTGAGGGCGTACAATGATGCTGGGAGCTATGCCGATAGCGCTGCGGTGATCGTCCGCACACCTGCGACCGCGACACCCACCCCAAGCCCGAGTCCATCACCGAGTCCGACGGCATCGCCGACACCATCACCGACACCGCCCCCCACGCCCACGCCAACCCCATCGCCGACGCCTGAGCCGACGGTGGCTCCAACGCCGACCGCGACGCCTGAGCCCACGGTCAGCCCAACGCCCGAACCAACCGCCACTCCCGAGCCGACGGCGACGCCGGAACCAAGTCCAACGCCGACGCGCACACCGCGCCCGACCCCACCGCGGCCAACACCAACCCCATTCCCGACGCCTGAACCTACAGTCACTCCCACACCGACGCCTGAGCCGACTGTGACCCCCTTGCCAACACCCGAGCCAACATTGACTCCTGCACCGACGCCGTCCGAGACGCCTCTTCCCACGCCGACGCGCACGCCGCGGCCCACCCCCCCGCGGCCGACATTGATGCCCGGTCCGGGGCCGATGGAGCCCACGCCACCGCAGCCCCCTTCGCCCACGCCAACCCGTCGGCCGAGACCGCCGCGCCCCGCTGAGACCGTGCCGCCAGCAGAGGGCAAGGCGACGCCTTTACAGACTCCCCCTGGAGATGTGGTGGGCACACCGGCTAGCACGCGAGAGGATGGGGGAGTTGGAGTGACTCCGCGACGTGAACTCCCGCGCCGCGGTCCCTTCCTGACGCCTCGTCCTGGCATGCCGGAGGCAACAATTCCCCCCGCGAGTGTCCAGCGAGAGAGTCGTGCGACTGAGGCGCCAAGCCTTTCGCCCACAAAAGAGACGCGAGGGGAAGCGCGGCGTCCGACGATGGATCGGCAGATCGAGCAACGTTTGCAGCGCGGGGCGCCCCGAGACGCACTTCGCACCCAGGACCTCCCAATTCGTTCGCAGGAGCCGTCGCCGGCGGAGCTGCAAACAAGATCATCGCAACCGCGCTCCGCGCAGCCGGATGCGTCGATGGTGAGGCAACAGCGTAAGGAGGCAGCGCCCAACGTGACGCCGCAGGTGCCTGGAGAGCGAACCTCGCCAAAGGTCTCGACGTTGGAACGTATTCGCGAGCGTGTCCGACCCGCGCGGACGACATCCGCCCCGACGGTGGAAGCTGGCGCGACGCCAATCCCGCCGGCTGAATCGCCAACTGCGCCGTGAGGGAAGATGTGGATGGGAGCCGCGGAGGCTCGCGGACGCACGCAGACAAGAAGGCTTGGCTGAAGTTGGGAATCAGTGCGCCGCGAGCACAGTGGCTGCGTCACTTTCTGGCCGGCGCGAAGGGCCTGAAAAAAGCGGGGGAGGGTTCGGAGCGAGCCACAGGCGCCTACCCGACGCTGCAATCCCTGTGACGCTTGCCTTCCGCAGGGCCTCCTCATGCCGATTGCCGTTTGCACCTGGAGTTCGGTCTAGCTCTTCCAGCGCGTCAAGTGCGAGGCGGGCCGATGAGTCAATGGCTTCGGCTGCAGCTGGCGAATCTATTCGCGCGTTGCGCTGACAGGAGCCAAGTGATGATTCGCTGACTCAGGCGGGCGAGACGTCCGCCCTCCCAGGGGTTGCCAAGTGGGCGCCACGCCCAATAGCTGAGAGGCCCTGCCATGGCAAGATTGCGCGAGCGGCGGCTCTCTCAGCGAGAGATCGTGGCGAGCCAACAGAGGTCGTGGACCAGAACCTGCATCGCCCATCTGTTGATCAAGATGACCGGAAGCGCTATCATCATCAAAATAACAAGTTATCCTTATAATGCCTTTTGGGCGATTCCTGCAGGCCGACAAGTGCTCAACAACTTCTTGACCTTGGGGCTGCGGGGAACGACACGCGATCGTAGCACTCAACAAGAGGACCTTCACTGCGATGTTTGACGCTGAAAAGCCGAGCCACTTCGAAGGGGAAGCTGCAAGTGGGGAGGGATCAGAGAACGCGCCTCGTGGCGCCGCCCTTGCCATCATCACGGCCGCTTTAGGTTTCTTCGTCGATGCTTTTGACCTTTTGCTTTACTCGATTGTGCGCAAAGCGAGTCTTGAGGATCTTGGCTACACGGGCGACGCCGTGCGCACGGTGGGCGTAAGCCTCTTGAATGCGCAGCTTGTGGGGCTTCTTCTTGGCGGCATCCTCTGGGGCGTTCTGGGCGATCGCCGCGGGCGGCGCTCGGTGCTTTTCGGGTCCATCGCGCTTTACTCCGTTGCGACATTGGCGAATGCTTTCGTTGACTCAGCTTTCGCTTACGGCGTGTGGCGCTTCCTGGCCGGGATCGGGTTGGCTGGCGAGCTCGGCGCCGGCGTGACTCTCGTCAGCGAACTCATGAGCCCGCGCCATCGGGGCTATGGCACCATGATCGTCGCCTCCGTGGGGGTTCTGGGCGTCGTGACGGCTTCACTGGTGGGCGATTTACTCCCGTGGCGAGTTGCGTACGCTTTGGGCGGTATTCTTGGCTTGCTGCTTTTGGGACTGCGCATTGGAGTCAGCGAGTCCTCCATTTTCCAAAGGGCACTACGTGCCAACGTCTCGCGCGGGAATTTCCTCGCGCTTTTCACGAGCTGGCAACGTTTGCGGCGCTATCTTAGTCTTATCCTGGTGGCCATGCCCATTTGGTACGCCATCGGCATTCTCATTACCTTTTCACCAGAGTTGGGTCGGACTCTCGGCCTCGACCCCGCCCCGAAAGCTTCGATGGCCGTCATGTTCTACTATTTGGCGCTAACTTTTGGCGATTTGGCGAACGGTTTGCTCAGCCAGATTCTGTGCACGCGCAAGCGAATCATCGCCGTCTTCATGGTGTTGGCGGCACTTTTTTCCGGCGTTTACTTGCTTTGGGGTGGCCGCTCGCTTTTCTTCTTCTACGCCGTCTGCGCTACACTCGGTTTTGTCTCAGGTTATTGGGCCGTTTTCGTAACGGTGGCGGCAGAGCAGTTTGGGACGAACTTGCGCGCCACGGTGGCCGTGACGGCGCCTAACTTCGTTCGCGGACTCACGACGATCCTCACCGTTTCATTCAACCAGCTGGCTGGGATCACTGACTTGCGCACAGCAGCCGCTCTTGTTGGGGCCGCAACGTTTGTCCTCGCTGCACTGGCCCTCACGCAGATTGAAGAGACGTACGGCAAAGATCTGAACTTCGTGGAACCCATTTGAGGGGTCGCCGATTTCTTCGGGGGCAGCGGGAAGATCCGTTCACTCCCACGAAAGAGCGCGCGGCGTCAGGCGTCCCTTATGGGCGCGAGTTTCAAACAAAGGAGCTCGCTGGCCCTCACGACCAGCGAGCTCAAGAGCATCGATTCTCGCGCTTTGGGCGCCGCCTTGCGGGTCCTAGCAATTAAGGGGAGCTGCTGCGCTCCGCGAGACTGAGGAAAACCGCTCCTCTCACTTTCCCTATTGTTCTGCAACCATCCCCAAGAGAAAGCGAGAGTGGGGACGTTGCGGCTTGACTACCCCTGTTGAGGCTGCTCTGCCTGCTTGGGTTCAGCTGCTTGGGCCTCCTGCTCAGCTGCTGGCTCGCCCACCACCACCGACTCTTCGAGTCCTGCGTGCTTGACCTTGCGCTCAACGATGCGAGCTTTCTTGCCGCTGAGCTCGCGCAGATAGTAAAGCTTGGCGCGGCGCACACGCCCGCGGCGCAACACCTCGATTTTCTCGATCTTGGGCGAGTGGAGCGGGAAAATGCGCTCCATGCCGACGCCATAGCTCACACGGCGCACTGTGAAAGTCTCGCTGATGCCGCTGCCTTTGCGCCGGATGCACACTCCCACAAAGTCCTGGATGCGCTCCTTATCGCCCTCGGAGATCAGCACGGAAACGCGCAGTGTGTCGCCCGGTCGGAAATCCGGGATGTCCTTCTTGAGGTACTGCGCAACGTAGTCGCGAATGACGGGGTTTGTGCTGCTCATGAGCGGGGTTCTCCTCACTCGGTAAAATTCGGCAGAGGTGACTTCGGCCCACGCCGATCGAGTCACATGCCCTCCGCCCGCTAGCGACCGCTAACGCCAGTGGGGGGATCAACGTCTTTTGGCCATGCCCAAGGCACGGCCCATCTCTAAAACGCTTTTCAATACTTCTTTTGGGCACAGATCATTCGGAGAAAAATGCGCAGAGGCGCAGCGCTTGTCCTTATTGCAGACCCCTTTTTGCATCGGATCTTCAAGGGGTTTCCACCCCTTCTGATGCCTTTGGCCGAATGCGTCAGCGGCCCGCCCCGTTTCCCCATAAAAGATTGAGCCCGAACTCCCTCCAGCTGAGTTGAGCGAGAGCGACTTTTCCCTGATCAACCGTGCAAAGTTTGCCGGGCAGCGGCAAGGCGGGCAGACTATGCGCGAGGGTGGGGCTTTCTCGGGCGAGACCACCGTTGAGCCCAACGCAGGGCTTCTTCGAAGCTCCGCGTGTTGATTGGGGCATCACGTTCCCACGCTCGGTCAAAGGCAGTTCCGTGGTCCGGAGAGGTTCGAACGAAAGGAAGCCCCAGCGTGACATTGATTCCCGTTTCGAAGGCCACCGTTTTGAGCGCCACGAGTCCTTGGTCGTGATACATGGCGATGACAAAGTCGAACTCGCCGCGACGAGCGCGGAAAAACACCGTATCGGCCGGCCACGGGCCGCTGACGTCGTGGCCTTGTCTGCGCGCATCCTCGATCGCCGGCGCAAGGATCTCGATTTCCTCGCGGCCAAACTCCCCGCCTTCGCCGGCGTGGGGATTGAGTCCGCAGACGGCCACCCGCGCCCGCTTGCCGAGATAACGCTGACTCCAGTCACTTGTCATGGCGATGGTTTGGGTCAGGTGCTCGCGCGTTAGAAGCTGCGGCACCTTCGCCAGTGCCACGTGGATAGTTTCAAGCACGACTCGCAGACCACCTCCTGCAAGCATCATCCGCACGTCGCACCCTCCGCTAAGTCCAGCCAGCATCTCCGTGTGGCCAGGCCAGGGACTTCCCGCCGCATGGATGGCCAGCTTGGAAATGGGGGCCGTCACCAGAGCCTGAGTTTGGCCCGCCAGGCAAGCTTGAACCCCCGCCTCAATCCAAGCCACTGCAGCGCGCCCGTTTGTGGCGCACGCCTGACCACGAGCGAATTCCGCGCCGCCGGCTGCGATGGGATTGACAACGGCCACGGCGGGCTTGGCACGTTCGTGCTCTCCCTGCCGCACGCTTCCTCTTGTCTCCTGCCTTTCCCTGGTGCGTGCCCATTCTTCAACAGAGGGGAAAGTCTCGATGGTGAGGCGCAGATCGTCGAGAGCGGCGGCCTCTTCCAAAGTCATGGGATCGCCAAAAACCACTGTGTGTTCGCGCACGGCTGCCGGCGCTTTTGCCAACGTGCGCGCAATGAGGCGGGGACCAATCCCACCGGGATCGCCCATCGTGATGGCCATGCGCGCTCGACTCCTCATGTCAATCTCCCCGGTGCGGCGAAAGACGTTTCGGGAAGAGGCGTTTCCAGACACCTTGCTGAGGAGCATCTTCCGATGATGCTGACGCTGTTGTCGATCCTTGCAGCGAGGGCGTCTCCAGGCTTGGCCGGCTTCCGCGCAGCTGCGAAGCCTGACCTGCGACGCGCGCTGGTTCGTGGAGGCAGCTTTTGTAATCTTCGGGCACCTTGCCTTTGAGACGCGGTTCGTAAATCGCGAGAGTTGCTTTGCGTCGCAGTTCTTTGAGCAAACTCTCTCGCGCCTCCATGAAGCGCTTCTCGTAAAGGGCGGAGCGGCTTCCACGTTTTGCTTCCACGTAGAAAATGCACGCATAGTTGCCCGCGCGCAGTGGCCGGGTCACTTTTCCTGGCTCAAGGCCTTCCACGGCCCGCAGGACTTCGGGAGCCAGCTTATCGGCGGGGAGATAGCCAAGCTCGCCCCCCATCGCCGCCTCTTCGGGAATCTGAGAGTAGCGGCGAGCCGCCTGCGCAAAATTGAGCCCCTCGCGCGAGGCCCTCTCGAGAAGCTCCTTGACGTGCCGCATCGCCGCTTCACTTCCCCCGGTCGTGCTCGCATC
>FWWL01006382.1_pt1 | contig 17192 bp, 11 predicted proteins | sample 2228331 | NCBI WGS metagenome assembly FWWL01 (sample SAMEA103939775, study PRJEB20133) | metagenome
GAGGAATACCACGGCGTTACCTGCACACCCTGCCGGGCTTATGGGCGTTACGGTGATGCTGCCCACTTGCGTATTGCTCACGTTGGCCGCCGTGAAGTCTATGTTGCCCGAACCCGACGCTGGTAGGCCGATGTTCGTGTTGCTGTTCGTCCAGTTGAAGGTGGCACCCGGGCTGCCAGTAAAATTGACCACTACCTGCTGCCCTGAACAGGCCGTCTGGTTGGGTGGGGCTGTCATTGTCGCCGCCGGGTTTACGGTGATGGTGAACGTCTGCGCTGGCCCCGTGCATCCGCCTTGGGAGGCCGTTACGGTAATGGTGCCTGTGGTCGGGTTGGTTGGGCTGGCGGCGGTGAAGTTGATATTGCCCGTGCCCGAGGCGCCCAATCCGATGGCCGTGTTGCTGTTCGTCCAGTTGAAGGTCGGGTTTCCGGAAGGGCTGCTGAACACCACCGACACCTGCTGGCCCGCACACACCGATTGGTCGCCGGGGTTGTCCACCGTCGGGCCGGGATTGACGGTGATGGTGAACGTGGCCGCGTTGCCCACACAGCCCGCCGGACTGGTTGGCGTTACCGTAATGGTGCCTACCTCCTGGCTGCTTACGCCCGCCGCGGTGAAGTTGATGTTGCCCGTACCCGAGGCGCCTAAGCCAATGGCCGTGTTGTCGTTCGTCCAGGCAAAGGTGGCGCCCGGGCTGCCGCTGAAGTTGACCGTTACCTGCTGACCCGCGCACACTGTTTGGTTGGCCGGTGGGTTCACCGTCGCCGCCGGGTTGATGGTGATGGTGAATGTCTGCGCTGGCCCCGTGCAGCCGCTTTCGGTGGCCGTTACGGTAATGGTGCCTGTGGTCGGGTTGGCCGGGCTGGCGGCGGTGAAGTTGATGTTGCCTGTGCCCGAGGCGCCCAGTCCGATGGCTGTGTTGCTATTGGTCCAGTTGAAGGTCGGGTTTCCGGAAGGGCTGCTGAAGACCACCGACACCTGCTGGCCTGCGCAGGCGGTCTGGTTGCCCGGGTTCGTTACCGCGGGTGCCGGGTTTACGGTGATGGTGAATGTCGCCGGTGTGCCTTGGCAGCTACCCTGCGTTGGCGTTACGGTGATGGTGGCGACCTCTTGGCTGCCCACGCCCGCCGCGGTGAAGTTGATGTTGCCCGTGCCGGAGGCGCCTAAGCCGATGGCCGTGTTGTCGTTTGTCCAGGCGAAGGAGGCACCAGGGCTACCGGTGAAGTTGACCGTTACTGGCTGGCCGGCACATGCTGTTACGTCATTGGGTTGGTTCACCGCAGGTGGCGGCACGATGGTTACGGTAAACTGCTCCTGGTCGGAGCAGCCCGGGCCGTTGCTGTCGAAAGCGTACAGGGTTGTCGTTGTCGTAATCTGGTCGCCGGGATTGTATTGCGTACCCGTACCATTAGGACCGGTGAAATAGGCCGCATTGGGTGTCAGGTTTGTACCCGTAATAGCGGGCAGGGTGTAAGCGCCGCAGGCCGTTATGTTTGGGATGGGGTCAATGTTGGGCCTCATGGGCGGTGCAGGCGCTGGTGGCGCCACACAGCCATCGTTCCCAAAGGTGCCAGACAAAGGCAACATGTAGGTGCCATTTCCCATGGGCACCTCCTGCAAGTCATAGGTAATGCTCTGGTTGCAGCCGCCTGCGATGGAGAAGTTTGTCGTGCGGGTGCCATTGCCCCCGCCGTTGGTGAAGGCGCCCACCGTACGCAGACATGTGCTGGAGATGACGAACACGCATTGCCCTCCACCGCAGAGGTTGGAAAAGTTGTAAGTGCCCGGTTGTGACCCACTGCTGGTCTGTAGCACCACGATGGCATTGGGCGGGATGTTCACCCCCGGCCCTATGGCTATCAGGTTTGGGCAGCCCGTAAAGGCGGCAGTGTTACCTGCCATCAGGCCGCAGGGGTTGGCGTTGATGTTAATGTCGTTGTTTTGCGCTCCGGCGAAGTTGTTATTCGGGTCGTAATCCAGTTCGATGTCCGCAGTGTTAAAGCCTCCCCCAGAATGAATGATGACGAACTCGTTCAATTGTTCTGTACCACAAGCATCAATCATGATGGCTTCTATCCGTGGGCATTGGGAAAAAAGGACGTAAGGATGAAAGAACGACATCAGAGCCACTGCCACAGCGGCATGGAGAGGGTACTTCCGAACCATAATGTGCGACATGTTTTGAGTAACCGGACGGAATTTAGCCGACAAAGGTACCTTAAGAGACGGTCAACAGTGGGAAGGCTGCTGTTAAATAACCATTTCTTCAAGTACTCGTAGCGCACTACTTTTGGGCCGCTGCTCGATACCACTTTTGCTTCAACGCTTTGTACGAACTGTTCCTCTGCCATGCAAATCATCCCATCGTTCGACCTCATGGACGGCCGCTTGGTTCGGCTGCGCCAGGGAGATTTCGACAGAAAAACAGAGTATCCCGAAGACCCTGTGGCCTTAGCCAAGGAGTTGGAGGCGGCCGGCATCCGTCGGCTGCACATCGTGGACTTGGACGGCGTGCGCGAAGGGCGGCCGGTGCATGTGAATGTACTGGAGCGCATTGCGGCCACCACTCGCTTGGAGGTGGATTATGGCGGAGGTCTGCGCTCCATTCCTAACCTGCGCCAAGTGTGGGATGCCGGCGCGCACATGTTCTCGGTGGGCAGTGTAGCGGTGCTGGCTCCTGATGAGTTCCGCACGTGGGTAGAGCGTTTCGGCCCCGAGCGTTTCTTGGTCAGCGCTGATGTACGCAATCGCATGATTGCTGTCCATGGGTGGCGCGAGCAGACTGACCTGCAACTCTTTGATTTCCTCAAACGCTTGCAGGAGCTTCAAATCAAACACATCTCCGTTACAGACATCGCTCGCGATGGCGAGCTGTCCGGCCCCGCCATTGAGCTGTACCAAGACATCATCAAAAACTTTCCCAACCTCTCCTTGGTGGCTTCCGGTGGCATTAGCAGTGTGGCCGACTTGGAAGCACTTCAAGCCATCGGCTGCGCCGGGGCATTGGTAGGCAAGGCTTTTTTCGAGGGCGTTATCCCTATCCAGTATTTCCGCATTCACAGCAAGGCGGGATGAGCACCTGCCTGGCCGGACATATGTTCACGACGGCCTCCTCAAGCGTTCACCCATAAAAACAAAAACACTTGTCGTCTTCAACATGCGCATCCTCCTTTCCCTCTCGCTGCTGATGCTTGGCACGGCATTGTCTGCTCAGCCCAAGCCCACCCTCCAGCTCGCCCTGCTCAAGTATTCCGGCGGAGGCGACTGGTATAACGACGTGAACTCGCTGAAAAACCTCGCCCAATTCTGCAATAAAAACCTCCGCACCAACTTCAACCTGGAGTACGCCATCGTTGAGCCTGGCAGTGCGGACATCTTCAACTACCCTATCGTGTATGCTACCGGGCACGGCAACATGGTCTTCTCTGACCTCGAGGCCAAAAACCTGCGTACCTACCTCGAAGGCGGCGGTTTCCTCATCCTCAACGACGACTACGGCCTCGACCCCTTCGTTCGGCCGGCCCTCAAAAAGGTGTTCCCTGAACTCGACCTGGTGGAGCTGCCCTTTAGCCACCCTATCTATCATCAGAAATACGAGTTCAAGAACGGCCTGCCCAAAATCCACGAACACGATGGCAAGCCCCCTCGCGGCTATGGCCTCATCTGGCAAGGCCGACTCGTGTGTTTTTACAACCATGAGACCGATCTAGGCGATGGCTGGGATGATGTACATAACGACCCAGAGGAAATCCGCCAGAAAGCCCTTCAAATGGGCGCTAATATCGTGCAGTTCGTATTTGGTCAGTAAAGAGGACTCGGGGTGCGAGTGCGCCACCTTTCGATCTTGCCTCAACTGCAAAATTTGGGTCTCCTCAATAAAACTGTAAATCTATACCCAATGACATTACACCCTCCCGTAAAATTGGAAAAAATAGTCATTCTGGCGACTTTTATCGCTCTAAATGTCAGCCTAGTCCATTCCCAGACAATTGTGGATATCAAGGTTGATGCAAGCGCTCCCACCACTGTCATGCCGCCCATTTGGCGCGACCATTACGAATGTCATCTGATGGATGGGTATGGAGGAGATCCGCGAATCGTTGGAAAACACGTGCTCTACATTACGGATCCTGCATTTGTGCCGGTTACGACTGAACTAAAGCCTCGTTTTATCAGGGTATCTATCGGACGCATGGATAATCCACCTGATACCAGCTATTTTTCAAGAGATACGAATGTTCTTCGCAACTTAAGATATGAGTTTTACAGAGGAGGCAACAATATGGCAGATGCCGACAATTTGTCCAACTACAACTTTTCTTATATTGACTCCTTGATTGAAGTGGTTAAATCTGTTGGTGCCGAGCCATTTATTACAATGGACTATATGCCTTTTACGCTTAGCCGGAATAATGTTCCAAATTATCGAGTTATTCTGTGGCCATTCTACCAGTTGGGGTATGACAACAACATCCGCAATGCACCGCCACGCGACAATGCTGTCTATGGCAGAGTAATGTATCAATTTATCAAATATTGTTATGAAAAATATGGTGTCAGATATTTTGAGCACTGGAATGAACCAGATATGAATTTGAATGTTATTATAGATACAATTAAACTCTGGAGGGGCGATAGATATGATCTTTACAACTCCTATGCCGCTATTGCTGATGAGGTTTCAGCAGATGCGGCTTTGGCAAGCAATATTAAGCTAGGAGGATGTAGTTTTGTATTAAAACCGCCTGATAGCCTAATGTCTATAAATTTTCTAAAATCTATAAAGGATAATAAGAAGAAATTTGACTTCCTATCTTTCCATCCCTACTCTGATCTCAATCAACAGGGTGGATATGACTCGTCCTTGGTGAAGTTGGCAATACAATTGAGAAATACCTATGTGCCGAATGCCGAGCTGATAAATGCTGAATGGGGAGTACTGACTAAACAAGGCGAACTTTGGGGAGATTTAGATTATGGCCTATATCAGTTTTCCGATATTATTGACATGCTGAATAGAGGTATTGTCATGTCGCACAGGGTTTGCATGTTTGATGTGGATAGGTCAAATAATAATTCCGAGCATCCGGGTTTATTCAGGGTTGGGCCTATTGTTCCCAAATCAACCGCTTACGTTTTCTACAACCTAAATAAAATGAATGATGCCCTGAACAGACTTCCTCTTTCTATCAACCATGGCATGTCTGCTTTGGCTGGAAAGTCTGATGCCAATGACAAGGTCGTTGTAATATTTCCAGCAGAAGACCCGGATAGTGCCACAAATACCGTTAAACTGTCTGTTAGCAATTTGCCATGGGGAAGCACTGGATATTACATTTACCGCTATGAGCTGACTGAAGAATCATACCTCAGTGGTGTCATATACAACCTCACCTATTCAACTACGGGAACAGGAAATGCTGTATCAGACTCTTTTTCGTATGCTTCCGTAAGGAATAGTGGAAGACTTGTGATTTGGGAAATATCCTCCTCACCGACAAGCGGCCTTTATGAGTATGATACTCATACTAAGGACTTATTTGTTTATCCCAATCCGAACCAAGGCTCCTTCTTTATAGAAAGCAAAAACCGGGATATGCTGATACAACAGTTGAGAATTGTAGATGCTACAGGGCGGATAGTGTACAACATGGCGTTCCCGAGCCACGATTACAAGCAATACATCACAGCAAATTTGGAAGATGGACTTCATTATGCGATAGTGAAGACGAACAAGGGCAATTTTTCATTAAAAATTCTCGTGCAAAAATAGGTCAGTCCGTATCCCTTCGAGGCTGAAGACCATTGCTGTCAGGAGGTACCGTTTACCGTCCTTGACTTTACGCCATTGTCTGCTCACTTTCTGCCGAAATCTGCCGGATTTTCGCCCCATTTTTCTGTGTCCCACTTTAGGATGGGATTGGTGATTTCGTGGGTTTGTAGCCAGTGCTCGGCGCGTCGGATGACTTCAAAGAGTGGCTCGTTTTCGGAGTTGGGTTTAAGGCGGGTTTTGCAGCGTTTTTCGCGTACCCATTTTTGTGCGTTGTGCGAGTCTGAGTAGATAGGCATGCGCGTTTGGCCGCGCTGGTGTAGCCAGGCGAGCGCATGCACCAAGGCTAGAAATTCTCCGATGTTGTTGGTGCCTCCCGGCCATGGTCCGCCGTGAAAGAGCACCTTGCCCGTAGCTGTATGCACTCCTCGGTATTCCATGAGGCCCGGGTTTCCACTACATGCGGCATCTACGGTAATACTGTCGAGCTGCACGCCGGCCCGTTGCCAAGCCTCCGGAGAGGAGGGCGCTGAAGCCTTCCTTTCCACATGTGCCCGGTAGTTGCCTTGGAAAGCAGTCTCTGCCTCTTCTCGAGAGGCGAAGCGCTTGTACTTGGCTTGCGGGTACCCCTGTACCTGTTTGCGGGCTTCGTCCCAGGAAGTGTAGATGCCTGGATGATGCCCCTCCCATACGACGTAGAAAGCAGCCCTCTTAGCCATAGTGCTCAGAGTGCCATTAGGTTGAAGCTGTAGTACAGCGATATGCCCTGCATGGAGATTCTCCCATTGCAAAAGGCGCGATCGCGGCAGTGGCGGCTGTAAAGCGCATCAATATCGGACAGGCCTAAGTTGGCCCGCAAACCGAGGGTGCTGCCTAAGTCTTTCTTGCCGGGCTTGAAGCGGTATTGCAGCCCTGCAAGGATGCCGAAGTCGCTGCGTTTGAAGTCGTTATTGGCATCAAACAGCCTGTTTTCGTTGGCGGGCTTTTCCTCACCTGAGGCGCCGCTGAATAGCAGGCGCCCATAGTAAGGCCCCGCCATAATGGAAAGATTACCCTCGCGCCGGAGGCTGACTTCGGGCACAGCGGCTAGCACAGCCCACACTTGGTGATAACGCACGTCGCGGACGTAGTCAATGACGCCCGTATCTACGAACGCTGTAAAGGAGGCCTTTGACCCTGCAGACTTGCCTATCAGGCCCAATTCAAAGTTGACAATGAGGAAACTGCCTGTGCCCTTCAGCCGGAACTGGCTTCCAAATTCCCAGCCTAAGGCTGGGGCGGTCTGGGGGTTAGCAGACACAAAATCAGGGTTGTTGGAGACAGGAAAGTTCCCCGTTGCCCGTATAGTAAAGGCGTTTATCCCTCCGCGCAGGCGAAACTCGACACCGGGTGGTGCAAACTCGCGTTCGAAGACGTAGTCCTCCGTAATGGTGCGCGTACCGCGTTTGCCCTCGAGGTACACTTGCAGTTCGCGGCGCCCCAGCAAGCGATAGCGTATCTTCTGTGGGTTGTCTTGCTCCAGATTTTCGAACCAATAGCCCTCGCGGTCGGCCAACACCAGCTCATAGGGCACAGGTTTGTTGTTGTTCAGCCCGCGTTGGGTCAGGTAGTACATGATGGTATCGCCTCGGCGCTCGATGCGCATGCTTTTGAGCAAAACGGTGTCTCCGTCTTCCGCCTTGATACGCACCTCGCGGCCGAGTAAGGTGCTATCATTTTCCAATTTCCAGATTTCTAAGCGGTCGCCACGATCTTGGGCCATAAACCAAACGCCATCCAATACGCGTAACTCCCGAAATATCTGCGGTGCATCCTCAATTTGGGCGGTTGACAGCCCTGGCCCCAGTGCCAGAAGCAGTGCGATTATCTGTGCTCGAATGGACATAGTCAGTGCGTCTTTGCAGGCAAAGGTAAGGGCTTGGTGGCAGGTCAGCGGAAGCGCAGACCTCCGTGGCTGAGCCTCCATGGTTTATTAATAGTCCAATGCGTCGAAGAGGGCGTCTATTTCTTCGAATGACTTGACCCCTGGGCGCTCTTCGTTACTACCCCGAAGCGCAAAACCCGCCGGCTGCACAGAGAAGAGCAACGATGCAAACGACTCGGCCGGCAAGGGCGCATCGAGCAACACTGGGAAGTGTGCGCACAACTGCCGCCACATATCTGCCACTTCGGCGCTATGCACTGCTGCCCAGGCAGCCTTATGTGTCAGCTCCACAATAAAAAATGCCACACCTGCTCTTGCGCGCTCCAAAGAAGATGCTACACTGTCGGGATGTTCTGCATTGCTTAGGAGCAGCAATACTTCCAACCCCTGTAACTCAGGTATCAAATCAGCTTGACAAACCTGTACCGCATCCAACGCAAAAAATGCGGCTGCCTCGCGAACGATAGCTGCGGGTGCGTGTTCAAATTCTCCTACGATGCGCGGCCCAGCGACCCATTCGCGAATGGCCCGCATCTCGGCAGGTTCAATGAAGTGAGGGCTGTTTTCGTCCAAACAAAAGCCCAGATAGGTAGCTCCTCGAGCAGCAAAATAACGGGCGTCAGTCAGGTTGGCAATGCGCGAAGCCTTGACGTGCATGGGCGGTGCATTTTGAAAGTGCCAAAAGTAGGGCGCCCTGTGTCATTCTAAAGCGCACATCTGCCCTTCAAGCATCAAAAAACGGCCGACCTTTGCGCCGACCCACGTCGGCAAAGACGTGGTTGTTACTACACCACATTTCTGCCCGGTCTTTCTCTGAAGTGCTACCTTTTTAAAATGGCTGTTGTGAAACGCTATTCCCCTTGGATACTGCTCCTCGTTGTATCGGTGCTCATTGGCTGGAAATTGTATCGCAATCAAAGGCAACGCCAAGAAAATGCGGAGCTTTCGCAGGTGGAGCGTTCCGCAGTGCCCGTGCGCACTACCACAGTCGTACAAGAGTGGGTATCACCTCATCTGGAGGTGAGTGGCATCCTTATGGCCGCTCGCGAAATGCCGGTCATCTCCGAAACCATGGGGCGGGTCGTGGCCGTGTACAAACGCCGCGGCGACCGCGTTAATGAAGGAGACCTCATCGCCCAAGTGGATGACTCTCTGCTTCGCATCAAGTTAGAGGCCACCCAAGCCAACATTGCTAAACTCAGAAAAGACCACAAACGCCTGACTAACCTTATTGATGGAGAGGCCGTTCCGAGCAGTAAGATAGAGGAACTGGAACTGGGCCTCATGGCTGCCGAAGCAGAGGAGAAGGTACTGCAAAAGCAGATTGCTAACACCAGCATACGAGCACCCATGAGCGGGACACTCACCTTTTGCACTGTGGAGCGCGGCAGCGTCATTGGGCAGGGTATGCCTGTAGCCCACATTACCAACTTAGATCGTCTACTGCTCATGGTCAAGGTGTCGGAGCGCGATGTATTGCTTGTGCGCAAAGGCCAGGCTGTAGAGGTGAGTGCTGATGTGAGGCCCGAAACGCCCCTGAACGGACGGGTGGCAAACGTGGCACCTAAGGCGGATAGTGCCTTCACCTACTTAGTGGAAATAGAGGTGCCCAATCCTCCACAGGCTCCGCTACTGGCCGGTATGCACGCTCGGGCACGCTTTCTCTTTAGCGAAAAGCACCAAGCAATCCTTATTCCACGTCGAGCCATCGTGGGAAGCCTGCAGGAGGCTGTCGTTTTTGTCATCGCAGAGGACTCCATCGCTCGAGAGCGGAGCATCCAATTGGGCCGAGTTGTAGGTGAGCGCATCGAAGTCCGCGCCGGATTGTCGCCTGGCGAGCGGATCGCTATCGCAGGGCAAACTTATTTGTCTGACAGTGCCCGCGTCAGGGTAGTGGAATAACACTACCTATACCATTATTGCCGCACCAATTTGAACGTTCGCCACTTTTCGCCTTTTGCCCGCACTCGAAGTAAGTAAAAACCTGCGGGCAAATCGCCGACCCACAGCGCTTCGCCCGCTGTCAGCGAGGCTGTTCGGATATTTTTGCCGGAAGCTTCAGAGATGCGCACTTCCAAGGAAGTATTTGGCTCGGTACCTGAGAAGCGTACCCACGTACCTGCTGGGTTTGGATAAATACCAATAGTGGAAGGCTCGTGATTTTCTCCTGTCGAAGAGACCACTCCAGCAAACAGCCACAGGTATGCCCCAGGAAACTCCCGACGCCAGAACCACTCCCTATGTTCGCCGTCGGGAGGGACGATAAAGAACTGCTCCTCAGGCTCAAACCCTGCCTTTTCCAGAGAGTCTGCTACTGCCCGCATGTTTTGCGCTACATAGGCAGGCTCCTTGCCACCCGCCAAAAAATATACGCGGGCTTCGCCCAGACGCGGATGTGAGGCTACGTGCTCAGCGGGTTTATTACCGGCAAACCAGAACGCGGGTGAAAAAATGCCCGCCCGAGAGAACACATCTTGCCGCTCAGAGAAGGCGTACATGGAGATAAGCCCGCCCATGCTGCTGCCCATGATGCCTGTGGTTCGGCGCCCAGGCAACGTGCGGAAGGTGCTGTCTATGTGTGGCTTGAGGGTGTTGATGATGAAATCCACGTACTTATCTCCGTCGCCGCCGGCATTGTACTGGACATTTGCCCACGACGAGTATTCATCGAGCCGGTATTGCCCGCCGTTGTCTATGCCAACGACGATGCAACCATAGTCGCCCTGTTGGTGCAAGGCATTGAGCGACTCGTCCACCTCCCATTCTCCCGCAAAGCTGGTGGTGGCGTCGAAGAGGTTCTGGCCGTCGTGCATGTAGAGCACCGGATATCGTTTCGTGGGTGTTGTCGCATAGTCGGGTGGCAGGTAGATCCAGATGCGCCGGTTGCGGTTTAGCTGTGGCATGTAGAAGCTGTTGGACAAAATGCTCACATTGGGTGCCGCAGTAGATTGCACGCCTCCCAAGTCTTCCCAAGACAAGATAGTCAGCTCCAGGGTGGTGGGCTGGCCGTCGTAGTTCCAGATGCGGTCTGGCAAATAGCCGCCGTTGGCATTGCCCTCTACGGTGGCCCAACTGCCGCGGGTGAACTTGTATTTGACCTGACCGACGGGCGGATTTAGGGTAATGGTGTACTCGCCATTGCCTAATGGCGTGAGTATCTTGGTAGTATCGCCGGGATTCCAGTTATTGAAAGTGCCCGCCACGTAAATCTTGGCTCCAGCAGGGGTGTTGGTGGGAATAGATTTGACCAGCAAGGTCAACTGGGCCATGAGGCTACCCTGCCCCAACAGCAGGAGCAAGAAGGCGAAAAGGTGTTTGGTGTGGCGCATGCTTTTTGTTGGATACGTTAGGACCTAATTAGAAGGCAAAGTTATTGCGCCCGCTGTGGCCTAGCAATTCGCCTGTCGTGGATGTGCAGTTGATGATGGTTTTGAAGGCGTCTCTTTCCCCTAAGATACAGACCCGCTTTGTTTTCAAAAGGAGCATGGCAATGCTGGGTAGTACTGGGTGTTTCAATTCACTATGTACTCCAGGTCTAATTTTTCTATATCTGCGATGAGTTCATCACTGACAGATACTTTTTTGGTCTGCGATGCCAGGGCGAGCCGTTCCTTGTGTTCGCGGTCAATCAGCTCCATACGCAGCAGGTGTTTGCCTTTATGGGCGTTACATATCCGCTCTATTTGGGTTACGAACTCTGGCGTAATTCGTTCGATGAGCAAGCGCAGGGTAATACTTTGGGTTTTTTCCTCGCTTATGCTCTCCAACATGCGGATATTGGTTACGCGAAATTCGTAGTTCTCTGTGCCAAAGCGCGCCTTGTATTCACCTTCCACGTAGAGGCATACATTTTCTTGCATGAACCCTCTGAACTTGGAGTAAATGTCGGAAAACAAGGCGATTTCGAGGTCGCCGGTGTAGTCCTGCAAGGTCATGCGCCCCCAGCCAGTGCCTTTTTGATTGATGCGGTGTTCGACCTTTGTAACAAAGCCAGCCACAGCCACCTTGTGGTCTTTAAAATTTTCCAGCTCGCCGATGGGTTTGGCAAAGGTTTTCCAAGCGAAGCGGTGGTTATCCAAAGGATGACCACTGATATACACGCCTACCACCTCGCGCTCGCGCTGCAGCAGGGAGAGCAGGCCCCACGGCTCTGCCTGAGGTAATGGTGGCACCGGAATGCTTACCGAGTCGGAGAGGTCTCCGAACAAGGAGTTGGCCGACAGGATCTTGTCCTCATGATAGGCGTGTGCGTAGCGAAGCAGGTGCTCGATGAAGGAGTCGTACTTGTCGCTGGGGGCAAATAGCGCGCTGCGATAGGCAGGGCCTTTGTCGGCCAGCGGAGGTAGCTCGTCCAGGGCGCCTGCGCTGGCCAAGCTTTCCAGGACGCGCCGGTTGATAGTGCGCAAGTTGGCACGGCGGACGAAATCGTAAAGGTCTTGGAAAGATCCATTTTTCTTGCGCTCTTCGATGAGGCTTTCTACTGCAGCCTCACCCACGCCCTTGATGGCGCCCAGGCCATAGCGAATGACGCCCTGCTTATTTACAGAGAAGTTTACATCCGACTCGTTGACGTCAGGGCCTTTCACTTGAAGCCCCATGCGCCGGCACTCTTCGAGGAAGAAGGTGATTTTGTCGCTGTTTCCTTGGCTATTGCTCAGCACAGCAGCCATGTATTCAGCCGGGTAGTTGGCTTTCAGATAGGCGGTTTGGTAGGCTACAAAGGCGTAGCACGTCGAGTGGCTCTTGTTGAAGGCATAGGAGGCAAAAGCCTCCCAGTCGCTCCAGATTTTTTCCAGCTTTTCCTTTGGGTAGCCTCGGGCCGTGGCGCCTTCAATAAACTTACCGCGCATTTTGTCGAGCACGGCCTTTTGCTTTTTGCCCATGGCTTTGCGCAGCACGTCGGCATCGCCCTTGGAAAAGCCCGCTAGCTTTTGTGATAGGAGCATAATCTGCTCCTGATATACCGTAATGCCAAAGGTCTCCTGCAGAAATTCCTCCATTTCCGGCAGGTCATAGGTAACGGGTTTACGTCCGTGCTTGCGAGCCACAAACTCCGGGATGTAGTCCATTGGGCCGGGCCGATAGAGGGCATTCATGGCAATGAGGTCCTCAAACTTGTCGGGCTTCAGCTCGCGCAAGTATTTCTGCATGCCCGCGCTTTCGAATTGGAAGGTGGCTATGGTTTCGCCTCGTTGGTAGAGTTCATACGTTTTGCGGTCGTCCAAGGGAATACTATCGAGGTCTATTCGGATGCCGTGGTTTTGTTCGATGAGGCGCAAGGCATCGCGCAGGATGGTCAGGTTTTTGAGGCCCAAAAAATCCATCTTGATGACGCCCGCCTCTTCGATGGTGCTGCCCTCGTATTGGGTAATGAGGTACGGTGTCTCTTTAGAGGTACATACTGGCAGGATTTCCGTGAGGTCTTTGGGCGCGATGATGATGCCGGCCGCATGGATGCCCGTACCCCGCACAGAGCCTTCGAGCACCATAGCTTCTCGCAACACTTTGGCCTCTAGCGTGCCCTCCGCTGCCAAGTGGGCGCGCAGCTTTTTGCAGTTCTCTATCTCGTCAGGGGTCAAGTTCTCCTTTGCCGTCAGGGAACCTTCCCCCTCAAATGGAGCCGTCAGCACGCGCTTGAGCGATATGTTTGGGCGCTCGGGCACCAGCTTGGCCAAGGCATTAGATTGGTCCAGCGGCAAATCGAGCACGCGCGCCACGTCTTTGATGGACATCTTGGCCGCCATGGAGCTGTAAGTGATGATTTGGGCCACCTGCTGGTAGCCGTATTTCTTCACCACATAGTCAATCACGCGGTTGCGGCCCTCGTCATCAAAGTCTGTGTCAATATCGGGCATGCTCTTGCGCTCGGGGTTGAGGAAACGCTCAAACAGCAATCCGTACTTAATAGGGTCAATGTTGGTAATGCCGATACAATAGGCCACGGCCGAGCCAGCTGCCGAACCGCGGCCGGGGCCTACGAACACGCCCAAGTCGCGCCCTGCCTTGATAAAGTCGGCCACAATGAGAAAATAGCCGGCAAAGCCCATGGTCTCGATGGTGCGCAACTCAAAATTGAGGCGCTCTTCAATCTCTGGCGTTATCTGCCCGTAGCGCTGGCGTGCTCCTTCAAAGGTCAGGTGGCGCAGGTATTCGTCCTGGCTAGCAAATTCCTGTGGCACTACAAAGTGCGGCAGCAGAATGTCTTGCTTGAGGTTGAGGTGTTCGCACTTATCTACGATTTCGAGCGTATTGTCCAAGGCAAAGGGTACATCGCCAAAGAGCGCGGCCATTTCGTCCTGGGTTTTGAAGTAGAACTGGTCATTCCAAAAGGCAAAGCGCCCGCCTCTGACCACAGTGCCTTCCTCCACAAACTCGCGAATGGGCGGCGTGGACTGCTTTTCTCCTGTATTTACACACAGTAAAATGTCGTGTGCGTTGGCGTCCTGCTGGTCCACGTAGTGTGAGTCGTTAGTGCAGATGACCTTGACGTTGTACTCTTTAGCCCAGCGCAGTAAGACCTCATTGACGCGCTCCTGCTCAGGCATCTGGTGGCGCTGGACTTCGATGTAGTAATCCTCGCCGAAGATGTCGAGCCACCATTCGAACTCCTTGCGCGCAGCCTCCTCGCCTTGGCGCAGGATGGCTTGAGGCACCATAGCACCTATGCAGCAAGTGGTAGCGATAAGTCCCTCGTGGTATTGCAGCACCAGCTCCTTGTCAATGCGAGGATACTTGCCGTAGAGACCCTCTATGTAGCCCAGTGAACAGAGTTTGACCAAATTGCGATACCCTGTGGCATTTTTGGCTAGAAAGAGTTGGTGGTAGCGCCGGTCTTTTTCCTCTTTAGTGAAGACCTTCCTGTGCCGATCGGCCACAAGGTAAAACTCGCAGCCCACGATGGGCTTAACGCCTTCGTGTCGGGCGGCCTCTGCTACGAACTGGAACACACCGAACATGTTGCCGTGGTCCGTAATGGCTACCGCAGGCATGCCGTCAGCCTTAGCTTTTTTGAACAAGGCAGGGATAGCAGCCGCTCCGTCGAGCAGCGAAAATTGGGTGTGGCAGTGGAGGTGGGCAAACTTGGGCATAGGTCAGTGTTTGTTCCGGTGTTCAGATTGTCTGAGAATGTCTTCTTCCACACCTAATATCACATAGCCGCCATTGAGGTTGTGAAAATCATTGGCAAAGGCACAAGTAGTGGCCACCACTTGCCGAAGCGACTCATCCGACAGACCTTTTTTGAACTCCAGCCGGGCAGACTCCTCGGTTCTGGCCCGAAGGAGGTCTTCTGTATTGATGGGAATGGGTGGCATGAGCGACGCGAAGCGCAGTGTTTTTTGCTGTGGGTAATTTGCTCGGGTGGCAGCGCAAGGCCCAAGACAAACACCAGGCAAAAGTAGCGAAAGTAAACCGCTTGGCTCGCTATGCAGTAACGCTTGAGCGCCCTTGGCACTACGCCTTAGTGCTGCCCTTTACCAGTACCCTTTCGCTTGCAGCCTGAAGAGTTCGGCGTACTTGCCGCCTTGGCTCAACAGCGCTTCGTGGCTGCCTTGCTCGATAATTTGGCCATCTTCCAAAAAAAGGATGCGGTCAGCCATGCGCACTGTGCTGAAGCGGTGGCTAATGAGAACGGCGGCCTTGCCGCGCGTTAGTTCAGCGAAACGTAGAAAGACCTCGTGCTCGGCGCGGGCATCCAAAGCCGCGGTAGGTTCGTCTAATATCACAATTTGCGCCTCGCGCATATAGGCGCGCGCCAGAGCAACCTTCTGCCATTGGCCACCGGAGAGGTCCACTCCTCCGGAGAAGCGTTTGCCCAGCATCTGGTCATATTGTTTGGGCAGGCGCTCGATGACCGCATCCGCCAAGCTTTTGGTCGCCGACTCCACAATGCGCGGGCGGTTGGAGCGCGCCTCGATGTCGCCGATGGCGATGTTTTCGGCTGCCGTGAACATAAATCGAACGTAATCCTGGAATATGATGCCGATCTCGCGGCGCAAGTCTTCCGGGTTGTACTCGCACAGTTCTACGCCATCGAGCAGGATGCGGCCTTCGGTAGGCTCGTACAGGTGGGCCAGTAGTTTGACAAGCGTCGTTTTGCCGGCACCATTTTCGCCGACCAAAGCCAATTTTTCGCCCGGGGCCAAGGTGAAGCTGACGTTTCGAAGCGCCCAAGTGTCGCTGCCCGGATAGCGGAAGCTAACGTTTTCGAATCGGACGCCCTCGCGCATGGGGCGCGGCACGGGGCGTTTGCCGGCATGCGTTCGGGATAGAGGCTTAAGGGCTAAAAACTCAAACAGGTCGCGCAGATAAAGGGCCATTTCGGCGATGCGAGAAAACCGACCCACTATGGCTTGCAACAAGCCCTGCAGTCGGCTGAAGGCGCCCGCTAAAAACGTCAGGGTGCCCAGCGAGAGATACCCCATAACCGTCTGGCCAATGATGAAAACGTAGGCGCCGTAATACGCTACCGTGCTCAGCGCCGACAGCAGCACACCCCAGGCCGCCCTCCGAATGGCTAAGCGCTTGTTGGCCTCGTAGTATCGGTGGGCAATGGAGCTAAAGCGCTCCGCCAGGAAGTGCTCCAACCCAAAGATTTTGATCTCTTTGGCGGTCTCGTTGCTGGCGCCGATATAACGCAAATAGTCCAACTCGCGCCGTTCGGGTGTCCAGGAGCGCGTCAGAGAGTAGCCCTCGCGGTTGAAGCGCGTCTCGCCAATGAAAGAGGGAATGACGGCCAGCACTAACAAGACTATTAGCCAAGGGTTGAAGGCTATCAGACCGCCGGCTAGGAACCCTACAGTGATGAGGTCTTGCGTTTGCGACAGTACGGCGCTCATCAGGGCACTGCGCCCGGCCGTTTGGGTGCGCGCTCGCTCGAGCTTGTCGTAGAACGCCGGGTCTTCAAATTGGTAGAGATCTAGCGTGGCAGCATGCCGAATAATGCGTACCGAAGAGTCGTTGTTCACTAAATCACTTAAGAGGCTATCCGTCAGGACAATAGCACGCCCCAGCGCGCTGTTAATCACTGCCAAGGCGAACTCCAGACCTACCCATTTCCATAGGGGGTGGGCCAACTGCCAAATGACATCAGCAGCGGCGATGGCCTTTACCACGCCGTCAATGATTTCCTTACCCACGTACAACATCAGCAGCGGAATGGCGGCCTGAATGAGGCGCAGCACTGCATTGGATAGGGTCAAGGCAGGCGACACAGCCCAGATCATGCGAAAAAAATGCCACAGATGCTCCCACGAGTGATAGGGCTCTTGCCCTGCGGTGCCATTCTCTTTGCTACTCAGCATGGTTCACATAACGAATGCCCAAAGAAAGGGTTTTGGCTGACGATTTGAAAGGGTACTCATTTTCTGGCGAGGGCTGTTTGTCAAACCACCTGCTCTGCGTCTGCTGCCGCCTGCACCGCCCTCACTGAGGCCGTTTTTTGGGGGAAAACGGCTCCAGCGCTTCGGCTTGCCTTTTTCGCGCACCTGCACCCACAGA
>FWWL01006383.1_pt1 | contig 17192 bp, 19 predicted proteins | sample 2228331 | NCBI WGS metagenome assembly FWWL01 (sample SAMEA103939775, study PRJEB20133) | metagenome
TTCAGGTACAAAGAGATGTCTTGGAACTTTTTTCATTGCCCAAATAACACGCTTATCCCTTATACCTCTTTCAACAATTTGAGTATCTACCATCCATTCTCTTAATTTTTGATATTTATCCATATCTTTTTAAAATCTCCCTTGCTACAATAATACCAGATGCAGAAGCTTGAATCAACCCCCTTGAAACACCTGCTCCATCACCTGCAGCGAAAAGATTTTTTATCTCTGTCTCAAGAGAGCTATTCAGTTTCAACCTCATACTATAAAGCTTAACTTCAACTCCGTAAAGAAGTGTATGGGAAGAATTTATTCCGGGCATGATATTATCAAGGGCTTCAAGCATTTCAAGTATATTCACAAGGTAGCGATAAGGAAGGACAAAGCTTAAATCTCCTGCAGTTGCATCTTTTAGTGTAGGCTGAATTGAATTGCGAGATATTCTCTCAGGTGTTGACCTTCTTCCTTTTTTAAGGTCTCCAAGTCTTTGCACTAAAACACCCTGTCCAAGAAAGTTAGCAAGGCGAGCTATGCTTTGCCCGTATAAAATTGGTTCTTTAAAAGGCTCTGTAAAATATGTGCTTGAAAGAATAGCAAAGTTGGTATTGTCTGTTTTTCTGTCTGAATAGCTATGTCCATTTACTGTCCATATGCCATCTATGTTTTCCCTTACAACTTCTCCGTGTGGATTGACGCAGAAAGTTCTAACAACATCATCAAAAGTTCGTGAATAATATATAAACTTAGGCTCATAACAAATACTTGTGAGAGTGTCACAAACTGAAGCAGGTGCTTCTATTCTTACACCTATGTCAACTGGATTAAGCTCTGTCTTCAGCTTAAGCCTTCTTGCTTCTGTCTCAAGCCATGCACTTCCGGCTCTTCCCGGTGCAAGGACAACAAAACAAGCATTGACACTTTCTCCATTTTTTAAAGCAATACCCTTCACCTTCTTGCTTTCAACAATAATTTTTTCTGCAGGTATGTTGAAAATGAAGTCAACCTTTTGCTGAAGAGACTCTTTAATTGATTTCAATACTTCAAAGCATTTTTCAGTTCCAATATGTCTAATTTTTGTGGGAATAAACAATAGTCCGTATTTTGATGCCTGATTTTTTATTTTTTCAACTTCTTCTATATCAGGAGCAAAGATTTTTTGAGGTGCTCCGTATTGAATATAAACCCTGTCAACATAATCAATAAGTTGCTGAAGTTCATCCTTTGAAATGTATCTTTTTAAAAACCCACCAATCTCTGTTGATAAATTAAGCTTTCCATCGCTGTATGCTCCAGCACCACCCCAACCACTAATAATACTGCAAACTGGACAATCCATGCATTTTCCAGTTTTTTGCATGGGACAATGTCTTTGCTCAATACTTTTGCCTTTTTCAACAATCAAAATGTTTAGGTCAGAGTTTTTGGCAAGTTCTAATGCAGTGAATATTCCAGCAGGTCCAGCTCCGACGATGACGACATCATATTTGTTTTTCAATCCCATTTTTTATAAGATAATCCAAAGCATTGTAATTTGTTAAATCTATGTGAAGGGGAGTAACAGACACAAATCCTTCCATTATTGCCTGAATATCTGTGTTTTCCATCCTCTGCCATGAAACTACTCCACCACCTATCCAGTATTGCTTTTCTCCCCACGGTGAAAAAATCTCATGGATTGAGTTTTCGTATGAGCGTTTTCCTTGTCTCGTAATTTTTATTCCGTTTATCTCTTGCAAAGCTTTATTTGGAACATTGACATTTAAAAGCGTGTCCTGAGGAAGTCCTTTCTCAAGAATAAACTTCGCAATTTTGAAGGCAAAATAACAGGCAGTCTCGTATTTAAAAGGTCTTTCACCTACAAGAGAAATAGCAAAGGATGGCACGCCAAGAATTGTTCCTTCAATTGCAGCAGAAACTGTTCCAGAGTATGTGATATCTTCTCCCAAGTTTGCTCCTTTGTTTATTCCAGATACTATAAGGTCAGGCTCACGGGGAAGTATTTTCTTTACACCTAAAACAACGCAATCAGTAGGAGTGCCGTTTACGCTGTAGCAGTTCTCTTTGATTAAATCAACCTTAAGAGGTCTGTGCATTGTAAGGGCATGACTTACTGCAGAACGGTCTCTGTCTGGTGCAACAATGACAACTTCTCCAATTTCCTTCAATGTCTCATAAAGAGTTTGGATGCCTTTTGAGAAAAATCCATCATCATTTGTCAAAAGTATCAAAGCCATTTACTTATTCCTCTGAATAACATAGTCAGCTATTTTAAAAAGAGTTTTTCTTTCAGCAGAATCTGGAAATACTGTAAGTGATTCCTTTGCTTTTTCAACATAATCTTTAGCTATCTGCATTGAAGAGCTAATGCAGTTGTATTTGCTAAGATAATTTAGGATTTTTGCAAGGTCATCTTCAGAAAAAATATCTTTTTTCAAAATTGCTACAATCTCTTCTTTTTCATCAGCCTTTCTTAAAAGTTCAATCAAAGGCAGTGTGATTTTCCCTTCCATCAAGTCTTTACAAAGAGTTTTCCCAAGAGCTTTTTCTTCAGCAACATAGTCAAGGATGTCATCCACCATTTGAAATGCTACACCGATGTAGTATCCAAAATCAGTTAAGGCTTGCAGTTTTTCATTAGACAGCTCAGCAAGAATTCCCGCAATTCTGCATGCTGCTGTAATGAGCCCAGCGGTTTTTCCTGTAATTATCTTTATGTAATCTTCAAAAGTAATTGTCGGATCGCCTGTTTTCATAAGCTGAAGAATCTCTCCCTCTGCCATCTGATAGGTGGCACGGGATAAGGCTTCCATTATAGGTAGGCTTTCCTGAGCAACGCTTATATGAAGAGCTTTTGCATAAAGATAATCGCCAAGAAGAATAACAGTTTCGTTTCCCCATATTCTGTTTGCAGATTTTTTGCCTCTTCTGAGCTCAGCCTCATCAACTACATCATCATGAAGAAGGCTTGCAGTATGTAATGCTTCAATCACTGCAGCCAGTATAATTCTTTTGTATCCCTTATATCCTGCAAGGTCTGAGCACATCAACAGAAAAATAGGCCTCAACCGCTTTCCACCTGAACTTAGAATGTAATAGCCAATATTTGGAATGAGGGCTGCATCAGACTGAAATATGTTTATAAGCTCTTTTTCAACCTCTTTTAGCTCTACTTCGTATTTTTGAAAAATCTCCACTAAACTCACAACTTGAGCCTCATCTTCTCAATCTTTTTATCATCATAGATGTATTTTATGTGTTTTGGCGAAAATGCACCTTTTTCAGTAATTATTGCTGTTACATACCTCGCTGGTGTTACATCAAAGGCTCTGTTTATAACTTTTACACCTTCTGGTGCTATTTTAACTCCCTTTATAGTTGTTACCTCTTCAGCATCTCTTTCTTCAATTGGTATTTCATCACCTGATGCAATTGATAGATCTATGCTTGATATAGGTGCTGCAACATAAAAGGGAACTTTGTTTTCTTTACATAGCACAGATAGCGAATATGTGCCTATTTTATTTGCCACATCACCATTTTTTACAGTCCTGTCAGTCCCTACAATTGCAAAATCAACTGCACCACTTTTTAAAATTGCTCCTGCAGAGTTGTCTGTAATCAAAGTTACATCAATCCCTGCCTGCATAAGCTCAAATGCTGTGATTCTTGCCCCCTGAAGAACTGGTCTTGTCTCACATGCAATAACTTTAAATTTTATCCCATGTTCTTTTGCAAGATACATTCCTGCTGTTGCTGTTCCATATCCTCCTGTTGCAAGAGCCCCAGCGTTACAGTATGTCATAACAGTGCAACCTTCTTTAAAAAGAGGCAGCGCATACTCACCGATCTTTCTATTTATTTCAATATCTTCCTGCTGAATTTTTAAAGCCTCGTTTTTGATGAAATCTTTTAATTCTTCAATAGAAGCGGCAGCATTATTTTGAATAATTTTCTCAATTCTTTCCACCGCCCATCTGATATTAACCGCTGTTGGTCTTGTTGAAAGTATTCTTTGGAGAACAGGTTTTAATCTTTTGTAAAATTCATTTACATCTTTTGCTTTAATATTCAATGAAGCCAATGCAACAGCCATTGCAGCAGCAATACCTATTGCAGGAGCTCCCCTTATTGAGAGCTTTTCAATTGCAATGGCAACTTCTTCGTAATTTATACATTTAAGATATTCTATCTTTTCTGGAAGAAGTCTTTGGTCAAGTATGTAAACTGTGTCATTTTCCCACTTGATTGACTGAAGCATAGGCATATTATAACAATTTTTGATGATTTAAATCTTGTGTTATAATTTGATATGCAAAAAACAGGAATTGCACATCTTCCTCTTCATTCAGGAAAGGCACCTAAGTGGCTTTTCCAAAGAATGATAGCTCTTTCAAGAGCAATTATTGAGCTTATGATTTTAGAGCTTGGTAGAAATGAGGTTTTAATACGTCTTTCTGATCCATACTGGTTTCAAGCATTGGGATGTGTGTTGGGTTTTGACTGGCATAGCAGCGGAATTACTACAACAGTAACTGGAGCAATAAAAGAAGCCTTAAAGGGAGCTGAGGCAGAGCTTGGAATTTTTGTTACTGGTGGCAAAGGAAAAAGAGCACTTAATACTCCTCAAGATATTTTAAGCTATGCAGAAAAAGTTGGCTTTGAGCCTGAACCTTTTATTTATGTAAGCAGACTTTCTGCAAAGGTTGACAACACAGCAGTACAAGATGGATTTCAGCTTTATCATCATACAATAATATTTACACCTGATGGACACTGGTGTGTAATTCAGCAAGGAATGAATGAGACATTAAATACAGCAAGAAGATATCACTGGCTAAGCCTCTCTCTCAAAAGCTTCGTTGAGGAGCCCCACACTGCAGTATGCTGTGATGTAAAAACTAAGACATTAAACTTTACTGCAAAGGAAAACTCTGAATTAAGAAAAGCAACCTTACTGCTTTCATCTGAAAAGCCTGATAAAATTGTGAAAAAATTCATAAAAATTAGGGAGCTTAATCAACCTTCAAGGCATCATATTACTCTGTCTGACATAAAGCCAGAGAATCTTTACAAAGTTTTACTTAAAACCTATGAAAGTCTGCCGAGAGATTTTGAATCTTTGCTTTTGGTAAAAGGATTGGGTGCTAAAACATTGCGTGCTTTGGCGCTTACAGCTGAGCTTGTCTATGGTACTCCTATTAATTTTTCAGATCCTGCCCGTTTTAGCTTTGCACACGGTGGAAAGGACGGCACACCATACAGAGTAAGCAGAAGACTTTACGACAGAACAATTGAAATAATCAAAAAAGCAATTGAAGAAGCCCGCATTGGAAGGGAAGACAAAATTCTCGCATTAAGAAGATTGGCAAGAATTGAAAATTATAAAATCTAATTCTCATATGAACCCCATTTTTCTAAATAAATCTTGGCTTCTTCAAAAAATCTTTTTGCTTGAGATATCGCATTTTCTGCGGTTTCTTGGTCAATAAAAGAAAAAACTTCATAATCACAATATTCTCTGTCATCTTTTAAATTATTCAAAATTTTTCCAAATTCTTTACTTATTTTCCCTGTATTTATAAAAAGAAACCCAAAAAGAGTAACTACTCCCTTGTGAGTTCTTGCAAACTCGCCTTCGCTTAAAAGTAATGCTTGAGTAGCATGAAATGCAGAATAATAAGCTCTTAATACAGCATCTTCATAATATTCTAATTCTATAATTTTTCAGCAGCCTTTAATTTTTCTTCAGCTTTTTGTAAATAAGCCTTTATAATTTTCTTATTTTTCAAATTCAAGTTTAATCCCTTCTCTTAGCACATTTTCCATAAATGGTGTTGGTATTGCACTTAATTTTTCAAATTCAGATAAAGTAAAAATTTTAAGAGAAATTAACTTACCAGTAGAAAGCAAAATATCTAAAGCAGCATCATAAAGTTTACTTTTAACCTCTTCGGTTCTCTCTTTTAAAATAACTAAAATATCATAATCTGAATCAGGACGCCAATCACCTCTACTTCTTGAACCAAATAAATACAAACCTTCAATTGAGTTTTTTAAAAATTTTATCTTTTCCAGAAAACCCTTGATAACTAAATCTGAAATTATCACTTTTTCATTCATTGTTTTCATTTCTTATTATAGCCAAATTTTCACAATAGTAACTACATCCTGATCTTCAAATAAATTCTTGAAAGAATACTTGAAGAGTAAATTTTCAGCTTTGGTAGCAACCATTGAGCACCTTTGCATTTTACAGTAAGTCTCTTTATATGCAGCAAATCATCAGTGTTTGCACCTCTTTTTGTTGTATATAAAGCTTTAAAACCACATTCAATTGCTATATTTACTGCTTTTTCATTGTATGATCCTTTGGGCCAACATAGGTGCAAAGATTCTTTATTTAGTCTTCTCTTTAGAGTTTCCTTGCTCCTTTTTATATCTTCTTTTATCATTTCATAATTACTATCCTTTAAATAATAGGGTATCTTATGCGAACTTCCGTGACTTTCTATATCAAAGACTCCTTCCTCCTGCATCTCCTTAAGCTCACTCCATGTGCAAAGGTAGTCACTCCTACCTTCATTAAAAATCATATGCCACATTTTTTTATGCTCAACTACTGAAAAGCTGTCTCTTTTTAAATCATCTAAAACCAAATCAGTTACAACAAACATGACAGCTCTCATTTTGTATTTCTTTAAAATTTGATATGCAAAAAGATAATTATCGTAGAAACCATCATCAAATGTAAAAAGAACGCATTTTTTCCTTTTCTCTTTAGGATGCATCATTAAATAAAGAAACTCATCAGCAGACAAAGTCTTCCAACCTTTTCTTTTTAGAGCTGAAATCTGTTCTTCAAAAAGCTCAGGAGTAACATTTAATCCCATCTTCTCAGGCATCACATGATGATACATTACTACAGGAATGGAGTTATTTAGCATTTACTTTCCCTATCCATTAATAACTTCTCTACAGCCTTATATACATCAAAAACATCAACTTTTTCAGCCTTTTTGCCGGGATTTTGAAGAAGAATATGTCTTACTCCCCAAGGTCTCCATCTGGAAGGATCTGTTGAACCCCATATTTTAACTATGGATTTTCTAATAGCAGCTGCAATATGCATTGCTCCTCCATCAAGACATACCACTAAATCTACAATACTTAAAAATAGCAATAAGTTCTTTGAGTTTAATAGTTGGAAACGGAATAATTTCTGGTACTGAGTTTATTATTAATTTTGCCTTTTCATCATCTCCTGGATGATAGGGATTTTTTTCACTTCCAGGAGACCACAAAAGTACAATATGGACATTAAAGTTAGTTAGGAACAGCCTATCCAGATTTACAAATTTCTCTGCTGACCATCTGTTTTCAGGTTTTCTACTGCTTATATGAAATGCTATTAAAGGCTTGTTTATTTTAAATTTTGTTAAAAAATTTTTAGTATTCTCCACTTCATTTGCAACAGGAAAAACTCTCATTGACAAATCAATCTTTGGTAAACTCGTAAAGTCAATTCCTAAAGGAGAAATAAGATAAAAAACTCTTTCAACCTCATGCAGTGGTGCCTCAGTCTCATTCACTGAAAAATTGTACCAGAGTATTTTTCCACTTCTTTTAGGTAAATAACCTATTCTTAATTTTGCTCCAGTCATATAAGTGTATCTTGCCAGTCTTTGAGAATAAGAACCACAAGCTATTGCAACATCGTACTTTTCTCTTCTTATTTGATAAAGAGTCTTCAAATTTTTTAATCATACTAAAAATTTATTTTTCTCTGGAACATGCTTTGCTTTTTCATAAACATATATTTCATCTATATCAGGATTATTTTTCACAACATCAGCATTGTATGTATTTACAAGGATTCCTATTTTTAATTCAGGAAAAACTTTTCTAAACGCATGAATTGCAGGAGTTGTACAAACAAGATCTCCAATATTGTCTCTGCGAATAAATAAAATTTTTTTATGCATTTTTAATAATTTCCAATACTTTTTCTGCTCTTTTTTGATATGTATAATTTTTTGCTTTATTTTTCAACTTTTCAGAAACACTTTTTGCAAACTCTGAATTACCAATTATTTTTTTTATAGCTTCCGCTAAAGATTTCGGATTTCCAGGCTCAAAAAATAAAGCATCATTCTCACTTAAAATTTCTTTAAAAACTTTCAAATTTGATGCAACAATAGGAACTCCTGCAGCCATGTATTCAAAAAGCTTAAGAGGCGATGAAAAAAGTGAGGGTTGTTCTTCAATGTTTGGTAAAACTGCTATTTTTGCTTGAGATAAATATTTTGGTATTTCATAATGGGGAACATTTTCAGTAAAAATAACTCTTTCTAAAACTTTTTCTTTTTTGGCAAGTTCTTTAAGATCTTTTAATCTACTACCTCCTCCAACAATAACCAATCTTTCCTCTGGCAGATATTTCATTGCCGAAATCAATGTATCAACACCTTTCCATTTGTATAAACTTCCAGTATAGCAAATATAATTCGGATTTTCTCGTTTGATATCAAAAAACTCATCTTTTACGGAATGTGGCACTACAAATATTTTATTTTCTCTTAATTTTTCTTTTAAAATCCAATCTTTTAAAGTTTCGGATAAACAAATAATAATATCTGCATTTTTGTAAACTTCATATTCCATGCGTTTTAATGCTTCTTTTTTTGAGGGGTTTTCTTTGCTAAGATGAAATATTTCATGAACTTCAAAAATTAATAAAAAATTAAAGAATTTTTTAATTCTCAGTAAAAATTTGGCAACTTTTAAATGTCTTGTAAATATTAAGATATTTTTATTTGTTTTTCTTATTTTTAAAAAATAAAGAAGTAAGAAAAAGTTAAAAATTCCATTCCATGAAACTCTCAAAAAGCCTGCCTCTTCTTTTCTTAAAATTGGAAGTTTCACAATTTCTAAATTAGAATTTGAATAAATGCCGTAAAATGATAAAGCATCATTCAAATTGCAACCTTTCTTTATTCCACAAACAAGTTTTACTTTTATTCCCAATTTTGCAATCGAATCACATGTATTCATTATCTGAATAAATCTTGCTCTTGGATCAGGTAATTTTTCCGGAACAGGATATATTAATGTCATCATTTGTATATGCTCCTATCAAACATATTAGCCATGTGAAAACACGTAGAAAACTTTGATCCTCAAATAATCCATGAACTACAAAAGCACCTATAAAAGAAGATAAAATAGCAACTCCTAATAATCTGATTTTTAGTTTATTCTCTGTGATAATTTTTTTATAAATTTTTTGGATCGATTTAATTATTAAAAATAAAAGAATTATTAAACCGACAATTCCTTGTTTATATAGTGTATAAAGATAAAAATTATGGGGGGAATAAACTTCTTCCTTTGAAGGAGTTCTATTATATTTTTTTTCAACCCATTGGATGTACTTTATTTGATAGAGTTTGCGAGACAGCCCTGCTCCAAAAAATTTATGTTCAATTGGCAGTTCTCTAATTATGTTAATTGCTGCAGGCCATACCAATTCAATTCTTTGAGAAGTATAAAACTTTTGTTTTATTTTATAAATAATGTGGGAATTAGGGAGAAGAGTTACTATTATAATTACACTCACAAATATTAAACAGACTAATTTGGCTAAATCCTTATAATTTTGACGATTATAATAAATATAAAATCCAATCCATATACTAAATGAAACAATTATACTTAACCAACCACCTCTTGAACCTGTAAGAAAAACTGTCACTAATCCAGAACATAAAATTATTATCCAAAAAATTTTGTATATTTTTCTTGTGCTAGTCAAAATTGCCATTGGAATAAAAGGCATTAAGACTTCCAATGGAGTTATATATTTTCTGACATACCGTCCATAATCAATACTACCATCTGGCTGTATTGCCTTTGTGAAAAAATCATAAAAAGTCATAAAAATAAAAAAAATGGATAATATTGCCATTAATTTTGAAAGGTTATATAGTAAATTTTTATCTTTAAAAACAGTAAAAAAGACAATAAATAAAATCAAAAGTTTAAAGTGTTCCCTTTTAAATCTCGCCAATGAGTCTAATAGAACTGGAGAAAGAAATGTAGCAACAAACGCAGATAGAACAAAACCAACTACTAATAGAAAAATATAATTTTTCCAGTTAATTGGAATTTGTTTATCTAAAATAAATCGAACAGATAAAGCTAAAATAGGTAAATAAAAACCTATTTCTCTAAAAGTTTGTCCTTTATCTGTATATAAAAACAATAATAAAAGATAAATACCATAAATAGTTATAAAATCAAGAACTTTTCTCACTCTTTCTGAATTCACAACTTTAACACCTCATCATAAAATTTTTCTACTTCTAACACAATTTTCTCCCAAGAAAAATTGTTCTCGACAGTTTCTCTAGCATTTTTTCCTATTTTTATTCTTAAATCAGGGTTATTTATAAGTAATTTTATTTTTTCAAATATTTCTGTTGTATAATTTTCGTTTATAAATAATCCATTTACTTTATCTACTATATATTCTTTCAAGCCTCCCTTTTTTGCAACTATCACCGGTAATCCTGTTGACATAGCTTCAATTGCAACCATTCCAAAAGGTTCTTCAAAATTGGATGGCACAACAACAACATCTCCAACAAGATAAAGAAAATGAATTTTTGAAGGAGGATAACACCCTATAAATGTAATATTGTTTTTAAATGGTTCAGCAATTTTTAACATTTTTTTTGCATATATTTGTCTCTCACCCCCTTCAGATAATTCTCCAATTATGAAAAATTTTAAATTTTTGTTTTCTTTTAAGAGCAAAATAGCACTATTTATAAAATGTTCAACACCTTTTTCTGGAGAAACTCTTCCTATGAACAAAACAACAAAGTCATTTTGACTTAATCCAAATCTCATTCTAATATTTTCTCTTAATTCTTTCACCTCCCAGTAAGGTCTAAATTTTTCAACATCAACACCATTATGTATCACCTTAAAAAATTCGGTTTCAATAGATTTATTTCTATAACTCTCAACTATGAATTGGCTGCATCCTGCAAATGCATCAACTTTTAATTTTTGATTTACTTCCGTTTCATTATGCATATGTAGAATTGTTTTAACCCCAAAATTTTCTAAAGAATTGAATAATAGAACAAACCATTTTATTGAGTTATGCATATGAACAATATCTGGCTTCACTTCTTTTATAATTTTAAAAATCCTTTTAGGATATGAAAATGGGTCTAATTTAGTTATTTTCTGAAAAAGTCTTTTATAAATCTTACTAAAATGAATTCTATGAAAATAAATTCCATCACGATATTCTTTTAATGGATAAAAAGGATGTGAAATACAAGCTATATGAGGTTCATATTTAAGTAGCCTTTTTGATACTTCATACATCCATGTTTCAACAGCTGCACCTTTTAAAGGAGGAATTGGATGTACTGGACCCGCAACCATCAATATTTTTTTAGGCATTTATAAACTCCTTCTCAAATTTTTCTATAATCACATCCCATTTGAAATTTTTCTCAGTAATTTTTCTTGCATTTATGCCAAATTTTTTTCTTATTTCTTCATTAATGATTAAAAACTCTATTTTTTCAGCTAAAGCTTTATAATCTTTAGGAGATACTAAAAAACCACAATTTTTACATACAACTTCTGGTATTCCTCCTACTGTAGTTGAAATTACAGGAACTCCACATGCCATTGCCTCAGCTATGGAAATTCCAAATGTCTCATCAGCAATACTTGGAAATACTGCAATGTCTGATATTGAGTAATATCTTGGTAATTCCTGATTCGGAATTTTTCCTAAAAATATAACTTTTTCTTTTAATTTTAAGTTTTTGACTGTTTCCTGAAGTTCTTTTTTCTTTTCACCATCACCAATAATTAAATATTTACATTTATAACCTTTATTCACTAATTCAGCAAAAGCTTTTATTGAATAATTTAAACCTTTCCATCCTACTAATCTACAAACATTTATTATAACTTTCTCTTCATCATTAATATGAAGCATTTTTTTTAAATCTGTATCTGCAGGAAGGGGTCTAAATAATTCAGTATTAACTCCATTATATAAAACTTTTGGTCTAATTCCGCAATAATTAAATACTTGTTCTGCGTTAAAGTTACTGCATGCAAAAAAATGATCAACTTTTTTAACAAAATATTTATATCCAGGAAAAAATTCTGTTCCGTGAGAACTAAAAATAACTTTTATTTTTTTAACTTTCTTTAAAAATAGAGCCATTGGAAGGTCAAAGGATTTATGAATGTAAATATAATCGTATTGAGTTTTTAAGAGAGTTGGAAATGCAAAAAAGAAAAAAGAGATTCTTTCAATGAATTTTCTCAATCTTGAACCAACAAACCTGAAATTTTCTCTACTGATGAATGGAAAAGTTTTTACAATTACATTGTCAATTTTTGGAAATTGAAAATTTTCCTTTGGTTTGCCTCCGAAAATATAAACGGTATGTCCTCTATTTACAAGGGCTTTTGCAATTTCCCATGTAAAAGTTTCAACTCCTCCATGTTTTATTGTTGTTGTTAAATTGTAAATTAAAATTTTCATAGCATCTCTTTTGCTGCTTCAAAAACTTCTTCCACTTGAATTTGTTTCATACAAAAATTATCTTTGCATTTCTTTGTTATACAAGGATTGCAAGGCTTTTCCTTTGCTATAATTTTATGAAGATGTAAATCCTGAATTGGACCAACTCCCCACCAATTTGATGGACAAAATAAACTAATTGTTCTTACTTTAAGTGCTATTGCAATATGCATCAGTCCTGTGTCATTAGTTACTAAAAAATTTAATTTTTGAATCAATGCAGCTACTTGTTTCAAGGATAAATCTCCTGCTATTTTTATTACATTATCCCCAATTCCTTTTTCAATCTCGTAAATCAATTTTTTTTCTTTTTTAGAGCCTATTAAAATAATTTTCAAAGTAGACTTATAAGAAATTAATCTTTTCCCAAGTTCAATGAAATTTTCCTTGGGCCAGATTTTAAATTTTGAAGCAGCTCCTGGAACAAAACCTACTAAGATACTCCTCTCTGAAATATTTAATCTTTCTAAAAATTTCTTTACTTCTTTTTTGGTCTTTTCATCTACAACAAATTCCATTTTTTTGCTTGTAGAATTGCATCCTGCAAAAGAAGCAGTTTTAAGTCTAACATCTATTGCATGATGATTCCAGGGATTTTCAAATCCATTGGTTTTATTGCTTAACAGAAAATTATATTTTTTAGGTATCGGGACCTTTATAATAAATTTTGCTCCTGATAAATAAGCCATTGGAGTTGCTTGAGGTTCATTTCCGTGAAATATTAACACTAAATCAAATTTATGCTTACGAAATTCTTTGATTGTTTTAAAAAACTTTTTATATCCTCCATAGTACGGAATAATTCCATCTATATGAGGATTGTTTTCAAAAAGTTCCATGTTTTTTACATTAAAATGGGCAATAATTTTTGCATTTGGATAACGCTCCCGAACAGCTCTTATTGCAGGAGTTGAAAGAAGAGTATCTCCTATTGCGGTTGATGAAACTACTAAGATATTTTTTACTTTATCTGGATCAAAATATTTTAAATCAAGAGGTCTTTTATCAAAATGTTTTAAAATTTTCATCCCTATGTAAAGAATATTATCAATAACCCTTATTCTCATTTTGCTTTATTTTCCACCAAAGAAAGATATAACTCATACATACTTTTACACATTTTTTCTACTGTATATTTTTCTTCAACTATTTTTCGTCCTTGTATGCCCATTTCTATTGATTTTTGAGGATTTTTTAAAATTTTCACTACTGCCTCAGCTAATTGAGAAGGATTATTTGGTTCAACAAGATGTCCATTTATTCCATCTTTTATCACTTCTTTAACACCATCCACATTTGTTCCAATAACTGTTTTTTTCATAGCCATTGCTTCCAAAAATGCTGTTCCAAGAGCCTCTTGAAGAGTAGGTAAAACAAATAAATCAATTGATTTAATTATTTGTGAAATATCTTCTCTTAAACCAAGAAGAAAAACTTTATCAGTTAAGTTCATAGACTTAATTTTAGCTAAAATATTTTCCTTTTGTGGACCATCTCCTACAATAACAAATACACATTCAGGAATTTTCTTTAAAATTAATGGAATAGCATCTAAAAGAATATGATGTCCTTTCTTTTTTCTTAAAATTGAAACCGTCCCTACCAAAGGATTTTCCGCTGATATACCTAACTGTTGCTTTAAATTGCTGCTGACTTTATCTGGATTAAATTTTTCAAGCTCAATTCCTGTTGGAATTGCTACAATTTTTTCTGGCGATATACTTTCACTTATTAAATATTCTCTTACATATTCACTTACTGTTACAATTTTATCGCATAAATATTTATATGTGAATTTTGACGTTATAGGCAATGCCAGATGCCTTGTTCTTACAACAGCAGGCTTTTTTCTTGAGAGTTTTCCTGCAATTCCTGCTAAGAAACTGTCTTTTCCACTGTGAGTATTAATTATGTCAACTTTTTCATCTTTAATTAACTTAAGCATGTATTTTACTGCTCTTAAGTCATAACTTTTATTCATTTTGCATGTTCTAACTTCTATGCCTTCTTCTTTTGCTTTCTTTTCAAGAATGCTTCCTGGTTGGCATAAAATGATTACCCTTGCTCCCAAATTCTTTAATCCTATTGATTCTTTAAGAGTTCTATTTTCTTGTCCTCCCCATCCTTTGGAGGATTCTGTATGAAGTACTGTTAACATAATTGTAGTTTTATTTTTAAAATTTCTATCATTTCATCCGGAGTTATGTCAAAAAGACAATTACTTATTTTACTACCGTTGCAGCCGTCTTGTCCACAGGGAATGCATTGCCAGTTTCTTTGAATTACTGTATGAATGCCAAAATGCTGTATTCCATTTCTTTCAGGATATGGTTTTTCTTTTGAAATTGCATTATTATCCCATGGACCCCAATTGAATGCTCCGCTTGGTCCAAAAAGAGCTAAAACAGGAGTGCCTACTGAGGCTGCAATATGCATTGGAGCCGAGTCAACTCCAAAGAAAAGATGAGCCTTCTCAGAGATTGCTCCAAGCTGTTTTATTGTTGTTTTTCCGCAAAGATCAATTAAATTTTTACTATTTTTCACCATAGAAAGAATTTTTTTTGCTTTATTTAACTCTCTTTCCTCAGGTGAAGATGTGACAATTACAACGAGACCATTTTTAAGAAGCCAGTTTATAACCCCTGCCATATATTCATCCTTCCCACATTTAAAAAGCCATCTTGATGTTGGATGAACATGAACTATTTTTTCTTCCTTATCAATTTTATGTTTCATCAAAATCTCATTTACAAAAGCTCTGTCTTTTTCAGGTATAAAAAAATTTACAGAATAATCTAAATTTTCTATGTCCAATGCCTCTTTTAAAATCTCAAGATTCTGCAAAACAACATGCTTGCTTCCATCAATTTTTACTCTTTTACTATAAAAATACCTCTTCCCAAAAAATCCCGCTGCTTCTGCTCCAATTCTATATTTTGCACCAGAGATAAATGAGATAACTGAAGCTCTGTCACCACCTGTTAAATCAATTGTCATATCAAACTTTTTATGCCTTATAAATTTTAAAAAATCAAGTTCTTTCAAATTCTTTTTCATTAATGAAAGATTTTTTATACCTCTGTCAAAAACAATTATTTCATCAATTGCACAGTGTCCAGTAAGAACTTCTTCTGTGCCTTTATTAACAAGGGCAAAAATTTCTGAATCAGGAAAATTCTTTTTTAATGTATTAAAAACTGGAGAAGTAAGTAAAACATCTCCAATGTGTCTTAATTTTATTACAACAATTCTCATAAAGATTCAATTAAACTCAAAATTTTATTTGTAGCCATTTTTATTGAAAATTTTTCAGCCTTATCTCTTGCATTAATTCCCATTTTTTCAATATTTCTGCTTACAAGCTCTATTTTTTCAGCAAGCTCCTCTGAATTTAAAAAATCATCAAGAACAAATCCTTCTTTTCCATTTTCAATTATCTCCGATGCTCCATTATTTTTCGTTGTTATCACAGGAACTGCTGATGCCATTGCCTCAACTGTTGCATTACTGAATGGATCATAAATAGTTGGTAATGCAAATATATCTGCCAAAGAATAATATTTTTCCATCTCCTTCTGGGTCCCTAAAAATAATATTTTATCACGAATACCAAGTTTTTCACTTAGTTTATAATATTCATCATTTTTAGCTCTTCCTATGACGAGAAGTCTGTATGGTTTGTTTTTCAATAATTTCAAGGCTTCTAAAACTGTTTTTAATCCTTTTCTTTTGTAATCAGAGCCAACAAATAACAAAACCTTTTCTTCTTTGGATATTTTTAGCTTTTCTCTTAAATCATCTTTCCATTTCTGTTTGTTTTCAAGATTAAATCTTTCTGTATCAACTCCATTGTAGATTACTTCTATTTTTGGTTCTGTGTAAGGATAATAATTGGAAATCTGCCTTTTTACCATATAGGAATTTACTATAATTTTTTTTGCATTTTTTAAAACTTCTTTTTCTTGTTTAAGAATTAAGTTATGAAGGGGATTAAACTGAAAAGAAATTTTTTTGCGCAAGGGTTCAATCTTGCTCCTTATTTCAAGCCAGGCTTTGTGACATCCATCAGATGCTCTGTAAATGTCAATTCCACTGAATGTTGTCCTTTCAAAACTTATTATACAGTCAAAATTAAAATTTTTAAATTTACTTTTTAAAGCTAAATCAAAGCTAAGATTACTTAAAAAAGAGCCAAAATTTAAAATTTTTATTTTATGAAATTTTACTCCTTCACAATCCTGCCATTTTGCTGAAAAAATATGAATTTCATGCTCTTTATTTTTAAGCTCTTTAACAAGTGTATTTAGATAATTCTCTGCACCACCATAAATGGAGAATTTCTTCTTTATAAATGCTATTTTCAATTGAGTCAAAATCCTCCAAAAGCTTTCTTCGCAAACCTAATTTATATTTTAACTCTTTTAAAACCTAAATATTCAAAATTTTAAAAATTAGCCAGCCAAAGGTACTGTAAAATTAATTGTGTTTAAAATTGACATGGTAAAACAAAAGGGTGTATCCTCCATTGATTTAATAAATTTTAAAAATAAACTAAATAAGGAGGAAT
>FWWL01006384.1_pt1 | contig 17191 bp, 14 predicted proteins | sample 2228331 | NCBI WGS metagenome assembly FWWL01 (sample SAMEA103939775, study PRJEB20133) | metagenome
TACACTCGTTCTCTCCCTGGGACGGGTTGGAGGCATGGCACGAACGGCCGTGCACCGTCACCTTGATCTCCATGCGCCCTCGCTGCCCTCGCTTGATCTGGAGGTTGGTGGCCTCTCCCAGGACCACGTAATCCGGCACGATCCCCTCTTCTTCAATGAGGACCCGGATGGCATGTCCCTCGCTGGTCTCTTCCTGCACCACGCCGACCACGTAGAGGTCTCCGTGGAGCGAGATGCCGCTTTCCAGGAGGAGTTTGGCCCCGTAGACCATGGAGGCAAGGGCCCCCTTCATGTCCACCGCGCCCAGGCCGTAGAGGATGCCTCCTTCCACCTCGGCGCCATAGGGGTCGCGGCGCCATGCAGAGCGGTCGCCGATGCCAACGGTATCCATGTGGCCGTCCAGAAACAGTTTCTGGCCGCGGCCGGGGCCGATGCGCCCTACGACGTTGCCGATGCGGTCGGTGAAGACCTCGGCGAAGCCCACACGGCGCATCTCCTGGGCCAGGCGCTCCGCCACCTCACCTTCCTGAGTGGAGGGACTGGGGATGCGCACCAAGTCCTGGGCGAAAGCGATCAGGGCTTCCTGGTCCGCACGGGAAAGTTTCATAGTCATCCGCGTTCTGCTCCCTGTTGCAGCGATGGAGGCTTTGCCCTCTCCGATGTTCTTGTTCCCACACGGGGTGGATCGGCTCAGTAAGCCCCGTACCCCAGGATGACCCGGGGGATGGTCCGCAGGGCGATGCGGAAATCCAGCCCCAGGGACCAGTTTTCAATGTAGTAGAGGTCCAGCATGACCATCTCGTCAAAGGTGAGTTCGCTGCGGCCGCTCACCTGCCAGAGGCCGGTCATGCCCGGGGCGACTTCCAGTCGCCGCTTGTGCCAATCTTGGTACTGCGCCACTTCCTCTGGCAGGGGTGGGCGTGGGCCGATCAGGCTCATCTCGCCCCGCAGGACGTTGTAGAGTTGGGGCAGTTCGTCCAGGCTGAGGCGGCGCAGGATTCGCCCCACCCGCGTTACCCGGGGGTCGTCCCGGATTTTGAACAGGGGGCCATCCGCCTCGTTGAGAGAGGCCAGGCGATCCCGTTCCTCTTCCGCGCCTTCGTACATGGAGCGGAACTTGTAGAGGGTGAAGGGGCGTCCTCCCTTGCCGATGCGCGTCTGTCGGTAGAGGGGGGATCCCGGCGTCTCCAGACGGATGGCCAGGGCGATCAGGGCGAGCAAGGGGGCGAGGACGACCAAGCCCACCGCGGCCCCCACCACGTCAATGGCCCGCTTGAGGAAGAGTTTCCAGCCGCTGATGGCCACGTCCCGCAGGCCGATGAGGGGGATGCCACTGAGGTCGTCCACGTCCACATGGGTCAGGCGCATCTGGAAGACGTCTGGGACGATGCGCACCCGCACCTGCGCCCTCTGGCACTGGGACACCAAACCCAGGATCTTGCGGTGGTACATCCAAGGCAGGGTGATGATGACCTCGTCCACCTCCCCTGTGGAGAGGAGTTCGGGCAGGCGGTCCAGCCCACCCAGGCCGGGGAAGCGCCCCAGGGCCGAGGACCCCTTCTGGGGGTCGTCGTCCACGTAGCCCACCACCTGGTAGCCCAGTTCGGGACGGGCGACGAGGTTGCGCATCACCGTGCGGCCCACTTCGCCGGCCCCCACGATCAGGACGCGGTCCACGCCCACCCCGCGGCGCCGCAGTCGGTCCAGAAGGGAGTGCTTGGCCAGGCGGCTCAGCCCCAGGAGGGCGGTGATGAGCACCAGGGCGTAGATGAAGATCAGCCGAGAGTGGTACTGAGGCTGGTAGAAGTAGAACACGGCCACCATCAGCACGATGCCGGTGGTGGTCCCGCTGAAGATGGCGTAGACCTCGTCAAACCAGGAACGGCCCCGGGAAGGGCGGTACACCCCCTCCAGGCCGTAGGAAGCGAGGAGGATGCCAGTGAGGGCCAGGCCGATGGGAACGTAGGTCCAATAGGGCGTGTAGTAGACCTCATCCACGGGTCTGAACCACTGAAGGTGGTAGCGGACCCAGTAGGCCAGGGCGAAAGCCAGGTTGATCAGGATGGCGTCGGTGACCACTGTGATCCAGGAGACCAGGCGCTGGAACCGTTGGGACACCTTACATCCTCCGGTGGCCAAGGGCTTTGTCATAGGCTTGGATGGTCTCTTGGGCCGTCCTGCGCCAGGATGCCCCTCTAGCGCGGAGCAGGCCTCGCTCCCGAAGGGAGGCGCGCAAGTCGGCGTCCTGCCACACCTGCACCAGGGCCTCGGCCCACTGGTCCGCGGCCGTGGGGTCCACCAAGAGCCCTGCCTCGCCCACCACCTCGGGCAGGGCGCCCCGGTCCGAGGCCACCACGGGGAGGCCGCAGGCCATGGCTTCCAGGGGTGGCATCCCGAACCCCTCGTAGAGGGAAGGGTAGACCAAGGCCGTGGCAGCATTGTACCATAGCACAAGTTGCTCGGTGGGCACAAATCCGACAAAGCGCACATGGCGCGCTAGGCCCAGTTCGTCCACGCTCTGCAGGACCTCAGCGTACCCCCAGCCATGCCCGCCTACCACCACGAGGTAGGGGGAGTGGCCTGCATCCAAGAGGTAGCGCAGGGCCTTGAGGGCCGTGGGGAGGTTCTTGCGGGGCTCCAAGGTGCCCACGAAGAGGAAGAACTGGGGAGGCAGTCCCTGTGCCTCGCGGAAGGCCTCCACTTGCTCCCGGGGCAGGGGGTGGAAGACCTCTGCCACGCCGCATGGGGCCACGTCCACCGTTTCCTCCGGCGTCCCGAGCCAGCGGATGAGGTCCCGCTTGGTGTGCTGGGAGATGGCGATGACGCGACGGGCTCGCCGCACCGAAAGGCGCGTGAACAGGCTCAGGTACAGGCGGTTCCAGGGCCGGAAGGCCTCGGGGAACCGGAGGAAGGAGAGGTCGTACACGGTCACCACGAAGGGGCAGGGGCAGGCTACTGGGCCCACGAAGGCGAGGGCATGGAGCAGGTCCACCCCTTTGCGCGCGAGGGTGAAGGGCTGGGCCACCTGCTCCCACAGGATGCGCAGGGCAGGGCTGTGAGTGGGCCAGCGGGTGGCCTGGATGTGGATGCCCTCCAGCGGAGCGCGATGTTTCGCGCTCAGGAAGGCGGTGAACCTGTAGCCACCGTCCACCAGGGGCAGGTGGCGCAGGAGGTTCTGGATGTATACGCTGATGCCAGCGGCCCGGTAGCTCTGATCGGTGGAGAGGAGGTGTGCGTTGAGGGCCACGTGCAGGGCCTCGGCGGGCGCGCTGGTGTGCCAGGTCCTCTGCTCGTCCACGGCTGGGATTATACCACACATGGGTTGCCTCTGCCAGCCGGCCTCCTCTGGTTAGAGAGGTCCTCCCCTGACCTCGCCCTACCTCCGCCGCCTTCGGCGGCACCCCCTTTCCTCCCCGGTGCGGGGAGGGAAGGGGGCGGGGGGATGAGGGGAGGTCTGACCAGCAACCCTGAGCGGAGGTGTCCTGGCCGTTTGACAGGCAGGTAGGTATACAGTATAATGTATTGGTGTTGCAGCGCGCATGGCAAGGGCCTTGATGCGATGCATTGCACTTCTCTGCAGAGGGGAACATGCCCGACCACGCAGACTTCCTCCTCATCCATGCACACCTCTTGACCTTGCAGGGCCCTGGCGTTGGCTACCTGAAGGACGGCGCCGTGGCGGTCCAAGGCGACCGCATCGCTGCCGTCGGGCCGACGGAAGACCTCCTCCAGCGCTTCACTGCCGACGAAGTCCTGGACTCCACTGGCTACGCGGTCCTCCCTGGCCTCGTGGACGCCCACCTGCACTCCCCCGAGTCCCTCCTGCGGGGGGTGGCCCAGGATGTCAGCCATTGGATGCAACTGGCTTTGGACCCCTACCTCCGCCATGTCGGGCCGGAGGAGGCCCTGGCCGGTGTCCGTCTCAGCGTGCTGGAAGGGCTGAAGGCCGGCACCACCACCTTTGGCGACTACACCTTGCCCATCCCAGGCTGGCCGGAGTTCTACGAGCACCTCGGCGTGCGGGCGCGCCTCACCCCCAAGATCAACGCCCTGCCCGCCACGGGCATGGCCGGCCTGAAGGTGGGGGACCTGTACCCCTTTGACGAGGCCCGCGGCAGGGCCATGTTGGACGCAGCGGTGGCCTTTGCCCGGACCTGGCATGGGGCGGCCGGCGGACGGATCACCGTCATGCTCGGCCCCCAGGCCCCCGACATGCTCTCCCGTGAACTCCTTCTGGAGGTCAAGCGCGCCGCCGAGCGAGAGGGCCTGATGATCAACATGCACGTGGCCCAGGGCGACCGCGAGGTCGACCAGAGGTGCAAGCGCTACGGCAAGCGCACCCAGGCCTACCTGGACGAACTGGGCTACCTGGACTCGCAACTTCTGGCCGTCCACCTGACGGAGGCCACGGACGAGGAAACGGCCCTCATCGCCCGACGGGGTGCCCACATGGTCCTGTGCTCGGGGAGTATCGGCATCATTGACGGCATTGTCCCCCCGGCCCACGTCTTCCGACAGGCAGGTGGCCTCGTGGCCCTCGGCACCGATCAGGCCAGCGGAAACAACTGCCTCAACCTCTTCAACGAGATGAAACTGACGGCCCTCTTCAACAAGGTCAAATACCGCGACCCGACGGTCATGCCGGCCTGGGAGGTGTTGCGCATGGCGACGATTGAGGGAGCCCAGGCCATCGGCCTCGGGGACGCCATCGGGTCCCTCGCCCCGGGCAAGCAGGCGGACATGATCTGGGTGGACCTCTCCGCGCTGAACCTGAGCCCGGTCCTGGAGGAGCCCGTGCGCAACCTCGTGCCGAACTTGGTCTACGCCGCGTCCGGTCACGAGGTGACCCACGTGATGGTGGCCGGGCGCATGGTGATGCGCGACCGACGGATCCTCACGGTGGACGAGGAAGAGGTTCGCGGAGAGGCGCAGCGCCGGGCCCAGGAGGTGGCCCGGCGGGTGGCCGCCGACCCGGAGGCCCGCAACCTGGCCCTGCTGCGCCCCATGGCCGCGGGGTACCTGTAGGGGGATTGGGGATGGCGCGGTATGTCCTCCTGCGCATCGTGGGCCTCATCGCCGTGCTCCTGGTGGTCACCGTCATCACCTTCGCCCTGATGCACGACGTGCCAGGCGGCCCGTGGAAGTACGGCGAGCGGCTGGCCAGCGAGGAACAACTGGCCGCTCTCAAGGCCAAGTACGGCCTGGATAAACCGGTCTGGCAGCAGTACTTCATCTGGCTCCGGGGTGTGCTGCACCTGGACTTCGGCCGCTCCTTCCAGCACCCGGACGAGACCGTCCTGGACCTCATCAAGCGGACCTGGCCAGTCACGATGCACCTGGGCCTCATGGCTCTCGCCTTGGCCTTCGGGATCGGCATCCCCTTGGGCATCATCGCCGGTCTCAAGCAGAACACCTGGATAGACCACCTGGCGACTTTGCTTTCCATCGTTGGGTTCGTGACCCCGCACTTCGTCTGGGGCATCCTGTTCATCCTGATCTTCTCCCTCACGCTGAAGTGGCTTCCCACCGGCGGTTGGGAGGGCCCGAAGAACTGGATCATGCCCGCGGTGGTCTACTCGCTGGCGCCCATGGCCGCCATCGCCCGCTACACCCGCGCCAGCGTGTTGGAAGTCGTCCACGCCGACTACATCCGCACGGCACGGGCCAAGGGCCTGAAAGAGCGGGTCGTTATCCTGCGGCACATGCTGCCCAACGCCATGATCCCCATGATCACGGCCCTGGGCCCCATCATCCCTGACCTGATCACCGGCTCCATCTTCGTGGAGGCCATCTTTCGGGTGCCAGGGCTCGGCCAGTTCTGGGTGACCAGCACAGTGGCCCGCGACTACAACATGATCATTGGCCTGACAGTCCTTTGGTCTGTGCTCATCGGGGTTACATACCTGGTGACCGACATCCTGTACGCCTACGTGGATCCTCGGATCCGCCTGCAGTGACGGGGGAAGGGAAGGTGACAGAGCCTTCGGGGTCGCAAGAGGGATTGGAAGGGCGCCAGGGCAGAGCCGTCGTCCAAGAGGGGTGGGGGCGCGCCCGGCCGGAGCGCAATCTCTACCGCGATGCAGTGCGGCGCTTCGCCCGCAACCGGCTCGCCCTCGCGGGCCTGGCCCTCGTGCTCCTCGTGACCGTCTGTGCCGTCTTCGCCGATGACTGGTTCATCGCCGTCTTCCAAGGCCGTCCGGCCAAGCCGCTCATCGCCCGGACGCGCTATGACAAGATCTTCTTCGGGCCCGCGGGGGCCTTCCCCGGGCGCGACTACTGGATGGGCACCGACCTGAACGGGCGGGACCTCTTCAGCCGCATCGTCTATGGGGCCCGCATCTCCCTCAGCGTGGGCATCCTGGCGCAACTCATTGCCCTGGGCATCGGCATGCCCCTGGGGGCGCTGGCCGGCTGGAGGGGCGGCATCGCCGACTACCTGGTCATGAGGCTCGTGGACGTCATGTCGGCCCTGCCAACCCTGCTCTTCGCCTATTTCATCATGGCCCGTCTCGGCGCAGGGTACTGGAACGTGATGCTGGCCATCGGTGTGACCAGCTGGCTCACCATCTGTCGCCTGACCCGGGCCCAGTTCCTGGCCCTGCGGGGCAAGGAGTTCGTGGAGGCAGCTCGTGCCGTGGGGGCGAGGGACTGGCATATCATCCGCAGGCACCTCCTGCCCAACGCCTTGGGGCCCATCATTGTCGCCCTGACCCTGGGCATCCCCACGGCCATCTTCGCCGAAGCCTCCCTCAGTTTCCTGGGGGTGGGCATCAATCCCCCCATGCCCAGTTGGGGCCAGATGCTGGGCCGCGATGGCATCGCCAACATCTCGTACTACTGGCACCTGGCCCTCTTCCCAGCCGTCATGATCGCCATCACCATGCTCGGCTTCACCCTCATGGGGGACGGCCTGCGCGACGCCTTGGACCCCCGAACCCTGCGGTAACGCTCTCGCGCGAGGGGGGTGCTGTGAACTACTTTGCCTACGGATCGTTCCTGGATCAGGAAACGCTGCGCACCCACTGCCCCAATGCCCGGTTCCTGGGGCGGGCCTGGCTGCCGAACTTCCGGCTGGAGTTCAACTTCCTCTCGCACACCTATGGGGGCGGTGTGACCAGCGTGGAGTTCGCGCCGGGCGAGGTGGTGCACGGGGTCCTCTACGACATCTCCCCCGAGGAGATGGCCTACCTGGATACGGTGGAGGACGTGCCCCAGGGCCACTACTACCGTCAAACCGTGGCGGTGGTGGACGAGAAGGGACGCATCCTCCAGGCCGAGGCCTACCGGACGACCCACCCGGCCGGGCCCTTCACGCCCACGCGCCGCTACCTGGGGCTGATGCTCAAGGGGGCCCGCGAGCATGGCCTGGACCCAGCCTACATCCAGGCCCTGGAGGACCTGTACGCATCTCTGCCGGCCTAGTCAAGGAGAGGGCGGGAGGAGAAACTGCTGTGGTTGCACAACGCGCGCGGCCCGTCGCCCACATCGGCTTTGAACTGCCCTGGCCTCGGGTGCACGACGCCACCGGCTACTGCGCCGCGGAACTGGCGGTGGAGGAGGCCAACGCGCGGGGGGACCTCCCCTGCCGGGTGGAACTGGTGCCCATCATTGACGACCGGGACCCCCAGAAAGCCCGGGAGGTGGCCCGCCAGTTCGCCGAGGACCCGGCTGCCATCGGCATCTTGGGCCCCCTCAACAGCCCCATGGCCGTGGCCAACCAGGATGTCTACCACGAGGCCGGCCTGGCCCAGATCACCTCGGAGGCCACGAGCCCTCTCCTCACCCAGCGGGGGTATCGGAACTTCTTCCGCCTGGTGGCCGACGACGAGAAGCAGGGACGGGCCCAGGCCCGGGTGGCCGTGCAGTACCTGGGGGCGCGACGCATCGCCGTCCTCCACGATGGCACGGCCTGGGGGAAGCCCATCGCCGAGGTCTTCTGCACTGAGGCGAAAAGGCTGGGGGTGGAACCGGTGCTGGTCTGGGGCTTCGGCGAGGCCGAGCGACGCCTGGACTTTGACCCACTGGTGCAGGCGACGCTGGCCGCCGAGCCGGACCTGGTCTACTTCGCTGTCTACTGGAACCCGGCCCACATCATCGCCCACCAGTTGCGCTACGCCCGTCTGGAGGCCCCTTTCCTGGGGACCGACGCCCTCAAGGCATACCCCTACCTGGAGGTCCCGGGCCTGGATCGGGTCAAGCCTTACCACACCTTCGCCGGCGCGGACATCCGTCTGCTCCCCTCGGCGCGGGAGTTCTTCGTGACCTTCGCCACCCGCTACCCCCTGACCCTGGTCAACATCCAGTACGCCGCCGAAGGGTACGATGCCGCTGGCCTCCTGCTGGAGGCCCTGCGTCGGGCTGGCCGGGTGGACCGCACCGCCGTCCTGGAGAGCCTCCAGGGAATGGGCACCTACCAGGGGGTGAGCGGCCCTATCCGCTTTGACGAACGGGGAGACCTGGTGGACCCGGAGATGGGCCTTTACCAGTGCGAAGATGGCCTGCGCAAGTACGTGGGCTCGCTGCGGGACCTCCTGCCAGGCGGCCCATATTGAGGAGGAGGAAGAAGTCGTGGCCGAGAAAACACGGCAAGCCTACAGCGTGGAGGTATCGGCCTTCGGCGGCGCGCAGTGGTCGCCCCGCACGGCCTCGCTCCAGGAGGAACTGGGCACGGTATGGGCCTCTTGCGGGCAGGCCTGGGAGTGGACGCGCCTCAAGGCTGTCCTCCTGCACCGGCCCTCCGCGGAACTGGAGGACATTGACGACCCCGATATGGTGCAGATGCTGGACCGGCCGGACCCGCAGCGCGCTGGAGCCCAGCACGACGCGCTGGCCCAGACCTACCGGGAGGCGGGCGTGGCTGTCCACTACGTGGAGCCCAAGGGGAAGCCCACGCCAAACCAGATGTTCGTGGCCGATCTCCTCTTCATGACCCCCTCCGGGGCCATCCTGGCGCGGCCAGCCTCCACGGTGCGCGCCGGAGAGGAGCGTCAGGTGGCCCGTCGGCTGGCGGACCTGGGCATCCCCATCCTGGCCAGCGTCCACGGGCGCGGCACCTTTGAGGGGGCCGACGCTTTGTGGCTGGACCCCCAGACGGTGCTTCTCGGCATCGGCCTGCGGACCAACGCCGAGGGCGCAGAGCAGGTGGCCGCGGTGCTGGAGTGGCTGGGCGTCCGCACCGTCACCGTGACGCTCCCCTACGGCTCCATGCACCTGATGGGGTCCATCCGCATCGTGGACCGGGACCTGGCCCTCGTCTGGGCGGGCCGCGTTCCTTACGTGGCGGTGCGGGCTATGGAGGAGAGGGGCTACCGCGTCGCACCTGTTCCCGACGAGGGGGAAGTCCGCCGGGGCCTGGCCCTCAACTTCGTGACCTTGGGGCCGCGCGAGATCGTCATGCCCGCCGACAACCCTGTGAGCCAGCGCTTCTACGAGAGCCTCGGCATCGTCTGCCACACCGTACCCATGGACGAGATCCACAAGGCCGCCGGAGGCATCGGATGCCTCACCGGTGTGCTGGAACGCGAGGGGGCGGCATAGAGGGAAAGGAGGTGGTGCAAAGGAGGGGTAAGGAAGGACCTCGCGAGGCTATACCCACGCGTCCCAGCCTCCTAGGAGAGGCCAGATGGGCAAGGGGCGCAATGCAGCCACTGAGGAAGTCACATGCACACGTTGAAGGAGGTTGACACCATGCGGAACCGCACACTGCCTGCTCTTTCCGCGATGCTGATCCTTGCCGTGCTCGTCATGAGCGCCTGCGCGCCAGCGGCCACGCCCACACCGACGCCTGCGCCGAGGCCCACCGAAGCGCCGCCAACTGCTGCGCCTGCTCAGCCCACGGCCAAGCCGACCGAGGCAGCCCCGACCCCCGTGCCGCCCACGCCGACGCCGGTGCCCCAGCCCACGGCTGCCAAGGTGGTCAACCGGGCGGGGGTGGTCCTGCCCGACGACGCCGCACCCATTGAAAAGCAGGTCCTGCACCTGGCTGCTGTGGAGCAGACCTGGAACTCCTGGGATGCCAGCGTCTACGACCTGCAGAACGGCGCGGTGTGGGGGGTGAACGACTCCTGCACCCGCATGGACCTGGACCTGGAGGTCATCCCCAATGCCTGCGAGAGTTGGGAGATCTCCAGCGATGGCCTGACCTGGACCTTCCACCTGGATAAGGACCGGGTTTGGAGCGACGGGACGCCCCTCACCGCGGACGATTGGGTCTTCACCCTGCAGCGCTATGCCCGCCCCGACTTTGACTTTGAATGGTTCTACGGCATGGCCGGCATCACCAACTGGAACGCGGTGGTCAAGGGCGAACTCCCGCCGGAGGAACTGGGCGTCAAGAAGGTGGATGACTACACCTTCACCGTCCACACCGACCAGCCCATCCCGTATCTGCACAAACTCTTCACCATGGTCTTCGTGGCCCCGAAGCACATCGTGAAGGACCGCCTGGCTGATGGCTCCTGGGCCCTGGACCCGGCGACGGCGGTCTCGGCCGCGCCCTACAAATTGGAGGCCTACAACAAGGGACGGGAGATCATCTGGGTAGCCAACGAGAAGTACACGGGCCCCTTCCCTCCGCTGATGGACAAGATCATCGTCCACTTCATGGACCCCAACGTCCACTTCAGCGCCTGGAAGAACGGGGAACTGGACATCGTGGGCCAGACCCTGAACGTGGGCCTGCCGCCTGCGGCCATCGCCGAGATCATGGCCAACCCCGAGTACAAGAAGCAACTGATCTCCTGGCCCAATTTTAACACCTACTACCTGTTCTTTGACACGTGGAACCCGCCCTTTGACAATCTGAAGGTGCGCCAGGCCTTCAGCCATGCCATTGACCGCGAGGCTCTGGTGCAGGGGCCGCTGCAGTACCAGGGCGTGGCCGCCTACACCATGAACCCGCCCGGCTTCCCTGGCGAGAGCGTGGAGAAACTAAAAGGGGTCCAGAATTACGATCCCAAACTGGCCGCGCAACTCATGGAAGAGGCGGGCTATCCTGGCGGCAAGGGCTTCCCCAAACTGACCCTCTACACCCGCGAGGCCAACCCTGCCCTGGTCAACGCGGCCGAGGCCATCGTGGGCATGCTCAAGGAGAACTTGGGCGTGGAGGCCGAGGTCCAGAACCTGGACTACAAAATCTTCATGGAGAAGATGCGCAAGCAGAAGAAAGAGGGGGCAGGGGACATGGTCTTCGGCCTGGTGCCCTACGAGTTTGACTTCGTAGACGGCAGCAACCTCCTCAGCGTGTGGGGTGGCTGCGAGAAAGAGGGCACCCCTCTGGCCGATGCCCCTGGCCGCCATACCTGGCACAATGCCGAGTACAACCGGCTGATGTGCGAGGCCCAGACCCTGATGGGCGACGAGGCCAAGCGCAATGCCCTGTACCAGCAGGCCGAGGAGATCCTGATCTCCGACGTGGCGCTCATCCCCCTCTACCACAGCGTCAACAATGTCCTTATCCGGTCGGACCTCAAGGGGTGGGCCCTGCAGCCGAACTCGGCAGGCCGGGTCACCTTCTGGCGCCACGAGTTCACGTCCAGCATGTGCGGCATCTACCGAGCCAAGTAGAACGCCTGTGCCGCAACCTCAGCAGGGCAGCGGCCTCGTCCGCTGCCCTGCTCTTCTTGCCGCGTGCCGTGCAGGTCCCAGGCGGCAATGCAATGCCTCCAGTTTGCAGTGCGGCACCCCTCTTTCGTACCGTCCGCCCGGTCAGGGGCTCACTCCCAACCTCTCCAGTTCCTCTATAAGTTGGCGTTGGGTTATCAGGCCCTCGTAACGGGCCACCACTTTCCCCTCTCCATCCACAAGGAGGGTGGTCGGGAACTTCTGGACCCCGTAGCGCGCGGTCACCTCTCCCTGGGAGTCCAAGGCCACGGGGAACGGGCCTTCCAGGCCTGGCGGGCGGTTCTCCCCTTCCAGGAAGGCACGGACGCGGCTTTCGTCGTCCCGAGGGTCTATCCCCAGGATGGCCACGCCGCGCGTGCTGTAGGCCCTGTGGCCCCAGGCGAGGATCACTGCCTGGTGCCGACAGACGGCGTCCCGGGTATGCCAGAAGGTGAGCACCCGGATTTGCCCGACCCTCTCTTCCCAGGAGAACTCCCCACCTCCCGCCAGCGGCAAGGTGAAGGGAGGGGCTGTGTCGCCCACCTGGACCCCGGTCTTTTGCCCGGAGCCCTGGAGGACGAGGATCAGGGGGATCAGGGCAGCCGCCAGCGCCACCAGGGCCGCCAGGGGCAGGAGAGCGCGCAGGGAGAGGCGGCGACGGGGCAGGGCCTCTTCGGCTTCCTCTCCTAGCGGTGGGGCGAGAACCCCCGGCCCTTCCGTCTCCTCCGGAGCGCGGCGGGACAGCCGTTCGGCCTCTCGGATGCGCTGAGCCAGTCTCCTGAAGGCTCGGGCTGCTGGGGAATCGGGTTTCTCCTCCAGCAAGGGGCGGTGCAGGGAGAGGGTGCGCGGGGCCTCGGGCGCGTGGGGGATTTCCAGGAAGTCCTGTGCTCCCAGGCCCTCTTCCACCTGGGACCTGGTCAGTTCCTCGGCTGCCCCGACACGGTTGCAGACCAGGTGCACAGGCTTCTCGTTCTCGTACCCCAGCGAGCGGAAGATCTCCATCACGCGCGCTGTGCTGTGGATGGAAGCCAGGTCCGGCGTGAGGGGGATCACGATCTGATCCGCCGCGTCCAGGAGTTCCAAAGTCTCCTCGCCCAGGTCGGAAGGGGCATCCACGATGACGTATGCGTAGTGCTCCCGCAGGGCTGGCAGGACGGCGCTGGCGAGGCGCCTGGCCTTCTCCTCGGCCTCCTGGGGCGAACCGCGAGCCGGGAAGACCACGAGCCCTGCCTTGTAGAGGCACGAGGCCTTCTGGAAGGAAGTTGGCGTGGGCTCGGCCAGTTCCTCCTCCTGCAGATCCGCCAGGGTCTGGGCTGTAGGCAGGCGCAGGGCCACCGCTACCTCGCCCCGCGCCAGGTCCATGTCCATCAGGGCCACCTGGGCCCCTTCCTCAGCCAGGGCTAAGGCCAGGTTGATAGCCAGGGTGGTCTTGCCCACGCCGCCCCGCAGTTGGAAGATGGCCACCACGGTCCCCTGGGGCCGGGCAGCCCGTTCCTCCCCCGGCACCAGGCGGGCCAGCAGCGCCCGCACCCGCAGGCGCAGTTCCAGGGGGTCAAAGGGGCGGGTCAGGCAATCGGAGGCACCGGCCCGCAGCGCGGCCAGCCGGTGCTGGGTGCCGCTCCCCACGGGCAGGAGGAGCACGATGGGAAGGCCGGCGTACTGGGGGGCCTCCCGCAGGCGGTGGACCAGGGCGGTGCCGCTTCCATCGGGCAGCCGTTCGTCCAGCACCAGGACGTCCGGCCTCTGGTCCTGCAGCGCCTGCAAGAGGTGCTGGCTGTCCCAAGCCTCCACCACCTGCCACCCGGTCCCCTCCTCCAACGTGGCGCGGAGGCCGGCCGACTCAATGGCGTTCTCGGCAGCGAGGAGGATGCGGGCAGTGGGAGGAGCACCAGGGGCGCGGGCTAGGGACATGGATGCTCACTCTGCGAGGAAGACCTCGGTGGTCCCGCCACTCCCACCGCCCAACTGGGGCCGGACGCGCACCTGGGCGGACCCGCTCACAGAAAGGCGCAGGACGACGAAGGGGGCGTTGCTCCGGGCGCTTCCGCTCACCGCCAGGCTCGCCGCAGGGAGGTAGACCGTGCCGTCCGAGGCGTCCAGGAGGGCGTCGCCCGAGACGCTCATCCCTTCCCCGTTGTCCCGGTCCTGGAAGACGACGAGCCCGGCGTAGGGGCCGCTCTTCGGGGGCGTGAGGGCGAGGACGCCGTTGCCACTCACGATCACGCTACCAGCGACTTCGTCCCGGCGCCGGGCGTAGGGGTTCACGCCGTTGTAGAGGCAGACGCCCTCTCCTTTGACCCGGGCCGCGCCCCCTACGAGGAAGCCGCCACCTGCCATGGCGTAGAGGCCCGGCAGGAGGGTGACCCGCGCGTCCCCGGTGATGGCGATACCGCCGTAGTAGACACCGGGCTCCAGCGTCACCGACCCGTGGGTGATGCGGAGCGTTTCGGGGTCCCAGGGGCTTCCGTGGCGGATGGGCAAGGTCCCCAGGTCCGGCGGGCGCAGGTCCGCCAGGGGGTCCGGCGAGGGGGGCACGCCGGTCACCGGCTTGGGGGTGATGCTGGCGCTCTTGGATTGGGAGTATCCGCCGTTCACGTGGACGTAGTCGCTGGCGGAGAGGCGGCTGGTCCCGCCGACGGAGAGGGCCTGGCTGCAGGAGGAATTGACCATCAAGCCTCCCTCCAGGACCTCCAGGAGGACGCTCCCGCTCAGGGCGGCGGCGTTGCAGGCGCTTGGGTCCAGGACCAGGACCTCGCGGCCCCCGGAAGGGGTGACGACGAAGCCAGCCGTGGCCGAGGCAGAGACGGTGGACGCGCCCCCGTACACCAGGTGGATCAGGTACGTGGGTTTGGTCACGGCGATGGTCACCCGGAGGAAGTTGGGGTTGCCAGCGTAGGCCCCCGCGTCCGGGGGGTGGGAGACGGTGACGCGGTTGTGGATGCCGTCGTTGTCAAAGCCGTTCAGGTTGGCGTAGTAGAAGGCGGAATGGAAGGCTTGCTCCCGGCTCCCAGCGGCGAGGCTGTATGCGCCGGCCCAGGCTGCGGCATCGGCGGCGTTCTGGGCCTGCCGCCGCGTGAGGTAGAGGAGCCCTCCATCCAACACCAAGCCCAGGAGGGCCAGGAGCCCCACCAGGACGAGGGCCAGGATCACCACGACCTGGCCTTCTTGCCGCGCTTTGCTGCCCTTGCTCTGCCCTGCCATCACCTCTCCACTCCCGCGGCTTTCAGTGCCCGATGGTCATGGTGGAACGGCTGGAGATGTCCAAGGCCACTCCCTGGGCGAACAGGGTCGTGGCCGGGCGGAAGGTGTAGTGGGCCTCCACCGTCACCCGGCTTCCGGGGGAGTTGTCCGGGTCCCACGACACGAGGACCGTGATCTGGTCGGGGTTGAGGGTTGCGGCGGCCTGGACCACGACGTCGCGGATGGCGGCCTGGTCGGCCGGCTGGGGCGAAGCGGAGCCGTGCACGATGGCGTAGCGCGCCCCCTCCCGCACAGCGTGGGCCAGGGACTGATAGGCCCACATCAGGCGGCCCAGGTCCACCAGGCCCAGGATGAGGAGCACCACCACGGGGAAGGCCAGAGCGAACTCCACCGCGGATTGGCCGCGTCTCCGTCCCTCTTGTCGGACCGTCTCGTTCCGCCTCATGGCCGCACCCGCATGATAGACGTCTTGGTCAGGTTGAGGGAGGAGGGAATGCCAGGCACGGGAAGGAGGGGACGGAAGAAGTAGGTGACCGTCACCGAGACGAAGGTGTAGCCGTAGGGGTCGGTCCCGTTGAGGACGTAGATGCTGGGGTTGGAGGGCGTCACGTCAAAGAGGGTGGCGATCTCCTCCCGCACGGCGGCCTCAATGCCGGCGATGTCCCGAGCGGCCTCGCGGCTCTGCGCGCCGTACTGGGCACCAACCCGGGCGGCGTTGTCCACGGTGATGAAGGCGTACCACAGGCGCGAGAACTCGGCGATGCCCAGGAGGACCACGATGAGCACCGGGAGGAGCAAGGCCAGTTCTATCAGGCTCTGGCCTCGGATGTTCCATCCCTTCGCAGGGTACCGTGCCTCACTGCCCACCTTCAGACCCTTGGCCTCCCTCCCATCTCGTCGTCCCCCGAGACCCCCCTGAGAATGCCCTGGGGCTTGCTCTATCCTTCCTACAGTCGGTCCACCCGCAGGCGCAGTTCCTCCGCCAGTTCCCGAATCATGAGGGAAATGGTCTGGTCGGGATGCACCGCCGCGAAGGGCTTGGCCTGGTTCAGGAGGAGGGTGAAATCCGCTCCCCCGTAGGGGATGGTCCCGGCCACTGGCAGCCGCAGGGTGGCTTCCACTTGGTCTTTCGTCAGCCCGGCCAGGCCCACGGCCCGGTTGATGACCACGAACAGGCGCGAAGAGGAGATCCCCAGGCGCTGGAAGTAATCCAGGCACGTCTTGGTCAGATGGACCGTGCTCACGTCCACCCCCATGACGACCACGATCATCTCGGACTTCTGGATGATGGGCAGGCTCACCCGGGAAAGGGACCGCCCGAAGTCCACCAGGGTGTAGTCAAACATGGTCCGCAGGATAGCGAAGATGGGCTCCAGAGGATCCACCCGGAGGCTCTGGGCCTCGTCGGGGTCCCGCGCCCCCAGCAGGGCCTGGATCTTCCATCCTTTGGCCTCCACCAATGCTTCGGCCACTCTGACGGCGTCAATCTCCCCTGGAGGCAGTTGGGTGAGGGTGGCAATGGACTCTCGGGAATCCACCCCCAGGATTTGGCGCATGGAGCCGAGGGGGAGGACCAGGTCCACCAAGGCGACGGTCTTGGGGTGGACGTGTTCGGCCAGGGCATGGCCGAAGGAGGCGCAGACCGCGCTCGTCCCCGTGCCTCCCTTGGCGCTGAAGAAGGAGATGATCTTCCCGGCCTTGCGCTGTGGGGACGGTGCGGGCTTGCGGGCCTCGCTCAGGAGGACTTTGATGCGGGCCAGGATCTCCCGGTCGGCCCCTGGGCGCTTGGTGACGTGCTCGTCAGCCCCTGCCTGCAGGTAGGTGAGGATCTCGCCTACATCGGTCGTGGCGCTGAAGACGATGATGCGCAGGCCGCTCAGGGCAGGGTGGCGCCGGAACTCCCGCATCAGGTCCAGGCCCGACATGTCGGAGAGATCCCGTTCCACGATGACCAGGTCCGGGCGAAGGAGGGCTGCCTTCTCTCGTGCCTCGCGGCCCAGCAGGGCCGTGGTCACGTCGTACCCTTCCTGGGTCAGCATCGCCGCCAGGTAGGAAAGGGTTGCTCTGTCCGGGTCCACGATCAGGATGCGCTGTCCGGCCACTGGAGCCTCCTGAAACGGTCCCAGTGCTTGGTGCCCCGTTGACGGGGGCCAGATACCCCCACCGAGCCGAAGGGCAAACTGTCTTGACATAGATTATAGCACAAAACGGCTCAGAAGGCTACCCGTGCTACACCACACAGCAGGGTTGACCCATTTTTACAAACAATGTAGGTCACGGAGGTAGGGAAGGGGTTGGGGGATGGGAGAGGTCTTCGCGTCCGACCTCACCCCTACCCCCTTGCCCCCTTCCCCTCTCCGACACGGAGAGGGGAAGGGGGGATGAGGAG
>FWWL01006385.1_pt1 | contig 17181 bp, 11 predicted proteins | sample 2228331 | NCBI WGS metagenome assembly FWWL01 (sample SAMEA103939775, study PRJEB20133) | metagenome
ACCATGCGCAGGGTCTTGGTGGTTCCCGTCTCCTCTATGACCTCCGCCACCCGCAGCCTCACCCGGTCGGGGTGGAGGGGGGAGAGGGCGCGGGACAAGGCGTCGGCCGGGAGGAGGATCTCCGGTGCCTCTGCCGCCTGGCTCTCGCAGAAGGACTTCACGCTCTCAATCCCCGCCTTCCCCATGCCTCCCGTTTCCATGTCCTCAAGGACGTTCTCCGCGGCTGTGCGCCCGGAGTCCAGGCAGGGCTGAAAACCGCCGCCCACCCGCACCCAGGCCCCGGCGAAGTAAAGCCCCTCCAGGGGACCCCGGTTGGGGAGGCGGAGGACCGTTCCCTCGGCGGGGGAGTTCTCGTAACCGTAGACGGCGCCCTCCCAGTTACCGGTGTAGCGCATGTGGGTCAGCGGCGTGGCTACCTCCACCACCTCGATGTGCTCGCGCAGACCGGGGGTCACGCGCTCGGCGAGGTCTATGAGCCTTCCCGCCAGCTCGTTCTTGGCCTCCACGTAGCGGTCGGGGGGGATGGCCCTCCACAGGTCGCCGAAGCCGATGGTGGTCAGGGTGACCACGCAGGTCCCGGGAGGGGAGAAATCGGGGTCCAGGACGTTGTAGGGAGCGATGGCGCAGCTCTTGGGCTGGAAGACGGCGTTCCTCCGCGCTTCGTGGTAATGGGACTCGAAGTCGTAGTCCAGGTTGAACATGATCTCGTGGTTGGCCAGTCCCAGGTGTTCAACCGGGCAGTCCAGTCCTAGGAAGACGGTGAAAAGGGAGGTGCCCACCTTCCCCCATCCCAGCCGCTTGAGATACCAGGAGGGGATGTTCTCCCTTCCCACCAGCTCCAGGCAGGTGGTGATGGGGTTCACGTTGCTCACCACGTAGGAGGTGGAGACGGCCGTCCCGTCCTCGGCCACCACTCCGGTGACCCTCCCGCTTTCCACGACTATGCGCGCGGCCCCGTTGTTCAGCCGCACCTCCCCTCCCATCTCCTCGACGCGGTCCATGAAGGCCTGGGAGAGGGCCTGGCTCTTGCCCTTGACGTGGGTGGGGCCGTACTTGAGGTAGGTGGCGTTGGCGATGGCGAAGAGAAGGAAGGAGAGGCGAGAGGGCGGCAGGCCGTAATAACCCCACAGCTGGGAGATGACCGCGCGGGCGCGTTGATCCTTGACCTCGGAGTCGAGCACGTCCCCGAGGGTCGAGCCGGCGTAGGTCATGAGATTGGCGAACGCCGCAGGGTCGGCGGCCATGGCCTCCGGGGTGAATCTGGAAACCTCTTCCAGCAAGGTGAACATCAGCGATGTGAAGCGGCGTATGCCCTCCGCCTCGGCGGGAAAATGTTCGCAGAGGACCTCGTCGTAGGCCTGGCGTTCCGCGGGGAGGACCAGGTCGAGGTCGGGGAAGGCGCTGCGGTAGAAGTCGGGGATGTCCAGGAACTCCACCTTTTGGGCCACGCCTATTCTTTCCAGGGAATGCCATAAGGGTCCCCGGCGGTCTTTGTGGCCCAGGCCGGAGAGCTCGTGCAGGGAGATCTCGAACTCGAAGCGCCCGCGGCAGAAGGTGGAGGCGTATCCACCCGGCACGCAGTGTTTCTCCAGGACCAGCACCTTCTTCCCCGCCGCCGCCAGGTTGGCCGCCGCGGAAAGGCCGCCCAGGCCCGCGCCTACCACCACCACGTCGTAATCGGCCATAGGTCATCCCTCCCCGCTCTCAAGGAACCCGTCCACGTGTTCCCATCTCATCCCCTATCGCCTGGTGATACGTCTCTACCGGGCTCACCTTCACTGCAGGCATCCCCACTCCGAGGAGGTCGCCCGAAGAAGCCCCTCCGTTCCCTGGCTTGCCGCGACGCCGCCAGACGCTCTTCGCCGCCGCCGGCTCGCCGACTTGACCGGGAGGATCGCCCGGCGGCGCCCGCGCTATCCGTTTCCCCGGGAGGCCCGTGAGAGAGGACTCGGTCTTCTCGGAAGATCACCCGGTGGTGCCAGCTCTATCCGTTTCCCCTGCCGCAAGGCGGCGCGGCCACCGCCGGCCTACTTGCCGCGCCGGATGGCACCTCCGCGCCCCTTGCCTTGATTATTCCCATGCCGGCTCGGGCAAAACCCCGTTCGGCAGGGCGAGGCCACGCGCCCGCGAGGGAAACTGCGCCGGAAAACCCTCGATGCCGGTCCCGCCCGGAGAGCGAGCCGGAACCCGCGAGGGCGAGAGGGGGGAGGGGAGCGGTCAATCCGGGATGGGGATCTCCCCCTTCTCGTACTTCTCGTGCACCATCTTGCGTATCTCCCGGTAGTGGACCTTGCCGGTGATCAGGCGGGGCAGCTCCTCCACGAAGAGGACGTACTTGGGGGCCTTGTAGTCGGCCAGGTGCTGTTTGCACCAGGAGATTATCTCCTCGTCGGTGGCCGAGGCGCCGGGCTTCAGCTGGATGACCGCGGTGACCGCCTCACCCCATCGCGGATGGGGAACGGAGGTCACCCCGGAGAGCTCCACCGCGGGGTGGCGGTTGATGACCTCCTCCACCTCCTCGGGGAAGACTTTCTCCCCACCGGTGTTGATGCATCCCGAACCCCGACCGATGAGATGGATGCGCCCCTTTTCGTCCACCGTGGCCATGTCCCCGGTGAAGATGTAGGTCCGGCCGCCGACTTTGCGCCAGGTGCGCGCCGACTTCTCCTCGTCCCGGTAATAGCCGGAGGAACCCTGGTGCTCGCGCGCCACGGCCACCTCCCCGATCTCCCCCGGGAGGGCCTCCCTGCCGTCCTCGGTGATCACCTTTACCGTGTCGGTGACCCGGAAGACGGTCTTCTCCAGTTCCCGGTCAGCGGCGGTGTAGGGGGTGACGGAGATGTAATGCCCCTCGGTGGAGGCGAGGACGTCCAGGATGATGAGCTGGGGAAGGTGGTCCAGGAGACGCCGCTTGACATCAACGGAAAGGGCCATGCCGCTGGAAAGCACCACCAGGAGGGAACTCAGGTCGTGGCGGCGCCCCTCTGCTGCCGCGCGGTCCAGGGCGTCGGCGAAGGGGCGGCACTGGCCGTCGCCCACCGCCACCAGCACGCTGGCGCGGTGCTTCTCGATGGCCTCGATCATCTCCTCCACATCGAAGCTCTTGGAGGGGAGCATTATGCTGGTGAATCCGCCGATCATCCCGATGAGGGCGTGGTTGTAGGCCCAGGCGTGCATCATGGGGCTGGCCAGCAGGAGCCGGACCTTCCCGCCCGTGAGCCTGGCCATCAGGCGGAGGATGGTCCGGATCACGGACTCGGGGGAACGGCGGATGAAGGGGCCCGCTTTCTTCCCGGCGGCGGCGAGGGCTTTCCGCGTGGCCGGGCGGGAGAGGATCCAGGGCAGGGCGCGTGCGGTCCCGGGTATGCGCAGGGTCTTCTCGATGCCCTCGAAGACCTGGCGGGGTGCTCTGGCAAGATCTGACAGACCACCGGCGAGGTTGCGGATCATGGCCTCCAGGGGAGCGCTAAGGACCTGGTCGTGGGTGTAGATGACCCCTTTCGGGTATCCGGTGGTGCCCCCGGTGTACATGAGGACCACGATGTCCTGGTCGCGAAATCCCTCCCAGGGAGGGTCGGGGCGGGTGGCCGGCTTGCTCTTTACCAGTTCATGGTAATTATACATGCCGTCCACGCGGCGGTCGCCGATGATGATGTAGTTCCTCACCCCGGGCAGTTCCGGCCTGAGGTTCACCATGCGGTCGGCGATGTCCTCGTTGAAGACCACCGTGGTCATCCCGGCGTCTTCGATGACGTGTTTGAGCTCCCACTCCTTGAACTTGAAGTTCAGGGTCACCGCGCGGGCGGTTATCTTCCAGGCCGCGGCCACCGTCTCCAGGAAGGCGGGCGTGTTGTATTCCGCTATGCCCACGTTCTCGTCGCGCCTCACCCCCAGGTCCAGAAAGGCGTGGGCCAGGCGGTTGGTCCGCTCGTCGAGCTCGCGGTAGGTGATGACCTCGTCCCCGTAGATGATCGCCGGGTAGGGGGCGAAGGCGGACAGGATCTGGTCGTAGAAACCCTGGAAGTCGGTCATCTTTCTCCCTCCCCTGAAAAGTGTGGCTTGTCCCAGACGGACGTGCTGGTCTTAAAAGCTCACAACGATAATTATAACTTTCACGGGAGGAGGAACGCTCGCCCCTCGCAGGGGAGGGCGGACTGCGGGGCGGAGGCGGTTCCTGTTTTTACGGACCGCTCCATCCTCATGCAAGAACGGGGCCGGGACGCGGAGGTGAGGATTTTTTAAGAGATGATCGAGGAGGATCCGGTTATAATCGATTGATATAGTTATTGCTCATATCCCCGTAATCCTTTGACCTGCTCCGGCGAAAGCGTAATCCGTGGGGTCGGATGGAAGGCGCTCGCCCGTGCCGCAGGATCGGTACGGGTCGTTCACAGCATCTCCACCTGCGGTCAAGGGTAGGATGAAGGTCGGACGCTTAATTTTGACCCTGAATGTGTCGGGCGAACAGCATACCCCCATGGATACCTAAATCCAAGGCCTGAACCCTTCAGTCGCAGGTGGGGCAGCGCCAGCCGCGGCGGCGCCGGCCGTAGGCGCTCACAGGCTGGCCGCACCGGCCGCAGCGGTAGCGCCCGGCCCCTTCCTGGAGAATGTAGGTCCCGCCCTCGATGCGCAGGGCCTTTCCGGAGTAGATGGCATCGATGAGCTTGGAACGGGCCTCGGTGACCATGCGCTGGAGGGTCTGGCGGGAGATGCCCATGGAGCGGGCGGCGTCTTCCTGATAAAGTCCTTCCAGGTCTACCAGGCGCAGTGCCTCCAGCTCCTCGATGCGCAAGACGGTCTCTTCGAGTTGACCGGCGGGGATTCCCCTGGGTTTGTAAAGGTCCGCTCGCGGGGTTTCCTTCACCAGTTTGGGCTTGACAGGTCTTGGCAAGTCTTACCTCCTCGCAACGCCTCTCACCCGGAAACACAGCCCAATTGTATAAGGAGAAAATCGGTCAGGGCAAGTGTCCGCGTCATCCGGGATCATGTCTTCCAGATCGAAAATCCGGGAGAGCAACCCTTTCATCCTGTCGGATTTGACCTTTTATCGGCATGACAGGGTGGGTCTCTCAATCCGTTTCAACCTGCAAAGCACCTGTGGAAGCGATGCAGCGTCGATGTCCGGCGATGTGGGTGTCCGTTCCTCAGCGGGTCTCCCATTCGGCGCGGAGCCTCTCCAGGGCGTGGAAAACCACCGGGCATACCAGGTAGTTGGCCCCCAGGTTGTCCAGCTTCTCCGTGCTGTCCACGGCCAGGGAGAAAGGGTACTCCCGACAGCTGTCCGGACGGTGCTCGTAGAGGGTGCACAGCCTGCGCCTCAAGAAAGGACAGGGGCGACGGTTGAGGCAGGTGTCCCGGTCCTCGTTCTTCCCCACGTAGACGGCCCGGAACTCGGACCTCTTCATGCCCAGCGCCCCGGCCAGCCGGGCGATGTCCTGCGTTTCCAGGACCACGTAAGCCTCTTTGCAGCAGGCGGCGCATTTCGTGCAGTCGAAGTGGGGCATGATCTCCTTGAAAAGCGCCTTCAGCGCGGCGTCCAGCCGGCGCTTGGAGACCTTTTTCCCCTTCAGCCTCTCGATGAACTCGTCCACCTCGGCCTCGCGGGCCCTGGCCATGCGGCGTATCTTCCTGACATCCGTCTCCATATCCCGAACCTCTTTTCCTCTCCGAGCCGTCCCGGGGGACGGTCTTCCGCGTCACGTCGCCGGGTGTCGTTCCAAAGCCCTCCCGCGAGGTGACCGCCATCAGGATAATACGGCGAGGCTTCCGCGGCCACCTTCATTTCCGCGGCAGGTTACCCGTCGCTCACCGCGCCGACCCGCCTTTCCGGAACGATTCCCCGATTTTCGGAATATGGACGATCTTCACGCGTGGGGGACCATAAGAGACCTCCGAGACGAATTACCGTCTTCCTCCGGACGATCTTCGCGCATGGGGGACCGTCGGGAACGAAAGCTCCGCCGTCCGTACCCGGTCTCCGGCATCCACAGCTCTTTCAGTTCCCGCGGTCCTGTGGAGCGCCGGGCTTCAAGTGCCACTATCGCTGTTGTCCGCAGCCCTGGATCAACTTTCAGTTCCCGCGGTCCCGTGGAGCGCCGGGCTTCGGCCGTCGAGTCCTCGGCTTCAGGGACATGACCTTCCGCGGGTGGACTTCACATCCGTATTGGAACCCCTTGGCAAGGTGACGTTTCCGGCTGCACGGAAAGCCGGCGCTCACTTGCGCCCCGTGGCTTCAGGTGATAATCAGGGGTTATACATTTACATCCCGGGCAATATTCTCGGGAACGGACAGGACCGGCGGTTGTTCGTCGCCGCGCGTTGCGGGGAAGGGGGAGACATGAAGGTGTTGGTCACCGGGGCGGGGGGTTTCATCGGTTCAAACATAGTCCGCAGGCTCCTGGAGAGGGGGGATCGGGTAAGAGGGCTGTTGTTGCCCGGGGAGCCGGACCGTGGTCTGGCCGCACTGGGCATGGAGGTCTGGAGGGGGGACCTCACCGACCCCTCTACCATCGCGGGCTTGGCGGAAGGCTGCAGAAAGGTGATACATGCCGCCAACCGCACCATCGACTGGGGGACCCGGAGGCAGTTCTTCTCCATCGGGGTGGACGGTACCCGCAACCTGCTCGAGGAGTGCTCCGGAAAGGTGGAGCGGTTCCTTTTCATCAGTTCCGTGGCCGCCTACGGGCTCGGCGTGCACATGAGGGATTTCGACGAGGACACGCCGCTGGTGAAGACCGGACTGCCTTACGGCGACGCCAAGGCGGAGGCCGAACAGCTTGTCCGCGCCTACCATTCCCGGGGCGCCCTGGAGGCCACCGTGGTGCGGCCCTCCAACGTCACCGGTCCGGGTAGCGTGTGGGTCAGGGAGGTCCTGGACATCATGCACCGCGGCCCTTTTCCGCTCATCGACGGAGGCGTGCACAGCGCCAGCCTCATCTACGTGGAGAACCTCGTGGACGGCATCCTGCTGGCTCTGGACAGCGAAAAGGCTGCCGGGCGCACCTACAACCTGCGCGACGATTACCGGGTGACCTGGAGGGAATATCTCGAGGCCCTCGGCGACCTGGTGGGGAAAAGGCCTCGCGGCACGCTCCCCTTCGTCGTGGCCTGGAGGTTGGGAAAGGCCTGCGACCGGTTGTTCGCGCCCCTGGGGGTTCGGCCGCCCATCACCGCCCAGGGCGCGGCCATCGTCGGCCGTGACCTGGACATCAGCAACCGGCGGGCCAAGGAGGAGCTGGGGTGGAGGACGCGGGTAAGCTGGGAGGAGGCATGGGAAGACATCCGGAGATGGGTCCTGGAGGAATACCGGCCGCCCGCCAAAAGGCGTTCCCGAGGCCAGCAAGGTCTGGGAACCTTTTCCATTCAGCGATGAAGGGGGTGTGAACGATGGGCAAGTTGCACGGGGGACAGGTGGTGGCCGCATATCTGAGGAAGGTGGAGGGCATCGACACCGTCTTCGCCCTCTCGGGGGGCCACATCGCGCCCGTTTTCGACGGGTGCCTCGACCAGGGGGTGCGCATCGTGGACGTACGCCACGAGCAGGCGGCGGTGATGATGGCTCACGCCTGGTCGGTCCACAGCGGCAAACCGGGAGTGTGCGTGGTGACCGCGGGACCGGGGTTCACCAACTCCCTCACCGGGGTGGTAAACGCCTACCTGGAGGGAGCGCCGGTGGTGGTCATGGCGGGCATGGTTTCCCTGCGCGACCTGGACAGGGGAGCCCTGCAGGACATGGACCAGCAGTCCATGGTCAAACCGGTGGTAAAGTGGTCGGCGCGCTGCCACGAGGCCAGGCGCATACCGGAATACCTGGAGGAGGCCTTCCGGCGAGCCGTTTGCGGAAGACCCGGGCCGGTGTTCCTGGAGTTCACCCCGGAGTCCCTCTTCTCCGCCGTGGAGGACACGGAGATCGCCTATCCCTCCGGGGGGTGTCGCAGGCCCCGCTCTTTGCCCCGGGAGGAGGACCTGAGGGCAGCGGCGGAACTGATCGACCGGGCGGAAAGGCCGCTGCTGCTCGGGGGAAGCGGCGTGGCACACAGCCGGTGCGCAGAGGAATTGAAGAACCTGGTGGAAAAGGCCGGCATTCCGCACCTGCTCCTCAACTACGGACGAGGTGCCCTCCCCGACCTCCATCCGCTGTCCCTGTGGAGCGGCGGCGTGATGGGGCTCCTGTCCGCCGCCTCCATGGCCGACCTGGCGCTGGTGGTGGGGTTGCGGCTCAACTGGGTCACCGATTTCGGCCATATGCTGGACAACGCAAAGGTCATCCGGGTGGACATCGAGCCCTCGGAGCTGGACCGCAACCGCAGGGCGGACGTGCCTTTGCACGGCGATGCCGCCGCGGTCCTGGGGCGTCTGGCGGAGATGGTGGAGGAAAAAGACCGCTCCGAATGGCTGCAGTCGCTGAGACAGGCCACGGCCTCGCTGGCGGAGAGCGAGAAGAAGGCGGCGGAGACTCCCCGCGATCCCATCCATCCCCTCCGCCTCATGCGGGCCATCCGGGAGGTCACCGGGGACCAGGCGCTCTTCGTCGTGGACGGGGGTGACTCGTCCTATTTCGGCCTGGTGGGACTGCGGGCGGTGGAGACGGCCGGGGTCATCGGCAACGGCAACCATTTCGGGTGCCTGGGGATAGGCGTGCCCTTCGCCATCGGGACCAGGTTGGCCCGGCCGGACCGCAGGGTGATCCTGGTGAGCGGGGACGGTTCCTTCGGCTTGAACGCCATGGAGATGGACACCGCCTGCCGACACGGCATTCCCGTGACCGCGGTGATCTGCAACGACCAGGCCTGGGGGATGGCCAAGCACCACCAGGAGCTGTGCTACGCTGCGGACCGGGTGTGCGGGACGGAGCTGGGGATCGTGCGCTACGACAGAATGGTGGAGGCCCTGGGCGGGCACGGGGAGTTCGTGGAACGGGAGGCGGACCTGATACCCGCCCTGCGCCGGGCGCTGGATTCCGGGAGGCCGGCCTGCGTGAACGTGCTCACCGACCCCACGGTGGTAAGCCCGGCCACGGTGATGTTCGCCGAGAGTTACAGGTTTTAAGCGGTGTCCCGTTCCGCCTGGGAGGAGCGTGCACGGGCTCCCGTGTGAGGGTCAGGTTCCGGCGGCGCTTCCAGCCTCAGGGAGTAGCGCCCGAAATTTTCCACGGCCTCCACCATCCAGCGCAGGCGCTCCACGGATACCTCAGGGTGGGAATGGTCCGGGGCGAGGATGAAGCCCCCGCCGGGCCCCGCCTCCCGGATGGCCTCGCGCACGGCCTCGAAGACCTCCTCCCTGGAGGCGTCCACCAGGATGTGGGTCACGTCCAGGTTCCTCACCAGGCAGATGCGGTCGCCGACCGCGGCCTTGGTCTCGGACAGGCTGACCCCGGGAGTGGGCTCCAGCGGGTGAACGCCGTCGAACCCGCAGTCGGCGATCCAGGGCAGAAGGGATGTTACGTTCCCGCAGGAGTGCATGATCACCTTCATGCCCGCTCGGTGGGCGGTGTCCACGATGCGGCGGTAGGAATCGCCGAAGAGCTCCTCGATGAGGCGGGGGTTGAGCATGGGGCCGGTGCGGTAGGCCAGGTCATCAGTGTAGATCATCCCCGGGAGGCCGGCGTCGGCCAGGCCTCCACCAGAAGACAGTAGAGGTCGGCGAGAAACCCGATCATGCGCTTGAGGAAGCCGCGTTCTCTGCGCACGGCCACGGCAAAGCGCTCGAAGCCCAGAGGCTGCCAGGTGTTCTCGAAAAGGCCGTAGGTGCAGAACCCGAAGATGAAATAGGAGTCCCCGAACCTCTTCCGCACCCTGGAGAAAGCACGGTTGACCTTTTCCGGGAGGCGCAGAAGGGGGCGCTTGTCACAGGCCTTCCAGTCCTCCGGCCCCTTGATGAGGCCCTCGCGATAAACGGGGTTGGTGAGGTTCCCGCTATCGTCCACCACCACGTCGCTCCGCCGCCCGAAGAGGTCCACCATGGTCCTCGAATCGCGGTAACGCAGCACGGGGAAGTAGGTGAGCCACGCCGCATCGTAGCCCATCTTCTCGGCGGCCTCCGCTCCCAGGAACAGGAAGCGTTCCAGCTCCAGGTCCACGGCGCGGCCGGTGTCCAGACGGGAGAAGACCCTGTCCAACACGGCGGAGAGCCGCGGGTCCGCCAGCCATTTCCCCAGGGGGCTGGGCTTTCTCCCCAGGATGGCGTTGCAGGTGGCGTACTCCAGCATGAGGTCCATCACCGGCACGCGGTCCGGCTCCCTCCTCTCCAGAGCGTCGATCACCCGCCTGTGTCTGGGGTTCAAGGCGTCCTCCTCCTTCCCCTCAATCCCCGGCCAAAGGGACGGTGAAGAAGAAGGCGGCCCCCTCCCCCGGGGAGGATTCCACCCAGATCTTGCCGCCCCACGAGCGCACCGCCCGCTTGACGGTGGACAGCCCGATGCCCAGGCCCGGGGTCCCGTCCATGGAGAAATGCTTGAAGGGCTCGAAGATCTGCTCCTGAAGGGCGGGAGGAATGCCCACACCGTTGTCCCTCACCTGGAAGATGGCCATGTCCCCCTGCTCGGCCGCACCGACCTCCACTACGGGTCCGTCCACCTCTCCCATGTGCTTGAGGGCATTGCCGATGAGGTTGGAGAAGACCTGGCGCAGCTTCACCGCCTCCGCCCTGACCGTCGGGAGCCGCCCCCCGATCTTTACCGAAGCTCCCTTGCGCTGAATCTCCTCCTCCAGGTCCATGAGCACCTCGAGGAGGACCTCCTCGGCATCCACGGCCAGGTCCTCCAACTCGGTATGCCCGGCCTGGGCGTACTGGAGGAGGGAGGTGATGAGCTCGCTCATGCGCCGGGCCCCTCGCACGATGGCCTCCAGACATTCCCTCTCCGCCTCGGTGCGGCCTTCGGCGTCGGCCTCCAGGGCCGCCTTGGCATATCCTTCCACTATGGCCACCGGGGTGAGGAGGTCGTGGGAGATGGTGTGGGCGAAGGCCTCCAGCTCCTCGTTGCGGGTGCGCAGTTCCATTTCCATTTTCTTCCTTTCAGTTATATCCCGCGTGTAGGCTACCAGGCCCCGCGGTTCACCCTCCCGATCGTGGATTACGGCCACACTCAACTCCACGGGGAAGCGGGACCCGTCTTTCCTCAGGGAGGTAAGCTCGGCGTTGCGCACCATGCCCTCGCTCAGGGCCCGGCGGTATACGGCCAGCGCCCTCTCGCGGTCCTCGGGGGCGGCGAGACGGATGGCGTTGAGGCCGATCATCTCCTCCTCTTTCTCGTAGCCGTGCAGGCGCAGGGTCTGGGGGGAGACGTAGACAATGTTTCCCTGCAGGTCGGAGACGGTCACCCCGTCGGGGGAGGCGGTCACCAGCCCGCGGTGCAGCTCCTCCGACTCCCGGAGCTCGTCCTCCATGCGCTTGCGGTCGGAGATGTCGTGGGAGCTCACAACCATCCCCCGCACGGCGGGATCGTGCAGGAGGTTGACGGCCACCGATTCGATGAACCGCCAGCTCCCGTCCTTGTGCCGGAACCGGTACTCCACCGTCTCCGTCACCCCGGGTCCGCTCAGCCCCTTGCGGAACGCCTCCTTGACCCGGGGAAGGTCCTCCGGGTGCACCAGATCGAAGGCGCACCTTCCCTCCAGTTCCTCCGGGAGATAGCCGAGATACCGGTACAGGGAGGGGTTGTTGTAGAGCGCCCGGCCCTCGGCGTCCAGGACGGAGATCATGTCCAGGGAATGTTCCACCAGGCGGCGCAGGAAATCCGGGTTTTCTTTGGCGCTTTTCGCCTCCGAGTCCGGACGGCCCAACGTGAAACCCGACGATCTCAGATGCCCGCTGCCCCCTTCCCCGGCGATGTCCCTCTCCCGGTTCCGGTTCATCTCATCCCTCAAGCCGATCCCCCTGCGCTCTTCGTGGAGGGCGCATCCTCCACCACTCTCGTTTTCATGATTTTACCTCAACGGGACGACGGAAGGGGCCGGATGCCCGAGCATCGGTTCAGACGGATCCCAGTGGGGTCGATATAAATACAGGCTCATCGCGGGAAATAATATGGAGTGTGGGATCGACTTCCGGTCCGAATCCGGGCTTGAGTGGATCGGTTGAGGTTTCGGCCCCTCGGTTGGCCGAGCGGCCTTGAATGAAAGAAAGCGGGTGCGGGGTTCCAGGGGTCCGTCGAGGAATCGCGCTTTCGGGGATGGTGCACATGGGGATCGAGGACGAGGACTATTCGCGGATCGAGGAGGAACTTTCCCGCCTGCGCGGAAAACTCGCCGAGCTGCAGGAGGCGGCCTCGCGGGCCAGGCGGGCGGAGGAACGAGCCAGAAGCGAACACGAGCAACTGCTCGCCATATTCGACAGCATCGACGAGATAATCTACGTCTCCGACCCCTTCAGCCACGAGATCCTCTACGTCAACCGGGCGCTGAAGAAGAGGTTCGGAAAGGACCCCACGGGAGGCCTGTGCTACCGCGAATTCCAGGGACTGGACGCACCGTGCGATTTCTGCACCAACCCCATCCTCCTGGATAAGCCCGAGGCACCCTATTACTGGGAATACCACAACCCGCTGCTGGACCGCGAATACCTCATCATCGACCGCCTGATAGACTGGCCGGACGGCCGCCGCGTGCGCTTCGAGATGGCCCTGGACATCACCGAGCGCAAGCGGGCGGAGGAGTCCCTGCGGGCCATGGAGAGCGAGATCTCCGGCATCTACCGGGCTGCACCGGTGGGGATCGGCAGGGTCTCCTATCCGGAACGGGTTATCCTCCGGGTGAACCCGAGGGTGTGCAAGATGCTGGGCTACCGGGAGGAAGAACTGGTGGGCAAAAGCGCCCGGATGCTCTATCCCACGGAGGAGGAATACCGCCGGGTGGGAGATTCGCTGTACCGGAGGGTTGAGGAGAATCTCATCGAGACGGTGGAGGCCAGGTGGGTCCGCAAGGACGGCCGCATGCTCGAAGTCCTCTTGAGCTCCACCTTCCTGGTGCCCGGGGACCCCACTGCAGGAGCCGTGTTCACCGTCCTGGACCTCTCGGAGTACAAGAAGGCGCAGGCATACCGGGAGAGGGTCAACCGGGTGATCCTGGGGCTGGGGGCGGACGTCATGGAGAACATGACCAGGATCCTCGAGAAGACCAGGGAGATCCTGGCCTGCGACCACGCCGCCTACCACCTCAGAGTGCGGGGGAGGGAGGCCGTCCTCTCCACCCTGGCCGGCGAGGAGGGGTTCACGGTGCTGACCGCCGGGGAGGAGGACGTGCTCTGGAGGCGGCTCCTCGAGGGAAGGAATCGCCTTCCCGTTCTCCTGGAGGACCTCTCCGAAGTGCCCGGCGCGGAGCGGGACCCTTTCATCTCGCGGCACGACTTCCGCGCCTGCATGCTCTGGCCGGTGGAGGTGAGGAAGGAGATGGTGGGGTGCCTGGCCGCCTACCACGGGAAGCCACGCAGTTGGTCGCGGGAAGAGGAGGAGGCGGCATGGGCCCTGGCCCGCGCCCTCTCCCTGGAGCAGGAGAGGCTGCAGCGTGAGGAGGAACTCAAGGATTTCATCGACGTGGCCTCCCACGAGCTCCGCCACCCGGTGACCGTGATCAAGGGTTACTCCGCCACCCTGCGGGAGCATTGGGACGAACTGGACGGGGAGGGGCGGTTCAACCTTCTCTCCGCCCTCGAGGAAGGGGCAGACCGACTGGCGCGGATGGCGGAGATGCTGCTGGACGTGTCGCATCTGGAGAGAGGGCGGCTCAGGTTGGAGAAGGGGCAGGTGGAGGCGGTTTCCCTGGCCAGGCGGGCGGTGGACGAGATGCGGGCAAGGGGGTTCACGCACCGCTTCCGGGTGGTCTCTACCGCCGAAGAGCTGCGTATCGATGCGGACGAAGGAAGGATCTTCCAGGTGATGGCGATCCTTTTGGAGAACGCCGTCCTCTACTCCCCTCCCGGGTCGGAGGTGGAGGTCGAGCTCAAGGAGGTGGATGGCCGACTCCAAGTGTCCGTGCTGGACCGGGGAGTGGGTATATGCGAGAAGGACAGGGAAAGGGTGTTCGAGCGCTTCTACCAGGTGGAGGACGCCCTTCACCACTCCGTGCCCGGCATGGGGCTGGGGCTTTACATAGCGAGGGAGATCGTGGAGGGCCACGGGGGCAGTATATGGAACGAGCCGAGGCCCGGAGGAGGGACCGCCTTCCGCTTCACCCTCCCGCTCCCGCCTCAAGGCACCACGGCCGGTCCCCCTTGAGGCGGTTCACGCGGTCCGGGTTTCATCGCGCTCCGACCTCGTTCCCGCCGGCCGGCGATACGCGCCCGAGGTAGCCCCCCGCGGTCCGGGCTTTGGCGCGGTACGTCCGCCGTGTTCCCATCGGGGCGTCCGTCCTCAATGTATGCCGCGGCGATACCGATACATGATGGCGAGAGGACGGGTCGGTAGGTAAGCGAAAGGCGAGGACCCCGAACGGAGGCGAGGCGTGGTGGCCAAGACCATACTCATCGCCGACGATGCCCTCTTCACCCGCATGATGCTCCGCAACATCCTGAGCGAGAACGGGTACACCGCGGTGGTGGAGGCAGAGACGGGGACGGAGGCCATCTGGGCTTACAACCGCTGGAAACCGGACCTGGTGATCATGGACATAAACATGCCGGAGATGGACGGCATGACCGCGGTGCGCAACATCCTGGCTCTGGACCCCCAGGCGCGGATCGTCATCTGCAGCGCGCTGGGCGAGAAGCACCTCATGCTCGAAGCCCTGGAAGCCGGGGTTAAGGATTTCATTACCAAGCCCTTCCAGCCCTCCAAAGTCATGGAGGTGGTGAGGAGGGTGCTCTCCTGAAAGCCGCCAGGCGGCCCGGTGAGGGGTCAGGAGCCGCTTTTCAGGGCCAGCGTCCCGGAGGGTCGAAGGTGGATGGGTCGGCGCGGTAGATGAGGTCGTTGACCTTTCTGCTCAGGGGCTCCACATGGGGTTCCAGCCTGACCATGGCCCTTATCAAGGCCTCCACCAGGGGCAACAAGGCCTTCATGACCGGGTTGGCCAGGCCGGAAAGAGGTTCCAGAAGGCGGGCGCCGGCTCGGATGAGCGGCCCCCCGGCGCGGAGGACCAGCTCCGTCAACCTCAGGGCGGACCTGAAGAGGAACTGAGCCACCACCGGCTCGCGTAGCCCCGCGCGGTCGGGGACCGGCTTGCCCTCGCTGTAGTCGTAGCGCTCGTGCAGCCAGTTGTAGTAGTAGCGGAAGAACATCCGGATCCAGGAGACGGGGATGGCCGGGTCCTCCTGCAGGACGCGCAGGATCATCCTCATCAGGGGGGTGCTCATGTGGGTGAAACCCCCCAGTCCCCATCCGTTGTGCACGTATCTTCTGAGCTCCTCCAGGTCGTGATGTTGCTGGGCGAAACGGAGGTTGTAGCGGTTGGTGGCGGTGATGGACCACTGGATGATGGGGTGGTCCCGCACGCGCTCCTCGTAGCGTCGCAGGAAATCCCTGGAAACATCCCCGGCGCGCAGGGCCTCCACGGCTACCTGGGCGGCGATGTCCGCGGAGAACCAGGCGGCGGGGACCCCGTCGCACAGCTCCGTCCCCTCCAGGCCGGCGGCGTCTCCCACCAGGATCATCCCGTCGGTGACGCTGGGCATCTCGCGCAGCCTCCGGTCCAGGCCCACGAAGATCTCGAAACCCTCCCACATGTGCGCCCGCAGCTCGGCGTGAGGGGCCACCTCCTCCCTCCACCAGGGGAGTTTGGAGGTGATGTTGTCGTGGTATTCTTTGAAGAGCCGACGCAGGTTGGGCACCTCGCCCCCGTCCAGGCGCAGGCACTGGTCCTGGCAGAAGTGCACGCTCTCCCGATAGGGCCACACCATGAGCCCGTTCCCGTGCCCCAGGGGTGGGGCTATGCGCTGCTCGTCCCATCCCCAGCAGAAGCGCAGGGTGAAGCCGAGGACGCGGTCCACGTCCTCCTTGTCCATGCGGTAGTCGTAGACGTCGGCCAGGGAGATGACCTCGGGCGGGTATTTCTCCCGCACCCCGGCCTTGACCGCCAGGAGTCCCTGAGACCCCTCGGCGTCGATGACCAGCCGGGCCCGGATCCTTTGCCCGGAGTCGGTGACCACCCCGGCCACCCTTCCCTCCTCCATGACGAGGTCCACCACCGCGGTGGAGGTGCGCAGCTCGGCGCCCGCCTCCACCGCCTTCTCCGCCTCCCACTGGCAGAAGGGGCGGCAGTAGGCGTTGTACCCGAAGGAGAGGACCGGTGACAGCGGACGGGGGATACGCAGGGAGTCGTCCACCTCTATGTCACCGGCGTCGATGTCCTTGATGATGTAATTGATGATCCCGTCGACCGGCCGCTCGATGGGCGGGTTGCCGTCGCGGATGAAATCCGGTCCGAAGAGGAACCCGTAAAAGGGGATGGTGAGGCCGGAGATGACCTTCTCCCCCACGCGGGCGGACCTCTCCAGCATGAGCACTTTGAGTCCGGCCTTTGCGCATCTGTAGGCGGCCACCGGACCCCCGAACCCGGCCCCCACCACCACGATGTCGTATTCTTCGTCCCATTCCCTTGCCGGAGCGGCCTCCGGACCCGATAGGACAGCCGGGTCGCCGGAGACCTTTTCGCCGATCTTCACCTGGTCCATCTCCAACCCTCCCCGTCCGCTCGAGCCCCGTTCCCCTTGCGGCACCGGAGAGGTGATCCCCTCCGGTGGTCACGCGGAGAAAGGGTTGATGCTTCGAGCACCATCCGAAAACCCGACTTGCAGTCCCATTATCAATGAAATGATACCAGAAAGGGTCATCGGTTCCGCCACGCCGCCCTCGGCTCGTCTGCGAGACCACGATACCGCAGGCGGTCTTCGGAAAAGGGACTGATCGTTCCGCCTCACCGCCTTCCCACGCGTGACGGGGACCTGTTGAAGGTCAACGGGTATTCCTTGAAGGTCCCTCGAAACGAATCGGGATCGCCCCTCACGCCGGGAGAGCGGTGGAAAGGGAGCGGGGGTTCCTTGGAGGCACGTCGAGGAAAAAGGGGAGAACGGGGAAGACGGTCCACGGGGTGAAGGGCCGCTTCCCGCGGGGGATGCGGGAGGAGAAGTCCGATAAGTGCGCGCGGTGGTGCCGAGGCACGTCGAGGAAAAAGGGGAGAACGGGGAAGACGGTCCACGGGGTGACGGGCCGCTTCCCGCGGGGGATGCGGGAGGAGAAGTCCGGAGGGGGTT
>FWWL01006388.1_pt1 | contig 17180 bp, 12 predicted proteins | sample 2228331 | NCBI WGS metagenome assembly FWWL01 (sample SAMEA103939775, study PRJEB20133) | metagenome
TGACGAGCTACCCGCCGGCTCACACCGGCGGCTCGCCTGGCCGCTCGCCCGGCGGCTCGGGCTGGCGAGCGTCACCCGGCTCGACCAGGCGCTCGGCCGCGCCGCCGAGCCGATCGTGCCGGTGGTCCCGTTCGAAGCGCCTCTGGTGTCGCGGCGCCTGCTCGAGCCGATCGGCACCGCGGAAGCGATCGCCCAGGTGATCGCCGATCTGGTCGATGATCTGGTCGCGCTGCTGCAGGCGCGCGGGCTTGGCGTGCGCACCGCGGTGATCACCGCCGAACGCGTCGACGGGGCTGACCAGCATCTCAGCATCGGCGCATCGCGCGCCACCCGCGATCCCCGCCATCTGGTGCGGATGTTCGGCCTCAGGATCGACCGGCTCGAGCCCGGGCTCGGCATCGAGGCGATGCACCTGCGCGTGCCCCACAGCGAGCCGCTCGGCGCACGGATCGCAGGCGCGCTCCTGATCGATGGCGACGCGGCGCCGGACCTCGCGCCGGCGATCGACCAGCTGGCCGGGCGCGCCGGCGAGGCGGCGGTGTTCCGGATCGGCCTCGAGCAAAGCGACGTGCCCGAGCGCGCGGTGCGGCGCCTGAGCGCGCTCGCCGAGCCCGAGGGCTGGCCGGCCTGGAAGCGGCCGGTGCGCATGCTGCGGCGCCCCGAGCTGCTTTCGCATGTCGTGGCATTGCTCCCCGATCATCCGCCGCGCCGCTTCACCTGGCGCGGGCGCATCTACCCGGTCGTCGCCGGCGACGGCCCCGAGCGTATCCATGGCGAATGGTGGCGGACGTCCCGCGAGCTCTGGGCGGTTCGCGACTATTTCCGGGTCGAGGTCGAAGGCGGCCAGCGCTTCTGGCTCTTCCGGCGCGGCGACGGCGTCGAACCCGAAACCGGCGATCTCAGCTGGTATCTGCACGGCTTTTTCGGCTGATGATGGCGCCGGCCACCACCTATGTCGAACTCCAGGTGACGAGCCATTTCTCGTTCCTGCGGGGCGCGAGCGCGCCCGAGGAATTGTTCGCCGCCGCGCAGCTGCTCGGGCACAGCGCGCTCGGCCTCGCCGACTGGAGCAGCGTCGCGGGCGTGGTCCGCGGCTGGGCCGGCCAGAAGGCGACCGGGGTGCGGATGATCGCGGGCAGCCGGATCGACCTCACCGACGGCCGCGCGCTGCTGCTCTATCCGACCGACCGGCCGGCCTGGTCGCGCCTGACCCGCCTGCTCTCGATCGGCAAGGCGCGCGGCGGCAAGGGGCGCTGCATCCTGGGCTGGGCCGATCTCGCCGATCATGCCGAGGGACAAGTCGCGATCCTCGTGCCCGATCTGCCGGATGTGGTGACGGCAGCGCATCTCGCCGAGCTGGTGCAGGTCTTCGGGGACCGTGCCTATCTGGCGCTCTCGTACCGGCGCCGCCCTGACGATGTTGAACGGCTCCATGCGCTGGATGCCCAGGCGCGGGCCGCCGGTGTCCGCGCGGTTGCGACCGGCGACATCCTCTATCATTCCCCCGAGGCGCGGCCGCTCCAGGATGTCGTAACCGCGATCCGGCTGAAGACGACGGTCGATGCGCTCGGCTACCAGCGCGAGCGCTTTATGGACCGGCATCTGAAGTCGCCGGCGGAGATGGAGCGCCGCTTCGCCGGCTTTCCCGACGCGGTTGCCGCCAGCGCCGATATCGCGCGGGCCTGCACCTTCGACCTGGGCGAGATCCGCTACCAATATCCCTATGAGCAGGTGATGGCGGGCAAGAGTGCGCAGGAGGCCCTGGCCTGGCTGACCGCCGACGCGGCGGCGGCCAAGTTTCCGGAAGGGGTTCCCCAGGCCTATGCCGGCCAGATCGCCCACGAGCTGAAGCTGATCGGCGAGCTTGGCTATGCGCCCTATTTCCTGACCGTGCGCTCGATCGTCGAGGAGAGCCGCAGGCGCGGCATCCTTTGCCAGGGGCGGGGTTCGGCCGCGAACAGCTGCGTCTGCTATCTGCTCGGCATCACCTCGATCGACCCGATCCAGCACGAGCTGCTGTTCGAGCGGTTCGTCTCGGGCGAGCGCAAGGAGCCGCCCGATATCGATGTCGATTTCGAGCATGAGCGCCGCGAAGAGATCATCCAGTGGATCTACGAGACCTATGGCCGCCACCGCAGCGCGCTGACTGCGGTGGTGACGCGCTACCGCACCCGTGGCGCGGTCGCCGAGGTCGGCAAGGCGCTGGGGCTGCCGCGCGATCTCACCAAGATGCTGACCGGCCTGGTCTGGGGCTGGTCGATGGACGGGATCTCGGACGCGGCAGTAGACAGCCTCAACCTCAATTCCAGCGATCACCGGCTCAAGCTGACGTTGCGGCTGGCGCGCCAGCTGATCGGCACGCCGCGGCATCTGTCGCAGCATCCCGGCGGCTTCGTGCTGACCCAGGACCGGCTGGACGATCTCGTGCCGATCGAGCCGGCGCGGATGGAGGACCGCCAGATCATCGAATGGGACAAGGACGATATCGACGCGCTGCGCTTCATGAAGGTCGATGTGCTGGGCTTGGGCATGCTCGGTTGCATGAACCGCGCCTTCACCCTGCTCGAGGCGCACAAGGGCGTGAAGATCGGCATGGCCGATCTCCAGGACGACGATGCGGACGTCTACAGGATGATCCAGAAGGCCGACACGCTCGGCGTCTTCCAGATCGAGAGCCGCGCGCAGATGTCGATGCTGCCGCGCATGAAGCCCACCAAATTCTACGATCTCGTGATCGAGGTCGCGATCGTCCGGCCCGGCCCCATCCAGGGCGACATGGTCCATCCTTATCTTCGGCGGCGCGAGGGCAAGGAGAAGCCCGAATATCCCAGGCCCGAACTCCGCGCGGTGCTCGAGAAGACATTGGGCGTGCCGCTGTTCCAGGAACAGGCGATGAAGGTCGCGATCGTCGGCGCGGGCTTCACCCCCGCCGAGGCCGACCAGCTGCGCCGCGCCATGGCGACCTTCAAGCTCACCGGCGGGGTCAGCCATTTCTACGACAAGCTGGTCGGGGGCATGGTCGCGCGCGGCTATCCGCAGGACTTTGCCGAGCGCACCTTCAAGCAGATCGAGGGCTTCGGCTCCTATGGCTTTCCCGAAAGCCATGCCGCCTCCTTCGCCAAGATCGCCTATGCTTCGTGCTGGGTGAAGCATCATCATCCCGACGTCTTCTGCGCGGCGCTGCTCAACGCCCAGCCGATGGGCTTCTACGCGCCGGCCCAGATCGTGCGCGACGCCCAGGCGCACGGCGTCGAGGTGCGGCCGGTCTCGATCAACCACAGCCATTGGGACTGCACGCTGGAGGCGCCGAAGGCGGGCGGGCGGTATCTGGCGGTGCGGCTCGGCTTCCGGCAGGTGCGCTCCCTCGCCAATGTCCACGGCGCGGCGATCGCGGTGGCGCGCGGCGATCTGGCCTATGAAAGCGTCGAGGAGGTCTGGCGCCGCGCCGGGGTGCCGCGGGTCGCGATCGAGCGGCTCGCCGAGGCCGATGCGTTCCACTGCATCGCCGAGGACCGGCGCCAGGGGCTATGGAAGGTGAAGGGGCTGGGCGAGGCGCCGTTGCCGCTGTTCGCGGCGGCCGATGCGCGGGAGGGTGGCTTCTCGCCCGAGGGCCGGGAGCCGCGCGTGACGCTGGCGCCGCTCACCGACGGACGCGAGGTGGTCGAGGATTACCGCACGCTGCAGCTGTCGCTGCGCGCGCATCCGCTGCAATTCCTGCGCGAGCAGCTCGCCGCCGAGAAGGTCGTGCGCTGCGGCGATCTCGCCGGCATCCGCGATGGCCGGTTCGTCGAGGTCGCGGGCGTGATCTTGGTCCGCCAGCGGCCGGGCTCGGCGCGCGGCGTGCTGTTCATCACGATCGAGGACGAGACCGGCGTCGCCAACGGCATTCTCTGGCCCGACCGGTTCGAGAAGCAGCGCCGCGCGGTGATGTCGGCGTCGATGGTCTCCCTGCGCGGGCGGCTGCAAAAGGAAGGCGCGGTGATCCATGTCATCGTCGACCGCGTCGTGCCGCGCGACGAGATGCTGCGCTCGGTCGGGCGGATGACGATGCCGGTGACGTTCGGGCGCGGCGACGGCGCGACCCATGTCGGCGCGCCCGATCGCGGCGATCCGGGCTGGCGACCGGGGCCGCGCGACCTCTATTCGCCGCCGTTTGCGAACGGCGTGGATCCGGAAGACCTGATCAAGGTGCGCAGCCATGATTTTCATTGAGTAGGGTCGCCGCTGCCGCAAGCCATGCCGCCGCCGGGATTTACCCGCGGGTCCTATTCCAAGGCGACACGCTCCACCGCTTCATCGACGCGGCGGCCATCCGCCTTGGCTTCGTAGCCGCGCGCAAGCTTTGCATGCGCGATTGCGGCAGTCGGATTGCTCGCGTTCCTGGCAGCTGCCCACTCATCTAGGGCACGCTTCGCATAATAGACGGAATCATCGTCTCGGGCCATGGTCGGGCTCCTACACAGCGGGAGCTTTCCAGTTGCCCTCAGTCATTGGAATGCCAGATCAGGGCCAATGATGATAAACCCATAGCATGGCGGACCGATTTCCCCAAAACGGGTTATCTGGGAAATGCCACTAGGCACCGCGTTGCGCGCGAAACAGGCATGAGCGGCTCGGTTGCCCCGAGCGACTGGAGGGCGAGGATGGCGACCGCCCCCCTCGGCGAGGAAAGCGGCGATATCGTTTCGATGGCGTTTTAATCCCTGTTCGAACGCGTAGCGTCCTTGCCGGCCCTCGCCCCGCATCTGCTGGATCGCACAGGCGAGACGCTGGTGGATGAACCCGTCGTCGCGGACGGACCGCCAGGGCAAGACTACCTTCTAGAAGAATTTAATTAGTCAAATATGATTGATTAAGAGACGATATGCGTTATATCTGGCGCATTATGTCCTCGCCCAAGACCCAATCGATCCTGCGCCAACTCGGCCGTGACCTGCGTTCCGCGCGGCTGCGGCGGCGCATGGCCGTGGCCGATCTCGCGCTGCGCGCGGGGACGTCCCCCAGCACCATCGCCCGGCTCGAGAAGGGCGAGCCTGGCATCGGCATCGGGACGCTCGCCGATGTCCTGATCGTGCTCGGGCTCGCCGAGCGTCTCGCCGGGCTGGTCGATACGCGTCTCGACGAGGTCGGCATGGCATTGACCGATCAGAGCCTGCCCAAGCGGGGCCGAACCTCCGTCACGGCACGGCGCGGCAAACGAGGTGAGGCCGACGTCGAAAAGCTCGACCAGCGTTCCGATCCCGATGGGGTCGCCTTCTGATGGCGGACTTTCGTGCCCAGGTCGCGCTCGGTGAAGGGCTGGTCCCGGTCGGCCAGCTGCGCTTCACCCATGCCGGCCCGCGGCAATTCTCGACCTTTGCCTATGATACGGCGTGGATCGAGGATCCGCGCCATTTCGATCTGTCGCCCGATATGCCCGTCGACGGCGGGCCCTTCCATGCCTCGGGCCAGCAAGGCGAGCAGCGCGATGCCTTGAGCGGCGCCTTCGCCGACGCGGCGCCCGACAGCTGGGGACGGCGGCTGCTCGAGCGCAACTACGGCAACGGCCTAAGCGAATTCGAGTATCTGACCCTGTCCGACGATGCCTGCCGCCAGGGGGCGCTGCGCTTCCTCGACGGCGACGGTGCCGTCATCACCGGCGCCGCCGCCGATGCGGTGCCGCGCCTTATCGACCTCGAAGCGCTGACGGCGATCGCGCGCGCCTATGAACAGGGCGCCGACCTATCCGCCGAGGATCTCGCGGCGCTCGCGGGTGCGGGCGGGTCGGGCGGCGCACGCCCCAAGGCCAATGTCCGCGACGGCGACCATCTGTGGCTCGCCAAGTTCACCTCGGTGCTCGACCAGCAACCGGTCGAGCGCGCCGAGGTCGCGGTACTGCGCCTCGCGCGCGACTGCGGGATCACCGTCCCCGAGGTCCGTCTCGAGCTTGCCGACACGCCCTATCCGGTCGCACTGCTGCGCCGCTTCGACCGGCAGGGCATGGGCCGCATTCCCTATATCTCCGCCAGGACAGCGCTTGGAAAGCGCGGCACCACGCTTGGCTCCTACACCGAGATCGTCGACTTCATGCGCGTTCATTCGGCCGACCCGGCGCGCGATTTCCTCGAACTCTACCGCCGCCTGATCTTCACGATCCTGGTGTCCAACAAGGACGATCATCTCAAGAATCACGGCTTCCTCTATGTCGGCAAGGGCCAATGGCGCTTGTCGCCGATGTTCGACGTCAACCCGGCGCCCGACCGCAATCCCCATCTGGAAACCGCGATCCTCGAAGGGGGCGCGCACGACCGGTCGATCGCGCTTGCGCTCGACGCCTGCGAGTTCTTCGAGATCGAGACCCCGGCGGCGCGCGCGCTGATCCGCGAGCTGGCCTCGGTTGTCGCGCGCAACTGGCGCGACGCGATGCGCGCCGCCGGGATCACCGGCGCACAGGCGCGCAGCTTCGAGCCGGCGTTCGAGCATGACGAAGCCGAGCGCGCGCGAACTATATAGTCATATTTGACTATTTAATGCTCGTAACTCGTCATATCTGGGGCATTAATTTGAAAACAGTCTGATGGGGCCACCTGTCCTGCTATGGGCTCGGGGCGATGCCGTGCGGCCCGACGAATGCGCCTTCCTGGCCTGGGCCGCGGTCGCGTTACCCCCAGACGGTCGCCTGCTGAACGCGCCGCTCGAAGTCGGCGATCAGGTCGGGATCGTCCACTGAATCGACGAGCTTGGGGCGCAGTGTTCGAACGACGGACGTGCGTGGAAACCAGGCATGGAAATGCTCGGTTTCGCCGAGCCCTTGCAGCGCGAGCGTGACGGCGAACGGCCCTTCGATCTCCTGTTCGGCAAGGAACGCGGCGATGTCCTTGAGGTAGCGTTCGAACCCCTGCTTGAACTCGTACAGGCCGAGACGTTCCTCGCCGGGTATCTGCTGAATCGCATAGGCGATATGCGCATGAACGAACCAGTCGTCGCGGATGAACAGCCGCTCGATCCCTTGGGGTTTGAGGTCGATCGACAGCGCTTCATGGCCATCCTCGCACACCTTCAGCCACTGCGTCTGGTGGTGGAAAGTCGGCGCGGACGACCGGACATGATCGTCCTGCGCGAAGGGCGCGCGCAAATGGTCGAAATGCTCGCGCGGCAGGATCGCGATGCGGAGCGCCTGGCCCGGCGCCACCCGGCCGCTCTTTGCCACCGTCTCGTCCTCGGCCGCGGTCAGCTCCTCGAGCCGGGCCAGCCAGCTCCGCTCGTCGACGAACCGGCTCCTGAGCATCCCCGGGTCAATCGGCAGGTTGCGCGAGCCCGAGCGGATCAGATAGCCGCCGTTCAGCCGGTTCATGAACGGGCCGCCCTGATGCGCGGGGATCTGGATGTCGATCACGAACCCGTCGCCCTGCAGGATCGCCACGACCTGGACGTCGAGCGGCACCGGCGTGATGCTGTCCTGGATGCAGGTCTGGATGCGAAGCGCGACCTTGTCCGCATCGCCCCCGATCGGGCGGAACGCGTCGAAGCGGCCCTCCTTCTCGACGACGCCGACGAGGATGCGCGATGCGCCGCGATTGAGGAAAGCGACGACGTCGTCGATCAGCCGCGCCTTCAACTCGGGCTTGTCGAGATTGATCTCGCGCTTGAAGTCCAGGTCCTGGCCTTCCTGCAGCTCGGCGATCTCGGCGAGCGTGACCGGCGCGATGGCGCCGCGCGGACGGCGTTGCGGCTTTTCCCCGCCGGTGACCGTGATGCTAACCATCTTGCGCCGCTTCGCCGTCAGGCCGCCGCGCTGCGACGGATCTTCAATCCCTTGAAGTCCATCTCCTGCTCGCCGTGCCCGGCGCTATAGGGCGTCAGGTGCAGGCGGTGGCGGCACGCCTCCCACATCGCCAGGTCGACCAGCACGACTTCGACATCCGGGCCGCGCTGCGCCTCCATCTCCGCCTCGGTCTCCTCGGCGGAGGGCAGTGCGGCGATGTGGAACGTCGCGGCGGCGATCTGCCCGGCGGAATAGCCGCAATCGGCGAGCGTTTTCTTGGCGTCGCCCTTGATATGCGCGAGCACGGTTTCCGCGGCGATCGACTGCGGGAGCTTGACGGTGTGCAGCACGATCTGGTCAGCGCCGATTTCGGCCCAGGCCATGTAATTGTCCGCGGGCGCCTGCTGCGCCGCCTTGATCTGTTCGAGAATGGAGTCAGTCATGCGCTTCCCCTTGTACGCAGGATATGGGGAGCCGCGCGCTGGACCTCAACGGCTGGGTGCCTTGAGGTCCCGGGTGAACCTGTCCGAAATATGTATACAAATTTCGGACAGCTCTGTCTCCGATTTGCCGAAAGACGAGAACTGATTTCGGACAGGTTCCGGGAGGGGAAAGCCTTCCCCTGACGGCCAGCCGCGTCTGGCCCTACCCCTTCTGCGGGCGCTCCGCCCCGCAACGCCCCGGCGAGAGAGGAAGAGGACGGCCGGTTCGGCCGTGACGGGTCAGGGCTGAGAGAGAGTCTCTCGGCGCCCGTCGCGGAGAACTTCCATGGCGACTGTCCTTCAACCTGCTTCCGCGCCGCCCCGGCGGCTCTCGCCCTACAAGGTCGATATCTCGCGGGGCTCGCGCATCGGGCGGGTCTCGTCCGAATGGTTCTCGCGGCCCGACGACGAGCGCTATTTGTCGCTCACCGCGCTCCATGCGGCCACGCTGGCACGCGCCAGGCGCGCCACCACGCGTACCGTCGAGACGCGCGAGGTCCGGGTCGAGGCATCCCGCGACAATGCCGAGCGCCTGGCCCTGATCGTGCCCGGCCGGGACGAACCGGTCGCGCCGACCCATTGGTCCTTCGGCCAGCTGTGCAGCCTGGTCGGCGCGCCTTCCGGCTATCTGCGCGAGCTGCCCGCGCCCCTGGCCGGCATCAATCTCCAGCATGGTCTGCTCAACCACCGCGCCGAGCTCATGAAGACGCTCGAGACCGAGGACGGGCGCACCGAGCTTCGCGCGGTGACCGGGCCCGACTATGGCCGGATCTGGGATCACGAGCTGGTCGCCGCGGTGATGAAGATCGCCGGCAACGGCACCGGCGACACGCGCTGGAAGGTGCCCGGGCTGCTCGACTGGGCGACCATGACGCACAATCCGCATGTCGAGGTGACCAGGGACACCACGACCCTCTATGCCAGCGACCGCGACGTCTTCCTGTTCCTGGTCGACGACGCCCATCCGATCGAGGCCGGCAAGCTGCCCAATGGCGACCCCGACCTGTTCTTCCGCGGCTTCTACTGCTGGAACAGCGAAGTCGGCGCGAAGACCCTCGGCATGGCCAGCTTCTATCTCCGCGCGGTCTGCATGAACCGCAACATCTGGGGCGCGGAAGGCTTCGAGGAGATCAGCATCCGCCACTCCAAGTTCGCCGCCAACCGCTTCGCCCATGAGGCGGCGCCGGCGCTGGAGAATTTCGCGACGTCCTCGCCGCAGCCCTTCATGTCGGGCATCCTCGCGGCGCGCCAGCGCATCGTCGCCCGCAGCGACGAGGACCGGCAGGATTTCCTGCGCAAGCGCGGCTTCTCCAAGGCCGAGACCGGCAGGATCATCGCGACCGTGCTCGACGAGGAAGGGCATCCGCCCGCCTCGATCTTCGACTTCGTCCAGGGGATCACCGCGCTCGCGCGCGACAAGCCGCATCAGGATGCGCGGCTCGACCTCGAGGGCAAGGCCTCGAAGCTGCTCGCCGCCGTCCACTGACCAGGGCAGCCGGCGACCTGCCGCATGGTCGCCGGCGCCCTCCCTCTCATTCGACAGGAGGCCCAAATGGCCGATAGAGTTTCCGTCGCCATCACCATCGGCGGCACCATCACTGCTGCGGAATATCTCGAACTCGCCGGGCTGGCAGCGCTCGAATGCCTCTCCACCGACTGGGGTGGCGAGCTTTTCGAACCGGACCATCGCAAGCCGGGGGAGGCGCTCCGGCTCGTGGCCCATGAAGTGGCATGGGGCCGCCTCGACGGCGTGGAGGCCTGGTGCATCGCCCATGCGGCTCCGTTCGCCCGCTGGTCGGGCGGCCATGGCTGCGACTGGGGCGCCGAGCGCGTCGTCTTCACGGGCACCGGCGAGCAGGTCTCCTACGACGCCGATGAGAATGAGCGGATCCTCGTCGATCGCCATACCGTCGAAAAGCTCGGATCGCTCAAGGCCATCCTGGCCTATTTCGACGCGGCCGACTTCGCCGTTCCGCCCCTCATCGTGAAACCGGATTCCTGAGGGCTTCGGCCTCGCAAGCTAGGTTTTGGCGCGGCTCTTCCTCCTCAGAGGTAGAGGGCCGCGCCACCTTCGTGGCGGGTTCCGGTCCGGGAGAGAGTCTTCCGGACACCCGCCATGGAGAAACGTCATGGCGAAAGCCCAACCCAAGATCGTCCTCGCGCCCGCGCAGGGGATTCCCTTCAATCAGCTGGTCCTGTCCCAGGCCAATGTCCGCCGGGTGAAGGACGGCGTCACCATCGAGCAACTGGCGGCGGACATCGAACGTCGCGGCCTGCTCCAGGGCCTGAGCGTCCGGCCGCTGCTCGATGCCGAGGGCCGGGATACCGGGACCTTCCATGTGCCCGCCGGCGGCCGGCGCTTCCGCGCGCTCGAGATTCTGGTCAAGCGCAAGCGGCTCGCGGCGGACGCGATCGTCCCCTGCGTCGTCAAGCCCGCCGATGCGCCGGTTTCGGCCGAGGAGGACAGTTATGCCGAGAATGTCCACCGCGAGGCGCTCCATCCGCTCGACGAATTCCGCGGCATGAAGAGCCTGGTCGACCAGGGGAGCGAGATCGAGGATGTCGCCGCCCGCTTCCATGTCACGCCCGCGGTCGTTCGCCAGCGCCTCAAGCTCGCCTGCGTGTCGCCGGCGCTGCACGACGTCTATGCCGCTGACGGCATGAGCCTCGAGCAGCTCATGGCCTTCACCGTGTCGGACGACCATGCCCGCCAGGAGCAGGTCTGGGAGCTGGTGCAGACCCACCACAATCAATCCGCGCACTTCATCCGCGCGCGCCTCAACGAGACGACCGTCCCCGCGCGCGATCCCCGGGCGCTGTTCGTCGGCGTCGATGCCTATGTCGCGGGCGGCGGCTGCGTGCTGCGCGATCTGTTCGAGGAAGATCGCGGCGGGTGGCTGCAGGATGCGGCGCTGCTCGACCGGCTGGTGCTCGAGAAGCTCGGCGCCGAAGCCGACCGCATCCGCGGCGAGGGCTGGAAATGGGTCGAGGCGGCGATCGACCTGCCCTACGGATTCGAGCACGGCTTGCGGCCGGTCGAGCCGATCCACACGCCGGCGAGCGAAGCCGATCTCGCGGAAGTCTCCACGCTGCAGGCCGAAGCCGATGCGCTTGAGGCCGAGTGGGGCGATGCGAACGAGATCCCCGACGCCGTCGAAGCGCGGATCACTGCGATCGACGAGCGGATCGCCGTGCTCGCCGGAGGCAGCTGGAACTACGACCCCGCCGACATGGCTATCGCCGGCGTGTTCGTGACGATCGACCGGATGGGCGCGCTTGAGGTCGAGACCGGCTGGGTCCGGCCCGAGGACGAACCTGCGATCGAGCCCGAGGGCGGCGACGGCGACGATGCCGTCGACCAGGGCGAGGAGGGCGTCGCGCGCGGTGAAGGTGAGCAGATCGACGAAGCTGCCGCCGCGGAAGCCACGACCGAAGAGGAAGATGATGGCCTCAAGCCGCTCCCCGACCGGCTCATCTCCGAGCTGACCGCCGAGCGCACGCTGGCGCTTCAGGAAGCGATCGCCGGCGACGCCAAGGTCGCTTTCGCGGCGGTGCTGCATAATTTCGTGCTGGCCTGCTTCTACTATGGCCGGACGGAAAGCTGCCTGACCATCAGCCTGTCCAAAGTCAGCTTCGGCTTCCAGCCCACCGGCATGAAGCACAGCCCGGCCGCGCTCGCGATCGAGGCCCGGCAGGCCATGTGGAAGGAGCGGCTGCCGCAGTCGGACCGCGACCTTTGGGATGCGCTGCTGCAACTCGACGGCGACGCCCAGGCCGAGCTGTTCGCGCACTGCGCGGCCTATGCGGTCAACGCGCTCTACGAGGTCGCGCCCAAATACGACAATGGCCGCATCTCGGCGCACATGGTCGATCGCCGCCTGGCGCACAGCCATGTCCTCGCGCGCGCGGTCGATCTCGATCTTGTCGCCGGCGGCTGGAAGCCCACCGCCGACAATTTCTTCGGCAAGGTGACCAAGGCGCGAATCCTTGAGGCCGTGACCGAAGGCAAGGGCGCCGACACCGCTGCGCTGATCGATCACCTCAAGAAGCCGGACATGGCGCGCGAAGCCGAGCGGCTGATGGAGGACGCCCGCTGGCTGCCCGAGCCGCTGCGCACGCCGGGGTTGCCGGCCCAGGCCGAACTGCTCGGCGGCGGCGTCGCCGAGCTCCCGGCCTTCCTCGCCGAGCCTGGCGAGGATGACGCCCCGCTGGCGATCGCCGCCGAGTGACTCCTTGGAGCGGGGCGCCGCGGCGTCCCGTTCCTCCCTCCAGCTCGAGGAGCCAGCGATGGCAATCCCCCACGCGTTTCGCGCCAATTTCGACACGCTGCTGCGCGCGGCGGCCGATGGCAATCTCGCCTTGCTCGAATGCACCGACACGGTCTCGGGCGCACCGCGCTACGTCCTGTGCGCGGTCGCCTTCGACGATGGCGCCTAATGCATAACGCCCTTTGGCCATCTCGCCGATGGCAACCCCTTCGATCTGTATCGGCTGCCCGCCGATCCCGCCCAACCCGCCGCCTGACCCGAACGGCCGCGCGCGGTCGCGTGCGCCCATTCCTCCTGGAGACCCGCCATGAACCTGCCGATCCTCGCCGGGGCGCCGCTTGACGCGCCTTCGTCTTCCGCCGCTTCTGCCGCCGAAGCCTGTCACCGCGCCGCGCTCGCCCTGCTGCCCGTGCTCAACCGCGGGTCGGCGATCGACGCGACCATGCTTCGAGATGCCATGAGCGCAGCCGCCGGCGCCACCGACGCCGAAGGCGGCTGGGACTGGAAACAGGCCTATGACGCCTGCGAAGCCGCCGAGATCCTGTTCCTCCAGCGGCACGGCCCCGCAATCCTCGACCCAGCCCGCGATGCGCGGTCCTGGCTACGCCTCGTCGAGCGCGTCGCCGCGCTGGTGCCCACGCAGACGCGGCGCTCCCAGGACGGGCAGGGGATGCAGCAATTCTCGACGCCGCCCGGCCTCGCCCTAGTCGCCGCGATCGCTGCCGGCATCCGACCGGCCGAGCAACTGCTCGAGCCTTCGGCGGGAACCGGCCTGCTCGCGGTCTTCGCCCGGTTGTTCGGCGCCCGCCTTCGCCTCAACGAGCTCGCACCGGCCCGGGCCTCCCTGCTCGATCGCCTGTTCGCAGATGTCCCGGTCACGCGCCATGATGCTGCGCAGATCGACGACCGCCTCGATCCCGGCATTGTCCCCGACCTGGTGCTGATGAACCCGCCCTTCTCGGCCATGGCGGGCGTCGATCGCCGCATGCCGGGAACCGCGCTCCGCCATATCGCCTCGGCGCTCGCCCGGCTTCGGCCCGGAGGACGGCTCGTCGCGATCACCGGCGCGGGATGCGCGCCCGAGGCGCCGGCATGGCGCGACGCCTTTGCCGCCTTGCAGGAGCGCGGCCGTATCGTGTTCACCGCGTCGATCGACGGCAGCGTCTATGCGCGCCACGGCACCACCACCGCCACCCGGCTGACCGTGATCGATCGCGTCCCCGCGGCGGTGCCGCACGACTTCGTGCCCGACGGAGGCCACGCTCCGGACCTCGCGACCCTGCTCGACTGGGTGATTGCGGCGGTGCCGCCCCGGCCCTCGACGCCGCTGGCCCTGGCGCCGCTCGCGTCCTCGCCGCCGCCTCGACCGCGGTTGGCGCCGGAGATCGACCGCGGCATCGCGAGCGCTCCGCCGGAGAATGGCGAGGCCGTACCGCTTGCCTATGAGACGCGCGACTGGCGGCCTGCCGAGACCGCCCGGCTGTCGGGCGGAATCTACGAACCGTTCGAGCTGCAGTCGATCCGCATCGCGGAGGCGCGCCCGCATCCGACGGCGCTGGTGCAATCGGCGGCGATGGCGTCGGTCGCGCCGCCCAAGCCGTCCTATCGCCCGCTGCTGCCCCCGCGCCTAATCGCCAAGGGCGTGCTCTCCGACGCCCAGCTCGAGTCGATCATCTATGCCGGCGAGGCGCATGCCGGCTTCCTTGCCGGCGCCTGGCAGGTCGATGCGACCTGCGACATGCTGACGGCTGCGCAGCAGGACTGCGAGGCCGCCGTCCGCTTCCGCCGAGGCTGGTTCTGCGGCGACGGCACCGGCGCGGGCAAGGGGCGCGAGGTCGCCGGCATCATCCTCGACAATTGGCTGCAGGGCAGGCGGCGCGCGCTCTGGATATCGCTGTCGGACAAGCTGCTCGAGGACGCGCAGCGTGACTGGCGCGCGCTCGGCGAGGAGCCGCTGCGCGTGACGCCCTTGTCGCGCTTTCGCCAGGGGGCGCCGATCCGCCTCGGCGAGGGCATCCTGTTCACCACCTATGCCACGCTGCGCAGCGAGGAACGCGGCGGCAAGGCCAGCCGCGTGCAGCAGATCGTCGATTTCCTCGGCCCCGATTTCGACGGGGTGATCGTGTTCGACGAGGCGCACGCCATGGCCAATGCCGCGGGCGGCAAGACCGAGCGCGGCGATCAAGCCGCGTCGCAGCAGGGCCGCGCCGGGCTTCGCCTGCAGCGCGCGCTGCCGCTCGCTCGGGTGATCTACGTCTCGGCGACCGGCGCCACCACGGTCCAGAACCTGGCCTATGCCGAGCGGCTCGGCCTGTGGCTCGGCGAGGATTTCCCGTTCGCCAGCCGCGCCGATTTCGTCTCGGCGATCGAGGCGGGTGGCGTCGCGGCAATGGAGGTGGTCGCGCGGGATCTGAAGGCGCTCGGCCTCTATGCCGCCCGCTCGCTGTCGTTCGAAGGCGTCGAATATGAGCTTCTCGAGCACGAGCTGACCGCCGAGCAGCAGCGCATCTACGATGCCTATGCCGAGGCCTTCCAGGTCATCCACAACAATCTCGACGCTGCGCTCCGCGCGGCGAACGTCACCGGTGCCGAGGGCACGCTCAACCGCCAGGCCAGGTCGGCCGCACGCTCGGCCTTCGAGAGCGCGAAGCAGCGCTTCTTCAACCATCTGATCACCGCGATGCAGACCCCGAGCGTCATCGCCAGCATCGAGGCTGATCTCACCGCGGGCGCCAGCCCCGTGCTCCAGATCGTCTCGACCGGCGAGGCGCTGATGGAGCGCCGCCTGGCCGATATCCCCACCGCCGAGTGGGGCGATGTCGAGATCGACATCACGCCGCGCGAATACATCTAATGTTGAGCTCAACATTACAGATATTCTTTGCAGTCGCAGTTTATGTCGAGCGTGGCGGCGGGAGGCGCAGGTTTCCTTCGGTTTTCCATGATTTCACTCCAGATAATTGCCTGACAAGGTTGAATGCTGGGGCCGTTAGGATTGTCGGCACCGCTGGAATGGTGCAGGTTGTAGAAAATCCCCGAGGCAGTCGTTCGTCGCTTTCAATCGAGGTCCCGATGCAAGGCTGTCCGCCATGGAGATCTGCCATGCCGAACAAACTGCCCAAGCGCCCCATTATCGTTTTTCTCGCAGGGATTTTTCTGGGCTTGCCCGGCGTCGCAGGCGCAGTGACATTGACGTCATTAAAAGGCATGGATCTCGAAGGAAGCTATGGCTCGTATGCGCCGCGTGGCGATTGCTCTCGAGGGGCGAGCCTTGAGATCAACGAAACCGGCTTTACTTTCAAAGCGTCTGGTCAGACTGTAAAAAGCACCCGGTTTGAGTACGCGGCTTCGTTTCTTGGCCCGACCTATGAAGGCGTTAGCGCGGTCTTTTTTCCTTTTCCTGTCAATGCCAACGATTTCGGACGCGTGATCTTGACGGTCAATGACGACGAAAAGCGAGGCGTAGTCCGCCTTGAAGCAGACGTCGCGCCTGGACAGCGCCTGGATCCGTTCAAGTCAGCGCTCGTGTCGCAATCCCCACTGCTCTTGTGCAAGGGGTCTGGGCCGGCATCTGCTGCTTCAAAAGCACCTCTGCAAGCAAGGCCAGTCTTGGGAAAACCGACGCCGCTAGCCTGGACCAATCTTGCGAGTTCCATAGGAAAATTCCAAAGTGATTCCGATCCCAACGGAATAGATCTTTTGACAAGTGGTCCGATAGCTGACGCGATACGTTCGCGTTTGGGCCGCAAAATAGACCTGCTGGCCAGCAATCTTTCGGCGATATCCGGTCTCCAACGACAAGGATCTCTCTATTGGGTTACGGGAAATGCGCCGCATCAAGGCGGTGTAGAGCAAGCCTATGTTTTGCTTGATGCAAATCGCCGTGCTGTTCAAATTGGCCTTTGGGAAAAGGGAAAGTTGACGGTCTATGCGCCTCAAGGAGGCCGCTTGCCCGTGCCCCAGGACATTGCTCGCCTGCTTATGGACAGCCCACCTGAGGACGCAGTGCCGCTGCCTGGGACTGCTTGGGAGGTCGTGCCGGTCCAAGGTCGCGCCCCAATGGCCTATGTCGATGTAGCTGCTTCGCCAAACATCAAGTCGTTTAGCCTGTTTTGTGAAGGCAACCGCCCCATGATGGCCATGCTCCTTAACAAGCCCGCGACGGTGCCGCGCGTTACGGTTACATGGAATTTTGCTGGTCGATTAATTGACATTCCGACCGGCCGCGCGAACGCTCAGAGCACGTTTTGGCAGGCCAACCTCACTGGTTCCCAACTCATTCCGATGCTTCTCCGTCAAAACGGTTCGGTTATGCTACGCATCAACGGCCGCCTCGAAGGCGAAGCTTTGTTGGCGGGAGCGCCACTGGCGCTTCGAACTGCGATGCGGACCTGTGTCAAATTTTGACATGACCTCCTGCACGTATTTCCTGAAGCATTGATAGTAGATCGTCGCTTTGCGGCTTGAAGCGCCCGGGCCTGATGGCGGGTGCGCCGTGAGCCGCGAGGATTTGCAGCTTCTCCTCGGGATCGGCGCGCAAATAGGTCTCGGTGCTCTGGATGCTGGCGTGGCCGAGCCACAATGCAACCTTGCGAATGTCCCCGGTCGCCGCGAGCGTGTGCATCGCACAGGAATGCCGCAGCACGTGCGGCGTAACCCGCTTGCCAAGGATCGACGGCTGCTTCG
>FWWL01006389.1_pt1 | contig 17175 bp, 16 predicted proteins | sample 2228331 | NCBI WGS metagenome assembly FWWL01 (sample SAMEA103939775, study PRJEB20133) | metagenome
ATTGCAAATTTCTCCGCTGGCCAGTTGCTCAGTCCGTAGAGCGGATAGCCCTGCTCCTTCAGCACTCGCAGAATCTCTACCACCGGCTGTATAGGCCCACCAATGGTCTCCAGGTAGCGTTGGTCATAAGCCAGGATTAAATCACGGTATTCTGGGAAGCGGTTTGCCAGTTCGGCTGTGCCCTGTGCCAGCGTGCGCCCCCGGTCGTTTTCCCGATTCCACTCGGCAAAATTCACTGCTTGCAAGAACCGTCGGGTTGCCTCCGGGTCTTCTCCCAGAAAGTGGCGGTACAGATAATACGGATTCCAGTCTATTAACACCCCACCAAAGTCAAAAACCATGGCTGGTTTTTTGCTGTCGTTTGTGCTCATAAGCCCGTCTGAATTTTTGGGTAGTTTTTACATGCCAGGAGGCATTTTATCATAAACGGGCGTTCGCCATTGGATTCTGTGGGGGGCATCGCGTAGAAGGGACTTCTCAATGGTTCCCACTGGCCCGTTTCTCCGTGCTGGGAGAAGAAATGGGTAAGGTGTTGGCTGAATCGAGGATACAAGAAGTGTGGAGTAAAATGACATCTCTTATGTTGTTTGTAATATATAATCATTTGTACAAAACACATACACAGGTGAAACCATGAGCAGCGATCCCTCAAAAACTGTGGTCGTTGTAGGTTCCGGGGCTGCTGGGTTGACCGCTGCACTGGCGGCCAAAGAAGCGGGCCTGGAACCGCTGGTGGTGGAGAGCATGGACCGGGTAGGGGGCTCCTCGGGCATGTCGGGTGGGGGCATGTGGATCCCCAATAACCCGTTAATGCTCAGGGCGGGTGTGCATGATTCCTTCGAAGAAGCGCGCCTCTATATGGATACTGTGATTGGGGATGTCGGGCCGGCCAGTTCACCAGAGAGGCGGGAGACTTATCTTCGTGAAGGCCCCTGCATGGTTGAATGGCTGGCGCATCTCGGTTTTCGCTTTTACTACGCTCCGGGCTATGCGGATTATTATCCTGAACTTCCTGGGGGAAGCGTGCAGGGACGTTGCGTCGAACCGGACTTCTTCGATCTCAACAAATTGGGCACATGGAAAGACCGGGTGAACGGAGCCCTTCCCCTTGCCATGCACACCCTGGATGGTGCGCGGATTGCTCTCTCCATGCGCACCTTGCCTGCTTTTCTCCACACGGCCAACTTGATCGGCATCCGGAGTATCGGAAGCCGGTTGCTCGGAAAATCGCTCACGGGTCTGGGAGGCGCGCTGATTGGTCAGTTACTTCTGCTGGTTTTGCGGCGCGCCATCCCCATATGGCTCAACAGCCCGATGGTTGAACTCACTTACAATGCGGGCAAGGTCCAGGGGGTAGTGGTTGAGAAAGAGGGTCGACGGACTGCGGTTGCGGCCAAAGCAGTCATCCTGGCGGCGGGTGGTTTTGCCCATAACTATGAGATGCGGCAAAAGAATCATCCTCACCCCATCACAACCGATTGGACGGTGGCCAGTCCCGGTGATTTGGGTAGTGCCATTCGGGCGGGAATGGCAATTGGAGCAGCAACGGCGCTTATGGATGATGCCTGGTGGGGACCGGTGTTCATTGATCATCAGGGAAAATCGCGGTTCATGCTCTGGGAGCGCTCATTCCCATTCGGGTTCATCGTGGATAGTTCGGGCAAGCGCTTTATGAACGAGTCCGCCTCCTATGTGGATTGTGGGCACTGGCAATACGAGCGCAATAAAGTGGTGCCCGCGATCCCGGCTTTTCTCATCTTTGATTCGCGCCACCGCAAATATTACCCATTTGGGACCTTGTTGCCAGGTGTTACCCCCAAAGCGGTGTTTGAGTCGGGAATGATGGTCAGGGCAAACTCCTTGCCGGAACTGGCCCGTGCTTGTGGCATAGACGCCGAGAATCTGGTGGAAACTGCTCGACGGTTCAACCACTTTGCGCAGACCGGCAAGGACCTGGATTTTCACCGTGGCGAAAGTGCGTATGATCGGGTTTACAGCGACCCAAAGGTTAAGCCCAATCCGAATCTTGGCCCGGTTGAGCAACCGCCGTTTTATGCTGTCCGTGTGTGGCCGGGTGACCTGGGAACCAAAGGTGGTCTATTAACGGATCAGTTTGCCCGTGTTTTGCGAGAAAATGGCGAGCCGATTGAAGGGCTGTACGCGGCTGGAAATACCACGGCTTCGGTGATGGGACGCACGTACCCGGGTCCAGGCTCCACCCTTGGCCCTGCGATGGTGTTTGGAATGATTGCCGGGCGCCATGCTGCTACCCTGGGATGAACCTTTCTGGGGTGCTCAAATTCATTGAGATTGAAAGGGTTCAGAAGTTGGCGAGAGAGATTGAAGCGCGAAGAAAGTGTCTCCTCATAATGGCGCGTGATGAACGTTGAATCGGGTAAACCGGGCGCGAAAGATGGGCCCTAATCGCCTGTACGGTGGCTTTGCCAGGCCCCTCAGTTGGGTCTCGCTCATGCCCAGGGGGGCTTAGAGTTTACTTCGGCGGGTCGGGTCAGGGTTTTCAGGTAAGGGCCCTTGTGTTGGCGTGGATTCAGACGCGGGCAAAGACGTTTTGGTAAGCATGGGCTGGTGGTGGTCACCTGTGGTGTGGCACTGTGTTCATCATCCAGCCCCGTGCTATAATCAGCCCAGAGCCATGGCTGACACCGAACCTCTGCCTGGGGCTTCTCCATCTTCACGGGGGCGCTCGATCCTGCGTGAGGTCAATCTGCGCCTGGTTCTTCGCCCGGGTGAGCACTATCATCTTCACATCACAACCCTTACCCCGGAAGGCGAGCCCCTTGAGACGCGAACTCTCTCGCTGAGCAACCCGCCCGCAGAAGCAGAGGCGCTTTCCCTTCCAACCTGGCTGGAAGAGACCGAGCCCCGGCCGTTCATCCGTTTTTGGCAGCGCCTGAGGGTGCGCTGGCAAACTTACCCCTGGGTCGGGATCCTGACCGCCCTGGCTCTTCTGTTTTACGCCCTGACCCGCCTGATCGGGTTGGCGCAGTTCCCCATTTATTTTTTCAGTGATGAAGCAGTCCAAACACTTTTGGCGGCTGACTTTCTGCGGGATGGTTTGCGGAACTACGATGGGGAGTTCCTGCCCACATACTTTAAGAACGGTGGCCAATATAACCTGAGCCTCTCCGTGTACCTCCAGGTGGTGCCTTACTTGCTCTTTGGTCGCTCGGTGATGGTGACCCGGGCAACTTCGGTGTTAATCACCACTCTGGCGGCCTTGTGGGTCGCCTTGCTTCTACGCCGCGCTTTCGGGAGTCGCTTTCCCTGGCTGGCTACGCTTATCCTGATGGTCACCCCTACCTGGTTCCTGCATTCTCGAACCGCGTTCGAAACGGCTTTGGCAACCAGTTTCTATGCGGGCTTTCTCTACTACTACCTGCGTTATCGCTTAGAGCAACCCCGCTATTTGTTTCATGCGGTCTTGCTAGCCGCGCTCACTTTTTACAGTTATAGCCCGGCCCAAATGATCATTGCGGTGAGCGTTATTCTTCTGGCAGCGGTAGATGCTCTTTACCACTGGCAACAGCGTCGTACGGTGATACGCGCTTTAGGATTGGGGCTCCTGTGTCTCTTACCGTATATCCGCTTTCAACTCACTTATCCGGGGGAAACGCTACGCCATCTGGAGATCTTGCGTTCGTACTGGCTGCAGCCCATGCCGCTGAGTGAAAAACTCGGCTTGTTTTTCCAGGAGTACCTGCGCGGTCTCAATCTCCTTTATTGGTTCCGCCCTGATCCCCCTGATTTGATTCGACATGTGATGAAGAATTACGGGCATCTCTGGCGCCCCGGCCTTTTGTTTACGCTACTTGGGGTGGCTTTGGCGCTACGGCATATTCGGCAGCCGAGTTATCGCACGATGCTGATTGCAGTATTGGCAGTACCGAGTGGGGCCGCGCTGGTGGGGTTAGGCGTGACACGCGCACTGGCGATGGTGATTCCCGCGACTCTTCTGACAGCGTTGGGTCTGGAATGGGCAATGACCCGCCTGAGCCAGGCGCTGGCGGGTTGGATTCCTCCGCGCATCTCTCTCAACGCACTAGGGGCGCTTGCTTTTGCCGGCCTGAGTCTTCAAGGAGGGACAATGCTTCAAGATGCGTTGCAAAACGCGCCCCTCTGGTATCGCAATTACGGGCTGAACGGGATGCAGTATGGGGCTCAAGAGGTCTTTGAGGCGGTTCAGACCTACCTGCAAGCCCATCCCGAGGCCAAAATCCTGGTCTCGCCAACGTGGGCCAACGGCACAGACATTCTGGCGCGCTTTTTCGCTGGAGATCCGGTCCCCTTTGCATTAGGCAATATAGACGCTTTCATGGATGAATATCATCCTGAATTGGAAAACCTGGTGCTGGTCATGACGCCTGAGGAGTATGAGCGGGCGCTTAATAGTCCCAAGTTCACCGACATCCATGTGGAGCAAACGCTGCCCTATCCGGACGGTCGCCCGGGGTTCTACTTTGTGCGCCTGCGCTATGTGGAGAACATTGAGGCGATTCTGGAGGCTGAGCGCCAGCAGCGGCGTGCCCTGGTTCAAGGCCAGATAACCTTACCCGATGGTACTCTGGTGCAGGTGGCTTACTCTTATTTGGACATGGGCGAAATCCAGCATGCTTTCGATGGTGATCCCACCACACTGATCCGCACATATGAAGCCAACCCGTTGCGTGTCAACTTATTCCTTTCGACCCCTAAGGTAGTGAGCCGGCTGATTCTACGTGTAGGCGGCACACCGACACGGGTCGCGGCGCGCTTGTGGGCGCCAGAGGCAACCGAGCCAATGGAGGTCAGTCAGGAGGTGGGTGAGACCCCTTTGCCTCGCGATGTCACGCTGGATCTTCCGGCTCCGTTAGAGGTCGTGCGCATGGAGATCGAAGTGTTCAGCGTGCGTGATGGCGAGCCGGCGCACGTCCACTTGTGGGAGGTGCGTTGGCAGTGAGTTCCTCAATTGTGCGTTCGCGGCGCGGTAGGTGGGGATGGGTGTTGCTTCTGGGGCTATTCTGGTTGACTTTAACCCAGGTGTTGCGCTTTCTTCAAGCAATCATATTATGGGATTGGTTAGCGCGAATTGGGGTGCGGCCCGGGCCGGCTTATCTGGCGCTGACTGGGTTGGTGTTTGCCCTATTAGGTGGTGTTGCCGTGCTGGGGGTATGGCGACGGCGTGTCTGGGGATTGTATCTAAGCGGAATCACCCTGGTGGGTTGGAGTGTGTGGAATTGGGCAGATCGCCTCTGGGTGGCGGTATCTCCAACTGCTCTGGAAAACTGGCCTTTTTCACTGGGGCTTAATGTGTTGTTGCTGGCGGTCTTTTTCTTTATTCTTCACCATGAGAGTGTATCAGGTGCTTATGAAAAACACATTTCATCCCGAAGAAGAGATTGAAGTTAAGTTTTACCTGAGTCGGCCTGCACGCCTGCATCAGCGGCTTCAGGCCTTGGGGGCTCGGCAGGTTGAACCCCGTCAATATGAACTCAACCTGCGTTTTGATTTTCCGGATCGGCATCTGACCCGTGAGCATCGAGTGTTACGGTTGCGCCAGACCCATCAGGCTACGCTGACTTATAAGGGGCCGACCCAACCCGATGCGCCGGTGAGTATGCGCCAGGAAATTGAGGTGGAGGTCAGCGATTTTGAAACCACGCGCCATTTATTAGAAGCGCTGGGTCTGGAGGTTAGCATCATTTACGAAAAATGGCGCACCACTTATCAACTGGGGCAGGTGGAGATTGTGGTGGACGAGATGCCCTATGGCGTTTTTTGCGAAATCGAAGGTCCGGATGCGGCTACCATTGAAACAACGGCCCATCAACTGGGTCTCGACTGGACCGCGCGAGTGCGTCAAAGTTATCTGGCGTTGTTTGAGACCCTCAAACAACGCCTGGGCTTGAGTGCCCCTCACCTGACGTTTGAGGCTTTAGGCGAGGTTTGTGTTAGTGCTGCCGATTTGGAGATACGTCCGGCCGATGTTGACGAGTCCGACTGAGATTCTGCCAGAAACTCGCCCAACACCCGGCAAAAGGTGACCGGCTCTTCACGCTGGGGCCAATGCCCACAACGGGGTATGATCGCCAGGCGAGATCCGGGCAGGCGCTGGTGAGCTTCGCGTGCCGCCGCCAGCGGCACCAGGGGATCGTGCTCACCGTGGATGAACAGGGTGGGCACGGAAATCCCCCTCAAACGCTCCAGGTAAACTGTTCGCAGACCTGTTTTGAGCACTTCGTGGCGCTGAAATGAACGAAAGGCTCGACCAGCATGGGGTTTACGAATTTCCTGCAAAACGGCCTCTAGCAGGGCATGGTCTATTCTATGGGGATCGTAAAAAATCTGCCGTAGAGATACTCGCACTAAAAAGCGGCTACGTGCCATCAGCCACCAGGTGAAGCGGTTTAACGTTTCCAGGCGCACAAACCAGTAGGACCAGCGATGGCCCGGAGCCTGGCGTTGCAATCCGTAAGCATCCACAGGCACCAGGCACTGCACACGCTCGGGATGAGCCAGGGTCAACCCAATGGCAATCCCGCCGCCCATGGAGACACCCACCAGGGAAGCCCGTTCCAGGCCAAGCGCATCCAGGAGTTTGGCCACGAAGCTAATGTAAAACTCCATGGTGTAGGGGATGTCTGGACGGGCGCTCTCGCCGTAGCCGGGCAGATCTGGGGCCAAAACATGGTACCTTTCGGCCAGGTCAGGGAGGATGGGCTGCCACGAGAGCCAGGCTGAGTCGGTACCTCCGCCATGTAATAGCAGGATAGTGTCTTTGCCCGATCCAGCGCGGAGCACGTGAATGGGCATACCCTCTACTTCGACCCACTGATGCGTTAGTTCGATCATGAAGCCCTCCTGGTGTCCTCGGAGTTCACGGTCCCGGATACCCTGAACCGGGAGTACTTGTGAAGCCAGGTTCGGGGTATCCGCCTGGCTGAGTGGGTCCCGGGATGATGGGAGGATAGTAACCCGGTGCAGGGGTTGTTGTAGGACCTCCGGGTGTGGGAGTGCGATCTGGGGTGGGTGCTGAGGTGGCCGTTGGGGCGACCACCAGTGGGGGTGAGGGAGGCGTCTGACCAGGATAGACCCATGAAGTGGGTGTGGGCTGGATCCCGCTCAGTCGTTCGCTTATATCACGCACATAATCAATGGCGCCCTGACAAGCCGGTTCAAGGTGGGCGGCCACATGCTCCCAGTCAAGTGGATCACCTGCGCTGTAGGCCCCACGCAAGGCGCGCAACAGGCAGCCCGGTCCGGCATTGTAATTGACCAGGGTGAAGCGCCAAAGGTCGGCATAAGAACTGACCTCGCCGGCCATGCGTCCGGTCAAGTTGCTGATCAGCCGCCCTACCTGCTCACAATTTGCTTTTAGCCCCTCGGCAAAAACGTGTACACTGTACCGGGTTTGGGTTAGATCAATCCCGGCAGGACAGTCTGGGCAACTGGCGTTGACCTGGCGCACCAATGCTCCTCGTAACATGGCCTGTTCCTCGGCCTTGAGATTGCCAAATCCCAGGTCACAGCGGGACTGATGAAGCACCAGCGGGCAAAATTGGACAAAGAAGGTGGGGTTCCACAGCAAGAGCGTATCGGCGCCGTTCTCGGTCAACTGTCCCAATCCGGCTTCACGGTAGGTACGGTAAATGCCGGGCCAGAACTGGCTTTCGCGGGTGAAGATGTTCTTGAGCAACTGGGCCGGAACGCCACTTTCCTGGGCGACACGCCAGATCTCCTCATCAAAGCGATTTTGCCATTCCAGAACAAGATCATAGGCACGCTGCATTCCACAGGTGTTTGCCACCAGTGGTTCTTGCAGCCCTCCAGCGGGACAATCGCTGGCGTCCACTTCCCCCCGGCTGATTAGAATGCCCGCCAGGTAGTAAAGGGTCAGGGAGGAGTACAATCCCTGAGGATCATTGGGGGTGCTTAGCCAGGGGGGTGGGCCGCCCGGTTCAGGAAACGATTGCCATGTCTCGGCACAACTGGCCTGCGTGCCCCCACGCCACTGCGAACTCAGAATGTCAACGTAATAGTAAGGGGTTTGGTCTGTGCGCCCTTCTGGCGCCATAAAATCGCCTCGTGGGAGTACGCGTACCAGGGCTGTGTAGCGAGGGCTGGAATCCCCATAAGAAGAGTCTGCCCAAAACTCCAGTGTTTCCCCTTGCAGGCCGGTTGGGCGCAAGGGTACGGTGCAGGTGGAACCGCGGCAGGCAAAGGGCTCGTCCCCCAAAGTACCGTTGATGGCGATGATCATTTCATTGGGTAAGGGTTCTTCGGCTTCCAGGCGCAGTAGAGGCAACCGGTCACACTGGCCGGGTGGCAGGTCCGCAGTGCAGCCATCCAGGCTTAGCCATACGCTGGAAAGGGGCAGTTCCACCTCTACCTCGCGGCTGGCCTGCCACTGCTCGGCCAGGTGCAAGTAGTAACCCGGGCAGGCTGTCAAGGGTTGATCGGGTGTGGCAAGGACGCAGGGCTGAGTATTGCGCCAGAGATTGTACACGTGGGATGCACACCAGGTCCGTATCTCGTCAGGGTAAGGCAACCCCTCGTGCTCGATCACCAGTTCACAGGCGATCCAATTGGTGCGCCACTCAACGACCCACCAGCGGTAAGCGGTGTAGTCGTAGGTCAGTGTAGTGCGGCGAGCATACGGTTCCGGGGTGGGGGTGGGATCTTCAGCCTGGACGGCTCTGAGGGGCAGGACAATCAGCCATATTAGCGCCATTAACCCTATTCCCCCACTCCAGGCTAATTTGCGTATCATGTCCAACCTTGCTCTTCTAATCCGTCTCTCCAGGCCTCCCATGTGTAAAGTTTACCATATCACTGGGATATCAAAAGGCGTCCTCTTCCTCCCCCGATTCAAGCCTGGCCTGTCCCCATGTGCGCATAAGAGCCGCGTAGAATTGGATCATTCTTCCCATCGTTTCAATAGAGAGGTGTTCATTGACGCCATGAATGCCCTCGATTTCCAACGGGGTCAGGTAATAGGGGGCAAAACGGTAGACGTGGGGGCATATCTGTGCGTAGTAACGCGAATCCGAAGCCATTACCATGAGATAGGGGGCAACGAGGGCCTGAGGGTAAACACTGGTGATAATTCGCTGTAAAGTGGCGTAGGCCGGGGTGCGGATGGAGGCCAATGGGGAGGGGGCCCAAGCGGCTCCCGGTACAATCTCCACGTGTACCCGTGGATCTCCCAGTGCCTGGCGGATATGTTCCAGTACCTCCGTCAGGTTTTCGCCTGGTAAGATGCGCGCATTAAGCCAGGCTTCAGCCCTGGGCGGCAGCACGTTTTCTTTCAGGCCGCCGCGGATCAGCGTGGGGGTGATGGTGGAGCGAATGAGAGCATTGGTGCGTGGGTCAGCGCTCAGTCGGCGGGCAATCCAACCACCGAAGAGCCAGGTATTGGCAAGCATAAACTGTAGCCCGGGGCGGGCCGCGCTTCCCACTGCGACATACAGGTTTTGCACATGTTCAAGATGAGCCGGCAGAGGATGGGCAGCCAGGCGGGTCAGGGCACGCGCCAGAATCGAGATGGCGTTTTCCTGAGGGGGTAGGGCGGCGTGACCTTCGTCCCCCTCGATGCTCACATGCAGGACCGCAAAGCCTTTTTCGGCAATCCCCACCAGTGCAAGTGGCCCTTGGATGCCACGGATCATTCCCTCTACGACGGCCCCTCCTTCATCGAGCACAGCCATGGGCTGAATGCCCTGCTCGGCTAACCAGGTTGCAATTCGAGCCGCACCCTGGTATCCTCCACCTTCTTCATCCTCACCCAAGGCCACCAAAATCGAACGTTGGGGATGATACCCCTCACGCAAGAGCATCTCCATGGCTTCAAAAATGGCAATCAAAGGTCCTTTCATGTCCAGGGCGCCACGTCCCCATATGGCTCCCTCAGCAATGAGGCCATCAAATGGCGGGAAGCGCCAGCCACCAGATGATCCTTCTTCGGCTGGTACGACATCCTGATGGGCTGAAAATAAAACTGGAGCAAGATCCGGATTGCTCCCGTGCCAGATGTAGAGCAGACTGTGATTTCCAAAGCGCAGGCATTCCAGTTTGGCGTGCACCCTGGGGTAATTGCGTTTCAGTAACCCGTGCAGCGCAATAAACGCAGCCGGATCGGGGCTTGCTTGCCCCGCCAGGGTAAGTGTACGGCAACGCAGAGCCTCAGCCAGGTGTTCTGCGGCCACTTCCGGCTCACATTCGGGCAGGGGAAGGGGAGGGTGAATGGCTGGTGGGCGCATGAATAGCGCGGTACGCACCAGCATTACCGCCACGATCAGGAGCAGAACGGCCATCACCAGCGCTAGGGGTAGCGGCATGATTTAGCCCCCGGTCATCATAAGGAGGTTCAGATGAAATTATTATAGATCACCCTTATAGAGAGTGGGCACGTCTAAAGGGGAGATTCTGAGGAAGAGGTGGGAGGAAGATGATTTGCGGGATTGAGGGGCTGACGCACCTGACGCAAGAATTCAGGGCTGTTGAGACACGTTTCTAAGATGTAACTCAGGTAGTCCTGAAGCAGGCGTTCCATCTCACTGGCGACGGTGGGGGCCGGGCGAGCGCGACGAGCCTCTGCGTAAGTGCTGCGCTGCAGGTGACGCAGATAACGCAAAGCGTTCATGGAAACCGGACGCGCGGAGGGTTCCAACTTGCCGCAGGTTGGGCAGAGCACACCCCCCAGTGCAGACGAGAAATATTGATCTTCAGGCTGGATCGGCCGGCGACAGGTAACGCACTCCTTCAATTCAGGGCGAAACCCGGCCAGGTCAAGCAGATGGAGTTCAAAATAGCGCAAGATCAGGGCAGGTGGGTCAAGGTTTTCATCCAGGCGGCGCAGGGTTTCGACCAGTAAGCGGTAGAGATCCGGATTGGGCCCCTCCTCATAGGTCAATCGCTCTAGGAGTTCAACCACGTAACTGGCGTAGCCGATGCCTTCCAGGTCGCCGTGCAGGGCCAGGTTGGCTTCCAGGGTTTCGGCCTGGGTAACAATCCATAGATCGCGCCCTCGGGCTAACACCAGTGCCACACGGGTAAAGGGTTCCAGGTGGCCGGCTTTGCGCGAGCGGATCCGACGCACTCCCTTGGCCACGGCGCGCAATCGTCCGTGCTCGCGGGTGAAAAGGGAGAGCAAGCGATCTGCCTCTCCCCATTCATGGTGCTCCAGCACCACGGCTTCGACTTTGAGAATGCGCTCCTGAGCCAGGTTCATGGCTGTGGCGTTCCCGTTGTGGGCATCCCCTTAATCCAGCAGGTGTTTGGGCCCGAAGGGGCGCGGGAGTAGGTCCTCTACGCTGGCTTCTTGGAGGATTTCGCCGTCGGTGTTGGCGATGATTACTCGGGTGTCCAGACCAAATTCGCTGAGCACCTGACGGCAGGAGCCGCACGGAAACCCTCCGTTTTGGCTGACCACTGCAATGGCGATAAACTCACGCTCCCCTTCAGAGATGGCCTTGAAGACGGCCACCCGTTCGGCGCATATGCCGTCGGGATATGCGGCGTTCTCCACATTGACGCCATCGTAAATCTTGCCCGAAGCCGTGAGCAGAGCGGCTCCGACAGCGTAACCGGAGTAAGGGGCGTAAGCCCACTGCCTGGCTTCAAGCGCTGCGGCTACCAACTGCTGGCGTGTCGTGTCGTCGAGCGTCATTCACATCCTCCTCGGTATTGGCTTGTGGGGCCTGGCGGATGGCGCGAACGCGCCGAATGCGCCTTCCGCTAACCTGTTCTACAGTAAGTTTCCAATCGCCCACCTGGATCTGCTCACCTTCCACCGGCACTTTGCCCACTACGCTGTAAATATACCCCCCTAATGTATCAGCAACATCGGTATTCAGGTTCAAGTCGAGCAAGTCATTGACGTCATCCAGCGAAAGGCGGCCATGGAGTATGTATTCATCTGGGCTGATTTTCTGATAAGGCAGTTCCTCACTCTGGTCGTATTCGTCCCGTATCTCACCGACGATTTCCTCGACAATATCTTCGAGCGTGACCAGACCTGCTGTGCCCCCGTATTCATCCACTACAATGGCCATGTGGATGCTTCGCCTCTGCATTTCTCGCAGCAAGTCATCCACCTTTTTGGATTCGGGGACGAAGTAAGCCGGGCGCAGGAAAGGGCGAATATCGGGGGGGATTTCGGCATCCAGTTGAATGCGCAACAGATCTTTAGCGTAGAGCAAACCGATGATGTTATCAATGGTTTCTTCATACACCGGGACCCGGGAGTGCCCAGATTGGGTGAAAGCGCGGATGGCTTCTTCTACCGTTGTGCTGGCTTCCAGAGCCAGGATGTCAATCCGTGGCACCATGATCTCACGAGCCAGAGTGTCTCCGAACTGAAAAATCGAGTAGATCATCTCACGCTCGCCCTTTTCCAGGCTGCCGGGGGTGTCCTCATTTTTGACCCAGGCGCGTAATTCATCTTCGGTGACCGGATGGGGCGAGGTCTCCAAAGCAGCCCGTCCACCCCGCAGGGCGATAAGCAGGGCGGCCAGGGGATGGAGCAGGAAGGCTAATAGACGATACAAACCATAAAGACTCAGCACCCAGGACTCGGCGTGAGCGACCACGGCGCCCTCAAGGGCGTGCTCCAGCGCCAAAACTAATCCCCCGGCCAGAAGGACCCATAGCCAGTTGGCGGCTGAGGAGGGATTTAAGGCAAATAGCACTTGCCAGAGGACCCAACCCAGAATCAGGTGCAGTAGAGATAAGGCAAAGCGCAGCCCCACCCGCAGGTGGGTATCCTCTAGCAGACGCACGGCGCGCTCGGTTTCTCGCTCGCGCCCTTCGGCGCGCAGTAACAAACGCCCCCGCTGGGCATTGAGTAAGGCGGCACGTAGCAGGGCAATGCCCCCATCCAAAAGCAGTAAGCCAGCGAGTCCAATCCCGAGGGCGCTATTCATAGTGGGGGGATAAATCTTCAGATGGTGGAGTGGCGGAGGAGGGGCTGGCTGCACTTATCGGCCAGGTGAACATGGCTCCCCCCGCAGGCAAAATGGAGGTTCCGGGCTCCAGGTGCATGCCTTGCAGAGCGCACCCGACCAGATGACAATCGGGTCCCGCGGTTACGTCCTGGAGCAGGGTGAAGGGGCCAATGCGGCAGTTCGGCCCAATGCGAGTTGTCCCGCGCAAGGAGGTGAAGGGGTAAATAACGGTATCAGGCCCGATTTGCACATCTATCTCAATGTAGGTGCTGGCAGGATCTACAATGGTCACCCCGTTTTCCATCCAGGTTGTGGTAATGCGGCGGCGCATCACGGCTTCGGCTTCGGCCAGATGAACACGGGTGTTGATCCCCAGGGCCTCTTGTGGATCATCCAGCACCAGCGCCTGCACGCTCTGCCCCTCTTGGACAGCAAGGCCGACGACATCGGTCAGGTAGTACTCCCCTTTTGGGGAAAGGGGAACACGCCGCAAAGCCCCCCATATCCAGTTGGCATCGAAACAGTAGACGCTGGCATTGAGCTCACGGATGGCCAATTGTTCGGGTGTTGCCTGGGCTTCTTCCACAATGCCCTGGACGTTGCCGTCGGGCCCGCGCAGGATGCGCCCAAAGCCATATGAATTTTCACTGATCAGAGTAACGAGACTCAGGGGGCCCGGGTTAGCGGCTTGCAAGGCAATTAACCGGCGAAAAGTGGTTGGCGTTAGCAAGGGCATATCCCCTGTGACGACCAGGATCAAGTCGGTTTGACCGGCCAGCAGGGGCTCTGCCATTTGCAGGGCGTGCGCGGTACCTAGCTGCTCGGCCTGATAGGCGAAGTGTACCCCATCACCAATCGCCCGGCGCACCTGTTCTGCGCCGTGACCGATCACCACCACAGGCGGTTCGGTGGAAACGGCCCGCACGGCGCGCAGCACATGATGAATGATGGGCAGGCCGGCCAAGGGATGAAGCACTTTAGGCAGGCTGGATTTCATTCGCTTGCCATGGCCGGCGGCTAAGATGACAGGGGTCAGACGTACGTCCATCAATGTAACGAACCTCCTGAAAACAAATGAGTCTTGCCGGGCGTTGCCCTAGCGGCAAGACTCACAAAATAAGTGGAGACGCGGTCTACTGGGAAATATAAAGGTGGGTCTTGGGCTTCGTTCATTGCCGACCAATAGGCTGGGGCGCCTGGATTCGAACCAAGATCCACGGATCCAAAGTCCGGTGTGCTGCCATTGCACCACGCCCCAGAGTTTTTACGCGAGCGCTCTCTATTTTAATCGCAAATTGAAGGGCTGGCAATGCCCTTGACAGAATCAGCATTCGTTGTAAAATTGCCCCCAATCTGAATAATCTGCTCAATTTGTAAAGGCGTTGAGGGGAAAGAGTAAGCATCAAAACGGCAGTCCAGAGAGCAGGGGAGAGGTGCGAGCCCTGTCTGTACGCTGGTGCTGAATGGTTCCCGGAGCCGCAGGGCGAACGGCAAAAAGCCCAGTAGCCTGTGCCGGAGTTGCCACCGTTATCAGGGCAAAGAGTATATCCGGTTGAATCCGGCGTACTCGCAAGAGTGAGGCTGGCCTTTTCTATCCCGTCGCATCACCGACGGGATTTTTGATAAATGGGCCTGCCTAAGCAGGGTGGCACCACGGGAAACAGTCCCCTCCCGTCCCTGAGGCGGAGGGGACTGCACGTTTTATCTAAACGGAGGTGTACCGATGGTCTCCCTGCGTCATTTCCCGTTGGTGGTTCTTGCCGATGGCACTCGGATATGTGAGTTGCCGGCTGATATCGAGACTCCAGTCTCGGCCTTTCTTAAAGTTGCTCACCAAGGTCCGGCGTTTTTGCTGGAAAGCGTTGTTGGGGGGGAGCGTATAGGGCGTTACTCGTTCATCGGTGTGTTACCGGACCGAATCTGGTCCTTGCACCCGGCGGAGTGGAAGGTACATGTAGCGGGTGGTTTGTCGCAACGATTTTCCCTAGCCGATGGTGACCCATTGGCCGTTTTACAACCCTATCTTCAAGCCAGACACTCTAACCCCCTCACTTCTCTTAACTTACCCCGCTTTACCGGGGGATGGGTGGGTTATCTGGGGTATGAACTGGCGCGTTACTTTGAGCCTGCCCTTAATCTGACCCCTGATCCTTCCTTACCCGAGGCCATTCTGTTGGAAACGAGTACATTGATTGTTTTCGACCATGCGTACAACAAAATGCTTTTGATTTCTCGACCCGGGATATTGGGAGAGGGCGAGATGGAGGAGCGGTTGAGTGACATCATTGCCCGCTTGCATCAGCCCTGTGCGGTTTCGTTGCCTTCTTCCACCGGTCATGGTGTAAGTGCGGAGGTGCGCTCCACGTTCCCACGTGCTGAGTTCCTCGCTGCCGTGGTCCAGACCAAAGAAGCGATTGCAGCCGGGGACATCTTCCAGGCAGTACTTTCGCAGCGTTTGTTTCGTCCGGCTCGAGTGCATCCTTTTCAGATCTATCGTGCTTTACGCCGGCTCAACCCATCTCCCTACATGTTTTACTTTGATTTCGGCGAAGTGGCCGGTGAACCATTCTATCTCATTGGGGCTTCGCCAGAACTGCATGTGCGGTTAGAGGATGGAAAGGCTATGATGCGTCCCATTGCCGGGACGCGGCCACGTGGCACCACTCCGGATATGGACCATGCCTATGAAGCCGACTTGTTGCACGATCCCAAAGAGTGTGCTGAACACATTATGCTGGTGGACCTAGCAAGGAATGATCTGGGACGCGTGTGCAAGTACGGGAGCGTAGAGGTGACCGAACGGTTGGTGGTTGAGCGTTACTCTCATGTCATGCACATTGTTTCTCAGGTTGAGGGGCTTCTGCAGCCGGACGTGAATGCGTTGGACCTGCTGCGCGCCACCTTCCCGGCCGGCACCGTCAGTGGTGCCCCCAAAATCCGCGCCATGCAGATCATCCGTGAACTGGAACCTCATCCTCGTGGTCCCTATGCAGGAGTCACTGGTTATGTGGGTTGGGATGGGAACATGGATACCTGTATCACTATTCGTACGCTGTTTTATCACGGGGATCAGTTGATCGTTCAGGCCGGAGCAGGGATTGTGGCGGATTCTCAGCCAGAGCGGGAGTATGAGGAAACCCTGAACAAGGCTCGAGCGTTGTTAGTAGCGGTGGATATGGCAGAAACGCAATCTCAGTAGATATGGAGGATGGATGATGATTGTGGTGATTGATAACTACGATTCATTCACTTATAACCTGGTGCAATATCTGGGGGCATTAGGGTCAGAGATCCTGGTCTTGCGTAATGACGCCGTAACCTGTGCCGATTTGCAGCAACTTTCGCCTTCTCATATTGTGATCTCGCCGGGTCCGGGTTCGCCAGAGGACGCAGGGATTTCGGTGGCGCTGATCCGTGAATTAGGACCGCACGTTCCGGTATTGGGGGTGTGTTTGGGGCATCAGTGTATTGCAGCGGCTTTTGGGGGTCAGGTCGTGCGAGCCGGGCGCTTGATGCATGGGAAGACCTCACTTATCCATCACGATGGTAGCCACCTTTATACAGGATTGCCTAATCCATTTGAGGCTACCCGCTACCATTCTTTGATAGTTGATCCGCTCTTGCCCCCGGAGATCGAGGTTACAGCCTGGACAGAGGCGGGAGAAATAATGGGCATTCGCCATCGAAATTTTCCCATCTTTGGCGTGCAGTTTCATCCCGAATCCATTCTTACGCAAGAAGGAAAGCGGTTGTTACAAAATTTTCTGAACATCCGTCCAAGGTGAGGTAGTAAGGAGGTACAAAATGCTTAAACCCTACATTGCCCAACTGGTCAAATTTCAAAATCTGAGTGAAACCCAGGCGGAGGAGGCCATGAACCTGATCATGCAGGGCGAGGCCACCCCCGCCCAGATCGGGGCTTATCTGATTGCCCTGCGCATGAAGGGTGAAACCCCTGAAGAAATTTTGGGTAGTGCGCGGGCGATGCGTGCTCACGCAACCCCAGTACCCTTGACTCAATCAGGCCCACTGCTGGATACCGCTGGCACAGGTGGCGATGGGCGTCACACCTTTAACATCTCCACCGCAGCCGCCTTTGTCGTGGCTGGAACCGGGCGACGGGTTGCCAAGCATGGGAACCGGGCTGCTTCTTCGCAATGTGGAAGCGCAGATGTTCTGGCGGCCTTGGGGGTGAACCTGGATTTGACTCCCGAGCAGGTAGCGCGCTGCATTG
>FWWL01006395.1_pt1 | contig 17169 bp, 11 predicted proteins | sample 2228331 | NCBI WGS metagenome assembly FWWL01 (sample SAMEA103939775, study PRJEB20133) | metagenome
GGCCGGCCTGTCACACGCCCTTGGGGATCGCCCAGTGGCCGCCCTCTCGGTAATTTCGCCGCAAAAGTCGGCTGGCCTCTTCATCTCCGACGATCGCTTCCCGTTGCGGATCGACCCGCAGGGCACGTCCCACCCGCGCGGCGATATTGGCCAGGTGGGTCAGGGCCACGGAATGGTGTCCTTCGATAATATCCGCGGTGGGTTTTCGTCCTGTGCGAATCGCCTCGACGAAATCGGCTTGATGGTTGGGCGGCATCTGGGGGAGGTCATCCAGTTTGACGTCATCGCGGAGGCGTTCACGTTCACCGTAGATTTCGATCTTTCGGTCCTTGGCGAGCACCATTCGGCCCTGGGTGCCGTAGAACTCGACACCATTCTCTTCGCCGTAAGGCCAGTTGGTGGACCAGATGCGCATCTCAAAGATCAGTTGCCGTTTGTGCCCAACTTTTCCGTCCCCCATCCACTCAAACGCGCAGGTCACAGTATCGGGAAACTCTTGGTCGTCGTCGAAGAAGTATTTTCCCCCTTGGGCCACAACATGATTGGGCAGGCCCGAGACACCCAGTCCCCACCGGGCGTAATCAAGCTCATGGACACCGTCGTTGCCGATGTCTCCCGTGCCGAAGTTATACCACCAGTGCCACGTGTAGTGGAAACGATTCTTTTGGAACGGCACAAACTCGGCAGGTCCCACCCACATGTCGTAGTCCACGCCGGGGGGCGGCTCTGAAGGCTGTTCGTGTCCAATGTTGACACGGCGTTGGATGTTCCACGCCTTGGCCACCAGGACGTCCCCGATCACGCCGGTGTGTAACAGTTGGATGGCCTTGGCAATGAGGGGGCTGGACCGTGCCTGTGTGCCGTGCTGCACCACGACTTTCGCCCGTCGGGCAGCCTCGACAAGAAGCTGACTCTCGCGGAAGTTGTGGCTTAAAGGCTTTTCTACGTAAACATGTTTACCCACCTCACAGGCCAAAATGGCCAACGGTGCATGCCAGTGATCGGGCGTTGCGATGACCACGGCATCGACGGATCGATCATCGAGGACCTGCCGCGGATCGGTGACGGCTTTCTTGGCCTTCACGACCCCCTGTAAGCGTTCGCAGCGAGAACGGTCAGGGTCGCAGACATAAGCGATGTCGGCAATTTCAGCAAATGCCTGAGCGAGACCCCCGCCACGTCCCCCGCAGCCGATGATCCCCACGACCAAGCGATCGTTGGCTTCCCATGCCCGTGCGTACTGCTTCGCGCTCAGCATAGCGGCAGAAGTACCGGCAGAGACCTTCAAAAACGTGCGACGTGTTGGCCGAGTCAAGGCATTCCCCTCCCGATACAAGGCACCGTGTTGAACCGTTTCGCGCACAGCATCCCTTGGGCAAACCAGGTGTCCCAAAGGTTAATTTCCTTGTGACGGCGAAACAAACAGATGACCGAACCGGTGATTATCTTCGAGGCTTGCCCCGCCTTTTGCAAGCCCCCGCAACCTGGAGTTTACCCCGTTTTTTGTGGTTTGACATGGTCAGAACAGCGCCGACCCTTCCAAGATCGGTAATGGTACAACACCACAATTGGAGGGACGCGCGCCGTCGCGTCCGCCGACCTGCCGATGGATGATCCAAGGTGATTCGCAGCCACGACGGCGCGTGGCCCTCCAAATATATCTTCTTTTGTATGAGGGCACGTGGCCCTCCAAATGTTTTGTTTGTACGACGACGCGTAGCAATCCAAGGGAGACTATGGATTTCCCCCATCAAACGCATCTTTGCACCTGGCTTGCCTTTTCGCTCAAACGTTGGAAGCGTCCCCGATTACTGCAAAAAAGTGGGTAAACTCCAACCCGCAATGGGCGGTGTTCTCCGGAAGCCACAGAGGCGGCCGAATCCGCCCCGTTTGCCTGTGTGACCCGTCTGTGGTCGGGTATATGGTAACACGTTAAGAGGGGCCACCTTCTTGCGAGAAACTGTTTTCGGATTCTGGGCGTCAAAATATGGGATAGGGCTTCGGCTCGGGGTCAGGGGCAAAATTGGCAAACTTTCACTGTTTTGCATTGCTTTTCCCATTTTTTTGATTACGCTGAAAGAGAAGAGGTTTTGTGAAAAAGACTAGCCCAGCTCTTGGGTCATTTGAGGAGGGATTACCATGACTCGTTCCATGTGGCGGATCGCCGCTCTGGTCGGTGCGTTTCTCTTAGGTCTTTCGGCGACGTGGTTACTGGGTGCGGATCCGGTGGTAAAGAATCAAAACCCGCCGGCCCCTGCCGCGGCAGCGGAAACGGTTGATCTGTTTGCCGCCATTGACCAGAAGCTCGTCGAGGTCAAGCTTATCCCCAAGGATTCCACGGAGTGCAACGTGGTCGTCAAGAACAAGACGGACAAACCGTTGACGATTCGCATGCCGGAGACGTTCGCCGGTGTGCCGGTGTTGGCACAGTGGGGGGGCATTGGGGGTGATATGGGTTACGGCACCGGACGTGGCCGGGGTGGCTACGGCGGTGGTGGCTACGGTGGCGGGGCCCAAGGATTCGGTGGTGGCTTCGGCGGTGGTTATGGCGGATACGGGGGCGGCTACGGTGGTTATGGCGGTGGGATGTGGAACGTCCCTCCCGAAAAGGTCGTCCAGGCCAAGATCCCCATCGTCTGCCTCGATCATGGAAAGCCGGATCCCAATCCACGCATCCCTTATGAGATCAAGCCCATCGAATCGTATGCCAAGTGCCCGGAGGTCAATGAAGTTCTGAAGATGCTAGCTTCGGGAGCGATTCCCCAACGCGTTGCCCAAGACGCGGCGTGGCATTTCCAAAATGGTTTAAGCTTAGAAGAGTTGGCCCGAAAGGAAATCCGCACCGCCATCGGGCTGCGGCGACCATACTTTTCACCCGAGGAGATGCGGGCGGCAATTCAGGTGGTGGCCCAGGCCAATCGGATTGTGATGAATAGCAGCGAACGATCTCCCGCCACACCGTCGCCCGGTGAGGTGGAGGCCGCGCGTCAGAACTGAGCCAGAGCCGGCATCAATCACGAGACAACCATTTCGACCGCACCTATAACCACGGATGCGGTCCTTTTTTTTCGCGCTCTCGGTGGGGATGATCCCGGGGATATCTGTGATCAGCAAAATGCTTTGTGAAGTAGGATCAACCCGAGAGAGACCTTTTTCGGGAATCGGCGCCCCAAAGAGCATATGGAGGTGCGAGAGCTCATTTGGCTCGGGTAGATCGATGATCCTCCAAGGGGTAACCGGCCGAACCGTGTCCCCAACGGGCCATGGCACGAACCTCATATGATGCCGTGAAGTGGTTTTCCCGGGGCGGCCAGGGCCTCAACACGGCGGACGATCTCGGGGTCCTCGACCAGGGGTGGTGGATGTTCCGGCTTGGCCCGTGCGTCAATGACCAATGAGCCGTGGCATCCCCAATGTTTCTTCGATATGAATTCCTCAATGCCGTGAATATCCCCGGCGGGGTCGCTGCGGGTAAAAGTTGTCCAAAGAAAGTTGCTGAGAGTCCGCGCGGCAAACTCGCTGTCATCCACAATCACGATCAAGGGGAACAGATTGATCGCATCTTGGCGAGAATAACGTGCGCAAAACTGCCGGATCGTTTCGTCTTCCCCTTTTTCATTGCGGCGGTAGGGAGGGCCTTGAATGACGAGGATGCCGGGCAACATCACCCGGGGATCGGAGAACCCCAAATCTTCGGGAATCTTGATTCGAGAATCGAGCGCCACGGGAAGTGTGCGTCGTGGTTTTCCCACGGCTGCAATGGTCACTTTTGATCCCTGATTCAAAGCCCCGCCCGTGTAATCCAGCGTGTCCGCCGTCGTGCAGGTTTGAAAATGCACATCCCGGCGCCAATCCACCCGTTCTAAGACGTGACGGAAGAAGTCATCCACATCATGAACGTCTAGCTCGGGGTTATCTTCGCCCGCGACAATAAACAGGTACTTGGTCAACGAGAGCTGGCCATGTCCCAACAGGGCATTGGCCAATGTCAACAATTCCTGCGGGCGTTTTCGCTCGTCGTAAGGTGTATATCGCTCACTACCGATGGCCAAGAGAAGGGGATGGACCCCCGCGGCATCGACCGCGTGCACGGCCCGCACGCCCGGGATGGCCTTGGGAATCACCGGGCCGACAAGCTCGTGGATCAACTGAGCAAACATCGAATCCTCTTGAGGTGGTCGCCCCACCACCGTGAACGGCCAAATGGGATTCGGGCGATGATAGACGTGCTCCACATGCATTACCGGAAAATCGTGAACCAGGCTGTAATACCCTAGATGATCACCAAAAGGTCCTTCGGGCAGCAGTTTCTTCGGTTCGAGGTAGCCGGTGAGGACGAAATCGGCCTCGGCATAGATCGGAAGTTCCCCTTTCCGGCGAATCATGGGAATACGATGCCCACCCAACAGCCCGGCGAAGAATAGCTCACTCATCCCTTCGGGAAACGGCATGATGGCGGCCACCGTCATGGCCGGTGCCCCACCCACGAAAACATTGACGCGGAGCTTCTGCTTGGCCTCGATCGCCCGCGCATGATGAATGCCAATCCCCCTGTGAATTTGGTAATGTAATCCGACCTCACACTCCGGGTTGTATTTTCCACCGGTGATTTGAATGCGGTACATCCCCAGGTTCGAATGGGCAAAACCGGGCTGAGTGGGGTCCTCCGTGTAAACGATGGGGAGGGTGATATAGGCCCCGCCGTCATTGGGCCAGGAACGGACCTTGGGAAGTTGCTGCAATCGGATTTCATGTTTTAGGCAGGGTCCCCGGCTGACGACCTTCGGCCAGGCCTTCCATCCCCACCATGGTAGTTTCAAAAAAAGTCTCGGCCGTCGCAACCAATCAGAAGGATCGATACCCAAGGAAACGAGCTTGGATAACTGATCCAGCGTGTCACGGAAGATGTAGCGGATCCGCTCCATTGTCCCGAAAAGGTTGCTCACCATGGGGAAGCGCGATCCACGCACGGAGGCGAAGTAAAGGGCCGGTCCCCCTGCCCGGAAGACACGCCGCTGGATTTCGGGGGCCTCGAGATCGGGGTCAATCGGCACGTCGATGCGGACCATTTGCCGGGTTGCCAGCAAATCTTCGACACACTCGCGCAGCGTTCGATATCCCATGGATCACCTTTGTCGAAGTCCCCGACAAGTTGCCTAGAGTGCCGTCACTCGCTCCTGCGATGCATCACGTTGCGCGTCCCTTCTTGGGGCGGTCCAGCAGTCGCTGCCGCATGCGTTTCATCAGATGGGGGAATCGTGTTGCCGGACGACGGACGATTCGCCTTGTCTTTCGTGGTAACCCTTTGTTTGCTGTCATGACGGTGGCCTTTGCAAAATCACGTTCCACGAATGCTTGGACGAACACCTCGTTTGCAGGGTTCCCGTGGGCCCAGGATGGTCGGATTTGCTCAGAAAACCATCATTCCTAAGGCCTGATTTCGCCCCGTTACCCTGCACTTTTATTGTACCGAGCGGGATAGATTCGTGCGCCGACGACGGCACATAGACCGGGAGACAACTTAGGTTGCGGTAGCCGATCCGCTCAAATCCCCACCATGGCAGTCCATGTCCGATTATAAAGGGCTGCGGCGCCAAGCGGTGTGATTGCCAACTCCCCCCTCGAGGGCCAAGTGCCGTTGTAGCCGTCGGCGACCATGGACGATCAAATGGAGCATCGGCAGACGCAACGGCGCGCCTCCCTCCAAGTGATGCGCTGTTGGAGGGCCACACGCCGTCGTGGACCTTTTTCACTGGAGGGCCACGCGCCGTTGTGGACCTTTTTCACTGGAGGGCCACGCGCCGTCGTGGCCGCGCGAAATGTTGGGGTTATCCATGGGTTACCTGCACGTTCTCCAGAACGCCGGTCCCTTTATTTTGCATATCCGTTTGGATATGCTGTTGGCAGCACGTAGCCACTCAAAAACACAGAAACGCAAATCAGTGTTTTCGCTACGCCTTGTTCATGAGGGAGTCTTGCTACAGCTAAGCCGAATATGTTGACCATTTCGCAATAGGCATTTTTGGGGAGGTGCCGCCATGAGGTCAGGTCTATCGAGGTTGTGGTGTTGTATGTGGTGGGGTGAATCACCAAAGGCCTTCCGAGTGGGGCTTGCCCTTCTCGCCGTTGCTTTCCTGGTGACGCTCTCTTTGCCCGTGGCCGTGCTTGGCGCGAATTCGGCCGATTATCCCAACGTTGTGGTGATCTTGGCGGACGATCTCGGATACGGCGACGTGTCCAGCTATAACCCGGACCGGGGAAAGATCCCCACCCCTAACATCGATCGGCTTGCGAAAGAGGGCATGCGGTTTACGGACGCCCATTCCAGCAGTGGGGTGTGTTCACCCTCCCGGTACACTCTCCTGACAGGACGCTATCACTGGCGGACGCGGCTCCAAGCGGGGATTGTCAACGTCTTTGGGGAGTCGCTTATCACTCCGGACCGGATGACGATCGGCACGTTGGCCAAGGCCCGCGGGTATCGTACGGCCTGCTTTGGCAAGTGGCACCTGGGCTGGGATTGGCCCATCCCTGCCGAGGAGATGAAGTACTTTCGTCTTGCCCGCAGCCAGAAGGAAACACCACCGCCCAGCAAGGAGCAGGTGGAGGCTTGGCAGAGGGTATTCTCCCAGCGGATCCCGGGTGGACCCACGGAACGGGGATTTGATGAGTACTTTGGTACCGATGTGCCGAACTGGCCACCGTTTTGTTTCATCGAGAACGACCGAACCGTGGGGATACCGTCGGTGGCGCTCCCCGACCGATTTCTCGGTGCCGAACCACGGATGGCCAGTCTTCCGGGACCGGCCCTACCCGGATGGCGTTTTGAGGACATCCTTCCGACCATCACGAACCGGGCGTGCCAGTTCATACGTCAATGTGCCAAAGAGAAGCGACCGTTCTTGCTTTACTTTCCCCTAACGACTCCCCATGAGCCATTGGCGGTAAACGACCCCTGGAAAGGAAAAAGTGGCCTCAATGTGTATGCGGATTTCGTGATGGAGACGGATGCCATAGTCGGGCGAGTCCTGGACGCACTGGACGAAGCTGGCGTGATCGATCAAACACTAGTGATCTTCACCAGTGATAACGGCAAAGCCCGTTACACGGGGGCCGAGGAACTGGAAAAGATGGGTCATTTTTCTAGTGGACCTTTCCGGGACTACAAGGCTTCGGTGTATGAAGGAGGCCACCGCATTCCGTTCATTGTCCGTTGGCCTAAGGTTGTGCCTCCCGGCGGCGTGTGCCCACAATTGGTGCATCAGGCCGACATCTTCGCCACGTTGGCCGAGATATTCGAGATTCCCCTACCGCCCAACGCAGGGGAGGATAGTTTCAGTCTTCTGCCGCTGCTTCGGGGAGAGAACCGGTCGGTCCGTACCCATGCGGTCAGTTGTGCTTCCAGTGGCGTCCCCGGCGTCCGCGAGGGACCGTGGAAACTGGTCTTGAACAAGACCCCCGAGCTATATCAGCTCGACGATGACCCCGGCGAAACGACCAATTTGGCCGATCGTTATCCCGACCGTGTCGAGGCCATGAAGAAGCTCCTGGAAAAGATCATTCGGGATGGCCGGAGTACGCCTGGCCCTCAACAAAAGAATGATGTTCCAGTAAAGCGATACCCCTAGTTATCTCGGACCGATAAGTGTCGCCAAAGGTTTGATACACGATCATTTAGCCGAAAATTGATGTCGGTATCGGATTCCTTTCGGTTACCGCAAGGTGATATGTCGCTTGAGTACTTCGGAGAGAGTCCCGAACTCGGGGATACGTCTCTGGGCGGTGCGACACTTGAAAGTTCTCATGTGATCCAAGGAGCAACGGCCATGAGAGCCTTTTTTGCCCTCTGCAAGAAAATATCCCCTAAAAGGCGAGACGAGCAGAAAGAGGATTTCCTTTGGATGGTTTTCTTGGGTCTTCTGGTGCTAAAGAACTCGGTGGGTTTCGGGCAGGAAGCAGCCCCGGTTCACCATGTGCCTTGGCTCGTTGACGTTCAATCTGGACTGGCGTTGGGTACGGATCGAAACGTTCCGATGAGCTTGCTTGTGAAACCGGATGGCTCGCTCATTGCGACGGCCGAGGAATGGCAACCTTATCGGGAACGAATTCGCAAGTGGTGGTTGGAATTTCTGAAGCTGCCGGAGCGAGATGTCCACCGCGCCTTGGCCACGATGCAGGTCATGGAAAAAGTGGAGACGGATGGCGTTGTGCGGTGTTTGATCCGTTACGAAACCCCGGGCAGTTGGCCGACGGAGGCCTTTCTCCTCTTTCCCAAAGGGACTAACCCTTTGGAATCGAACGGGACTTTTTTGCCCGCGGTGGTGGTTTTTCACTCCACGACGAATGACACAATCCGGCAGCCGGCCGGTTTGACGGCGGAGAAGACGAAGGCCTTTGGCCTGCAACTGGCCAAGCGGGGGTATGTGACATTATGTCCGCGGTGTTATTTGTGGAGCGAGGGACCACCGTATGATTACCAGGCTCAGGTTCGCCGCTATCAGCAGTTATTTCCCGGTTCGAAAGGCATGGGCAAGATGTTGGTTGATGGAATGGCGGCCGTTGATCTGCTGACTGAGTTACCGGGTATTGATGGAAAACGCATTGGAGCGGTTGGCCATTCCTTAGGTGGAAAAGAGGTCCTTTACCTGGCGGCCTTCGACGAGCGGATTAGGGCCACGGTTTCCAGCGAAGGTGGTATCGGGCTAAGTTTTTCCAATTGGGATGCCCCGTGGTATTTGGGCCCGGAGATTCGTGAGCCACAGTTTGGACATGACCACCATGAGCTTTTGGCCCTCATTGCGCCGCGAGCATTTCTCCTGATGGGTGGTGATTCAGCAGATGGGGAAAAGAGTTTGCCGTATCTGCAAGCGGGGTGGCAAGTGTATCGACTCTACGGAGACCGACCGGCTTTGGGGCTTTGGAACCATCGGCAGGGGCACAGTGTTCCTGAGGAAGCCGAGCAGTGTATCGCAGATTGGTTTGATGTTTATCTGCGGGAAAAGGTCATTTTTCCATCCCGGCAATAGCTGGACCTCTGGCTCTTCCAAAGAAAAGGACCGCACCGCCGGGAAGACGGTGCGGCCCGGAGGACTGCCGAAAACATTCAACGCATCAGCCGAGGACTTCAAATTTGATACCGACGCGCTTCAGGGCGTAACCGGCTTCACGGATGTAATCGCCGTAAATGGTCATCCAGTGGAAGCCCGGCATCCTGTCGGCCAAGAGCTTGTCGTCGCAGGTGTATTTGATATCAATTTGCGAACGGCAAATGGGGAGGAAAGGATGAGCGACGATTTCGCCCCGCAGGCCCACCCAGCGTTCCGATTTGAAGTCCGGCAGGATGTTCGTGACCACCTGACCGTTGCGCATTTCGACCTTGGGAGAGGCGCCGTAATCGGACTCGAAATGGGTGAGAAGTCGGGTGGGCTCCCGCTCCTTGCCGTTCATCTTGCGCGGGGCCGTGCAATGGGCCAGCGTGATGATCTTGTCGTGAGGATAGGTCGGGTCATTGAGGAACGGCGGTAAACCGGAGATTCCACAGAGGAGCATCCCCGAGGGAATCACCACGAAGTCCGATTCGCAAAACGCCAAATACCCATCGTCATTGAGGGTACTCAGGGTCAGGCAGGCCGTGGTCTCGGCCAGCGGCATGATCGTGCCCATGCATCCATGAATCGTGATCATGCGACAATTGGCCTGGGCCATCACCTTACGGAAGACCTGATCCAGCAGGAAGGCGTTTTCCACGTACGTGCGATCAGTCTCCAATTTGACCATCGGGTCCTTGAGATACTCTTCGGCGCGCCGCTTGGCAAGGTTGACGGCTGCCTGATCGGCCCGGGCCGCTTGGATCATTTTGCCCAATTCCGGATAGGGCAAGTCAATGATTTCAGTGTTCCAAATCTTCTTGACGAGTTCGGGAACGACCTTCGGTGGTTGCGCCCAGGCCCCGGCTCCACCTACCGCGATGATGCGTTGATTTCGGGCATTTTTCAGTCCGCAAAGGGCCCGCAGTCGCCAGAGGACTTCATCGTAGTTGTCGATCACGACGTCGTCGTTGTCCATACCCGGGACTTTCAGTTCGTCCGTGTGTTGCCGTAGGAAACGAGGACTGATGATCTCGTAATAGAGATACACCGGGCCGGACTTGTGGCGGATGAAAAAGACGGTGTCTTTCTTCAGAGCGGCAATGGCGTTCAGATCCCCGTCGTTGGCATAGACCAAAAGGACATCGGCACCTTGAACATCCGGCATTTGGGCCAATTCGGCGGCGTTTTTGGTCGCGGTCAGCGGCGCGATTTCCATGGGGAAGTCCGCAGCCGCCTGGAGTTTTTGGAGTTCACCCTGGATCCGTTTGACCTCCTCGGCGGCGGCCTCTTCGGTTTGAATGCCGCCCCAAGGACGCCAGCTCGTCTGGGGACGCGGCTGGTACACACGATACAAAAGAATGGGCTTAACTTTCAGGGGAAGTCTCCCCGGCGGCATAGGCAGCTCGGGCGTTTCTTCCGCGAGCTTTGCCCAAGTCAGACCGGCAAATAGGGCCGTGCCTACGGTGGCCCCTCCCAAAAAAGCCCGCCTGGTGAATTCGCCCAGGTTGATCGAAGCCGACGAATCACAGCAGGGGCAACAGTGGGGACGAATCTTTCCGTGCGGCGTGGGGTGCTCGTGAAACATGGACCTCCTCCTCGCTGACTGGCTGAACGTCGAACAGACATGGCCGAACCAACCCAAAGCGTCGCTTTTAGGATAACGATCCTTTAGGGCGGTTGCAACTCAAGGCGTGGCTGGAATTTACCCGGTTTTTGTGGTTTGACGTGGTCACGACAGCGCCTAAGCTTCCAAGAGGGGTAATGATACAACAACAAAACTGCAGGGACGCGCGCACCATAGCTGCAAAAAGTGGGTAAACTCCAACAAGCGTCGCTATTTACGAGACGGTCCCACGACGGCCAAGAACTGGTCCAGCAGGTCACGATTGGCGGCAGCCACGTATGGGCCCCCTTGGGCATTCAAGGGTTGGCCATCGAGACCCGAAACCACACCCCCTGCTTCCTCGATGAGGATGGCACCAGCGGCAACGTCCCAGGCCTTGGTTGTCAAGGCCCATGAGATATCGAACCGTCCCGCCGCCAGATAGGCCATGTTGAGGGCTGCAGACCCCGTCCGTCGGATGGATAGGCAGTGCACGGCCGATTGGATCATCCAATGGACATCCACGGAATCGGGAACCACGCGGGCAGGAAGCCCGATGGAGACGAGGGCGTCACTCAATCGAGTGACGTGGCTGACGCGAATCGGCCGACCGTTGAGTTGTGCCCCCCAGCCGGTGACCGCCGTAAACCGTTCCCGGAGCATGGGATCGTAGATAATCCCAATGATGGGCCGCCCTTCGCACTCCAGGGCGAGTGATACGGCGAAAAAGGGTACGCCATGGACGTAGTTCGTGGTACCGTCCAACGGGTCCAGAATCCAACGGTATGCCGACTGGGGCGATCCGCCACGGCTGCCCTCTTCCCCAAGAAAATCGTGATGGGGAAACTCGCGGTGAATGATCTCGACCACGGCCTGTTGGGCACCCGTATCGGCCTCGGTCACGAAGTCGGCGTAACCTTTGAGTTGGGCCTCGACGCGGCCAAACTTGCTCAGGAGAACCTTAGCTGCCGCATCGACGGCCATGTCGGCAACTTCCAAGAAGCGCTTCAGTTCAGATTGACTATGTTGTGCTGCTGTCATGAGTTCCTCTCGAGGAAATAAGTTCCAAATCCTCTTCTGCTGCTGTGTCTTGTGCTTCTGGAGATGTGTCAAGGGTTCTCGCCGGTTTATTAGACCCGGCGCAACACATATACCACATCTTCGGTGTAATCATCGACGGTGATGGGTTCATCAATGCGGTACGCAAAATCGTGGGTGCCCGCAATCTCCCAGCCGCCGACCTTCTGCACCAGTCTGTGGAATTGTTGCCATGTGTACGTCCGGAAAACGAACTCGTTAACGATACGAAGGGTTCGGCGGGGCGTGTAAACATCAAATTGGAAGTAAACCTTTTCTTCCCGCCGCCGGCGATCAAGGCTGATGGTCTTCATCCAGGAGTTGACTTGAAGGTGGCCGCGGCGAACGATCCAGGATTCCTCAGTACACTTGGGTGGTCGATTGGGGGTCAAATGAAATCCCAAGATGTAAAGCCCGCCTTTGGCTACCGCTTCTCGCATGCAGGCAAGATGGCCGAAGGCGCCCTTGTCGTCGGGTAAATGACGAAAACTGTTGATGGTGTTGAAGGCGGCGTCATACTTGCGTTTCACACGAAAATTCGCCATATCACCTACCCACACGTGGCCGGAAAGGCCCAGGCGTTGGAATCGGCGGTTGCAGTATTCAACGGCCTTCTCGTTGAGGTCAAGCCCGGCGACTTCGTATCCCGCCTGGGCAAAGCGGAAGAGCAACCGTCCGGTCCCGCACGCCGGCTCGAGCAACCGTTTGACCGGCCGCTTGGCGTAGTGTTCAAAGCAGTCGCACAAAAACTCGTACTCAGCCTTCCAGTCTGAACCGAAGAGGACGTCGTAATATTTGGGATAGTCATAAACACTTTGCCGAACAATTTCCATAACGCTTCCAAAAACTCCCAAGCAGGGAACAGCCAAACTCTGACGACCGGGACAGCATCAACCCCGTTTTCGCCAAGTTACGAGTCCCATATCTCTTTGGTTTGATCAGTCGCGCAATTCGCGGAAGGCAGCCAAGAGCCGATGAACTTCTTCCTTGGTATTGTAATGGACCATCGAAATCCTGAGCAGGCCATTTGGCTCCAGACCTAGTGATTGCGTGACCGGAAGGGCATAGAAGTTTCCATGCCACACGAAAATGCCGCGCAAGGCCAGGAACTCCGCCAATTCTTTGGACGTGAATTGCCGATGGGTGACGGCCACCGTGGGTACGCGCTCGTGAAGTCGCGCAAGATCGGTGATGCCCCAAACTTTGAAATCGGGCAGAGCGGCAAGTCCTTCAAGCAGGACCTGTGTCAACTCTTCTTCGTGCTCTTGGATGGCTCGAAACGCCGCCGCAAAACACTCCCGGGGCGTACTTGATTCGGGATGGGCACGTTGGCCGATGTCCACGAGGTATTCCAGCGCCGCACCCAAGCCGGCAATCCCTTCGTGGTTCTGCGTGCCGGTCATCCAACGGTGGGGGATTTCATCCGGTGCTGGCCGGACCTTGTAGCAAGGCAGCGAAACAAGCCACTCGCGCTTTCCCCAGAGAACGCCCACGTGAGGTCCAAAAAACTTGTAGCCAGAACAGACAAGAAAATCGCAGCCCCATGCCATAACGTCAATCAGCCGGTGCGGGGCATAGTGAACGGCGTCAAGGAAGACGAGGGCACCGACCTCGTGGGCGAGCCGGACGATTTCGGGAATTGGCGTTAGCGTCCCCAGGGCGTTGGAAGCACAAGTGACAGCCAAAAGCCGTGTCTTCCGACTGAGCTTTGAGTGAAGGTCTTCCAAATCGAGGGTGCCGTCCGCAGGATTGATCCGCACCGATTTAACGTTGACTCCAATCTCTCGGGCGGCAAGGACCCACGGCGTGACGTTGGCATCGTGCTCGAGATCGGTGACCACAATTTCGTCCCCGGGTTTCCACGTCTTCATGAGCGACCGAGAAAAGGCGAACGTTAGGGTTGTCATGTTGGGGCCGAAGACAATCGTGTCCGCATCCGGTGTGCCGAGAAACTCGGCCAGCAATCGACGGGTTGCTTCCAGGATTGCGTCACTCTCTCGGCTGGTGGCGAAGGCACCGCCATGATTGGCGTTGGTCTCGCTGAGGTAGCGGCACACCGCATCGACGACCCGGTGAGGAACCTGCGTTCCCGCCGCGCCATCAAAATAGACGTAGGCTTGATCGTCCCGTCGTTGGGACAAGGCCGGAAACTGCTGCCGTAATTCCGTCACGTCAAAGGGCGTAGTCTTCTCGCGATTCATGGCGATCCGTTCAGCAAAGGCCTGGCACCGATCTCATCCATTCGCATTGTCACCAATGCCTCGTCCATGAACAATATGAGGCCCTCTACACGCGATCACTGCTGTCTGCGAGAGAGGATTGCATTCAGCAGGAGCGACGCCAAAAGGATGATACCCATCAGAAAGGGGCGGGCAAAATCGTCCAAGCGAATCGAGTTCAGGCCGATGTTAAGCACCGTGAAGGTGGCGACGCCCACGAGCGTCTTACCCATGCTACCTTCTCCGCCAAAGAGACTTGTCCCGCCGAGGACGATGCAGGCCAGGGCGCTGAGGAGGAGGTCTTGATTCTGGTCGAGTGTCACACTTGTCATACGACCGGCGTTGACCAGGCCTCCGATCCCGGCCGTTACTGCGGAGATAGCCAGGCAAGCCGTGACAATTAGGCCTGTGGGAATTCCTGCCAGTCGAGCCGCTTGCCGATTTCCGCCCGTCATGTAAACATACCGGCCAAATCGCGTGTACTGCAACACAAGATGGCCGACCAGCATGATTACGGCCGCCAACATGGCACTGTAGGGAACGACAGTTAGACCCTCGTGTTCCAAGCCACGGTTTCCTATGTAGTTCAAAAGCTCGGGGACCCGGAAGGCCTGTCCCCGCGTGATGTATCGGGCGGCCCCTTGGGAGATGAACATCATGGCCAGGGAAATAATGAAACTCGGCAACCGCGATTGCACGGTGAGAAACCCCGAGAGTGTTCCCAAGAGCAAGCTAGTTAAGAGGGGCAAGATAATCACTGCGGTGACGATGACGGGTGACGCTACAAAACGTCCCTCGGTGGTTTGTGTTGCCCAAGTTTGAAAGAGCCAGCCGCAACAGCAGGCCGTCCAAAGGGCCACGGCGCCCACGGCAAGATCGATCTCGGCAGCCAGCAAGACAAAAGTTAAGCCGGCACTGACGATCGCCAAGACCGCCCCCTGCTGCATGGCCGTCACAAGGGTATTCCAACGAAAAAAGCCCGGAGCCGCTAGGGAAAAGAAAACAATGAGGGCTGCTAGCGAAGCCACAGGGGCAATGTCCTGAGGTTCCCAACGTCGAAAGATTCCTCGCCAATCGGCCATCGCACTTTACCCTGCTGCCATCTGAAATAGGGTCATTAGTTACTTAATCCGCGCAGACCTTTCCACGGTAAGGACAATCCAACCGACTATGCTGCCCGCATTAAATCCTGTTTGGTGATGGTCTCTCCTGCCCACGCGGCGGTGATTCGCCCACGGCTGAGGACAACAATCCGATGGGCGTAACGGAGAATCAGTTCCGGCTCCGTTGATGCCAAAATCACGGCGACGCCCTGTTTTGCCAAGTCTTGGACCAATCGCATGACGTCCTCCTTGGCCGCGATGTCCATGCCCCGGGTTGGTTCTTCCAAAAGAAGAACGCGGACCGGTCCCAACAACCATTTGGCGAAGACCACCTTCTGCTGATTTCCGCCAGAGAGTTGGCCGGCCTTCATCCAAGGGTCCCGCGGAGAGCAGGCCACCCTTTCCAAGACGGGCTGAACGGCGGCGATTTCGCGCCCGGCGGTGACCCATTCCCCGACGGCTTGATCGAGATAGGCCATCGTGACATTCTTGTACACCTCGCCCCGCATGAACAGTCCGGCGGCCCGGTCGGCCGTGACCAAGACGACCCCCTTTCGCACGGCCGCGCGGGGTTTCCCGAGAGGCAACGGTTGCCCGTCGAGGAGAATGCGCCCACGGGAGGGGAACCGTGCCCCGGCCATGGCCTGGACCAACTCCTGATGACCTGCCCCCACAAAGCCGTACAGCCCAAGAATCTCGCCCGATGCGACCTGAAGATGGATATCCTCAAAGACACCGCGGAGTGTCAAATCCTCCACTGAAAACACCGGTGGATGCTGAGTTGAAGGGGGTAAGACTGCCACTTGTTGCTCGGCCATGGCCATTTCTTCGGAGCGTTCCCCCACCATCGCCCGGACCAGGTCCTGCTTGGCCACCTCCTGGCAGGGTTGTGTGAGAACACGGCGACCCTCGCGCAAGACCGTCACCCGATCGGAGATACGAAGAACATCCTCGAGGAAATGGCTAATGAAAATCATGGCTACCCCACGTGATTTGAGCTGCCGGATCAACTCGAATAGCCGTTCAATCTCCGGCGGACTGAGGGCACTTGTCGGTTCGTCGAGGATCAACACTCGGGCGCCGCGATATGCCCCCTTGATGATTTCAACCATCTGGCGAACGACAAGCGGATAGCGATCCAAGCGTCGCGACACATCGAGCGTGATTCCCAGATCGCGGAGATATTCTTGGGCGTGCGACACCATGGTTTGCCAGTCCACCAGGCCCCACTTGGTGAGGGGTTGCCGACCGAGAAACAGATTTTCGGCCACCGACAGTTGGCCGATCCCCGAAAACTCCTGATAAACCATGGCGATTCCCAACTTCAACGCGGTATGGGGATCACGCAAGGCGACCGGTTGCCCGTCGAGGAACACAGTTCCTTCGTAATCGGGAATCGCACCGGCGAGGATCTTCATAAGCGTGCTCTTGCCGGCCCCGTTACTGCCCACCAATCCATGGACCTCGCCGGGATACAGATCAAAATCCACTCGATCGAGGGCCAGGATTCCCCCAAACCGCTTCGTAATGGCACGACATTCCAAAAGGGGTTTCGACACGCTCACGTCTCCTTATCCGTTCCTGTCCGTGCCCTCCTTCTGCGCGAGAGGGTCAGAAACAGGGCGCCCCCGTTGCCGTTGATCACGTTCGAGCATTGTGCGGAGGTGCACGGAAAGACACTCCGGCATAACCAGGCGGTTGTAGCCCCCTTCCAGGACGCTGACACAGCGGCCTTCCGCATAAGTATCGGCAATATCCAGCACCATCGCCGTGAGCAGTTCATAGTCCTCGGTCTCAAGGCCGAGGTTCCCGATCGGATCAAGCCGGTGGGTATCGAAGCCTGCGCTGAGAAGGACGAGTTGCGGTTTCACAAAGGCGGCAAACTCTTCCAAGCCCTCTGCCAGCCTCTCTCGATAATCGACGCGCGATATGCCATACGCGACGGGGATATTCTTTGTGTAGCCTTTACCCGGTCCTTCACCAACTTCGTCCTCCGTTCCGGTGCCCGGATAGAACGGGTAACGATGGATCGAGAGGAATCCCACGCGCGGGTCTTCCCAAAAAGCTGCCTGCGTGCC
>FWWL01006396.1_pt1 | contig 17167 bp, 13 predicted proteins | sample 2228331 | NCBI WGS metagenome assembly FWWL01 (sample SAMEA103939775, study PRJEB20133) | metagenome
CTTGCGCCGCATTGCGGATTTGCAGCTTCTGGATGTTATCCGCATTTCCGAGGACTAATTCCGTGGGGATTCCTCCACGCCTATGATCAAAGTTGGCTACGGCGAGCTTTAGCTCCGTAACGGCATTATTCATCTCGAAATATACCGTTGCCGGCAGTTGAAAGGGAATTGTTTCACTTGCGGAATAAGCAACATGCCCCCGGGATAATACGATGCGACCGTCTATGGATAATTCATAAGCAGTAGAGATGTTGGGCAGCCGGATGGCCATCATATCTCTCTGCGCCTGATGAAGAATCGATAAATGATAAACCCCATAGCCCCGATCCTGCAGGGGAACCCCGCTCCCCGTTTTCATTCCGCCCCATGTTCCCGGAACCTCTAACGTTGAAGTCGTGAAACTCGAATCCCGATTATCGGCACGGGAAGACTGATGCCATTCAAAATTCCATTGCCCGTTCAGGGGAACGATGCCCTCTTCGCTCCATGACCATTCCCTGAGATCGATAATGCCCTTCTCCGCCTTCGGAATAACTCGAACGTCGGGGGAAGCCGTGCAGCCGCTTGTAACGGCCAATAGGCATAGGGTGACCGCAATCCATTTACTCCATTGCCTAAGCGTCATTAACCCATTTCGGGACCTCACATTTCCCTCTCCCTGCTTACGCTGTTTCAATTTGCCGCGATAAGTATCCGAAGGTCATTGTAACGGTGCATTGATAACTCGTCAACGCTTTAGTTATAATAAGTCTTTAAGACTCTTCAATATGGAGGGAAATAAATGAAGAGTTCGGAAGCTGCCATACTTGTCGTGGACGATGAACGAGAAATAACGGATTTGATAACACTCTATTTGCAAAGGGAAGGGTATGCGGTTCATACTTCGGATAATGGCGAAGACGCCCTTCGATTCGCGGAATTGCTCGTCCCGGATTTAATCGTCCTGGACGTCTCGCTTGGCCGGATGGACGGAATCGATATTTGCCGTTCCTTGCGTCAAGGCCCATGCGCGGATGTTCCTATTCTGTTTCTAAGCTGCAAGAGCGAGGATCAAGATATTATTCGCGGTTTATCCGAGGGTGGAGACGACTATATCACAAAGCCGTTTAGTCCAAGCCAGCTCGTGGCTAGAATACAGGCTCATATTCGGAGGCGCAGAACCCGGGAGAGAATAGCCGATGACCAATCACACTCGTTAAGCTATCCTGGACTCGATATCGATTTCCGTAGTCTAGAGGTACGATTGGAGGGGGAGCCCCTCTCGCTATCGGCCAAGGAATTCGAATTGCTAACCGTGCTTGCCCGGCAACCGAACCGGGTTTTTCCGCTGGAAGAGCTTTACCGGCGCGTCTGGCAATCCGACAGCATGGGAGATACGCGCACGCTAATGGTTCACATAAGCAATCTGAGAAAGAAGATGGAAATTGATCCTTCCCGCCCCCGCTGGGTACAGACGGTTCGCGGCTTCGGCTATCGTTTTTGTCCCGGCAACAGCTGCGAAGAACAATCATACATCCCTAATTGACGACAAAAGGATGAATTCACACTTATGGAAATGGCACGCGATTGGCAAGATTACGAACTGCTGGATACCGGTAACGGAGAGAAGCTGGAGCGTTGGGGAGACGTGATATTACGGCGCCCAGACCCGCAAATCATATGGCCGCTCAAGTCCGAGAATGCCGAGTGGAAACAAGCGGACGGCCATTATCACCGAAGCGGCAGCGGCGGAGGTCAATGGAGCTATAAGCGCACCCTCCCGGATAGATGGAATATTTCATATGGCCCTCTGAAGTTCCATATCAAACCGACTAGCTTCAAGCATACGGGCTTATTCCCGGAGCAAGCGGTTAACTGGAGCTGGATGATGGACAAAATACGTGCGGCCGGCCGACCGATACGCGTGCTAAATCTGTTCGCCTATACAGGCGGGGCAACTGTGGCTGCCGCATCCGCAGGCGCTGACGTGTGCCATGTGGACGCCGCCAAAGGGATGGTTCAGTGGGCGAAAGAAAATGCCGAGCTCTCCGGACTTGGGTCCGCGCCTATCCGCTATATCACGGATGACGTGTTCAAGTTCGTGCAGCGCGAGGAACGCCGCGGCCGCCAATACGAAGCCATTATTATGGATCCGCCTTCCTATGGACGCGGTCCTAACGGCGAGATGTGGAAGCTGGAGGAGAATCTGTTCCCCTTCCTTGAATCGTGTATGGCCATTCTTTCGGACAAGCCTCTATTTATCCTTGTGAACTCTTATACGACAGGACTTTCCCCAACTGTACTGCACAATTTACTGCATCTTTCCATACGCCGCAAGTTCGGCGGGAAACTGGATTGCGGAGAAATCGGCTTGCCGATTACCCGCAGCGGGATGGCTCTTCCTTGCGGAATTTACGGGCGCTGGGAAAGCGAGTCTTAATCGGCAACAGACTTGCTAAGGGATGTGAGAGGGACGAATGAAACGACAGGTTGCTTGGCTTAGCATCGGGTTGTTGGCGATATCGCTAACAGCCTGTTTGAATGCGTCGCCTTCCGGCTCTCCTCCTGTCCAATCGTCACCGGCTCAATCCGGAACCAAGTCCGAATCCGGAACCGATTCCTCCTCTTCGCATTTCTCGGCACCGTCAGCTTCGCCTGATGAGCTGGTCGAGCCAGAGCATAGCGAAGCGACATTGCTTGCTATCGGCGACATCATGGTACATATGCCGCAGCTGCCTGCTTATTATAATAGCGCCAGCAAAAATTACAAGCTCTCCCCTTGGTTTTCTCAAGTCAAGCCGATCTTTCGGCAAGGAGATTGGGTTATCGGCAACTTGGAAACGCCAATCGCAGGCAAGGATTTGAAATATTCGGGCTATCCCCGGTTTAATGCACCCTATGAATTAGCGGAAGCCTTGGCCGATGCAGGTGTGCAATTGGTGTCTACCGCCAATAACCATTCCATGGACCGGGCGTTTCCAGGTATAGAACGAACACTTGCTAACGTCAGGAAAGCAGGATTGATTCCTCTGGGAACGGCTGCATCGGCCGAAGAACGGCAAAGGCTGGTAATCGAAGAAAGAAACGGCATACGCATGGGATTCCTGGCTTATACTTATGGCACCAATGGAATACCCGTCCCCGCGAGCAAATCGTTTGCGGTCAATCTGATTGACTTGGACGTCATTAGTGAAGATATCGCGCGGCTACGGGAAGCCCAGGCGGATGTCGTGACCGTCTCCCTCCATTTCGGGACGGAATACCAACGCCTGCCTAACGATAATCAAAAAAAGATTGCCCGCGCGATTGTGAGTGCCGGAGCAGACATTATTCTGGGCGCTCATTCCCACGTCGTTCAGCCTTACGAGGAAATCGAGGTTAGCGCTTCCGAAAGCCGAGACGGAGCTCCGCATCGGGGGATTGTCATTTACTCGCTCGGTAATTTCATCTCGAACCAGACCGGGGATTGGAAGGACGTCGGGTTGATCTTCGGCGTACGGTTGATTAAAACGCGTCATTCCGACGGCACCTCCTCTACGCATTGGGACAAAATCACGACCGAACCGACCTGGGTTCATATTTTTTGGAAAAATCAAAAGCGGCATTATACGGTTATTCCTATGGAAAGAGCGCTGTCAACGAGAGATATCCCTAATTTGTCGGCCAAAGACTATAATAAAATGACCACTCTTCTAAGCGGTATCAACAAGCACCTGCTCAAGCTTCAATCCGAGTGAAACATCTGTTTCGCTCCTTACTTATCTTGACTAAACAATAAAAGGGATTAGTACAACTATAAAGGTTGATACATGTCAGAATGCCGTCAATACGTCCGATTAACCGTACCCGCGTGTTAAATGGCTTCGAGGCGGCGAAAAGCGAGGTCCAGCGGCTGCACTAATTCGGCAAATTGGTGGAATCATTGCTCAGTAAAGCGGCAGTTAACCCAAACGAAAACGGGACGAAGCAGAAATTCTGCTCCGTCCCGTTATTTATCTAGATCGCGGACGATTCAACATTGTTATCCTGTGATTCCTTGGATGCTTCGGTCGCGGAAGGCTTTCGTTCTAACGTTGCGCTTGGTTCCCTTGTGCCGGCCACCTTGCTGATCAAGTAAACGAGCAACTGCCGATTATGGCTGGAAACCAGGTCTAACGACCGGTTAACGATCGCGCTGCGCACCGCTACTCCCCGTTCCACTTCCGAACGCCCGAGAGCGGTCATCGTGACCCACACGATCCGACGGTCGCCTTCATCCCTGTTCCTCTCCACTAATCCACCGCGTTCCATGCGGTCAAGCAACGTAGTGATCGCAGCCGGCGTCGTCTCCAAATAAGGAAGCAAATCAGAGGGCTTCATTGGCTCATTTACCCGCAACAGCTCCAGAACCTCCAGTTGACCTGACGTTAGCTGCGGAGCAAGTTCCGCTTCCATCTGCGCGTTCCATTCCTTCGTGAGTTTTGTCCAGCTTTTCACAAAATCCGCCGCATTATCCATAGGTATGCCCCTTTCTTCCCGAACATTGCCTTCTCTTTTATTATACTCAGGAGCAATGTCGAAAGATAGTTTAACGCGATTAAATATTTACGACATGAATCCGCATAAAAGCGAACGCGGCGACAATTCGTGACATATACTAGTTACGAAATATGGGCAAATGCGGAGAAACGCGCTTGGCAAGGAGGCGAGGATCATGTCCTCTACAGAACAAAAAATCAAAATGATTGGCCAAATGGCACAGGATGCCGGATTAATAGAAGACCCCCAGTGGCTGGAACGGCTCAACGAGCCGGTGCCTCTGTGGGTCGTATTGGATCTCTTGTTAAGATGGATTGATCGCACGGAGCCGAACGGCGGTCCTTACGACTGAGAACAATCCGCTCATCAGGTGGAAAGCGGTTTTTTGAATGCTTCGATTAGAACATCTCCACGGTCAACGGCCGTCATCAGCTTACCTTGCCCCTTGCGGTCTTCGATCGGGGCTCCTTCAGAGGAGAACTCCGATACCGAGCCGCTTGTTGTCAACGTAAGCAAGTTGACGGCTTCTTTGACATGGAGAGCGGCGATAAGCTTCGTTCCGTTCGGACGGACCCGCTTGCCTTCTTTGAATTCGAACGTCTGAATCCCTTTGCCGCCTCTCCCTTGCTGCGGATAATCAAGAAGCAGGGATCGTTTGGCATATCCGTAATCGGAAAGAACGAGAACCTCACCCTCATCCCCCGCTACGGGGATCGCGTCGACCAGATGGTCGCCTTCTCTAAGAGTAATGCCTCTTACCCCTCCGGCAACCCTGCCTTGCAAACTAACCTCGGCTTGATTAAAGCGAATGCTCATCCCTTGCTCCGTCACGAGCAGAAGATCGTCCGGTTGATCTGCCCTGAACACCCTGATGATCTCATCGCCCTCGGATACTTTGCAAGCGGCGATCGCCATGCTTCGGCTTGTGGCGTATTCGATTAACGGCGTACGCTTTACTTGACCTCGTCTCGTTACGAAGACGAGCATCGGTCCGTCCTCCGCCGATCCGCTTTCGCCCTGATGGGTTGCCGTCAGATCAGCCGACTTAGCCGTTATGATGCCGACGATTCGGTCATCCTTCGCTAATGGGAGAAGGTTGACGATTGCCGTCCCGGTTTCCTTCCATTTGAACTCGGGAATCTGATGGACGGGCAACAAGAAGAAATAGCCCTTCTGGGTAAACAACAGGAGCGGATCCAACGTACTCAATCCCATGCTCCAGCGGATGACGTCGCCTTCCTTCACGCCGGCGCTTCCCAGCTCCCCGCCCGAACGCGTGAACGACAGCAAGCTGGTACGTTTGACGTAGCCTTCCCGGCTGAGCGTAACGAGCACTTCTTCGGCCGGCACGGTAACTTCTAAGTTGACCTTGATCTCTTCTACTTCGCCCTGAATGACGGAGCGGCGGTCGATACCGTACTTGTCGCGGATTTCCGTCATTTCATCCTTGATCACATTGATCAGCTTGCGCGGGCTTTCGAGTATGGATCGCAGTTGAGCGATTTTCTTCATCGTGTCCGCGTGTTCCTTCTCAAGCTGGGTAATTTCCAGATTGGTTAGGCGATACAATTGCAAAGTAAGGATGGCATCTGCCTGCCGCTCGGAAAATCCGAACTTGGCGACGAGATTGTTCTGCGCATCAAGGCGGTTCTTGGATGCTTTGATCGTCTCGATGATTTGATCCAATAGATTAAGCGCTTTGACGAGCCCTTCCAAGACGTGTGCGCGGTCTTCCGCTTTCTCCAGGTCATACTGGGTTCGGAAAGTCACGACTTCCTTCTGGTGGGCAATATAGGCTTCTAGAATCTGTTTGATACCGAGCTGGCGAGGCGCTTTGTTGACGATAGCGACCATATTGAAATTATAAGCCGTCTGAAGATCGGTTTTCTTGAGCAAATAAGCGAGAATGCCTTCGGCATCGACATCCTTCTTAAGCTCAATGACGATACGCAAACCATTCCTGCCGCTTTCGTCGCGTACCTCCGCAATGCCTTCCACTTTTTTCTCCATGCGCAGGTTGTCAATCGCATTTACGAGCTTGGACTTTACGATCTGATAAGGAATTTCGGTAATGATGATTTGCTGCTTGCCGCCGCGCATATCTTCAATGACGGTTTTGGAACGGATATAAATTTTTCCCTTGCCGGTTTCATAAGCTTCGCGTATTCCGTCTCCGCCCATGATGAGACCGCCGGTAGGAAAGTCGGGACCTTTGACGATTTCCATCAGCTCTTGTACGGTCATATCCGGTTTATTCATTACCGCGACGCAAGCGTCGATAATCTCGCGTAAATTATGCGTGGGAATTTCCGTGGCGAAACCGGCGGAAATACCCGACACCCCGTTTACGAGCAGATTCGGATAACGGGAAGGAAGAACGACGGGTTCCTTGGTCGAATTATCGAAATTATCCTTGAACAGGACGGTCCGTTTCTCGATATCGCGCAATAGCTCCATCGCGATGGTAGACAAGCGCGCCTCCGTATAGCGCATCGCGGCGGGTGGATCGTCGTCCATCGAACCCCAGTTGCCATGTCCATCGACGAGCATATGCGCCATTTTCCAAGGCTGGGCCATCCGGACCATTCCTTCATAGATCGAGGAATCACCGTGCGGATGGTAGTTGCCCATGACATCCCCTACCGTCTTCGCGGACTTCCGATACGCCTTATCCGGTGTATTGCCGGAGTCGTACATCGCATACAGAATGCGCCGCTGAACCGGCTTTAGTCCGTCGCGGACATCGGGAATCGCGCGGTCTTGGATAATATACTTGGAATAACGTCCGAAGCGGTCGCCTACGACCTCCTCCAGAAATGCCGGTAAAAACTGCTCAAGCAGGCTCAACTCCGTACCCCCTCTTTACTCCTCATACTCCGTAAAATCAACGTTCTCGATTATCCATCGCTTGCGCGGGTCGACTTTATCGCCCATTAGCGTCGATACGCGGCGTTCCGCCTTGGCGGCGTCTTCGATCTGCACCTGCAGGAACGTGCGCGTCTCGTAGTTCATCGTCGTTTCCCACAGCTGATCCGGATTCATCTCGCCGAGTCCCTTGTAACGCTGCAATTCCGCGCCTTTGCCGATTTCCTTCATGTAATTGATTAATTGGTCATCCGTCCAAGCGTAGCGAACCGTTTCCAGCTTCCCGGACTTCCTCGTCAATTTGTATAGCGGCGGCTGTGCGATGAATACCTTGCCGGCATCGATCAAAGGCTTCATATACCGATAGAAGAAAGTGAGAAGCAACACTTGGATATGCGCGCCATCCGTATCCGCATCGGTCATGATGATGATCTTCGAATAGTTGCATTCCTCTACGTCGAATTCAGATCCGATACCCGCCCCGATTGCTGCGATGATAGCTTTATACTCGTCGTTCTTCAAGATATCGACCAGCTTGGATTTCTCGGGATTCATCGGCTTGCCCTTAAGGGGCAATATCGCTTGATACTTGGAATCCCGTCCTTGCTTGGCCGATCCGCCCGCGGAATCGCCTTCCACGATAAACAGCTCGTTGCGAGAGCTGTCCTTGGACTGCGCCGGGGAGAGCTTGCCGCCGAGGCTTGCGCTCTCGCTTCTCTTCTTGCCGCTGCGGATTTCCTCGCGGGCTTTGCGCGCCGCTTCGCGGGCTTTGGACGCTTGTACCGATTTGCGGATTAGCAATTGGCCCACCTGAGGGTTTTCCTCCAGGAAAACGGTCATTTTGTCCGTGACGATCGCATCGACCACGCTGCGCGCGGATGCACTGCCGAGCTGGTCCTTCGTCTGCCCGACGAATTCCACTTCCGACATTTTAATATTGATAACGGCCATTAGACCTTCGCGCAAGTCATTGCCTTCCAGGTTCTTCTCTTTCTCCTTGAGCTGACCTGTTTTGCGGGCATATTCATTCATGACGCGGGTGTATGCGGTTTTGAATCCCGTCTCATGCGTACCGCCCCCGCGCGTCGGAATGGAGTTAACGAACGAAGCCAACGTCTCCGTGTAACCATCATTATACTGAAGCGCCACTTCCACCTCGATGTCGTCTTTCTCCGCCGCAAAATGGATGACCTCGTGCAAAACCGCTTTTTCCTCGTTAAGGAACTGCACGAATTGACGGGCACCGCCCTCGTAATGAAAGGAATCGGCTTTCCCGCTTCTCTCGTCCTTGATATTAACCTTCAAGCCCGAATTCAGGAAAGCAATTTCCTGCAGGCGCTCCGACAACGTGTCGTAATTCATGCTCACGTGGCCATGGAACACTTTAGGATCCGGCTTGAACGTAACCTTCGTGCCGGTCCTGTTCGTATTGCCTAATACCTGAAGACCGCCAACGGGTTCCCCGACATGCTCGATTCCCTTGTCGTCGATCCACGTTTCGAATCTCTGCTTATGTATTTTCCCTTCCCGGTAAATTTCCACTTCGAGCCACTCCGACAATGCATTCGTGACGGAAGCCCCGACTCCGTGCAATCCCCCGGATTTCTTGTATCCGCCGCCGCCGAATTTGCCGCCCGCATGCAAGATGGTGTAAACCACCTGAGGCGTCGGGATTCCCGATTTGTGCATGCCTGTCGGTATTCCCCGCCCGTTGTCGACAACCGTTATCGAATTGTCGTTATGAACGGTGACGTCGATTCGCGAACAGAATTTAGCCAAATGCTCATCGACGGCGTTGTCGACAATTTCCCACAGCAAATGGTGCAGGCCCGAAGCTGTCGTGCTTCCAATGTACATCCCCGGTCTCTTGCGGACCGCTGTCAGTCCTTCAAGAATTTGAATATCGTCCGCGCTGTATTCACTGCCCGCAATTGCCGCGCTTTCTGCGAACAGGTCTATTTGTTCGGTCACGAATGGACCCCCTTGCTTTTCTCTTGCGTCTGCCTTGCAAACGCACTTCCGTTTATTCTAATTCATGATGTCTTGCTTCGTAAAGACGGTGAATGAAATGATTAGGGCAATTGCCCCCCAAATGCCTAGAACAGCAAGGGAAAAACCGAGTGTCATTCCTTCGATCGGAGGCGGGGTTCCCCGCAAATAAGAAGATAATTCCAGGTTGACGTTAAATAAATATTTGGCGCTTTTCCACGAAGAAGCCATATTGGCGAGAATCGTGCCTGCTATTATCGTGGCCATCATCGTCACGAAGCTGGCTGCCGTGCTGCGGACGAGAACCGACACCATTAGGGCGATTACGGCGACTACCATCGCGGAAAACCAGATGAATCCGGATTGCATTAGCAAATAGAGACCTTGCGTAACCGCATGTACGTTGGTCGTATCCACGTCCGCGCCGCTCACTTGAAACCCGACGAAGACCGGGACATCCCACCCCGCGTAGCCAAACACGAGTCCGGAGATTAAATAACAGAGCACCGCCGTAGTTATGATAATAAGCGATACGTATAACGTCAGGGTAGCCAACTTTGCGAATAAAATGCGCCATCTCCTGACGGGACGGGTGAGCAGCATCTTGATCGTGCCGGTCGAACGTTCCGACGAGACGAGATCCGAAGCGATGGCAAGCACCATCAACGGAATAAAGAGGGATACCGAATTGTCCATGAAAGTGCGCGTAAAAGTCACAGCATTGGGTGTTTGCGGGTTAATGTCGTGATCGAGATAATATTGCAGCTGTTGCACAAGAGCGCGCCGCCACTTTTTCCATTCCTCGGGAATTCGTTCGCTGCCCAGCGCATTGGTATTGTCCGTTATCCGGCTTTGGAGCTCGGCGCGCCAATCCGTATTAAACTTCTCCTGGCTATTCTGCGCGATTTTCATCTGGGCGTACACGAAAACCGGAATAAGAATAAGCAAGATAAGCACGATGACGGCAAAACGTTTCTTCTTCCACACCTTAAGCGTCTCATTCTGCAAAAGCGCCAGCAAGTTAGCCAATCGTCTCTCCCTCCGTCAGCTTCAAGAATAGTTCCTCCAGCGAGGGGGCAACGCGTTGCACGGAATGAACGCCGATTCCGGACGCGACGAATCGGTTAACCCACCCGGTCACTTGATCTTCGTCCATGATCGTAATAATCGGGTCCCGCAGAGTCGACAGCAACGACTCGTCAATCTGGTGATCTTCGCTGCGCACGAACTGTACGCCCGGCTGGTCCGCAAACAATCGGCGCGCTTCATGAGGACGATCCAATTGCCATACCGTGTATGTGCCCGCTTGCGACACTAACTCATCCACTTCTCCGACGGCGATGACATCCCCATGCGCAATAATAGCCACCCGATCGCACATAAGCTGAATTTCGCTGAGAAGATGGCTGGAGATAAACAAGCTCATGCCTCCCTCCGCCAGCTTGCGAATAAATTCCCTCAGTTCCTTGATCCCTTTGGGATCGAGTCCGTTCGTCGGCTCATCGAGAATGAGCAGCTTGGGATTTCCGAGCAGCGCTTGAGCGATTCCGAGGCGTTGGCGCATACCGAGGGAATAGGTTTTCACTTTATCGTGAATTCTCTGATCGAGCCCCACGATATCTACCACTTCCGCGATTCTGGCAGAAGTGATGCCGGCTTGCATTCGCGCGAAATGCTCTAGATTTTCCCACCCCGTCATGAACACGTACATCTCTGGATTTTCCACGATGCAGCCTACATGCGCAAGGGCTCGCTCGGGATGCAGGCCGATATCTTCTCCGCACACGATAATTTTACCCTCCGTGGGTTTAATCAGATCGACCAGCATACGAATAGTAGTCGTTTTGCCGGATCCGTTAGGTCCCAAGAAACCGAATATCTCTCCCGCATATACTTCGAAAGAAACATTATGAATAATCGGCTTCCGTCCGATGTTCTTCTTTAACCCTTGAACGGACAGTACGAGTTCTTTATCGGCAGTTTGCATAGAGTGGGAACCCCCTTCCGGATTAGTAAAGCGCCTGTACGATTCTCTCCGAGATCCGGGCATAACCAAGTGCGTTAGGGTGAAAATGATCGGAAGAAAGATACAGCTTGAGGTTGAATTCAAACAAATCGTAGGTTGGAACGACTGTCGCGTTGCCGTCCGCTTCCGCTAAGCGATGCGCATAGTTATTCCACTTCGCCACTATCTCGCTGCCCGATCTCATTTCCGGCAAATCATAGAATGCGTTATATAATCCAACATAGATAATCCTCGCGGTAGGATTCAACTCCCTGACTTTGCTAAAGACGGCTTCCAATCCCGGTTCAGCTTCCGATTGACGCGCCTTCAGCTGCTCAAGAGATAAATCCCCGCCCTCGGCCATTGAACCGCCGCTCTGAGCGATTTGGAACAAATCGTTGCCACCGATCGTCATCATCACGATGTCCGCTTTGCCTACAGAATTCTTATACCCGGTTTCGTTCAATCGATCAACCAATTGATCCGCCCTTAGCCCGTTTATGGCTAAGTTGTTAACCAAGTATACGGGCTTGTCCAATTGCTCGGATAACCCTTTAATGACCCGGGCAACATAACCGTCCCCTGTCGAGTCTCCTGTTCCTTTGGTCAAGGAATCGCCAAGCGACGTGATGTACAGCTCCGGTTTCGCGCTCCATTCCCCTCCTATAGCCGCTTCAGGCTCGGAAACTTCAGGCAAAGCTAATCCATCCTTAGGAAACCAAGTGTCCTTCAAAGCCCAACCAAACCCTGTGAGCATAACAACAAGGCAGACGAATGTAGTCCAGCCTAGTACCCGCCACAGCCATGAAGATGATTTCAAGAGATCCCCACTCCCTATTCCCCCGGCATCTATTCCGGATTATGCTGCTGCTCTCAACGATAACGTTTCTAGAACTAATTTTCAAATGGGCGGAAATAGCAAAAAAGCCGGATACCTGCTGACGAGGCATTCCGGCTTGCACTATCCTTTATAGATCGTTCGATCCTGTACATCAGGAATGCCCGACTCATACAGCGGTCACCCTCATTTCATCCATTCTGGTTCACGACACTCCAGAATGAGGATTTAGGCTTGTGTCTCTCGTCAAATAGAAGCGGCCAGTTTTTCCGGCCGCGGACCGGAAAGTCGTTCAACCATGTATAATCGTCTGCGGCGCCCCAGAAAGTGACCGCATCAATACATTCCTTGTATTCCCTAAGCAAACTGAACAATGCATCATACCGAATCGCCTGCAGCTCGAGCATTTCTTTGGTGGGACTAACCAAATCCTCCCGCTTGTCGTCAAATCGGAATACAGACACATCAAGCTCAGTCAATTGCAGTCTTAGGCCAAGTGAAGCATACTTCTCGATTGCGGCACGGATATCGTCCAATCCCGGATCATACAAGTTCCAATGCGCCTGCAATCCGATACCATGCACCGGTACGCTTTGATCAAGGAGAGATTTCACTAGGCTGTATATTTTGTCCCGCTTCAATGGATGCGACTCGTTGTAATCATTATAGAATAGTAAAGCTTTAGGGTCTGCTTCATGAGCAAATTCGAAAGCTTTGGCGACGAAGCTTGGTCCTGCGATATCCAACCATTTTGAAGAACGCAGCGGCTCTGATCCTTCGTCTGCAATGACTTCATTGACAACATCCCATGCATAGATATCGTCTTTATACCGCTTCACGACTGTATCGATATGCGATTTTAAGCGGGCAAGCAGCTTATCTCGGCTAACGGGACCCCCATCGGTTTCTTGAAAAAGCCAATCCGATGTCTGATTATGCCAAACAAGCGTATGCCCTCTCAGCTTCATTCCGTTCTTACGAGCAAACGCTGCGATTTTGTCCGCTTCGTCAAACGTATACGTATTCTCGGCTGGGTGCAGACTTACGAACTTCATTTCATTCTCTGCGGTTAGGCTGTTATAGTGATTTGCAATCAGATCCCCGGCATGGACGATCGATCGCGGATTGACTGCTGCTCCGATATCGAATGCTCCTTTGAATGCTTCGTGCAGCTTAGGAATGCCGCGGTTTAAGTTGTCTCCCATCGTGGCATACACCCTTTCTTGAATTAACCCTTCACGCCGCCGACCATCATCCCTTTAACGAAGTACTTCTGCAGGAACGGATACATGACGATCATCGGAACCGAAGCCACGATCGTCATCGTCGATCGTACCGCGAGCGGCGTAACCGCGTTGGCTGCCGCATCCGGATTCGAGAACGCGCTTGCCGCCGATGAAGAGGCGCTTGAGTTCTGAAGAATTTTTTGCAGCTCGTATTGCAGCGTACTGAGATTGATATTCGACGAGTTGTACAAGAATACATCAAGCCAGGAGTTCCATTGATATACCGCCGTAAACAACGCCACCGTCGCAAGAACAGGAAGACAAAGCGGCAGGACGATGTTGAAGAACGTCCTGAATTCTCCCGCTCCGTCGATTCTCCCGGACTCCAAGATGCTTTCCGGAAGTCCGTCGATGAAAGATCGGATAAGAATGAGGTTGAAGACGCCGATCAATCCCGGCCAGATATAAACCCAGAAGCTGTCAATCAAGCCTAAATCGCGAATGTTCAAATAGTTCGGGATAAGACCCGGGTTAATGTACGCGGTCAGGACGAAAGCTATCGTGATGAACTTCCGCAACACAAAGTCTTGCCGACTGATCGTATACGCGACCATTGCCGAACAGAATACGGTTGTTATCGAACCGATGACCAAGCGAAGAATCGAGATCAACGTCGCATGGAATATCGTCGATTGGCTAAACACGAATTTGTAGTTTTCAAGCGACAAGTCTCTTGGCCATATATAGATGCCACCTCTGATCGAATCCATCGCTCGGTTCAACGATAACGCGAGTGTGTTCAAAAAAGGATACAAGGTGACGAGCATCAGCAAGCAAAGGAAGGTAATATTTAATGTGTCGAAAATTCGGTCTCCTAACGAAGCGTTCCTGCGGGTAAGCTTCTTAGGTGCAGTTCCTGTAGCTAAATTTGCCATCCGGTAATCCTCCTTTAGAACAGTCTGCTCTCGCCTGCACGCTTCGCAATACTATTCGCGATGAACAGCAAGACAATGCTGACGAGACTTTTAAACATACCTGCCGCGACAGCCAGGGAAAAGTTGCTTTGGTTAATACCGTACGTCAGAACAAATATGTCAATGTTCTCGGAATAATCAATGTTCATACCGTTTTTAAGCAGGTATTGCGCCTCGAATCCCGATTCCATCAAATTACCGATGTTCAATATAAGCAAGACGACGATAACCGACTTGATACCTGGCAACGTAACGTTCCACATCCGTCTGAAACGTCCCGCTCCATCCATTTCCGCCGCTTCGTACTGCGCAGGATCGATCGTTGCCATCGCAGCCAAGTATACGATCGTATTCCACCCGAGGTCTTTCCAAACGGTCCCAAGTCCTAAAATGGTCCAGAAATCTTTCGGAATGCCGAGGAACAATAATTCTTGGCCTTTCTCGATCATGCCTAATTTAATCATTAACACATTGATAATGCCATCCGGCGCGAGCGTCGCCTGAATAATCCCCGCGGCAACGACCCAAGAAAGAAAATGCGGCATATAAGTAACCGTCTGTACGATACGCTTAAACAACATTCCGCGCAATTCGTTGAGCAAGAGCGCGAGGATAATAGCGGTAATAAAGCCAAGAGCGAGATTGATTCCGCTCTGCGCAAGCGTATTTCTTAACACGCGCAGAAACCGTTCGTCGTGAAAAAGAAACTTAAATTGATCCCAACCGACCCATTCTTGTTCCGAGAAGCTTTTGGCCGGTCTGTACTTTTGAAAGGCTGTCGTCCAGCCCCATAGCGGCAAGTATTTGAAAAGAAAGAGCCATATGAGAAAAGGAACGGACATCAAGACGAGGATCCGTTGTTGCACAAGTTTCTTGAAGAAAAGCTTCAGTCCCGTCGGCTTTAGATCAGACGCGATGGAAGACGTTGCAGATTTGATGTTACTCCCCATTTTCATTCTCCTTCCGGACCGGTCCTTGCTAATGGAATAAGCGAAAGCCGGCTTATGCGAGCCAACAGCACGTAGAAGCCGGCCTTTCGCTTATTACTTATAATCGATTACTTGGCAGCTTCGATAGCGGCTTTAATTTGTTCCGTGTACCATTTTTCATAGCCGGCCGTGTCAAGCTTGCCGAATTCGACTACGAATTCGCCCCATACTTTATCGAAGTCGGCCGGTTTCGCCAGCACGAGTTTCGGATAGTACTTCTTCGTAACTTCGTCTTTGGTCGTTTCCCAAATTTGTTCCGGCGAGCCTTGTGCTTTCGGAATACCCCAAGCAGGGTACCATGCGCGGTCGTCCGGAGCAGCGAAGAGCTCAGCGTACGTTTTAACGCCGTATTTTTCGAGAATCGTTTTGTCCGCATCCGTCAAGCTCATTTGGAATACTTCCGGTTGGAAGCCGGGCGCAAACGCGTTACCGTCAGACAGCGTGGAGTTCGCGCCGTATTGCGGCCAATCCCAATTGAAGTATCTGAAGCCGAAGCTCAAATTGAACGGCTCGTCGATTTTCTTGATTTGCTCGGCCGTACGGTAGAAGCGGCCTTTGTCGTCCACTTCGTACGTTTCGCCTTTGATACCCCAGCTCTTAAAGATTTGGTTCTCTTCTTTCAGCAGGTTATCCCAGTACGCCATGATCCGTTCTGGATCTTTCGCACTTACGCTGATGCCGATACCGCGGTTCTTAACGAATCCCGGAGGATCCAGAAGCTGGTCTTTACTGCCATCCCACGTGAGCGGCATCGGTTGGTATACGAAATCGTCTTGAGTCGGATCTTGTCTTGCTGCATCTACCAAGAGGTTGCGGGCATTGCCCGTTTGCCAGCCGTAGTCGAAGAATCCGACGACTTTTTTGGAAGAAAGCTTCGCAAGGTATTGGTCGTAGTTGTCTACGAAGGAAGCTTTGTCGAACAGACCTTTAGAGTTCAGATCGTTCAATTTTTGCAACCAACGCTTCGTGGAGTCGGTCGTGTAGTACGTTTTGGCTTCGAACGTCGTCATGTCGACTTCGACGTTACCGTCGTTCGGATAACCGTCCAAGTGCATAGGCACGTTGGAGGTCGCGAAGAATCTCCAGTCATGCGTCAGGGTAATGAGTCCGGTCAAATCTTCGTCTTTATGCTTGGCGACGAAGTCTTCGATCAGCTTCGTGTATTCGTCCAACGTAGTAATCTTCGGATAACCCGCTTCTTTCAACACGCGGCGTTGAATCCAGAAGGCGCCTTGGTTGATGTTCGGATCCGGCACGAAGTCGCCGACTTGGGCCGAGATCGGTAAATGGTAAATTTTTCCGTCCGCCGCTTTCATTTGGTTGAGATATGGGCCGAATACGCGCTTGATGTTCGCGTTCTTTTCAATCAGATCAGTCAGGTCTATAAACGCGCCAGCGTCAACAAGCTGATCGATACCGGCATCCGGGTTGAGGACGTCCGGATAATCGTTGGAGGCGATCATCGTACCGATCTTCGCTTTCAGGTCGCCTACCAAGTGTTCGATTTTGAAGTTGACGCCGGTTTGATCTTCGAGAGCTTTACCGATTGTCGTCTCGTTCGTGTTCACGTCCGGCGCATTGGCTACACCAAGGAAGTAAGAGAAAGTTACTTTATCAAGCGGTTTTTCCGATGCAGCAGCGCTTTCTGTTGCTGCAGGAGTGCTGCTGCTGGCTGTGCTGGAAGCGTTGTTCTCGCCATTGTTGCCATTAGAGCAAGCAGCGGTGAACACCAGGACGGCAGCCATGCAGGCAAATAGTAATTTCTTTGCCACTAATTTCGAGCA
>FWWL01006397.1_pt1 | contig 17166 bp, 18 predicted proteins | sample 2228331 | NCBI WGS metagenome assembly FWWL01 (sample SAMEA103939775, study PRJEB20133) | metagenome
CGCCGCGGCGGCCGGCGCCTGGGCCAGGGCCGGCGCGGCGATCAGCGCGGCGCTCAGCGCCAGGATGGAACAGGCGGTGCGAAACATTGGCGGCGTAACCCCGAAGCGATTGTGTGACGCAGGCTTAGTGGCCCGCGCCCGCGCTCCGAAGTGAATTCCCGGTAAGGGTCGGGGGCCCATTTGAGCCGACGCTCAGCCGCCGCCCGCGCCGAATCCGGCCACGTGGTTGAGCCGCGCCCAGCTGCGGCGATGCGCCAGCGGCTCCACGGCGGGGCGTCCGGCCACGCGTGCCAGCCACCGGTCTTCCGCCTCGTCCGCCTCGCGCCAGCACAGGGCGACGGCGGTCTCCAGATCGCTGTCGCCCGCTGCATCGATCCGCGCCAGGAACCGCGCCTCCAGCGCGTCGCGTTCGGGCGCGATCTCGGCCAGCGCCGCGCAGAAATCGCCCAGGGCGGCCCGGTGCAGCGCCTCATGCCGCCACCAGCGAGAGCCGTCGGCCCGGTCTCTCGGCGCCCGTCCGAAGTCGGGTGCCGCCGCGCTGAACACGAACGGCTTGAAGACGCTGATGCAGGGCGACGAGCTGCCGGTCACCCAGTGCACGCTGCGCCCGCCCTTGAGCTCGCTCACCATCGACCCCACCGACTGGCTGCGCCGGGGCCCCGTCGAGGCGTGCATGCAGATCGTCCGCCGCGCCGTGTGGGCCGGGCTCCAGTCGGCCTCGTCGCCGTGGTCGCGCAGGATCGCCATCATCGACGCCGGCGTCAGCGCGGGCGCCGTCCGGTCCAGCAGCGCCTGGCCCCGCGCGCACCGCCCGCGCCCGAAGCTGACGGCGTCGCGCGCCTCGTCGATCAGGCTGGCGGCCACGTCATAGGCGGCGCCCCGGTCCAGGTCGGCGCTGATCCCGTCATAGCTCGCGCCGATCGAATAGGCGTTCGACAGCGCCCGCACGTTGCGCACCCGCTCCCACACCCACGACCGGCCCGCCGTCTCCAGCACATAGGCTTCCGCGCTGTCGGCGATGATGAAACCGTTGTTGTAGTAGAACCGCCCCAGGTGTCCGCAGTCGCCGCCCTGGCCGTACGCCTCCAGCAGTCCCACGATCACGTCCAGCGCCTCGCGCGCCGTGCCGCCCCGCTCCAGCCCCAGCCGCACCAGGTCCATGCCGATCAGCGCGCGCCGCCGCTGCGCCGGCGTCTTCGCATGCAGCGCCTCGTTGCCGATCGCCACGCCGGCCTCGTTCACCCCCATCTCGGCGCCCCACATCCAGAAGGGGCGGCTGAGCAGGCAGGCATAGGTCCGCGGCGCGTCGGGCAGGGTGATGTAGGTCGCCTTCAGCACCGTGGGCTCGGCGTTCACCCGCGCCGGCGACAGCTCCAGCCCCTGCGCCTCGTTCCGCTCCCGGTCGCTGTTCTTGGCGAACAGCACCGCGCCCCGCTGCGTGGCCGCCGCCAGCGCGGTAAGCGTGTCGCACACGGGCCTTAAGACCGCGGCGCCGGCGGCGCCTTGCAGGGCTTGATGTCGGCCGGCTTGGGCCGCTTCACCGGCGCCTCGAAGATGGCGATGTAGCCAATGCCGCCGTCCAGCGGCGTGTTCGACAGCTGCCTGTAGCCCACCGCCTCGAACTCGCACTTCAGCAACGCGGGCGGCGTGCCGTGCCTGTTGGTCGGCCGGTCCAGGTCGATCACGCCCACGCGCCCGCCCGGCTTCAACGCGTCGCCCAGCCGCCACAGCAGGGCGTAGGGGCTCTCGATCTCGTGGTACATGTGGACCAGCACCGCCCGGTCCACCGCGCCCGCCGGCAGCTTGGGGTCATCGGGCGTGCCCACCACGATCTTCACGTTCTTCAGGTTGCGCCGCTCGGCCTCGCGCTTCAGGCCGGAAAGGTAGGCCTCGACGATGTCCTCGGCATAGACCACGCCCGTGTCGCCCACCGCGGGAGACAGGCGAAGCGTGTGATAGCCCGACCCGGCCCCGATATCGGCCACCGCCATCCCGGGCTTGATCTCCAGCTTCCGGATTAGCTGCCCGGACTCGTCGGCCGCGTCCCGGTCGGGCCCGTTCGACCACTCGGCCGCCACGATCCCCGCCACCGGCCGGTCCGGCATGGGGAACCCGGCCGCGTCCCGCTTCACCGGCGCCGCCTGCGCAGCCGGGCCCTCCACCTGCGACGAACAGGCGGCGATCAGCAATGTTGCGACGAGGGTGACGAGACCGAAACGCATCGATCCCTTTCCAGCCGAAAACGCGCGCGGGCGCTAGGGGCTACGCGTTGAGCGGGGGTGAAACCAAACGGGAACATGCTATAGCGCCTCCCATGGCCGACGCCGCGGGCCTTTCCGCCGATCTTCTGCCGCCCAAGTTCCAGGCCTGGTTCGCCGGCCGCGGCTGGGCGCCGCGTGCGCATCAATTGGAAATGGTGGCCAAGGGCCGCGCCGGGCAGGACGCCCTGCTGATCGCGCCCACCGGCGGCGGCAAGACCCTGGCCGGTTTCCTGCCCAGCCTGATCGAGATCGCCGAGCGCCCGCCCGCGAACTCACCGCGCGGCCTGCACACCCTCTACATCTCGCCGCTGAAGGCGTTGGCCGTCGATGTCGAGCGCAACCTGAATGCGCCGATCCTGGAGATGGGCCTGCCCATCGTCGCCGAGAGCCGCACCGGCGACACCGGCATCGCGCGCCGCCAGCGCCAGCGGGTCAAGCCGCCCGACATCCTGCTCACCACCCCCGAACAGCTGGCGCTGCTCTGCGCCTGGGAGGGCGCGCGCCTTTACTTCGAAGACCTGCGCTGCGTGATCCTGGACGAGATCCACACCCTGCACGCCTCCAAGCGCGGCGACCTCCTGGCCCTCGACCTCGCCCGCCTGCAACAGCTCGCGCCTAACATGCGCCGCGTGGGTCTCAGCGCGACGGTGGACGATCCCGAGGTGATCAAGACCTGGATGGCCTCGCACGGCCCCAACGCCCCCTCCGTCAGCTTCGCCGCCACCTCCCCCGCAAGCGGGGGAGGAACTCATCTTCCCAGTTCCTCCCCCGTGCCAACGGGGGAGGGGGACCCCGAAGGGGTGGAGGGGGACCCCGAAGGGGTGGAGGGGGCGCTGGTGCGCCACGGCCCCCAGTCCATCGCCCTGGTCCGCGGCCCGCCCGGCGCCGAGCCCATCGTCGACGTCCTGCTCTCAGAAGGCCGCGTCCCCTGGGCCGGCCACACGGCCCAGCACGCCATGGCCGAGGTCTACGACGTCATCCGGCGCTCGAAGATCGCGCTGATCTTCGTCAACACCCGCTTCCAGGCCGAGTTCGCCTTCCAGGAGCTGTGGAAGATCAACGACGACGGCCTGCCGATCGCGCTCCACCACGGCAGCCTGGCCGCCGAACAGCGCCGCAAGGTCGAGGCCGCCATGGCCCGCGGCGAACTGCGCGCCGTCGTCTGCACCTCCACTCTCGACCTCGGGATCGACTGGGGCGACGTCGACCTGGTGATCCAGCTCGCCTCGCCGAAAGGCGCCTCGCGCATGGTCCAGCGGATCGGCCGCGCCAACCACCGGCTGGACGAACCCAGCCGCGCGCTCTTCGTCCCCGCCAACCGCTTCGAGATGCTGGAGTGCCAGGCCGCCCGCGAGGCCATCGCCGAGAACCGCCTCGACGGCGATCCGCCGCGCGTCGGCGCCCTCGACGTCCTGGCCCAGCACGTCATGGGCTGCGCGGTCTCCGAGCCCTTTGACCTCTTGGAACTCTACGAGGAGGTCCGCTCAGCCGGGCCCTACCGCGACCTGGCCTGGGAGGACTTCGAACAGGTCGTCGATTTCGTCTCGACCGGCGGATACGCACTGAAAACCTACGACCGATTCCGACGCATCGTGCAGGGACAAGACGGGAAGTGGCGCGTCCGCAACCTGCAGATCGCCCAGCGTCATCGTCTGAACGTGGGAGCCATCGTGTCGCCGGCCATGTTGTCCGTCCGTATCGCCGCCCGGGGAGGCCCCAATAGAGCAGGAAGGGGCGGGCGCAAGATCGGGGAAGTCGAGGAGGGCATGCTGGAAATGCTCGATCCCGGCGACACCTTCGTCTTTGCGGGCCAGGTCTGGACGCTGGTCGGCATCACCAACCTCGACGTGCTGGTCAGTCCCGCCGCCAACAAGGACCCCAAGATGCCGTCCTGGGGCGGCTCGAAGTTCGCGCTCTCCACCTACCTGGCCAAGCGCGTGCGCCAGCTGATGTTCGACGAGAGCCACTGGGCCGTCCTGCCCGACGACGTGCGCGAGTGGCTGGAGGTCCAGAAGGACAAGTCCCTCATCGTTGGCGAGGACGAGCTGCTGCTTGAGACCTTCCCGCACAGGAAGCGCAACTTCCTGGTCTGCTATCCCTTCGAGGGTCGGCTGGCCCACACCACGCTCGCCATGCTGCTCACCCGCCGGCTGGAGCGCCTGGGCATCGGCCCGCTGGGCTTCGTGTGCAACGACTACGCCATGGCCATCTGGGCGCTGGAGCCGATGGACCGCGTCGACCTCGAGGCCCTGTTCGACCAGGACATGCTGGGCGACGACCTCGAAAGCTGGCTGCAGGAGAGCTTCATGATGAAGCGCGCCTTCAAGGGCTGCGCGATCATCTCGGGCCTGATCGAACGGCGCTTCCCGGGCGCCGAGGCCAAGACCGGCCGCCAGATCACCTTCTCCACCGACCTGATCTACGACGTGCTGCGCCGCCACCAGCCCGACCACCTCCTGCTGCGCTGCGCGCGCGATGATGCGGCGACCGGCCTCATCGACGTGGCGCGGCTGGGCGACATGCTGCACCGTATCGCCGGCCGCATCCGCCACGCGGCCCTCGACCACCTGTCTCCGTTCTCGGTGCCGATCCTGTTGGAGATCGGCAAGGAACGCTCGCCCGGCGACGCCCGCGAGATGATCCTGGCCGACGCGGAAGCCGATCTCATCGCCGAGGCCACCCAGTGAACGACGTCCGCGTAACCGAAGCGCCCATTCCTCCCCCCTTGGGGGAGGGGGACCGTGCGCAGCACGGTGGAGGGGGCTTCAGCTTCGAGGCCAGCCCCTGCGGCGGCCTGAGCCTGCGCGTGCGCACCACCGCGGTCGTCTTCCGCCCCTCGGGCGCCCTGTGGCTTGCCGCCAGCCGCACGCTGGTGGTGGCCGACCTCCACCTGGAAAAGGGCTCGGCCTATGCCTCGCGCGGCCAGCTGCTGCCGCCCTACGACACCGCCGAGACCCTGCGCCGCCTCGAGGCCGAGGTCGCCGCGCTCGCGCCGGCCGCCGTCGTGCTGCTGGGCGACACCTTCCACGACCGCCGGTCCGAGGACCGCCTGGCGCCTGACCACGCCGCGCGCCTGGCTGGGCTGGCCCACGGCCGCCGCCTGATCTGGGTGGTGGGCAACCACGACGCCGACGGCCCCCGCTGCCTGCCGGGCGAGACCGCCGACGAGATCGCGCTGGAGGGTCTCGATTTCCGCCACGAGCCGCAGCCCGGCCCACGGCCCGGCGAGGTGGCCGGCCACCTGCATCCTGCCGCCCGCGTGGTCGCCGCCCGCGGCAGCGTGCGCCGCCGTTGCTTCGTCACCGACGGCGAGCGCGTGATCCTGCCGGCCTTCGGCGCCTACGCCGGCGGGCTCAACATCCGCGACCGGGCCTTCGCCGGCCTCTTCGTCCGCTCACCGCTTGCCGGCGCCCTGGGCCCCGCCCGCGTCCGCGCCGTCGGCTGGCGACAACTGGCCGACGACTAGGGGGAGGCGGCGTCCTACTTCGTCGGCGTGTTCGCCCCGCGCTGCAGCACCGCCGCGTCGCGTTCGCGGCGGCGCTCCCACTCCTCGGGAGTGGCGCAGATCCGCGTCTTGAAGTGGCTGCCCATCTGGGCCTCCTCGACGCAGACCTTCTTCGGTTTCTCGGCCTTGGCGGGCTTCACAGCCTCGGCCTTCGCCGGCTGGGTCGCCGGCCCGGCCGCGGCCGGAACCGCCGCCTGCGCCAGCAACAGCGCCATCAGCAGTCCGGTCGCCACCGTCGCGCCCCTACATCCGCACCAGGCCGCACAGCTTGTTGCCGTCCGGATCGCGCAGATAGGCCAGGTACAGCTTGCCGTTCGCGCCCTCGCGCACGCCCGGCGGGTCCTCGCAGGTCGTCCCGCCGTTGGCCACGCCCGCCGCATGCCAGGCGTCGGCCTGGGCCGCGTCGGCGCAGGCGAAGCCGATCGTGCTGCCGTTGCCGAACGTCGCCGGCTGCCCGTCGATCGGCAGCGAGGCGGCGAACACCCCCGTCGGCGTGCGCCAGAACACCCGGTGGCGGTCCACGAAGCCGGGCGGCACGCCCAGCGTCCCCAGCACCGCGTCATAAAACGTCTTGGCCCGGTCCAGGTCGTTCGTGCCGACCATGATGTGCGAGAACATTCAGCGCCCTTCCTCGAAAACGGCCGGCACTTCAGGCCGCCCCGCACCGCCGGTCAATCTGCCCCTGGGTGAGCCTCCCCGCTACGCGTCCGCCAGACCCCCATTCGGGGGACGCGCCGGCGCCGCGGCGGCGGTAGATCGAAACGGGGCCGGGATTGGTGCGCCTCAAGTTCAATCATGGGGAATTGCATGCGTATCAGGGGTTTCGCTGCGGCGCTGGGGCTGGCGGCGGGCATCGGGCTGGCGGGCGGTGCCAGCGCCGCGGCCATCGACATCGTGGCCTACACGAGCGCCGGTAACACGGTGATCGACTTCGAGGACGTGGCGGCCTCAGGCTATCCCGGCACGGTCTACAACGGGCTGTTCACCTCGCGTGGCGCCACGTTCGGCGAGCGGTTCCAGGGCCAGACCCTCACCACCGTTGCCGACGCCTTTACCCCCGACGGCCTGCTCGACGTGTTGTCCGGCGCGCCCACCGGCCCGCTCACCCTGGTGGCCGGCGCGGCCTCACAGAACCAGGCGGTGGGCAACGACGGCCTCACCCACAACCTCATCCCGTGCGGCGCCCGCGGCTGCGCGCACCCCAACGGCTACGGCGAGGGCGCCTTCGCGGTGATGTTCTCGGGGCCCGTCTCGTACTTCGGCTTCCAGCAGCTCTACGGAAGCGGTCCGGGCCAGACCACGCTCGACTTCTTCAACACCAGCGGCGCCTTGATCCAGCGGATCACGGTCGCCCCCTTCGGCAATTTCGGGTTCGCCCGCGCCGGCGGACTCAAGGACATCGCCGGCGTCTCGGTCTTCACCACTGATCCCGGCGGCCTGGGCTACGACAACCTGGTCTACGACGCGCCGCTCGTCACCACGGGCGGCGTGCCCGAGCCGGGCGTGTGGGCTCTGATGATCGCGGGCTTCGGCCTCGCCGGCGCGGCGCTCCGCCGCCGCCGGATGGCTGCGGCCTGACGCAGGGCTGCGCAGGGCGCGCCGGCCGGCGCGCCCACCATGTTCAGGGCAGAACGGCCTCGGCCTCGATCTCCACCCGCGCGTTCGGGTCCACCAGCCCGCTCACCGCCACCAGCGTCATCGCCGGAAAGTGCCGCCCCAGGGTCTCGCCCCACGCCGCGCCCACCTCGGCGCCGCCGGCGTTGAACTCGGCCATGTCGGTCACATAGGCGCGCAGCAGCACGATGTTGGGAATGTCGGCCCCCGCCGCGCGCACCACGGTCACCAGGTTGCCCAGCGCGCGCCGCCACTGCTCGCCCAGCGACAGCCCCTCGGCCACCGCCGCGCCGCCCACCTGCGCCAGCTGGCCCGAGACCCGGATCGTGGTCGCGCCCCGCGAACTCACCGCCTGCGCAAACCCCCGCGGCCGCGGCCACCCCTCGGGCAGCACGGCCCGGTACTCGATATCGCTCATGGCGTTCCTCCGTCCGATCCCATCAGACGCGGCCGGGGGCGCCCCGGCAAGGTCCGCTTACGTCCGCGCGGCCCCCGCCCGGCGTCAGCTCCGCCGCCGCCGCAGCGCGCGAAACAGGTAGGCGGCGATCAACAGCGCGACCACGGCGGTCGAGACCGGATCCAGCCACGCTTCCACGCGGCGATACTCGTGCTCCAGCACATAGCCGGTGGCGGCCAGCAGCGCGGTCCAGAGCGCCGTCCCCAGGGTCGTGGCCACGAAGAAGACGCCGCCCGGCATGCGCATCAGACCGGCCGGAACCGACACCAGCGTCCGCACGCCCGGGATCAGCCGGCCGGCGAAGACCGCCACCGCCCCGCGCCGCCGGAAGAACGCCCGCGACCGCTCCAGGTCGGCGGTGTCCAGCGTCAGCCAGCGGCCGTGCCGGTCGATCCAGCGGGCGAACGCGACCTCGGGAATCCGCCGCCCCGCCAGGTACCAGACATAGGCCCCCGCCACGGCGCCCACCGTGCCCGCCGCCACCACGCCGGCAAAACTCAGATGGCCCTGCGCCGCGGCGAACCCCGCCAGCGGCATGATCAGCTCGGACGGGATCGGCGGGACGATGTTCTCGGCGAACATCAGCAGCAGAACGCCGACGAGCCCGCCCGCCACGATGGCGCCCAGGATGAAGTCGAACATGCCCGCCTCAGCGCGCCCCGCCGCCGCCGCTACCGCGCCTCGGCCAGCCCGAACCGCGCCGGCTTCAGGCCCAGCGCCCGGCTGATCCGGGCGGCGGCCTCGCGTTCGGCGGCGTCGAAGCCGCCGTCGGCGTCGGCGATGGCGCAGGCGATCTCGACCAGATAGGCCGCGTCGCGCCCGGCCACGGCCCGCAGGCGGCGCAGGGCCTCGCTCTCGGCCAGGTCGGGGTCGCGGTCGAAGGCCCCGGTCACCTTGTCGAAGGCGTCCATCGTGGCGGCCATGTCCAGCCCCGCGCCCAGCGCGAAGCCCTGCAGCTTCAGCAGCATGGCCCGCCGCTCCGCGCCGGTCACCCAGCCGTCGGCGTAGGCCACGATGGCGCACGCCGAGGCCAGCGCCTCGACATGCGCGGCGCCCCCGCGGGCGCGAAGATCGGCGACCGCGGCGTCCAGCGTCGTGGGGGCTCGGCTCACCGGCGAGCGTCCCCTGAGACGTCCATCCGGTCGCCCGCCCGGTCTCCCGGCGTCGGCCAGCGCGGCGGCGCCGGCGGATCGGCCCACCACGCCCACAGGGGCGCCATGGTCCAGACCCAGGGGGTCATCATCAGGTCCACGGCCATCTGCTGTTCGATGACGCGTTCGCGCTCTTCGCGCGACATGTTGGGGTGCAGTTTCATGGCATCGCCTCTCTCGTGAGAGGCGCGCCGCCGCCGTGATCGCGAACAGGGGGGAGAGCCGCGATCAGCCGGCGACGACGCGCCTGCTGCGATCCGACATCACGACCTGCTCATTCAGGTCGCCAGAGGGGCCCGGCCCGCACCCCCTATCTGGGAACCGTTCGCAAAGATGCAAGAGGCCGCGCGCGCAGAAATGTCCGCTACGCCCACGCCGCCGCCCCGTTGTCCCCAGACTCGTCCCTGGATGCGTCCCCGCCACCGCCGCCGTCCCCGGCCAGACGGGGCGGCAGCTGGTCCAGGATCTCGCGCACATAGGCCTTCCCGTCCGGCCCCCGCACGGTCTCGAACCGCCGCGCGCGGAACACCACCTCGGTCGGCTCGCGCCCCGCGGCCTCCAGCCCCTCGTCCTCCCAGTCCATCGCCTTCAGCCGCCCGAACCGCCGCGGCCCCAGCGCCGCCGCCGTCCAGCGCAGCTGGCCCAGCTTCACCCGCGTCGCATGGGCCGTCTCGGGCGTCACCGCGCAGGCGATCTCCCAGCCCTCGTCGCACAGCCGCTCGGCCTGCATCCGCTGCGCCAGCGCCACCGCCTCGCCGAACGCCGGATATTGCAGCCGCCACTTCCACACGGTGTTGAACGACGGCATCTGCGGGTCGCGACAGATGGCGGTCAGGCTCTCGCCCTCGCTCATCCGATAGTAGATCTCGGCCGCCAGGCTCTCGTCCCATCGGGGCTTGCGCCCGCCGCGCATGTGCCACCCGGCCGCCGTCCGCGCCCGGTTCAGCTTCGCCGCGAACAACGGCAGCCGCTGGATCCACGCCGTGATCGTCGAGCGGTGGGGCAGGGTCGGATCGGCGCAGATCGACCGCAGCGACTCCCCCGACTCCACCCGCTCCAGCACCCGCCGCGCCACCGCCGCCGAATAGAACACCTTGCGCCCCGACGGCCCCGCCAGCCGCCGCGACATCACACCCCGGCCCTTCGCCGCCATGCGCCGCTCCTCAAGAGATGATGATGCACGAAAAAGGGCCCGGCCCGCCCCCAAGGCGCAAAACCGAACCCTGCCCGAACCCTACCCCAATCTGCGCGCAAACGCAAGAACAAAAACAGAACAAAAACCCTCTCCCCCTTGCGGGGAGAGGGTTGGGCGTAGGGGTGTCAGCGCTGAGCCTGCAGATTCACACCCCCGACCCTCGGCTGACCCTTACCTCCCCCGCAAAGCGGCGGGAGGGGGACCACCGGCCGAGGCCGAAGGCCGAAGAGCGGGTGGTGGAGGGGGCGAACCCCAGGCTCCGAGCCTGCTACAGCCGCCGCAAACGCCCTGCCGGCCGCCCGCCCCCTCCACCCGTCGCTCTACGGGCGCCCTGCGCCGTCCTCGGCGACCGGTCCCCCTCCGGCCGCTTCGCGGTGGGAGGTGGGGAATGGTGCTCATGCCACCGCTATTCCGCCCCCGTTCACGCGCAGGGCCAGCGGGCTTCGACGTCGCTTAGCGCCAGGAGCGGACATCGGGACCCGGCCCCGGAGCCGACCGTCGCCTCTTCACTCAGGACGCAGCCGCTTCTGCGACGCCCGAAAAGCCGCCGCGGTGATCCTGGCCCGATATTCCGCCAGCTCTCGACCCAGCGCCTGGGTCCGACGGACAGGCGCCAGCTCGACACCGTGTAGGGAGAACAGGCCGGCCTTGCGCCGCTCATCCATCCGGATCAGGGCGGGATCCTGCACAGCGATCTGCGCCTCATAGTAGATGTCGTCATGGATGCCGTTCCGGACATCGGCGGGCCTATCGGCCGGCTGCCCCGCAGGCGGTGTCTTGTCGAACTGCACGATCCCCTTGCTCTTGAGGAACGCATAGCTCCACTGGTCCTGATAGTAGTACTCACGCAGGTAATGGACCCGGGCGCGCTCGCCGGCCCACTGCCGGTTCAGTTCGGCCGCGACGGCCTCCATTCCGGCCTGGTTCCCCCCGCTGTCCCCGAGCAGGACGATGTCGACGAAGCCATGCGCCTTGTAGCTGCGACAAATGTCCGTCAGCAGCGCCCGGAACGTCGGCTCCTCGAGGCTGATGGTGGCGGCGAAGGCCATGTGGCCATCCGGCGGGTTGATGCGCCCTTCCGGCACGAACTTCACGATCGGCGCGATCAGGGCATGGCCGATGTCCCGCGCCACGTAGGGGAGAACGGTCTGCAGGACATAGTTGTGTTTGCCGGAGACCACGTAGGGCCCGTTGTGCTCCACGCCGCCGGTCCCGATGATGATGGTGGTGGTCCCTGCCCGGAGGGCGTCGCGCACTTCGTAGGACGTCAACTCCTCCGTCCAGAGGCTGGCCCGCGCGGCGATCGGGCGCGGCGCGTCCGGGTCCCCGAGCCTGTTCTGTGCCGCCGCTGGCGATGCGCTGATCAACGCCGCCATGGCGAGCAGATTGAGTCCGAGCCGCAGCATCTCCTCGTCCCCCCGTTGCCCTAGGCAGAGACAATATCGCAACCGCGTGCCAAAGCGACGACGCGCGCCAGAACGTCGTCCTCTCTTGACTCATCTCGCATGCGTCGGCCGCGGCGTGGTCAGTCGCCGTTGCGCCATGGGCACGCATTGGCCCCCCGGACCATTCGCTGGCCTCGACGCGGGTGAACGCTATAGGCTCTTCCAAGCGTAGCCGACGTCCAGTTGGCCAGTCGTCATTGCAGCCCTCGAACCTGCGGTAGGGGCGATATGAAACCGGAAGAACTCAAGCATCGGCGCAGATGCGGTCGGGCGAAACGCCTTGCGATAATCGGCTGCGTCAGCCTTGGCGTCTTGGTCGCCGGTCCGGTTCTCGCGCAGGCCGGGAGCGGAGGCCTTTCCGCCCCCCCGCCAACGCCACCCGTCTCAGCGCTTGCGCCCAGCGGCCGACCGACGCCGCTTCCCGGCTATCGGCCACAGAGCGTACACGACGGCGTGCAGGTCGAAACGCCGTACTTCCAGGACACGCTCGCCGTCCTCGACAACCTGCCCACATCGCCCCCGGCCAAGCCAAAGAGACCTCGCAAGGTTCTCGTGTTCTGTGTCGCGAGGGGCTACGTCCACTCGGTGATCCCGCTCACGGCCTTCGCTATCAAGGCCCTGGGCGAAAACACCGGGGCCTGGGAAACGACGGTGACCTACAGGCTCCAGGATTTCACCGCCGAGCGATTGGCGAGCTACGACGTTGTCGTCCTCAACAACACCTCGGGCGCCTTTCTGGATGATGCGGACGCCGTGGCGACGTTGGCCCGCCGAGCCGCCCTCCTGAACTACGTCCGCGGTGGGCATGGCCTGGTGCTTACCCACGCCGCCGGCGACTCCTACCACACCGGCGTCGACAGCCCGGGCGGACCGCAGAGCCTCTGGCCTGAATACACCAGAATGGTCGGAGGCTTCTTCAAGTGGCACTGGTTCCTGCCGCAGCGGGTCACCGTGAGGATCGACGATCCGGCCAGCCCGTTCAACGCGGCCTTCGCCGGGCGTCCCTTTACGATCCACGACGAGATCTACACCTTCGAACAGGCCTCGTTCTCGCGGAAGAACGTGCGCGTCCTGACCAGTGTGGACTATTCGAGGATGTCGCCGGAGGACCAGGCAAAGGAGCCCGCCTCCACCCGGCGTACCGACGGCGACTACGCATTGAGTTGGATCCGCCGCGAAGGCCAGGGACGCATCTACTACAACGCCCTCGGACATAGTGAGCACGTCCTGTCCATGCCCGCCATTCTGCAGCAGCTGACGGCGGGCATCCAATATGCGGCCGGTGACCTGCCGGCCGACGACAGTCCCAGCGCAAGGTGACCCGCCGCTGGAGGGCGGCCCTGAAAGGCTAGGCCTCGATCGGGCCTGGCGCAGCCAAGCGACGCGGCCCGCGCCGAGGCGGCGGCGTTCTATCGGAGCGTGGCGGAACAGATCGCCGCCACCGCATGACCCCGACCTCCCCCGCGAAGCGGCGGGAGGGGTGAGGCGCGACCGATTGCGGCCACGCAATCGGTATCCGATCCGTCCGGGGGACTGATCGGCGCAACGAACACGGCCGAGGCCGCAGGCCGAAGAGCGGGTGGTGGAGGGGGCGAGCCCCAGGCTCCGCGCCTGCGACCGCCGCCGCCCACTGGCGCACGCGCACAGCCTGTCCTAAGGCAAAGCTCAGCTTTCAGTGGAGTTCGCGTTGGCCGTTATCACCTATCACGAGAGCGACAGTCTCTTCTGGCGGCCGGAGCGCGTCTCGGGCTACAACTATCTGGTCGGCGACCCCACGCGGATCACCGCCACCGAGGCCGACTACTTCACCACGCCGGACTTCATCCGCTTCTACGGGACCGACTTCACCTACGACGTAACCCGACATTTCTCTGGCGGCGTGATCAACCGCATCCTCATTGTCGGATTTCGCGGTCTTGAGATCACCGGCCTCAACGTCTCGGCCGCGCGCTTCACCGAGTTGGCCCCCTTCGACGCCCAACTCCGCGCCGAGCTCCTCGCCGGCGATGACACCTTCATCGCCCTGGACGCGCATGACACCATCCGCGGCTACGGCGGCAACGACTCCATCTCCGCGGCGGCGGGCAATGACGATGTCGACGGCGGCGCGGGTTCCGACACCGTCAGCGGCGGCGCAGGCGCCGACCGGATCACCGACAGTGGCGGCGGCGCCAACTACCTCCGCGGCGACGACGGCGACGATTTCATCTCGGGCGGCGTCGATTTCGACGACATCAACGGCAACATGGGCGCCGACACCGCCCAGGGCGGCCTGGGCCAGGACTGGGTCGTCGGCGGCAAGGACAATGACAGCCTCTCCGGCGGCGCCGACTATGACCTCGTCTACGGCAATCTCGGCGCCGACACCTGCGACGGCGGCGAGGGCAACGACATCATCCGCGGCGGCCAGGACAACGACGTGGTCCGCGGCGGCGACGGCGACGACTACGTCTCGGGTGACCGCGGCGACGACACCATGACCGGCGACGCCGGCGCCGACACCTTCCACAGTTTCGGCGAGGCGGGCATCGACCGCGTCACCGACTTCAGCCTGGCCCAGGGCGACCGCGTCCAGCTCGACCCCGGCACCCAGTACACCCTGGCCCAGGTCGGCGCCGACACGGTGATCAGCATGACAGGCGGCGGCCAGATGATCCTGGTGGGGGTGCAGCTCAGCACGCTCACGCCCGGCTGGATCTTCGGGTTCTGAGGTCTGCGCGCCCCTCATGACCCTGCGCGCCATCCCCGCCGGCATGGACCCGGCCGCCGTCGCCCGTATCGACGCCCTGCTGGACGAGATCACCGCCACCCACGGCGTCCACATCCCGCTGGCCGTCGAGAGCGGTAGCCGCGCCTGGGGCTTCCCGTCGCCCGACAGCGACTATGACGGACGCTTCGTCTACGTCCGCCCGCCCGGCGCCCACCTCACGCCCTGGCCGGTGCGCGACGTCATCGAGTTCCCGCCCGAAGCCATCCTCGACGTCAACGGCTGGGACCTCGCCAAGGCCATCCGCCTCCTGCTCAAGGGCAACGCCGTCATCCTGGAGTGGCTCTCCTCGCCCGTGATCTACCGGGCCGATCCCCACTTCCGCGACGCCTTCACCGACTTCGCCCGCCGCGTCGCCACCCGCGAGGCCATCGGGCGCCACTACCTCCACCTGGGCGAACGCCAGCGGCGCGTCTACTTCGGCGACGGCGAGAGCGTGCCCCAGAAGAAGATCTTCTACGCCCTGCGCCCCGCCGCCGCTCTGCGCTGGCTGCGCCTCCACCTCGACCAAGCCACCGCGCCCATGCATTTCCCCACCCTGATGGCGGAGTGCGACCCACCGGCCGCCCTCGCCGCCGAAGTCGACGCCCTCCTGGCCGCCAAGGCCCAGACCCACGAACTCGGCGCCGCCCCCCTAAGCCCCACCGTCGCCGCCTTCATCGACACCGAGTTCGACCTGGCGCGGCAGGTGTTCGAGGCGGGCAGGGCGCTGCCGACCGACGCCGCGCGCGCCGAGGCGGCGGCGTTCTATCGGAGCGTGGTGGAGCGGCTGGACGCCCAGTCCTGACGTTGATCCCGCGCCGCCTGGCGGCGACTTAAGCAGTGACGGAGTGCATCACTTCCGCTTCACGGTCCCTCGGTAGAACCGCACGAACTCCGGCAGCTCCATGTCGAATGGCCGCGCCTCGAGCTTCCCGGCCTCGCCGTGGTCGGCCTTGCACGCCGCGTCCACGATCATTACCTGCCCATGTCGCGCGCGCGGCGACCAGTCGCCTTTCTCCTCGCTGCGCCCCAGCGAGCGCCCTTCGGCGTCGAACCCCTCGATCTCCACGTAGCGGATGCGCTGGGCCTTGCAGTCCACCTCCTGGCGCATCGCCATGTACGAGATGCGGCGGTCCACGTCGTAGATTCCGTACGTCCACACGAACCGCCCCGCGTCCGAGACTTCCACCGTCCCCAGGTCCAACACGTAGATCCCCCCGTCGTCCTTGCTGACCGCCACGATCGGCCGCGCCTCAGCCGCGCCCGCAAACGCCGCCGCCGCCGCGGCGACCGCCACCAACCAACTCCACCCCATCGTTCGAACGCCCCTTTCAGGCCAGTTCGCCCCCGCGGCCCAGCTCCAGCGGCCAAGGTGAAGCCATGCGCCCCATGCGCACAACCCGCCTTAAGTCCACGGGCAGCCAACGGCTCCGACCAGCGGCCGGGTCAAGGACCGCGCCCGCGCCACCCGCCTGACTCTTACCTCCCCCGCGAAGCGGTGGGAGGGGGACCACCGGCCGAGGCCGCAGGCCGAAGAGCGGGTGGTGGAGGGGGCGAGCCCCAGGCTCCGAGCCTGCTACAGCCGTCGCAAACGCCCTGCCGGCCGCCCGCCCCCTCCACCCATCGCTCTACGGCCGGCTTGCGCCGCCCTCGGCGACCGGTCCCCCTCCCGCCGCTTCGCGGGGGAGGTGAGGGGATGCCGTCAGTCGGGGCAGGACGTTGCGCGCCATTCCCCTCCCGTCCCGCTGCCCGACAGGGCAGGGAAACGTCCTTCGATCCCATGGTTGATTGCGAGCCTGGGGGCTGGGCCGTGTCAAGGATCGCGCCTCCGGCGCGACCGCGCCGCGGCGGCGCCTGCGGCGTCGTCCTTGAGACGGCTCAGCCCCCAGGCAAACTCCGTCCATGAAGGGCGCGGTGTGGCCGCTGGGCGAAGGGGGAATGGTGAGACTCCCCGTCTTCTGAGGGGATGCGTATCGTCATCCCTAAACCCGGCAGGGCGCGCGACGAAATGGCGCCGGTTTATCCACAGAAGGAAATTCTGTGTGGAGCAGGTGCAATTGGCACCCGCAGCCTGTTCCAGAATCAACGTTTCGCGAATTTCTGGAGTGTCAGGACCAACAACCCCGGATGGAAGCCTGTGGAACTACCTGACGCGAATACCCTGCAAGCCCTTGCTGTGGTCATCACCGCCGCTGGCGGCGCTGTCGCTGCAGTCGTGTGGAGCTTCCGACGAAAGAGTTAGAGGTTCCCGGGGTCATTCGCGGGACACGGCGCCAGCCGCACTTGCATGCGGCGTCCTCGGCTTGGCGCTGCTCCAGGAGCCGCAGGCCCTCGCGCACCACTTCGCTGGCGTTGGAGAACCGGCCCGTCTCGACGTTGCGATCTAGGAACTCGGCGAGATGCTGTGTCAGGCTCACATTGCGGGCGGGCATCTGAACGGCTCCGAACGAAGGTCGGCGGGGAATGTCAAAGACTGACATCCAAATTCGCCGGCTTCAAGCCGTGAGTTCGCATTTCGTTCGGGGCGATTCTGCGTTAGCGGTTCGGCGTGTCCACCGCGCCGCCCGCCCTGACCCTCGCGCCCGCCCTGGTCGTCCTCCCCGGGCCCCGCTGCGCGGTGGCCGATCCCGGCGCGACCCCCGGCGTGGCGCTCGCCTCCGCCGCTGCCCCCCCCACACCCGACCCCTACGACCCCTTCGCCGACACCTTCCCCGGCGACCGCCCGACCTCCACCTCCGCCCCCCCCCGCCCCCCCCCCCCCCCCCCCCCCCCCCCCCCCCGCCCCCCCC
>FWWL01006398.1_pt1 | contig 17166 bp, 17 predicted proteins | sample 2228331 | NCBI WGS metagenome assembly FWWL01 (sample SAMEA103939775, study PRJEB20133) | metagenome
CCCGCAGGGATGACCCGATCACTCCAGCGTAAAGGCGACCAGGTAACCGCCCAGGTTGACCTCGTTGGGGAGGTTCTTACCGGCCTCGCCAGGGAGCAGGGCGTACTCGCCGCCCAGGCCCACGCTGACGGCGATGTACTGCTTGCCGCCCACGGCATAGCTGATGGGCGCCGCCACGATGCCCGACCCCGCATAGAAGCGCCACAGGATCTTGCCCGCCCGAGCGTCCACGGCCTTGAACTCGCCCTCTTCGTTCCCGTAGAAGACCAGGCCCCCTGCCGTCGTCAGGGCCCCGCCCCAACCGGGATAGCGCTCGTCGATCGTCCACACGATCTTCAGGTTCACCGGGTCGAAGGCAAGGTCTTCCATGACCCGCCGCGCATAGTGAATTCCTCCCCATCGATGCAGGCTTAAGGGTTTGGCGTTTGGACGCAAGCGCCCGGCGAGTCTCGACCCTCGGCCCATGGAGGCGCCGGGGGCGAGGCCGTCGCCGGTCGTGGCCCCCCGGAGCCCGGGGACGGTGACGACGGCGCCCCGACATAGGGGACGCCGAAGTCGTCCAAGATTCTCCAGATCTGAGTCCCATGCCGTTCCAACACGGCGTTGACCCGCTCCAGCAAAGCCGTGTCACCTCTCCGGACGATGGCCGCGATCCGCCACGTGAAGTCCGGCCCCTCTATCAAGCGGACCGTGAAGACACCGGCATAGTGGACTTTATTGTAAAAACCGGCCGTCGGGCCCCATACGATGGCCGCGTCGACCTGACCGGCCGCTAAGTCTCGAAAGACCTCTTCGGGATACCAGGGATGGTAGGTCACCATGGAGGCATAACCCCGCAGGGCCAAGGCGTCCTGGGGCGGCGTCCGGTTCCAGACACCGACCCGTAAGCCGTCCGGCAGTTCGTCGACCGACCGGACCCTGTCCAGGCGGGCTTGTCGCTCCGAGACGTACACCAAGGCATAGCCCGTCGTATAGTACGGCCGGGTCAGGGCGACGTCCCGGAACTCTTCGGCAAACCGCTCGTCGTAAGGGAGGCCCAACATGATGTCACACCGACCCGCCAGCAGGGTGTTCCGAAGCATCCGCCGTAAATAGCGGGTGACCCACCAGGTGTACTCCACGCGAGCGTCCATCGCCCGAGCGATGAAGTCGGCGATCCGGTTTTCAAAACCCTGCAGGGAGCGGTCCGTGAAGGGTAGGTTTTCGGGGTCGGCGCACACGCGCAGGACCCGTTCCTCGCCCCCGGCCCCACCCCGGAACGAGGCGACCCAAAGCCCCACCAGCACGGCCCACAACGCCCGTAAGGCGCCCCGGGACATGGCATTCTCTCCCGTCATGTCCGGCCCCTCCGGTCCGTGAGGCCCGACCCGTCCGTTTTCCGGGCGCTCACAGACCGTCGGGCCGAGGGCTCGGTCCGGAGTGTCCGACCATCGGCATGACCCCCCCACCGAAGCCCCGACATCCAAGCCCCTACAATGGCCGCCCGGGTCCGAGTCGTCCCGTGCTCCGAGCCCGGATGTACTGATAGACCATACGCACGTCGTCAGACTTGAGGAGGCCCCGCCAGGACGGCATTCCCTTCTCGACCCGCCCCTGAAGGACCACCTGAAAGAACTCGGCGTAACTCAGACGCCGGACCCGGTCCCGCAAGTCCGGGGCGAGTCCGCCCGAGATGGCGTCGGGACCGTGGCAACGCTCGCAATTTGCCTGATAGACCTCCCACCCCTGCCGGGCTTCTTCGAGATCTCCGGGGGCGGCTCCGCCGGGACCGACGTCTCCCCCGTCGGGTTCGGCGGGGCCAGGAGCTCGGCCGGGGGCACGCCATACGCTTCCAGCACGCTATGGACTTCGTCCCGACAGCGGGCGACCCCCTCGGAAACGGCTCCCGCGGCGGCCGCAGAGGCAAAAGAGGCCGGCGGCGGCGCCGGATCGGCCAGGGGGAGCATGCTCAACCGATGCTCCGAGTCCAGCTCGACCGCCCCCAGGCCCGCCAGGGGGGGCCCACAGGAGGGCCGCATCGACCTTCCGGTTCAAGACGTCCGTGACGACCTGACGCAGGGCGGCCGGCGTCGCCGGATAATCGACCCGCCGTATCAACCGGTACTTTTGGGCCAAGTCGGCCGCCGGAGTCTCGACCGGGACGCCCACCCGCAGGCTGAGGAGGACGGGGTCCTCGATGGATGCGATGGAAAAGCCTAAGGCATCCGAGTACAGGAGGACATAGGTCTTTTCGTATCGGGAGATGCCCGACAGGACGGCCTGGAGGGCCGCCGGGTCTTGGAAGACACCGGCACAGGGTCGTGCCGCTTCGGCAACCGTAGCCGGGGCGGGGGACGATACCGACGACGGGGCGGGTAACCCCCCGCTCCAGCTCAGGAGCCAAGACCCACCGATGACCAGGAGCCCACCGCCCCACCACCCGATCCGCATCGAAGCCCTCACGGTAGACCTTATTTTACCGGCTTTCCCCCCTCATGCAAATCGAGGATAATGACTGTTTCATTTTTGGTGGGCAAATGCCTGGGAAACCTCGTTCGGATGGGGAATCCTGGGGAGCTCACCCCCGGACCCCCCGTTTTGCAAGTTCTATCGAGGCGATCAGATCATGGACCGACCAATTTGGGAACAGTCACATGGGAACGGGACGGAGGCCTCGGGCCCGGTGTCCGGAAATACCCCACGTCCCACCGCCCCATCCTCGAGACCCGGCATCGGCCCCGGGACGGCCGGCGTCCCGAGGCCCGCCGGCCGATGACCCCCGCTTATCCCACCGTCCCAGGGCCTGTCGGCGGGGGTTCGTCGACGATGAAGGTGACGGGGCCGTCGTTGAGGAGCTCGACGGCCATCATCGCACCGAATCGGCCCTCGGCGACGGACACGCCCTGCCGTCGAAGACCCTCGACGAAGTACCGGACCAGGGCCTCCGCCCGTTCGGGGGCCTCGGCGCCCTCAAAGCTGGGCCGCCGGCCCTTCTTGTGAAGGCGAGCCGCCAGCGTGAACTGGGAGACGACCAGGACGGCGCCCCCGACGTCCTGAAGGGAGAGATTCATCTTGCCCTCGGCGTCTCCAAAGACCCGCAAGACGGGCAGACGCTGAATCCAATAGTCCAGACCGTCGGTCGAATCTCCCTTCTCGATACATAGAAAGACCAAAAGGCCCGGCCCGATCTCGCCGACGACCTCCGGGCCGACCCGGACCCGGGCCCATGCGACCCGCTGGACGACCATCTTCATGGACGGGCCCCTCCTTAGCGGGACCTACTGGGGGACCATCAGGCAGGAGGGCAGGTCGACTTGCATCTTGCATCCCCCATCCTCCCCGCGTGCATACCGTCCCTCCATGGCGTAACATGATATGCATACGGGAGGTCCCGGTCATGCCGATGGAAGCCTTCCTGGCCGTCGCCGCCCTGCTCGGGGCGTCGCTGGCGCTTCAAATGTATCTGGCCGCCCACGGAGTCCACCCCGGGACGACCAGTTGAATCGGCCCCGTACGGCCCTGGACGGCGCCGGACGAGGCCTCCCGGGAACGTCCCCCGCAGGCCCCCCATCCGTAGGGCGCAGGCCCTGTCCTGCACCGACGTCCCCGCATGCCCCGCCCGTGCCGACGGACCCGAGAACGCGGGCCCGACCGGGTCGTCCGGACGACTGCCTGCTCATCGCCTCCATACCCCCGGTGCCGAAGCAGGGTCCGACCGACCCCCATCTTCCGCATCGGGGGACGTAACACGTGCCCCGGAAGGGCCGTATTTCTTGGCATGGTGTATACCCTTATGGGTATATGCCTCCTCATTCCCGGACTGCCGATTTGGAGGGGTCCCATGCGTCCGACCGAGACCCGAACCCACCGATGGGCGTCCTGGGCCGTCGGGGGGGCCGTCCTGTCGGCCCTGGCCGCCTCGGCCTGTTGCTGGCTTCCCCTATTGGCCCTGGCCGTCGGCGTCTCCAGCGCTGGCCTGGCGCAGAAGTTGGCCGTCTACCGACCCTACTTCGTGGCGTTGGCCCTGGCGGCCCTCGGCGGGGCCTTCTACCTGACGTACCGCCGGCCCCGGGCCTCGGCCCCCGGGCCGTCCGCCGAGGCGTCGGAAGCCTGCTGTGCCGTCCCGCCGGCGGCGCCCCGATGGGTCCACCGTCTGCGACACTTCAACCGCATCGCCCTGTGGCCCATCGCCGGCCTCGTCCTGGCCGTGGCCCTGTTTCCCGATTACGTGAATACGCTGTTTCCGAAGACCCCGGCCCCCGGCCCATCGCCGGCCGTCCATGAGATTCGCTTCCGGGTCGAGGGGATGGACTGCGCTCTGTGTGCCGTCGGCATCCGGGCGGCCCTCGAGCGCCTGCCGGGCGTCGTGGCGGCGGAGGTGAACTATCCCGACGGGAGCGGCCGGGTCCGCTTTCGGGACGTCCCGTCGGCGGAGATGTGGGCCCGGCTCCAGGCCCGCATCGAGGCGATGGGCTACCGGGCCATTGAGGCCCAGACCCCTGACCCCGACCCATGACCTAAATGGAAGATGCCATGAGGCGGGGCCCGCCGGCCGGCCGAGCCGGTCCCGTCGGACGGCGTCGGCGAGGCCCCGGACGTCGGGCCCGACGCCTGCCGTCGGCTTACGGGGCAGTAAAACTTTCGGCGTCGGATGAAACCCCGAAGACCCGACCCCACTACTTCCGGAGTTCCCGGGCCTTGGCGGCGACCTGACGGAAGTCGTCCAGGAATGCCTGCCAGGTCCGTTCGTAGGCCGCCGTGTCGAGGCTCTTCAGGCGCAAGATATATGCCGGATGGTAGGTGGCGATGACCCATCGGCCCTCGGGGGTCGGGTGCCACCGGCCCCGGTCCGTCGCCATCTTGAAGCGGCTTCCGAGGAACGCTTGGGCGGCCGGGGCGCCCAGGCACACGAGGATCCGGGGATTCACGACCTGGATTTCCTGAGTGATCCACACGGCACAGGCCTTGCGCTCGGCCGCCGTCGGAGGACGGTCCTGTCGTCGGCCGCCGACGGTCTGGAAGGCCCAGCACTTGATGACGTTCGTCACATAGAGGTCGGACCGGGCGAGGCCGACGGCGGCGAGGGCCTGGTCGAGGAGCCGGCCGGCGGGGCCGACGAAGGGCCGGCCCGTCTGGTCCTCGACCCGGCCGGGGCCCTGGCCGACGAGCATGATAAGGGCGTCGAGGGCGCCCTCTCCGAAGACGACCTGGGTCCGGGTCTGGGCCAGGTGGCATCGGGGGCACTGAAGGGCCGTCGACCGCAACGTCTGATAGGCCTGGGCCTTATCCATGGGCGGATGCAAGACGCAGGCGCCGGGTGCCAGGTCCCGAACGGGGGAGCCCTGGACGGCCTACCCCAGGGGGGCCTCCATCCGGAGGGCGTCCTCGCCGTCGGGGTAGTAGTGCGGGATGATTCGAACCGTCCGGAAGCCGAACTTTCGGTACAAGGCGATGGCCCGCTCGTTGGTCACCCGGACCTCCAGGTACATCGTCTGGGCGCCCAACGTCCAGGCCAGGTACATGGCGTAAGCCAGGGCGTAGTGGCCCAGGCCCCGGCCCCGGTATTCGGGGTGGAGCGTGATGTTCGTCAGATGGACCAGGTCCTTCTCGAGTCGGAGCGTGAAGTAGCCGGCCAGGCGGACCGGCAGGGCCCGAGTCCGGATGACTCGCAGGACGGCCTTGGGGTTCTCCAACATTTCATGGAGGAATGTATACCGCGGCCAGGGGTCTCGATAGGTCTGACGCTCGATGGCGAACACGGCTTCCAGGTCTGTGGGTCGCATCCGGTCCAGACGGTACTGGGCCCCAAAGGTCGGCCAATCGAGTCGCTCAAAGACCCGGGCCCAGGGGGCCTCGACCTGGCGAATCAGCGTAGCCATGCTGGTGTCGATCATGGGTCCATGCCGTCTGTGGGCCGCGTCGGGTCACAGGTCCGGTCCGTCCAGAGGGCGTGGAGCCGCCGGATCAGGGGGTCCAGCTCGGACGGCGGGTATCCGTACGCCTGAAGTCCGTCCCGGAGGTCCATCCACTGGCGCATGAGAGTATAAATGAGGCGCCGCTCGCTCCATGACAGGCAGGGTCCCAAGACGGACCTCTGCTCGAGGCCGCTCTCGAGGGCTTGCCGGGCCTCGGGGAGGTCGGCGGCGGCCTGCCCGGAGCGGACCCACCGACGGAACCCCCGGATCCAAGTACTGCACCGATCCCGATACCGTTGGAGCTGATCGATCCAGGCCCGCTCGACGGGAGCGAACGGGGCCGGTCGACCGGGCAGGACGGCCGGCGGACGCAAGGCCGGCGACCCGGGGTCGAAGACGGTCAGTTCCAACGAGCGTCCCGGATAGACGTATACGACGCTATCGACGGGGATGCGGCCCCGGTAAATGCCCTGGACCCGCAGGACGACCCACGTGCAGGGGTCGTGTCCCCGGGAAGCCACCACGCGGGCAACCGTCCCGATGGGAGTCCCGCGCCAGACCACGGGCAACCCCCGGAAGTCACCCGGGGGACCCTGGAAACAGACCTTCAGGGGAAAGGTCCGCCCCCCCAGGTCCCACATCCCGAACCCCAGGGCCAGCAGGGCCAAGCCCGCCGACCCCCAAAGGGCATGGCCGGACCAGACCTTGCGGCTACGGGGCCACATCGGCCGATTCCCGGACGTCCGCCGGGGACCCCTCCGGCGAGCCGAAGCGCTGGCGGATCAGACGGTCCAGCTCCTCCCGGAGGCGGGCCAGGACCTCGTCATAGGTGTAAGTCCCGACCTTTTCGGGGCCTCGCTTCAGGTTCACGTGGGTCGGACCACACCAGAGGCCCAGGTCGGCCGAATCCGTCTCGCCGGGGCCGTTGACCCGACAGCCCATGACGGCGATGGTGATGTCGTAGTCCTTGGCATAAGCCGTCAGGGCCCGGACCTGCTCGGCCAGCTCGACGAACCGTTCGTTCTCGACCCGGGAACAGCTCGGGCAACTGACGATGTTCAGGCCCCGGAGGGCCGACCGGGGGGCGTTCAGGAAGCGTCCCCGGTAGACGTCCTCGACGATCTGACGGCCGACGAGGACTTCCTCGTGCTTGCGGTCGTTGGGCAGGGTCAGGGAGACCCGGACGGTGTCGCCGATGCCCTCCGCAAGGAGGGCTTCTAAGGCGGTCCGGGTCTTGACGATCCCCATCGGCGGCAGGCCCGCCTCGGTGACGCCCAGGTGGAGGGGCACGTCGGGCCGCTTCTCGGCGAACCGGCGGTTGACCTCGATGACCCGGTAGGGGTCCGAGTCCTTGAGGGACACGACGTACTGGTCAAACCCGAGACGGTCCAGGATGTCGCAGTGAAAGAGGGCACATTCGAGCATGGCCGTCAGGGGGTCGTCGGGGTAGCGCCGCTGGAACTCGGGGTCGACGGAACCGCAGTTGACGCCGACGCGGAGGGCACACCCGTGGGCCCGGGCGACCGAGGCGACCCAGGCGACCTTCTCCCTTACGTCCTTGTGCTTCTCGTGATGATAGAGGTGGCCCGGATTGTACCGGATCTTGTCCACGTGAGGCGCCACGACGGCGGCCAGGCGGTAATTCTCCTGGAGGTCGACGGCCAGGACGGCATCCGTATGACGGCGAATGACCCGCAGGGCCTCGGCGTCCCGGGCGCTGTCGACGGCGACCCGGATGACGTCGGCCCCGGCCGCCTGCATGCGCTCGATCTGGGCGAGCGTGGCGTCGATGTCGGTCGTCCGGGTCGCCGTCATCGTCTGGACGGCGATGGGGTAGCCGTTCCCGATCGAGACCCGTCCGATACGGACCGTCCGGGTCGGCTTCCGCTGGATGGCGATCATCGGGCCGTCGCCTCTTGGGGGGACTCCTTTCATTATGGTCCTCTCGCGCCTCAGTGCCAATCGGGGAGGCCATCGGCCATAGGGTCCTAAGGCCGTGACGACGGGACGGGGTCAGGTCTGAAGCGGTCGCCCGGGCCGAACGGCTGGGGGAATCTGGGAGGGTTTCTCCATCGCCTCCCTGCCCGATGGCCTTACTGCCCGATCAGGTACCCGAACGCCAGGAGGCCGATCAGACCGAGGAGGACCAGGGACAGACAGCCCATCGAGTAGACCCGGGGATTGTAGACCGCCGTCGGCGAACGGCCGTACCAGATGATGTCGGCCTCTTCCGGGACCCCGAAGACGTCATGGAGGAGGTCTTCTAAGAGACGGGGCGCCTCGCCGGCCGGGACCGTCAGGGTCAGGACCCTCGGATAGCGGACGCCCTCCTCCGGGGCCTCGACGTCTGGCCTCCAGGCCCGGAGTCGGGCCGCCTCTTCGGACGTATGCAGGAAGACCTGGACCTCGACCTGACCGTCCCGTCGAGCCTGGACCCGCCAGAGGGGCCGGGTCGGCTGACGTTCCCCGAGTCCGAGGCCGAGCCAGTCGGCCGACTCCACCCACAGCCAGAGGCCCCCCTCGGGTTGACGTTCCCATTCCCGTAAGGCCTGACGAATCGCAAGCACGCGATGGTCCGGATGCATGGCGCCCTCCCCCTTCAGGAAGGGGGTGCCGGGTCCCGGGGCCCGGTGACGCCTCCCTGGTTCCTGGGAGGACCGCCTTTAAGCCGGACGTGTCGGGACGCCCCCTTCGTGCTCTAAGGCTTCCAGGTAGCGTTCGGCCTCGATGGCGGCCATACAGCCCATCCCGGCCGCCGTGACGGCCTGTCGGTAAATGGCGTCGACGACGTCCCCGGCGGCGAAGACTCCCGGCCGGTTCGTCCGGAGCCGGCTGTCGACGACGACGTAGCCCCGCTCGTCCAACTCGACCTGGCCCCGGAACAGGTCCGTGTTCGGGACGTGCCCGATGGCGACAAACAGCCCGTCCAAGGGGAACTCCTGCCGCTCGCCGGTCTGGGTATCCCGGAGGGTCACGCCCGTGACGCCCTTCGAGGGTTCGCCGTGGACGGCCTCGACGACCGTATTCCAGAAGAAGGCGATCTTGGGATTCCGGAAGGCCCGGTCCTGCATGATCTTACTGGCCCGGAGCTTGTCCCGCCGATGGATCAGGTAGACCCGGGACGCAAACCGGGTCAGGAAGAGGGCTTCCTCGACGGCCGAGTCGCCGCCCCCGACGACGCCGACGACCTGGTCTCGGAAAAAGGCCCCGTCGCAGGTCGCACACGTCGAGACGCCCCGGCCGAGCCATTCCCGTTCCCCGGGGACCTCCAGCATCCGGGCCCGGGCCCCCGTGGCGATGATGACCGTCTTGGCCTCGACCCACGTCGAGCCGACCTGGACGCGGTAGGGCCACGTCGAGAAGTCGACGGCCGTGGCGTCCTTCGAGAGGATTTCGGCCCCGAACCGCTCGGCCTGCCGGCGCATGCGGTCCATCAGGTCGGGCCCCTGGATGCCCTCCGGGAAGCCCGGGAAGTTCTCGACCTCGGTCGTCAGCATGAGCTGACCCCCGGCCTGGTAGCCGGCGATGACGAGGGGCTCCAGCAGGGCCCGGGCCGTGTAGATGGCGGCCGTGTACCCGGCCGGGCCCGAGCCGATGATGACGACGTTCCGCATGGAAGACCTCCGTACCCCTGCCTCCCGGATGAGAGGCGTCGATGCCCCCAAGGTTACATACCTCGGGCGTCGGCGTCCAGCCCACGACTCCGAAAGTTGGCGCGACGGCCCATTGGGCTATAATATAAAGTCATTCCCCTATGGGACCCACGGGGGGAAGGGGCCCTTTTCGGTCGCCCGCCCCCAGGTTCCACTCCTATGAACGAAGACCGCGCTTCGCTGACCGGACGTCTCAAGCGGTTCGTCCTTGGGGCGGCCCGGAAACCCACGGAACCGGGCGTCTTCCACAAGGTCTCCCTCGTCGCCTTCCTGGCCTGGGTCGGGCTGGGCGCTGACGGGATTTCCTCCTCCTGTTATGGACCCCAGGAGGCCTTCCTGGCCCTCCAGGGACATACTTACCTGGCCGTCTTCCTGGCCGTCATGACGGCCCTGACCGTATTCGTCATCAGCGCCAGCTATACCCAAATTATCGAACTGTTCCCTACGGGCGGCGGGAGTTACTTGGTCGCCGGCAAACTCTTATCTCCGACGGCCGGCATGGTCGCCGGCTGTGCCCTTTTAGTGGACTACGTCCTGACCATCACGATCTCCATCGCCAGCGGGGCCGACGCCGTCTTCAGTTTCCTGCCGCCTCAGCTTCATCCCTACAAACTGCCGGTCGCCCTGACGTGCGTCCTATTCCTGACGGTCCTGAATTTGCGGGGAGTCAAGGAGTCGGTCCTTCCGCTCGTGCCGGTGTTTATGCTGTTCATCCTGACCCATGGGCTGGCCATCGTCCAAGCCGTGGCTTCTCATGCCGGGGGCCTGCCGGAGGTCTTCCAGCAGACGACACGCGAGCTCCAGGCCTCGACGGCTCAGATGGGGGTGGCCGGGGTCCTGTTTCTGCTGTTCCATGCGTATAGCCTCGGCGGTGGGACGTACACGGGCATCGAGGCCGTCAGCAATGGTCTCCCCATCCTCCGGGAGCCCCGGGTCGAGACGGGCAAGCGGACGATGCTGTACATGGCGACCAGCCTGGCCTTCATCGCCGGGGGCCTCATCCTGGCCTATCTCCTGTATCGAGTGGAGCCCCAGTCGGGGAAGACCCTCAACGCCGTCCTCTTCGAGCGGCTGGCCGAGGAGGTCCCCGGGGGTCGGGCCTTCGTCCTGATGGCCCTGGTGTCGGAAGCCCTGATCCTCTTCGTGGCGGCGCAGACGGGCTTTCTCGACGGCCCCCGGGTCCTGGCCAACATGGCCCTGGACGGCTGGATGCCGACCCGGTTTGCCCTACTCAGCGACCGCCTGGTCACCCAGAACGGGGTCCTGATCATGGGCCTCGCCTCGTCCCTTCTGATGTGGGTCTCCGGCGGGTCGGTGTCCTTCCTCGTCGTTTTGTACAGCATCAACGTGTTTCTCGTCTTTTCCCTGTCTCAGCTCGGGATGGTCAAGCACTGGTGGGAAGTCCGGCACCAGACACCGGATTGGACCCACCGTCTCCTCATCAACGGCGTGGGCTTCTTGCTGACCAGTTCGATCCTGACGACGACCTTCATCGTGAAGTTTCGGGAGGGGGGGTGGCTGACCTTCCTCATCACGGCCTCGCTGATCACGGTCTCGGCCCTCATCCACCGTCACTACGCCCGCACGCGGCGGCTCCTCCGACGCTTGGACGCCCTCCTGACGGCCGCCCTGCCGACCCATCCCGACTCCACGGCTCCGGCGCCGGCGACGGTCAACGCCCACGGCTGGGACGTCACGGCCGAGAACACGGCCGTCATCCTCGTCAACGGCTTCAACGGCCTGGGCCTCCACACGCTGTTCACCGTCCTCCGGCTCTTCCGGGGTCACTTCAAGAACTTCGTCTTCCTCCAGGTCGGCGTCATCGACGCCGGCCGATTCAAGGGCATCCGGGAGATCGAGAACCTCCGGCGGGCCGTTTCGGAGGACCTGAACCGCTACGTCGGACTGATGCGGGCGTACGGCTACCATGCCGAGAGCATCTATGCCCTGGGGACGGACGTCGTCGACGAGGTCGAAAAGCTGGCCCTCCAGACGGTCGAACGCTTCCCCCACAGCGTCTTATTCGCCGGCCAGCTGGTGTTCCCCCGGGAGTCGATGGTCACCCGCATCCTGCACAACTACACGTCCTTTGCGATCCAGCGGCGTCTCTACCACCGGGGCATCCCCGTCCTGATCCTGCCCGTCCGGGTGTGAGCGGGAACATGGCGGTATGGCTGTATTATGTGGGACGGTTCTTAGAGGCGGCCGCCTTGGGACTTCTCCTCTACGCCCTCCTGTACGGCCTGGCGACGGGGGACCTGCGGTCGGAATTCCGCCTCTTCGGGGTCGGGGTCCTGGCGTTCCTGGTCGGCCGGGGTCTGGAACGATGGGCGGCTCGGGGTTCATAATGAATGAGAGGGGGCAGTCGGGCAGGGAGGCGATGGGGGACTCCTTGACTGCCCCTCCACCCGAACGGAGGTCGGGGATGCGGAAGATCCGGGTCCTCATCGCCAAGCCGGGCCTGGACGGGCACGACCGGGGGGCCAAGGTCATCGCCCGGGCCCTCCGGGACGCCGGGATGGAGGTCATCTACACGGGCCTCCGGAAGACGCCCGAGCAGGTCGTCCATGCGGCCCTCCAAGAGGACGTGGACGTCATCGGGATCAGCGTCCTGTCGGGGGCCCACATGGCCATCGTCCCCCGGGTCATGAAGCTCCTGCAGGAGCACGGGGCGACCGACGTCGTCGTCATCGTCGGCGGCATCATCCCGCCGATGGACATCCCCAAGCTGAAGGAACTGGGCGTCGACGAGGTCTTCGTACCGGGCTCCTCGCTCGACGCAATCGTCGCCTTCGTCCGGGAGCGGGTCGCCCAGAAGCGGGCCCATGTGGTCCCGGTAGAGGAAACGGGCCGATAGGCAGGTATCCCAGGCCTTCCGTCGGCCTAGGACTCCCTCCCCCAGGGGCGGACGGACGGCCGCCGGAAGACCCAGCGTTGGACGCCTGCATAGAGCCCCCAGAAGACCCCGACGGCTGGGAGGATGAAGCCCCCGAGGCGGACGAAGCGGGCCCCCATCGGACCCCCGTAGGGATAGGGCCAGACGCCCTCGACGAAGGCCAGCCAGGCGACCATCCCGCCGATCCCGACGGCCGTCGCCAGGAACCCCGGACCCAGGATGCGACCGACGAGCCCTCCGAACCGCCGTTGGAACAAGCCCAGCAGGACCGCCATCTGAGTCCACCCGGCGACGGCGCTACTCATGGCGATACCCGTCACGCCGTACCGGGGCGTCAGGACCGCCAGGCTGAGGACGTACACGAGCATCGAGAGGCCGGCGACCCGGACGGGCGTCCACAGGTCCTTGACGGCGTAAAACCCCGGGACCAGGACCTTGTTGAGGCTGTAGGCCGGCGTCGCCAGGGCGTACCAGGCGAGGGCCCCCGCCGACAGGAGGCGGGACTCGACGTCGAAACGGCCGTATTCAAAGAGGGCGTGGACGATGGGGGCACTCAGCCACATCAGGCCGAGGGCCGCCGCCAGGTTCCAGGCCAAGACCCACACGACGGCCTCCGTCACCGAGGTCCGGAACCGGTCCCAGTCGCTCCGGGCCGCCAGTTCCGAGAGATGGGGGAGGAGGACCGTCGAGAAGGCCACGGCGACCATCCCGATGGTCAGCTCCTGCACGCGGCTCGCGTAGGTCAGCGCCGCCACGGCGCCTTGCCCGAGGGTCGAGGCGTAGCCCTGCCCGATGGCCATGTTGACTTGGGCGATGCCGACGGCAAAGAACCCGGGTCCCATCAGCCGGAAGACCTCCCGCAGGCCCGGATGCCGGAAGTCCAGCCGCCACGCCGGTGTGAAGCCGACCCGCCGCAGGACGGGCCACTGGACGGCCCACTGAAGGAATCCGCCCGCTACGGTGCCGACGGCGAAGACCAGCGACGGATACCGGACCCGGGGGGCCCAGGCCAGGACGACCCCGATGACGGCGACGTTGAACAAGACCGGGGCGGCGGCCGGCCCCATGAAGCGCCGATACGCATTCAGGACGGCCGTCGTCAGGGCGGCCATCGAGATAAACAGGATGAAGGGGAACATCAGACGGTTCAGCTCGACCGTCCACCCGTACTTCCACGGAAGCCCCCGAAACCCGGGGGCGATCAGGCGGACCAACGCCGGCGACAGGAGTTCCCCGAGGGCGACGACCAGGACGAGCACGAACAGCAGGTCGCTCATGCATATCCGGACGAGGTGCCAGCGGTCCTCTTCGGGACGCTCGACCCGCCAGCGGGTGTAGACGGGGATGAAGGAGGCCGTCAGGGCACCCTCCCCGAGGAGCCGCCGGAGCATGTTCGGGATGATGAAGGCGATGTCGAAGGCGTCGGCCTCGTGGGTCGTCCCGAGGTAACGGGCCTTCAACTGCTCTCGGACGAAGCCCGTCAGACGGCTGAGGCCCGTCATGAGGGTGATGCCCAGGGCCGTCCATTGGAGGCCCCGGAACCGGAGGCGGAGCCACCGATAGGCCGTCGAGAGCGGACGTGCGGCGACGGTCGACGGGACCGACTTGCCCATGAGCCGTCCGGGAATGCGGGAATCCGGGAGTCCGGCAGTTTGGGATCTCGGGAGTTCGGGAATCCGGGTCGTCTCCCCCAAGCGTGGGAGTGGAGGCCCACCTCCCCCTTAGGGGTCAAGGCCCAGGACGGGCGACGCCGGGTGGCCACCCCGCTCAAAGGCCGCGGCCGCCGGCTGGACCGTCCCGATGGGCAGTGTCCCAGAGCGCCGGAGGACCCGGGGAGCTCCGGAGGCCATCGACCCCGAGGAGGGAGACTGCCCAAACTCCCGGACTGCCGAACTCCCGAACTCCCGAATTTTCAGACCCACCCTCAGGGCCGGACGACGGCCGGCCGGGGCGCCAGCATGTACGCCGGCTCCCAGCGGGGATTCATTAGGACTCCAGGCTTACTCCCCTGCCAACCGGAGCACCTCCCGCTTAAGCGGAAGACTCATATGAAAACCTGCTATCTCCAGTCGTTCCAAAATGGGCTGGACAGCGCTGATTAAACCTGCACGCTTTGCTCGCACCAAGACACCGGCCGTACCGATGAGCCGAATGCCCAATCGTTTGGCCCAAGTTCGAGCCTTACGGTCGTCCAAAATAAGCCAACACGATCGCTCCATGGCTAAAGCAATAGCCTCCGCCTCACCTTCTCCCATGATAAGGCATAGAGCATTCACCAGAGCCGTGTTAGACGGCGCTTGCACTTGCAACCACTCGGGTCGTGAACCGAATTCATCCTGCACCGCCGGCGGAGCGAATAATGGATGGAACAATTCAGGCAGGAGCTCCAACTGACCGATGCGTTCTAACACGATTAAACAGGAGCTATTCGTGACGGCGGGCTCTTTCACCCCGAGACCTCTTCCTGCAATTCCTCAGGGGAGTAAGCGATGACAGGCACACCATAATGTCCCAGCAATTCCATAAAGGCGCGTTTCGAGTAACCCGCCCACCGGGCGGCCTGCCCCAAGGTGAGTTTGCCGACTTCGTATAACTTGACCGCCAACAGTAAGCGGGCCTCTTCTTCATTCACCTCGGGCGGCAGTTCTAAGAGAAGGGTCTTCATGGCACGCTCCTACCCCGTTAGACTCTTCGATGATTCTCAGGATCAGGGCATCGGGCAGGTGTCCCGGTCTCGGATAGAACCGAACACTTGGCCCTCTCACCGATCATCCCTTGACTTTTCGGTCCCAAGCGGAGTCAAGGACTCCATAGATGATGGATAGACCTCCCAACCCGGCGAGGGGGATTTCCCTCAGGGCCGGACGACGGCCGGCCGGGGCGCCAGCATGTACGCCGGCTCCCAGCGGGGATTCATGACGATGAGGCCCCCGACCAGCATGAGCCACCCCCCGACCCAGAACCAAAAGATCAGCGGATTGTAATACATCTCCAGGGTCACCCCCTGGTCTTCGTCCCACGCCCCCAAGACGAGGTAGACGTCGCCCCGCCACGTCGAGTAGAGGGCCACGTTCGTGACGGGTTGGTCGGCGTTGGGATGGAACTCCCGGCCCGGGGCCAGGCGGGTCATGACCCGGTCGCCCCGCCGGAGGACGATGGAGGCCGTGACGAGGTCCTTATGGGGGAAGCGTCGCAGGCGGAGGCCCTCATACTCCACCGTATAGCCCTGGAGATGGGCCGTGTCGCCGGGCCGGAGGAACACCTCGCGTTTGACCTGATAGAAGGCTGAGCCGACGATGCCGAAAAACAGCAGGACGACGCCCAGGTGGACGACGTAACCGCCGTAGCGACGGGGATGCTTCACGAAGAGCTTTCCCAAGGCCGTCCAGACCGGCTCGTCGTACATCCGCCGGCGGGCCCGCACGCCCCGGTAGAACTCGAGGGCCGTCGTGGCCAAGACCAGGACGCCGGCCCCGACGAAGGCCAGCGGGAGGGGCTCCCGCACGCCGAGGACGAACGAGACCGAGGTCACGACCAGCGTGAAGACAAAGGGGAAGAGGAAGTTCCGCTCAAAATTCACCCACGTCGCCCGCCGCCAGGCGATGAGGGGGCATAGCCCCGTGAGGACCAGGAGGGCCAGGCCCAGGGGCGCCGTGACTTGATTGAAGAAGGGGGCCGCCACGGTGACCCGATGCCCCCGGACGAGGTCCGACACGAGGGGGAAGAGCGTCCCCCACAGGACCGCAAAGCAGATCCCCGTCAGGAGCAGGTTGTTGAACAGAAAACTGCTCTCCTTGGACAAGACGGCCTCGATCCGCTGGACACTCCGGATGACCGGCCATCGGATGTACAGGAGGGCCAGGCCGTAAAAGAGGACGAAGCTCAGGAAGACGATGAAGTAGTCCCCGATGGGCGAGACGGCGAAGGCGTGGACCGACGAGAGGATCCCGCTCCGGGTGATGAACGTCCCCAGGACGGACAGCAGGAACGTCGCCAGGATCAGCGTGACGTTCCAGGCCCGGAGCATGTTCTTCTTTTCCTGGACCATGATGGAGTGGAGATAGGCCGTCGCCAGGAGCCAGGGCATCAGCGAGGCGTTCTCGACGGGGTCCCACGCCCAGTACCCGCCCCACCCGAGTTCCTGGTAAGCCCACCGGCTCCCGATGAGGATCCCGGCCGTCAGGAAGAACCACGGCACGAGCGCCCACCGACGGATGGCGACCAGCCACTCGAGGTCCATCTGGCCCGTGACGAGGGCGGCGACGGCAAAGGCAAAGGGGACCGTAAAACCGACGTAGCCGAGGTACAGGCTCGGCGGATGGATGGCCATCAGGGGCCGCTGGAGGATGGGGTTCAGACCCCGGCCCTCGCCGACGGCTTCGGGGACGGGCGCAAAGGGGTTGGCCGCAAACAAGACCGTCGTCAGGAAAAAGAGTTGGACCAGGGCGAGCGTCGCGCTGACGTAGGGGAGCCACAGGCGTCGTCGGTGGCGGTTCTGGAAGAGGACCAGGGCCGTGTACAGGCTCAGGACCCAGACCCAGAACAGGAGGGACCCCGCCTGACCGCCCCAGAGGGCCGCCAGGGCGTACAGGCGGGGAATTTTGCTGGAGGAGTGCTGAACGACGTACGCCAAGTCAAAATTGTTGGTATACAGGGCCTGCCCCAGGAGAAAGACGGCCATCGACAGGACCAGGGCGTTGGCCCACAGGGCGTGTTCCCCCGA
>FWWL01006400.1_pt1 | contig 17163 bp, 13 predicted proteins | sample 2228331 | NCBI WGS metagenome assembly FWWL01 (sample SAMEA103939775, study PRJEB20133) | metagenome
GTTCTTCCTCCTGCTATCATAGCATATATGTATAATCTTGTCAAACAACACCTTTCATTCTAATTAATGCGATAACTTTCCGATAATGTCTGTATTATACCTTTCCCGTTGATCATGCTGCACTGTCGCACGCGGTTTCAGGCTTTGTGATGCCAGGCGTCGTATCCAAAATCAAAAATCTAAAATCAAAAATCGTAGCGGATCGCTTCCTAAGCCTGATCATCGATGGCTTTGAGTTGTGCGCGGATAAACTGGCGCACGTCTTGTGATGACCCCATCGCCAGCGCCTGATTCGCCCAGCGCTGCGCCTCTTCCTGCGACAATCGGCGAACCAGCGCCTTTATCTGCGGGATTGCGCCTGGTGACATACTCAGTTTCTGGACGCCCAGACCGATCAGTATCGGCACAGCCTCGTGATCGGCAGCCAGTTCACCGCAGACACTCACCCATCGACCGGCGCGCTGCGCGCTTTGAACGACGTGTTGGATTTGCACCAGAACCGATGGATGCAACCCGTCCTGTAAATAGGCGACGGCTGCATTTCCCCGTTCCGCCGCCAGCGTATATTGCACCAGATCGTTCGACCCAATACTGAAAAAGTCGACTTCTGGCGCAAAAACGTGCGCCAACAGCGCAGCCGAAGGGGTCTCGACCATCATTCCCACACCGACAGAATCTGACACAGGCGCCGATTGCGTGCGTAACTCGGCAATCGCCGTCGCCAAAAGCGCGCGTGCCTGGCGTAACTCGCCGATGTCAGCAATCATCGGAAACATGATGTTGAGATGATGTCCAGCGGATGCACGCAGGATAGCACGCAACTGAGGGATCAGCAGTTCTGGCTGACTCAAACATAACCGGATGGCTCGCCGTCCCAAAAATGGATTTTCCTCACGCTCCAGCGGAATATAGGCGAGCGGCTTGTCACCTCCCACATCGAGGGTGCGTACAACGACCGGACGTTGCTCCATAACCTGTGCGATCGCTGCATACGCTTCGTACTGCTCGTTTTCGTCGGGCGCGACTGTGCGATCAAGGAAGAGAAATTCGGTTCGGAGCAATCCCACTCCATCGGCGCCATTCTCGACGGCAGCGTATGCATCTGCCAGGCTGCCGATGTTGGCGGCAATCTCGATGTGCACCCCATCGCAGGTCACAGCCGGCGCAACGCTCGAACGTCGCGATTGTTCCTGCGCATTCCGCCACTGGATCTGTCGGGCGGCATACTCATCGATAACCTGTTTATCCGGCGCTACCCATACCAGACCCTCGTACCCGTCGATAACGAGCGGCGTTCCCGGAGCGACGCGCGCCATTGCAGCACCTACCCCGACGACGGCAGGGATGCCGAGTGTACGCGCCAGTATTGCACTGTGCGATGTCGGACTGCCTCGTTCGGTGCAGATACCCAGCACCTTCGACCGATCGAGGGTGGCAGTGTCGGCAGGTGCAAGATCAGCAGCAATAACAATACCTTCCCGATCAAGACCGACTGTGCGCGCGTGACCGGTCAGTCGACTCAACACCTGAGCGCCGATGTCACGAATATCAACGGCGCGCGCCCGCATGTAGTCATCCTCGATCGCCTCGAATGCTTCGGCCGATTCATGAACGACGCTGCGCCATGCCCATTCTGCATTGACACGTTCGCCTTCGATCATCTGTTGCACACGCGCCAATACCTCGGGATCGCTGAGAAACATCAGATGCGCATCAAAAATTGCAGCTTCGTAGGGATGTCGCCGTGCTATCTGGTCACGCAACAATCGCGTCGACTCACGAACAGACTCCAGCACCGTCAGGAGACGCGACACTTCCGCTGCCGGATCATCGATCAGAGAACGCTCGATCTGCGGCTCGACAGGGCGCAGAAGGATCGCCTCTCCAATGGCATACCCGGGCGATGCAGCAATACCGCGCAAGGCACCGGTCGGAGTCTCTCCTCCAGACTGCGGCAATGTGGTCTGCGACGTTTCCGGCAATTCATCGGCTTCACCAAACTTGTTTGCAGCCAGCTGGCGTAATGCCTCCAATGCATCGGCGGCGTCCGGTCCGCGGGCGGAGACGATAATCGCCTCGTTCTGGCGAATACCCAGTGAAGCAACTGCGTTGAAACTCTTGGCATTGACCTGACGTGACTGCTGGCTGGCGCGTGCAATGCGCATATCGGAGAGGAAACGACCGGCGGTCTGGACAAACAACGCCGCCGGTCGGGCATGTAATCCCAGACGGTTTGTAATCACCAGTTCTATGTGCACTGCATCAGAGCGTTCATCCATCGTCTGGGGCGGTACTGTTACACCGGTCGTCTGCTCATGACTGCTCAAACTTTCGTGTTTCCCTGCCAGCGCATCCAACGCTTCGGCAGTCACGCGCTCGAGCGAGGCGCCCAGGCTTGCCTGAACAACTGCTGCAATTGCGCCTTCAACCATCGGTGCAGCGCACAATCGCACCTTCGAGCGCTTCTCGTCAGGAAGAAAGTCAACCGCCATTTCTGCACTAAGCACGGCGCTCCCAAGATCCATGAGCACCAGCACGCCGTCATCGCTGTAGACATCCTCGATAGCCTGACGAATCTTCGCAGCATCCGTTCCCAGAGAATTCTCCGGATCGGCAGCGCCGGCGGCAACCGCTATCGCCACAGGCGCCTGCTGCATCACCATGCGCGCCATTTCGACAATGCCTGCAGCCAGCAAAGGACTATGTGAAACAAGCACAATGCTTACCATGCTGATTCCCGAAACTTATGCTCTACAATGAGGACATGCAATCACATTGATGACATCATTGAGCGTGTCTGGCGTTATCTGATCCGTGTCGGGCGCGCTAAAACCGACAGATCCACAATGACAGGCATACCATCCGGTCAGACGCCGATCATACAACCGCTCACACTGAAGATCGACAATCTCCACTCCCATCTTCCAGCGCGCGTTGGTGATCAGGCGCCGGCAGCCCGCATCTTTGAGCCGTCGCACGTAGGTTGCAAAATGATCGCGCGTGCAATGACGCATGAGCAAGACTGCCAGCGTCACACCCTGTGGGAAAGGCCAGATCAATGCATCGGCACAGACGATAACCAGGTTATCGAACATCGCACATCGTCTCGTTGCTTGCTGAAGCAGCGTTCGATTGCGTTCGATTGCATATATCCGCTGCACCAGTGGCGCGATGCGCAGCGCAAGACGCAGATCACCCGCACCGATATCGACAACCACGTCATCGGGGAGCGCCGCCTCCAACGCAAAACGGTACACATCTTCATCGTATGGCGCCCATCGATCTTCCCAGTCACTGTCCCTCAAGGTCATGCCAGGTTCTCTTATAGAAGTGCACATCTGCGCATGGACGATACGCTTCTGCTGCGTTTATCACGACAGTGTGCGCCATACGCACCATGGGCTGCGGGGAATATGGCTGCCGGGCGCACGGGCGTCTCGCCCGCATCCCCAGGCCAATGGTCATCGCGGCAGTGTGTGCCGTGTGCATGGAGAAGTCTTGGGCGACAATCCGCAATCCGAAATCTCCAAACCAGAAATGGTATTCAACCACGTGCGACTGTTCGCTTCGAGATCGTCCGACAACACACGGTCGTTACAGCAAAAAGCATGCCACGGTTCGTACCGGTCAACTTCGATCGAGTCTCTCCCGACCAGAAGCGTCACCATCGACGAACCGGGCATGCCGCACCACAATGAGAACGACCGGCTACTCGACCCAATCGAACGTCCGCGTCACCGCCTTCTTCCAGCCGGCGTAGAGGCGCTCACGCTTTTCCGCGTCCATTTGCGGCAGCCACTCATGATCTCTGCCCCAGTTGGCGCGCAGATCGTCAACCTCCTTCCAGAAGCCGACTGCCAGACCCGCAGCATAGGCGGCGCCCAGCGCAGTCGTTTCAGAGACGGTTGGCCGGATGACCGGCACACCCAGAATATCTGCCTGGAACTGCATGAGCGTATCGTTGAACACCATGCCGCCATCGACCTTAAGGGCTGTCAGATCGACACCCGAGTCTTTGTTCATTGCGTCCAGCACTTCACGTGTCTGGTACGCGGTCGCCTCGAGAACCGCACGGCAAATATGGTTCTTGTTGATATAGCGGGTGAGACCAACAATAACGCCACGCGCATCACTCCGCCAGTATGGAGCGAACAGACCGGAAAACGCTGGCACAATGTAGATACCGCCGCTATCCTCGACCGCTTTTGCATACTCCTCGATATGAGCAGAGAAATCGAAGAAGCGGAGGTTATCGCGCAACCATTGCACAAGTGCGCCGGTTACCGCAATCGAGCCTTCCAGGCAGTACACCGCCGGCTGATCGCCAATTTTGTACCCGACGGTCGTCAACAACCCATTCTGCGATTGCACAGGCGCCGTACCGGTGTTCAGCAGCATGAAGCATCCGGTGCCGTAGGTATTCTTGGCTTCGCCAACGCTATAGCATGTTTGCCCGAAGAGCGCAGCCTGCTGATCGCCAAGGTCACCCGCAACCGGAACGCCCTGCAGCGCCCCAACTGCCGTGCCATACACGGCCGATGAAGGAACGATCTTCGGCAGCATGGCGCGCGGGATACCCATCAACTGCAGGATGTCACTATCCCAGTCGAGTGTCTCTAGATTCATGAGCATCGTGCGGGAAGCGTTCGAGACATCGGTAATATGGATGCCGCCATTCATCCCGCCGGTCATATTCCAGATCAGCCAGGTATCGATATTGCCGAACAGCACCTCACCCTGCTCAGCCCGCTCACGTACACCCGGAACGTTCTCCAGAATCCACATGATTTTGGGACCGGAGAAGTACGTTGCCAGCGGCAGGCCAACCTTTGCCCGCAAACGATCCTGTCCGCCATCCTGTGCCAGCTCATTGCAAATCTGGTCGGTGCGCGTATCCTGCCAGACAATCGCGTTGTACACAGGTCTACCGGTCGCCTTTTCCCATACGACCGTTGTTTCGCGCTGGTTCGTCACCCCCACGGCAACGATATCACTGCGACTGATGCCAGACTTCCGCAGTGCGCCTTCAATGACCTCCTGCGTGCGCGCCCAGATTTCCAGCGCATCGTGTTCAACCCAGCCGGGTTTAGGATAAATCTGAGTGTGCTCTTTCTGATCGACAGCAACCGCCTGGCCCGCATGATCGAAGATCATGCAGCGTGTACTGGTGGTTCCCTGATCGACCGCTGCGACATACCTGGTCATGACAGACACTCCTTTGTAGCATAGCAACTTTGCGCGCGACTACTTCGTCCACGCATCGACCATCGCTTTGAACATCAGGTACGACGACGTGGCGCCTGGATCCTGGTGACCGGCGCTGCGTTCCGCCAGATACGACGCTCTCCCCTTTTTGGCGACCAGCGGAATGGTGTTCTTCATGCCCTGTTCAGCGGCAGAAGCGGCCTGACGCAGCGCCTCATGCTCATCGACCCCATCGGCAATCGCCTGTTTGAACGCATGCAATGCCGGCACAAGGGCATCGACCATGGTTTTATCACCGATGTTCGCCTTCCCGCGAGCCATCAGACCATTGATCGCCCCTTCGACTGCAGATGCCCAATCGGCGAGCGAGAGTTCCATGGTATTGGCAGTCGCGGCGCCAGCCTGCAGGAAGAAGGTGCCGTACAGCGGTCCGCTTGCACCGCCGACCGTCTGAACCAGCGTCATTCCAACCGACTTCAAAATCGTGCCGATGTCCTTGTCGGCGACGGTCGGCAATTTTCCCATCACCGCTTTGAAGCCGCGATCCATGTTGACGCCATGGTCAGCATCGCCAATACTGGAGTCGAGTTGCGTCAGGTAGTCTTTGTTTTCTGCCAGAAGCCGGCTGTACACCGAGAGCCAGGCAATCACGTCGTCGCGACTGATAGGCATAGATTTAGACCCCCCAGCGAAGTGCAGGCGTTTTGACCGGCGCATCCCACAACTGAATCAAATCATCGTCCATCTTCAGCAGTGTGATCGAGCAGCCGGCCATTTCCAGCGAGGTAATGTACGGACCGATCAGATTGCGCACCACGTTGAGACCGGCTTTTGTTGCGATCTCATACGCTTTGCGATAGATAATATACAGCTCGATCAGCGGCGTACCGCCCATGCTGTTGACGAACAACAGCACATTATCACCCGCCTGGAATGGGAGATCGTTCAGGATCGGCTCCATCAGCATTTCGGTGATTTCATCGGCCGACTTCAGTTTCATGCGGGTGCGCCCGGGCTCACCATGAATGCCAATACCGATTTCCATCTCGTCTTCCGGCAGGTCGAAGGTAGGCTTGCCTGCGTGTGGCACGGTACAACTGGTCAGTGCCATACCCATGCTGCGTCCCCATCCATTGACCTTGCGGCACACATCCGCCACCTCTTTGAGTGAGCGACCGGACTCGGCGGCAGCGCCACATATTTTCTCTGCCAGCACAGTCACGCCCACGCCACGCCGACCCGCAGTATAGAGCGAGTCCTGCACAGCGACATCATCATTCGTCACCACCGACTCGACCTCGATCCCCTCTGCGCGCGCCAGATCGGCGGCCATCTCGAAGTTGAGAATGTCGCCAGTATAATTCTTGACGATATGCAGCACCCCGGCGCCGCTGTGAACCATCTTCGTCGCCTCGAGCATCTGGTCAGGGGTCGGGCTGGTAAAGACCGCACCCGGACACGCCGCATCAAGCATCCCCATGCCGACGAAGCCGCCGTGCATCGGTTCATGACCGGATCCGCCGCCGGACACGATAGCCACCTTCCCCTGCACCGGCGCATCGGCGCGGTAGATAAAATTCGGCTCGTAGTGAACCTTCACCAGATCGGGGTGGGCGTATTCAATACCTTTCAGCGCCTCGACGACGACTGCTTCCGGATGATTGATCAACTTCTTCATATGCTCACGCTCCTCACGAGATTGTAGCAGATGCGCCGCATGCCCCATGCGGGTGAACCGCACCCTGCCGATTCCCAGAGAAATACGCTTTCTCCAAAACGCTTCCGAATATTCGCCGCCTGTCTTCTCCTTGGGGGAAAGAGACGCGCAGAATCTGTTGCGCAATCCACCGACGATGCCAGACCTCTGCACGCCCTACCCACCAGCGTCTCCGTTCGATGAACGCTCAGAACGAACCCAGCGCAACGTACAACCCTGCCGCGACAGCGCCACCGATAACCGGACCGACGACCGGAATCCACGAGTAGCCCCAGTCACTGCCGCCTTTGCCGGGGATGGGCAGGATGGCGTGTGCAATGCGCGGCCCGAGGTCGCGCGCCGGATTGATGGCGTACCCTGTCGTACCACCCAATGACAGACCGATGACCCACACCAGAAACGCAACCGGAATAATTCCGAGCGCACCGAAGCTGCCATTATCCACAACCGGCCCATCAATGGCAAGGATGCCGAACACCAGGACGAACGTGCCAATAATCTCACTGACCAGGTTCCATGCCGTGTTACGAATCGCCGGACCGGTGCTGAAAACCGCCAGTTTCAGCCCCGGGTCCTGCGTTTCGGACCAGTGCGGGTAGTAGTGCAGGAACACCAGCACAGCCCCGATGAAAGCGCCCAGGAACTGCCCGGCGATATAGATCGGTGCGCTGGCAGGATCGAACTTGCCTGCCACAACCAGCCCGATCGTGACTGCCGGGTTCAAGTGCGCTCCACTGACAGCCGCCACCGAATAGGCGCCGACGAACACTGCCAGAGCCCACGCCGTTGCGATGACGATCCATCCACTGCTGTTTCCCTTCGTTTTGCTCAACACTACATTGGCAACCACGCCATCGCCCAACAAGATGAGGAGCATCGTCCCAATCACTTCGCCAAGGAACGGTGACATACCGTGGTCCTCCGTATGCGTAACAGGCGAATCACACACGCTCTCGCAGCCCAGACGACGGATGACCGGCTCGTGCCCAGCCCAGATCTTCCGAATCACAGGCGCACGAAAAGGCGAACCGGTCTCTGCTCGAACAGCTGCGATGGCGGCAACCACGCCAGAGCGCCTTATCCGGAGTCGGCAACTCTCAGTCGTGGCGATACCACCGGAATGGCATACCCAAACATCATCTCCCTGAGGTCTCACCGTCCCGAGAAGCCCAATCTATCAGAATGGTTCCCGATCACAGGCGCGACGCTCACGAGATGCGCCATACATCAACGCTGATCGAGCAAATTCACGCTTCTGAGATGCCGGTAGTTGCACTATACGCATGGGAGAGGCGGGTTGTCAATAACATCTCAACATTTTGTTCCATGGTGGAACATGCAATACTCAGTGTCGTTTCACTTTGAAACGCCCCGATCATTGAACCGTGGCGCGTGACGGGTTGGAAGCTGACGATCTGGTGAAGACAACTTGAAATCGTCGAGGGAGATATTGGCAGCTCTCAGTTTGCGCCACAAAGTTGTACGACCAATCCCCAGCATACGCGCCATTTTGGTCGCATTACCCCGACAGGCGCGAGCGGCGCGAATGATCGCTTCGTACTCCGCCTCGTGTAATGCAGGAACATGCTGATCGAGCAACACATCCATTCCCGACGGACGTCCACGAACGGCATCGGGCAGATGCCAGGCCTCGATCATGCCGGTCTCGGAAAGACTCGCCGCTCGTTCGAGCACATTTTCCAGTTCACGAACATTCCCGGGCCAGGAGTAACAGCGCATCACTTGCTGTGCATCGTATGAGATGCTGATCGACCGTCCGGTCTGGCGATGGACACGTTCCAGGACATCGCGGGTGAGCAACGGGAGATCGGTGGTACGCTCGCGAAGCGGCGGGATGCGGATCGCGATGCGTCCAAGCGCATAGTACAGATCGGCGCGAAAATCGCCGTGCAGCACCAGGCGCTCCAGGTTGAGCGATGTCGTGGCAATCAGCCGCACATCGACACAGGATACCCGCTGCCCTCCCAGACGCATGACCTCACCGGTTTCGATGACGCGCAGCAGCGCCGCCTGCATTTCGAGCGGGAGCGCTTCGATTTCTTCCAGATGCAGCGTCCCGCCGTGCGCCAGTTCGAACTTACCCGGGCGACCTTGAAGACCATTGCCCTGAAAAGCGCCAATCTCGTATCCGAGAAACTCTCCTACGATCAGGTCGCGTGGCAGAACCCGGCAATTAACGGTTACAAAAGGACCGCCAGCGCGGGCACTCTCATTGTGAATGACCCGTGCCAGCACCCCTTTACCGGTACCGCTCTCACCGGTAATCAAGACCGGCGCATGACTGCGCGCAGCCGCCTGCGCCTGTCGGCGCACCTGATTGATCGCGTGCGACTCTCCAATAATACTGGCAAAGGTGAAGTTCGACCGCGCTCCGACCATCCGCTGGACCAGTTGATGCACCAGATCGAGGCGTCGCAGGGTCAAAATGAACCCCTCGATATTTCTCACCCGATCGATCTGCCATCGAATAGGAATCAGGCTGATCAGGCACCCGATGTAAACCCCCTGAACCTGAACACTGACTTCGGCATCGGTAAGTGACACTCCCTGACGCATTGCTTCTACCGCCACCAGTGGCAATTCAACCGACGCGCTCAAGGGACGTCCAACCGCCGACTCGCGCTTGATACCAAGGATGTGCGCCGCGCGCGCATTCAGGTGAACGACCAGACCTGCCTGATCGCACACGATTAACCCATCCGATATGGCTTCCACAATCGCGCTCAGCTGGGTTCGTTGCGCATTCAACTCATCGAAGAGTTTCTCGGCGTGCAACTGGTGCTCAATCGACCTGGCTGCGGCATGAACTGTTGCCAGTGTTGCAGCCGTGCTTGCTGACGCCAGACACGCCATGCCGAGCACTCCGATTGGTTTCCCTTCCCAGTCATAAATCGGCGCCGCCGAAGTGCTCAGAGTATGAAAACGTCGAAAGAAGTGCTCTGCGCCAACCACCAGGATGGGACAGCGTTCATACAGCGCCAGCCCAAACGCGTTCGTTCCGGCGTGCCCTTCGTTCCAGTAGACGCCGGGGCGCAGCCCCAGCGCTTCCGCATGTTCCTGCATGACGCTATCGCCGAGCATATCAAGGACGCACGCCGACGCATCGAGCAGCACCACCACGTAGCCCGCCCCCTCGACAAACTGATAGATATCCTCCATGAACGGGCGCGCAAGGGAGATCAACGGCGCCAGCTTGTGACGGCGATCGGCGAGTTCTGCACTGGAAATACAGGGAAGGTCTCGGTGGGCGTGGGGGTTGTTACGCAGAATGCATCGTTGCCAAGACATCGCCACGATTGGATCGAGGTCGGGGTCGAGCCTGCCCGCGGCAACAAACTGCTGCCAGATGGCAAAAAGAAGGTCGTCACTGACAGGGAGCTGTTTTGGCTGCATGGGTCACATCATCATTGATCTGAACAGTCGAGCCATCTGTGATATCACACGCGAGAAACAAGCGAGGCGGGCAGCCTGAGATCAATCAGTGCGCTACCCGCCTCACCAGGAGATGCCACCCGTTTACCAGCGATTGCGCCCGCTGCTGCGACGCTGATCCTGGAAACAGTCCGAACAGTAGACCGGCTTGTCGCCGCGCGGCACGAACGGCACCTGCGCCTCACGGCCACAGGCAGCGCAGGTCGTGGTGTACATCTGGCGCTCGCCGCCATAGCTGCCGCGACCGCCGGCATACCCGTCGTTTCTGCCGTACCCGTTGCGCTCGCCATAACTGCGCCCGCCGCTCGACGCTTTGCGTTGCTGCCGACACGATGGGCAGCGCGTCGGCTCGTTGGCGAACCCCTTCTGTGCGTAAAACTCCTGCTCGCCGGAGGTGAACACAAAATCCATGCCACAATCCCGACAGGTGAGTGTCTTGTCTGCGAAGCTCATTCCTTACGTGCTCCTTGTGTTGAAGATGAGACATTAATCCGCGTCCTTGGGGTTTGGGAGATCATGAGCCTGGGGACACCGCGCCTGTGGGAAGTCGGAAGGTGTAGAAATAGTGCTCAGTAACCAAACCTTGAAAGAGACACGTCTAAGTATAGCATATGTCGATGATTTGCGCCAGAGGGTTGTTGTCTTTCCCACTTGACAATCTTGCCAGAGTCGTATACTATTTCGACAACAAGTCAATAAGCGCAACTCTTATCCAGAGAGGCGGAGGGACCGGCCCGATGAAGCCTCGGCAACCACTGGTGTGATGAGAGGAGCAGGCGCCAGCACAAATGCCCATCGTGAAGTAACTGGCGATCAACCTGCAAACGCTCGTGCTCACTGGAAGGTGCCAATTCCGGCAGAGTGTATCTGGAAGATGAGAGGCGTGCGCTGCGGGAGTTGATGCCCACGCGACGGTATCCCCCAAGGCTCACAGACAAAGCCCTCATCGTACAGATGAGGGCAATTTTGTTGCCCTCACGCTGCACGAGAGATTGCCTGCCATACGGCAGCACACATCGCCACCCTGATGGATGTGCTGCCCTGGCTATGCTGTTGTCTTGAACAGGCTATCGCAGACCTGATCATGAAGGAGACCAAACTTCCATGAGCGACACAATCCGTTTCACCGGCTTCGAGACCCTGGCGCTCCACGCGGGCCAGCAGCCCGACCCTGCAACCGGCGCACGCGCCGTGCCGATCTATCAGACGACCTCATACCAGTTCAAGGATACCGACCACGCAGCGCGATTGTTTGGGTTGCAGGAATTCGGCAATATCTACACCCGCATTATGAATCCGACAACCGACGTGCTTGAGCAACGCATCGCGGCGCTCGAAGGCGGCGTCGGCGCACTGGCACTTGCATCGGGGCAGGCGGCGGAAACATTGGGGATTCTGAATGTGGCAGGCGCCGGCGATAACATTGTTTCGTCGAGTGACCTGTACGGTGGCACGTACAACCTCTTCCGCCATACGCTCCCCAAACTCGGCATTAAGACACGCTTCGTCGATGCGCGCGATCACGAAGGGTTCCGCAAAGCCATCGACGACCGGACGAAACTGGTTTTCCTCGAACTGGTCGGCAATCCACGCCTGGATATTGTCGATCTGCAGACAATCGCCAGCATTGCACACGAACGTGGCGTCGCTGTCATGGTCGACTCGACGACTGCAACGCCATACCTGTGCCGTCCCTTCGAATGGGGCGCCGACATTGTCATCCATTCCGGCACCAAATACCTTGGCGGTCACGGCACCAGCATCGCCGGTCTGCTGGTCGATAGCGGCAGGTTCGACTGGGCAAACGGGCGCTACCCGGAGTTCACCACGCCTGATCCGTCCTACCACGGTCTGGTCTACACTCAGGCATTCGGCAACCTTGCGTACATTCTGAAAGTGCGCGTGCAACTGCTGCGCGACATTGGCGCCTGCCTCAGCCCATTCAACTCCTTCCTGCTCCTCCAGGGCATCGAGACCCTTGGTTTGCGCATGGAGCGCCATAGCCAGAATGCGCTGGCAGTAGCACAGTTCCTCAAAGAACACAGTAAGGTTGAGTGGGTGCTCTACCCCGGTTTGCCCGATCACCCGAGCTATGCTCTGGCGCAGAAGTATATGCCGAAGGGACAGAGCGGCATCCTTGGCTTTGGGATCCGAGGCGGGCGTGCAGCCGGCGCGAAGTTCATCAATAGCCTGCGCCTCTTCTCACATCTGGCGAACATTGGCGACGCCAAGAGCCTCGCCATTCACCCGGCCAGCACAACCCATAGCCAGTTGACGCCTGATGAGCAGCGCCTCACCGGCGTCACCGACGATTTTGTGCGCCTGTCGGTCGGTATCGAAACTATCGATGACATTATTGCTGACCTGGATCAGGCGCTGGCGAAGATATAAGCAGTGCACGCAGCGATTATCTGCGCACAAAGATGCCTGTGGGATCTATCAGACAACCGATGTGTACAGGAAGGCAGCCCATGATCGCATGTGCTCCAGAGCGCGCGCCGCTTGGCGTTGGCCTCGTTCAGACGCGCTACGCAACCTGGCTCGAGCCTCTGCCGCTCGATAGCGGCGCATCACTGGCGCCGGTGACGCTGGCATACGAAACCTACGGTGAACTCAGCCCGGCGCGCGATAATGCCATTCTGATCCTGCACGCGCTCTCCGGCGATGCGCACGTCGCCGGACGTCACAGCCTGACCGACCCCAAAGCAGGATGGTGGGATGCAATGGTCGGTCCTGGACGTCCATTCGACACTGACCGCTACTTCATCATCTGCTCGAATGTCATCGGCGGATGTAAAGGCAGCACCGGACCTTCCAGCATCGACCCGGCGACCGGGAAGCGCTATGGATTGCGTTTCCCGGTCATTACGATCAGCGATATGGTGCGCGCTCAGACGCGCCTGATCGATCATCTTGGCATCGACCGGCTGCTCGCCGTTGCAGGCGGCTCAATGGGGGGCTTCCAGGCGCTCGAATGGGTGACGGCATACCCGGAGCGAGTGTGCAGTGCAATCCTGCTGGCAACGTCTGCCCGATCGTCGGCGCAGACGGTGGCATGGAATGCCATCGGGCGCCGCGCCATTATGTCCGACCCGCGCTGGCGCGGCGGCGACTACTACGATCACGAACCGCCGGTCGATGGTCTGGCGACAGCACGAATGATTGGCCATATTACCTATCTCAGCGAGCAATCTCTTGAACGTAAATTCGGGCGCACGTTCCAGCACGGCGGTCCCTCTTACACAATGGCGCAGGAATTCGTTATCGAGAGTTATCTCGAACATCAGGGAGCAAGTTTCAACGCGCGCTTCGATGCTAACTCGTACCTCTACATCACCAAGGCAATGGACTACTGGGACCTGCCGGCGCGCTACGGGTCGCTGGAGAAGGCATTCCTGCGCACACAGGCACGCTTCCTCATCCTGTCGTACAGCAGCGACTGGCTCTACCCGACGGCAGAGTCGCTCGCGATTGCCGATGCGCTGCGTCGCGTGCAGAAATCGGTCGAGCACGTCGAGATCGACTCGATCGCCGGTCACGACGCATTCCTCGTCGATAACGACAGGCAGTCGCCAATCATTCGTGAGTTCCTGTCGGCGCTTCAGTAAGGACGACGGGCTGCTGCATCAACCCTGCCGCGCCACCCGACGCCTGGCGTGGCAGGGTTGCGCTTTTGCTATAATAGTGCAGCAATCCAATTGTGAAGATTATCCGTATGATTATAAGAAAAGTGATACAACACTGCGGAACAGTGCGATGAGTCAGGTCAAGATGCCATCTGCTGATTCGTCTGCACTGGACGACGAAGTGTTGATAACGCGCATCGCGCATCGCGACAGCAGCGCGCTTGAATGTCTCTATGATCGGTATGCGCGCATTGTGTACGCGACAGCGCTCCGCATGCTTGGAAATACCGAACTGGCGGAAGATATCGTCCAGGAAACCTTCTGGCGCGTCTGGCGACGAAGCACGTCGTTCACAATCGGACGCGGGCAGGTTGCCGGATGGATTTTTGGTATTGCGCATAATCTGTGCATCGACGAACTGCGTCGGCAGCGGTCTCGCCCGGTAGTGGTTAAGAGTGATCACGAAGATCAGGCGATGCTTGAGCAACCTGACCCGCAAGGTGATGTGGTCAGCACAGCCGTTGAGCGTGAACGCCGTCGGATCATCCTTCAGGCGCTGGCGCAGATTCCGCCGGAGCAGCGTGAAGTGCTGGAACTAGCATACTTCGGTGGGCTTTCGCAGAGCGAAATCGCCCAGCGGCTCAACAGTCCGATCGGCACTGTCAAGACGCGCATCCGGCTTGCGCTACAAAAAATGCGCGATTTATTGCATAACCAGAGGATCAGGGCGGAAGACCTGCACGACTGAATAAACGAGTGCGCTCATGACATCGTCGACCTGCGATGACATCATAGAACTTATACCTGCGTTCGTCCTGGGCGCGCTTGATGCGCACGACGCCACCCGTGCGGCTGCACACATCGCAAGCTGCCCGCGATGCCGCGCTGAGGCCGAGTCGTTCCGCGATACTGTAGGGCTGTTGCCCTATGCCGCAGGCGCCATCGACCCGCCGCCGCGCGTTAAGCGCCAGCTGCTGGCGCGTATTGCCGCTGCAAACGAGAATGCCTCCTCGTCCGCCGCTTCAAAGCGGCACTCGATGACATCCCTGCCGCCATCTCTCCCGGGGCGCTGGTTCGCTCCCGTGGCAGTACTGATGCTGGCGCTGCTCGTTGGACTCAGTGTTGCAACATTTGAAGCGCGCGGACGCGCCGATCAACTGGCGGCGGAACTCGTCGCCAGCCGTCAGTTGCTGCGTGAGATGGAGGCGCAGATTGTCGAGGTGCGTCAGACTGCGCAGACGATCCAGGTGCAACTGGCCGCCAGTCAGCGTGAACTCAATGAGACGCGCGCTCAACTCGCCGCCAGCCAGCGCGAGCTGCAGGAAATTCAGGCATCAGGCAGCAACGATGGACAACTCGTCTCGTTTATCGCTGCACCGCAGACGGTTTCGCAGTTGCTGGGAACAACCGAGCGCGCGCCGGAAGAGGCAAGTGCGCGCATGTTCATGCAACCCGGGCATAATCGGCTCGTGCTCCTGATCTATGGGTTGAAATCGGCAGAACCGGGGAAGGTGTATCGCCTCTGGCTGGCGAAAGGAAACCAGGCAATCGCGATCGGCACTGTGACGGTTGGATCTGACGGGGTTGCCGAGTTCGTCGTTGACGCCCCTGAACCAATGGATGTTTACGATCAGGTGATGATCACGCTCGATCAGGTCGATACTGCAGCGCAACCAAGCGAAGAGGTGATTTTCGAGGCTAATCTGTAGCGGGGTTGTATCAGCATTGGCTACTGCCGCCTTAGAGCCTATTCGAATAATACCATTTTAGATTGTAGATTTTGGATTGGAGATTTGCTGCGATAGCATTGCAATGCGCTCTGATGAGCGTGCGTATGCGACTTGTTCAATTCCAATTGGTATAACGCAGGATACCGAAGACCGCATCCTGAGTAGCGCGTATCGACGGGCGATTTTTCGGATAGGCGCCTGGCTGCAGCTACGCTGTATTCTGACAGGATAAATTACAGGTCTCGGATGCGAGCGAGACGCCCGCATCCTGGCAGATATGTCATACCATTTTAGATTTTGGATTGCAGATTACCGCGCAGGGCATTCTGATGCGCTTTGACGGAACCCTGCTTGCAGAGTATTCAAGTGACATTGGTATCACATCAGTTCCTCTGCATCATGCCGGCTTCTCGAGAATAGCGGCATAGAACTGAAGCCCAACCCCTTCGTGATCTTCCTCAGTAATGTAATCCGATGGAAGCCCCAAAAACTGATGTAATGGCATCAATCCTGTCGGTGGGATTCGCCACGGCTGACTCATGGCGATGCACTCTTCGAGTGAATAGAGCCAGAAGGGTGAGCCTGCCTGACGGAACATATCGATAAACTGTTCCATACGTGGCGTCATCATCCCCGGCATTTTGGTCTCATATGTGATGTAGAGCCGCGATCCCGGCGCTGCCCACTCATAGAGATCATGAAAGAGTCGAGCGATTTCCTCTGGCGAGAGAAACACGGTAATCCCGTTGAGCCCGAAGGCCACCCGTCGCTCACCACCCAGAAATGCTTGAACCTGCGGAGACTCGAGGAGTGCGCGAGCTTCACGAACATCATGCCTGACATAGCGCACGTTTGGGAGACCAGCGACCAGTCGTTGCCCTATTTCGCAGGTTTCGGGATCCAGGTCGGAGTAAATGACCCGGGCATCCGGCAGGACATGATGAATATGGTCGTCGGTCGGGAGACCGGAAGCGAAGTCGATGAAACAGGTCAAACCCTCAGCCCAGAGTTGCCGGGCCGCATGTTGCAGGAAACGTCGCAGCATACGCACCCATTTTGGCGTCGAAGGCACGAGGGAAAACATGTACTCGGCAGCCATCTGATCAACCGGCAGGTAATACGAGCCACCCAGCGTGTAACTGTAGATCCGGGCAGCATTTGGCGTCTCTGAGGGGGGAAGTTCGACAGTGCCGGGGTGTTCCATACGGATTCCTCCTGAGTCATACAGTTGCAGACAATAATGGCATCTCCTGTGCCGAGGGCTTCAGCCCCACGGCGTCTGGCGCGGATGTGGGCGAGACGCCCGCGCACCTGGCAGCGCCGGGCACGGCAGCGCCGTGCCCCAACGTCATCCCCACCAGCCCGCGCAGGCGGGCTTTGCCCTGATCGTCGAGGGCTTCAGCCCCACGGCGTCCGGCGCCGATGCGGGCGA
>FWWL01006401.1_pt1 | contig 17158 bp, 17 predicted proteins | sample 2228331 | NCBI WGS metagenome assembly FWWL01 (sample SAMEA103939775, study PRJEB20133) | metagenome
CCAGCCGCGGCCGCGGCTGGCGCCCTCCTATCCACGCCCGGTCGGCGGCGAGCCATCGTACCCGTATGAGGTCGTCGAGCACGGGCCGGACGACTTCGTCGGCATCTGCGACGAGACGGACGATCACATCGCCCTGGCCCGCGAGGACCTGCTCGTCTACGAGATCGACTGGCCGCTACTGCGTGAGGACCTGGCTCGGGCGTTCGCCTTCGACCCCGCGCCGGCGCAGCCCGACGACCTGCCCGCCGGCGTGCAGTTGATCGGCAGCCACCGGCCCACCGCCGGGTTCGCGTTCCCCGCCTACCTGGTAGTCGCGTTGGAGGCCCGCGGCCTGATGCACGCCGTCTGTGCTCTGGCCTCGACCTGCGCGACGCCGTTCCTGCTGCTGGCCCCGACCCGGCGGCACGTGCGGCCCGACACCCTACGGGTGCTGGAATCGCGGCAACGTGCCTTTCTCCCGCTGGAAGAGTCGCTCACCGCCGAGGTCCCGCGTTCCTGGCGGCGCACCCCGGCGGGCGACGCGCCCCTGGAGGCGTTCACACGGCAGCACGTCCCGGCGGCCGAACCGGTGACGGCGGGCACGTTCTTCCCAACGCCCGCCGGGACGCGGTGGTCGGAACTGCGGCTGCATTTCCTCGACGGGCACACGCTGCGGGCGACCATCGGTTCGCTCACCCAGGTCCTCACCTACGCCGACCCTGGAGGTGAGCGACGGCCGCAACCGCCGGCCGACCGCCCAGTGGGAACTGCTGCGGACCTTCGCCAAGGAGGGTGGCGTGCTGACCTGGGACAGCCCGGCGGCCTGTCGGCAGAACCAGAAGCGACGCGAGCGGCTGACGAGGGACCTGCGGGCGTTCTTCCGCATCGACGGCGAGCCGATCGTGGCGACCGATGATGGCAAGGGCTGGCGGACGATCTTCGCGCTGGGCGCGCACGAGTGAGTTCGTAGCCGCGAGTGTAGGAGCGATGGTAACTTTTCGGGGGATGGTTACGCGAGAGTCTGAGAGTTTTGGCGAGAGAGTTTCGGCGTGCGAGCGTAAACCCGGGGGTTGCACTCGCACCCCGAATGCTCTCGGTCGAACCAGAGAGCGGCGGGGCCGCCGGCGAGATAGCGAAAACCCTGTAAAAAAGGCCAGAAACGCAAAACGCCGAGGCCACTGGCTCTCGGTGTTTCTCGGTAACTGGTGTGTCCAATCGGCTCGATACCGGACTCTTTAGCTCCCTGTCTGCAACACAAATCGTAACAACTCTCTCCACTCTCCCGGAGTGGTAAGCGCACTAATGTATCGTATCACAATAGTTCGTAACGGCAAGGTGGAATTCGCTGGAGTTCACCCAGTGTGGGGTGACAGGTTTGGTTTGGGGTAAAGCAATTCTGGGAGCATGGTTGCAATCCAGTTGGACAAGTAGGTTGCCTTCTTTCTCAGCCGCCAAGGGTGCATCATCAATGCTGTCCGGAGTCGCTCGAAGGAGTCCTCGCCCCACAAATTCAGCCGCCAGAAGGCCCAGACTACCAGCCACAACAGCCGGCGGATCGCCATCCACAAGCGGACCAAAAAACTCCTCGACCGCGAACTGCTGCTGCCAACCTCGCGTGGCGTCTTCCACATCCCAGCGGCGATGGTACGCCTGGACATACCATCGTCCCGGTCGTCCGGGCCGCCGCGCTGCCGGACTGACCAGCAGGACCAGCGACCGCTCGCTGCCCGGCACCCGCCAACCGACGACCAGCAAGAAGGGGTCCGGCCCCACCTCCGGCAGCCAGACCTCGACGGTCACCGACACCCCGCCGTTGGGCCATCGTTGCGGCCGCGGACAGACCTGCCCGGCCACCAGCGTGTCCACCGACACGTCGCGACCGTTGGCCGTATGCACCGTGCGGTCGCCCCGCTGCCGGACCACGAAGGCCACGTCATGCTTCACCAACGGGCCGAATAACTCGCGGCGGTCGAAGCCGCGGTCGAGCACCCACGTACCCTTCTTCTGCTCCGCCTAATGGACCCGCAGCAGGCGCCCGAGAATCTCGGCGTTCTCGCCCGTCGGAGCTCCGGCGTAGACCTTCAACGGCTCGACTACCAGCTGGAACAGTTGTCACTTCCCAACCCGCACTAACGCCTCGAAAATACAGTACCCCGGTGCGGTGCGACCTTCCGGATCAGACCCGTCCTGGACTCGCCCCAACCCCTCCAGGTGACGGGCATAGCACTTGGCCAGGTTGGTCGTGTCGGCCGAGATCAGGGTGTCCTCGGTCACCAGCGCCGCCGAGCGGTGCAGCAACTCGGCGGCCAAGGACCCAGCGTTCCAGTGCTCGCTGGCCAAGTGCCGACTGAGCCACTTCTCGGGCACGTGGATGTTCGCCGAACCGCGATGCAGGGCCCGGGCCACTTCGGTCAGGTGGACGTGGCCGCCGGCGACCAGCCCGGTCAGCATATCGGTGATAAAGCCACGCCGCCAAGAATCCGTGAATGGCCTGACGACCCCGGCGGCGAAGGTGGATAGTCGCCGACGGATCGCTGTGGTGAGCATGGTGCCTGTTATGGCTCCCGCCTCCTTTTCTGGTTGCAACACCTAAGACAGGAGGCGTTTTCGTTCCTATCGGTCAAGACCAGTCACACCGGGTGAACTCCAGGGAATTCGATGTCGGAGAGAAACAGGTCTCGAACTTACCTCGATGTGTCCGCGGCGATGCTCTCTTTGTCGCGCGCATCTGGTAACCAGATTGTTGTTGGTTTGGACGGCCCAAAAGCCCAGACGGAGTTACCAGCGTCCAAGAGCGTGACTGCCTTCCGCCTGAGGATCCCGATCGCTCCACCCCTCAAACCGACTGACCCATGACATCCAGGTCGCACGCCGCATCGGCTGCCGCCTTTTCTCTTGTCCCCAGCAGTCGAGCAGCGCTCAATCATGAGTTGTTAATCCGAACGAGGACTCTGCCAGGGTGGCTCAGCTCCCGAGCAGCCGGTATGCTGCCAGAACATGGGACCACCAGCCCCAGCGTGACCCATCGGAGAAAGCTTACTCAGGGAATGCTGCATGGCTACCATTCTCTTCGCTTGGGAATTGGGCGCTGGCCTGGGCCATATCAACCTGATGCGGCCCCAGGCCGAAGGGCTTCGCCAGCACGGCCACGATGTCCGGCTAGCGCTGCGGGACCTGTCGCAGGCCAGCGCGTTGTTTGACCCCACCGCGTTACCCCCCTCTACCAGGCGCCGTGCAAGACCGGCCCGGTGCCGGACCTGGTCCGGCTGCCACGAATCTTCGCACATATCCTCCACAACGTCGGCTTCGCGCGGGCCGGCGAACTGCTCAGCCTGGCCTGGGCCTGGCGGCGCCTCGTCGTGCACGTCCCGCCATACCTCGTGGTGATGGACCACAGCCCGACGGCGCTGCTGGCCCTGCACGGCTTACCGGTCCGGAGGGCGGTGATGGGGACCGGCTTCACCTGCCCTCCGGACGTCTCGCCTTGGCCGGACTTGCGGCCGTCGCTGCCGCCGGACCTGTCCCTGCCGCAAGACGAGGAGCGCGTCCTGCACACGGCCAACGAAGTCCTGCGGAACCTCGGCGCCTCGCTGCTTGATCGTCTTGGTCAACTCTATGGCGAAATAGATGCGACGTTCCTAACCACTTTCCCCGAACTGGACCATTACGGCCCCGCCCGGGAGCCCGGTACTGGGGCACCTACTATGACGCCTCCGGCACCGACCCTGCCTGGCCGGAAGGAGAGGGTCCGCGAATCATCGCCTACCTGAAACCCTTCCCAGCCCTGCCGGCCCTGCTGGCACACCTGAACGCGCTGCACTGCCCGACTTTGGTCTACGCCCCGGAGTTGGCAGGACAGCTGCAGCAGCAGTATGCCTCGCCGACCGTCCGCTTCGCCGACCAGCCGGTCAACATGGCCCGGGCGGGCCAGGGGTGCGACCTGGCGATCCTCAACGGCACGCACGGGGCGACCGCCCAAATCCTGCTCGCCGGCAAGCCGAGCCTGCACTTCCCGCTGTTTCTGGAGCAAGGCATGCTGGCGGAGACATAGCGCGACTAGGTGCCGGCCTGGTCGCCGCTCCGGATCGGGAGGACTTCCACGTCCGCCTGGATCAACTCATCCGATCGCCAAGCTACGCCGCAGCGGCGCGGCAATTTGCCCAACGGTACGCCTTCCTCGATCCGGTCAAGCAAGTGCAACGGGTGACGGATTGTCTGGCGGCACTGGTCGAATAAGGCCGCCCGAAGGTCGCTGCGGTTCGCGTCAGCGGACGCGCTGGTAGGTAATCAGCAAGTCCCCAGAACCGGGGCGAGACTGCAAAGCCGTGGGCCGCTGGCCTTTGGGATCAAAGGAGCACAGCTTGAGCGTGTTCCCGGACAGCTCATAGATGGCATGTGCCTCATCCACTTTGCCGCGCGTCCGACCCTGAAGGATAGTCGTTCTGATGACCATCGTCTTGGGCTGCTGGCTTGGATCAAGCTGGATCTTCCCTTCCGCGAAGTCCATGCCTTGAACCTTGTACCGGATCGTGTTGCCCAAGATTTCCATGTGTGCCAACGGTCCCAATGCCTCGAGCGCGTGAGGGGCACCACCTAGTTCCGCGGCGGTGGCTTTCCAGATGCCATCCAGGCTGGTGAGAATGGGTGCGTCGGAACTGGCCGACGCGCCGGAACCGGCTGGCTGAGACGAGGAACCGCGTCGGCACCCCGTGCTGACCAGGAGAGCCAGGCAGAGGATGGGAAACATCAGCTTGAAGGGCAAACAGCGATTCGTCATGACGGACTCCTCCGAATGTCCTCAACGATCATGCGAGATCCTTGATCTTAACATAGCCACTTTCTACGGCTAGTCGTTGAACTCTCTCCAAGCGTTCGAGGGGAGCGCAAGAACTGGATAGCAGTCCGCTTGAATATCCAGGCAGACCAAGGCCAGTCCTCCAGTCCGTCCAGGACGGCTCCAGGATCTTTTCTCCAGTCGAACTCAGCGATACAAGTTCAAAGGTAAGAAACTGCGGTACAATAACACCCGACTCCGCGCCCTTTACTCCGGCCAGGTATGGATCCATTCTAGGTTATACCGGTCGGCTGTATCTCGCAGGTCTCGCTTCGTTGCAGCTCCAACCTCCAGCGTTACCGGAAGATCACCCTCGACGAGACAAAGGATCGGGCCAGAATCCCCAAACACCTGAAACCCCAGTCTATGTCCTTTCAAGGGCATTTTGGGGAAGTCACTTTTGAGTTGTTTTATAGTAGATCTGTCAATGTATGCGTAGCCCCCGTATGGCGCTCCACCATTCACCGCTTGCCAGCAAAACATGGTTATGAGGAAATCCGACAGGTGATCATGATCGAGATGCCATTTCGGCCGCCTTCGATTATGATTGTAGCAAGCATATACGGCCGGATCGCTGCTATGCCGATAATCGGCCAGTCCCCAGTAGCCTGTCTCCTGGTGAATCTCGTAGAAGACTAGATACTCGCCACAAACGCGCAGTTCTTGTGGATCCAGCAACACATGATAAGCTTTGTTAATCGCTTCGAGGCGCCCATAGTGGCTATAAAAGGTGCGGAGAGCCGTCGGCAATTGGAAACCTAGCTTGTGCTCAACATTGTTGAGATCCTGCTCCGACCAACCTCGTCCCGGCACGGTGCGCGGCCAAAGTCGCCGGACTAGCTTTCGATAGTTCTTGGAGAACTCGGCCAGTCCCATTATACAGGGCCCTCCTCAGAGCCATCAGGTTTGTTAATCCACAACATATATCAAATGAGAATCTTTGCCGATGAGACTTCGTTTGCCGAAAGGGGCGATGGTGGCTGGACCGAAGTCTGAATCGGATCAGCCTACGGAATCAGTATCCTCCAGATCCGCTCGTGAATAACTTTGGAGCCCTGGCTGCGAACCACTTTGACTCTCCCATCAGCAAGGCGTTCCGCAACCCATGACATCGGCTTTCTTCCAACCTTCCACAAATAGGATACTTTAGCGCCTGTGGCAGCCACAAACTCTTTCATTCGCCGTTGGCAGTGATTACAGGGATCTAGTTGGCCCCGGATGATCAAGTGGTCGCCTTCTTTGACTAACCCCTGGAACTCCCGGACAATCTTGGCTTCGGTATCTGTTGCTCGCCGCTGTGCCCAGTTTAGCTTGCCCCCAACCCCGCCGCTGGTGTAGAGAACGTTTTCAATTCTCTTCCATACTTTTCCATTGCGAAGAATAGTTAGCCAAGCACAATGATTGTGAACAAGCGTCCCGCTTTGTCCCACCTCATAAACATGCTCGCCCTGCACTTCGAGGTTGTACACCCACGCCGTCGGTGGGCGGGGCTTGATGGCGACGACAGCGGCGACGTCTGCCAGCCGCGTGCGAACGCGTTCGCCTTGCCGCAGTTGCCTCGTCTCGACAAAGTCTGCTCCTTGTGCTTCAACTCACCCAATCATAACATGTCCCAATAATCTTTTCCAAACAATCGAACTTTTTTATCATAAACACGAATCAAGAATTCGGTTACTTGTACTTGATCTCCTGGATATTTTTCCAAGTTGACCCAACCATCTGTCAGAAGCGTAGTCAGAGCATAAAGCATAAACCGGCACCATTCATGGTCCTCGCGGGCATAGCGCAGCCCTCGGTGGACCAGACGCATAATCTTTCTAGTTACTCTATCATCGAAAATAACCCTCATTCTCATTTTGTATATAAATTCATATACCGCTTTGACCAATGCTTCCCGATCTTTCCTTTTCCTGTCATTCCTGTCATACATTTTTTGTGTCATGACGACTCTCCATGTATTCACTTTACAAATCGAATAATTGCCTCCTTGGATATAGATCCTTTGATAACAACCACCTGCATTCCTTTGGCCAAATCCCTTGCCGGCTTATCTCTGAGGTACTTATTTGCAACCGATTTCTTCGTAAGATCATAGATTCTAGCGCCCGTCTCTGCAACTTTATCCAGATCAATCATTACAATTCGTGCGCCGCTCTGTTTCGCCCAGTCTCACGCTTTGGCTAGACTCTTAGTCGTTGAGATGAACTGGGTTTCAACCCCGGATTTGCTTCCATAGCGAACATGATACCAGAGCGCTTTTCTCGCTTGTGGGTTTTTCGCGAACAGACCAATGACAGGGTCTTCGTCTGGCCTAAGAACACGGTTAACTATGCATTGATTGTGGACTAATATGCCACTGTAGCCAACCTAATAAACATGCTCGCCCTGGATTTCGAGGTTGTACACCCACGCCGTCGGTGGCCGCGGCTTGATGGCCACGACAGCGGCGACCGCTTCCAACCGCGTGCGGATTCGCTCACCCCGCCGCAGTTGCCCCGCCGTAACAAACTCCTGCCGGTCCTCGCTCTAGAACGGATGATTCGCCGTGCAGCCGATCTCGTCGCCACCCACCACGACCGTCAGCAATTCGCCGTCCGGCTCATGCTGGAACGTGGCTGTCACGACACGGCCCGGCCCCGACGCAATCGGCGGACACGGCCCGATCCGCAGCACCCGTGCCGTCCCCTCCGCTCCCAACTCGGGCAGGTCCAACTCGATGGTATTCGCTTCCGGGTCCAGCTCCTCCTCAATCCACGCCAGCGGCCGCAGCAGCGTCGCATACAACCGCTTGCCGCTGGGCTTGATCTGCTCGACCGCGATCGTCCGCCAGGTCTTCGAATCGGGCTCCTCGAACGCCTCAACTTCGTCGCGGTTGGGGTTGGTCCCCAGCACCCGCTGGCCCACACGGATCGTCTCGATAGGCTGCGTGATCAGCAACTTCGTCGCGGTTGGGGTTGGTCCCCAGCACCCGCTGGCCCACACGAATCGTCTCGATCGGCTGCGTGATCAGCCGGCGAACGTACACCGTCTCGGTGTGACCGCTCGGCACGCCAACGCTGGTCGTGACGCTTTGGGCCGAGGTGGTCGTGATCACAGCCACTGCCGGCTGCCCGTGCGGACGGGTGCTTCGCAGCGGCGAGTGCGGCATGGCCCGGACGAATAGGACCGCCGACACGGCCAGCCCCACCGCCAACCAGCCGCGGGCCAGCCATTTCCACTTGCCGTCGCCAGAGCGTTCCCGGATCGGCTTGTACGTGCCCATCGCTGCTCTCCTGTCGCTTGCTTATTGTAGGAACCCAGACGTTGATGTTACGCGCCTACGCTCTCGCCCCGCTTTCGCGCAGGCCGAGTCGGCCACGGGCCAGCTCCACCAGCATTGCCTCCCAGTCCGCATCGGTCTCCTTGCGGCCCAGCCAGTCCTCGGCGTCAAGCCAGACCGCGTCCGCACCGGCAAGCTCTGCAGCCCGCCGCCCACGCCGTTCCAGCAACAACCAGCCGCCCAGCGTCAGGCCCAGTGCCCCCACCAGCAGCACGAGGCACAGCCGGTCCCAGTCGGCGGCGGCGTCCTCGGCAGGAAACGACGCGGGCACGAGGTGGGCCAGCTCGTCGGCCACGGGCAGAACGACCGCCACCCACTCCTCGCCAACCACCGCCCGCGTCCCTTCCTCAAAGCAGCCCCTCTTGCCGAAGGTGATCACGCGCAGGATCGGGCACTTCCGGTTTTTGGCCGCCTGGGCCAGGGCCGGCAGGCGGACGAACTTGGCCACCGCCACCAGGCCCCGGCCCGCCTGCTGCAACGCCAACGCTCCCAGCTTGCTCGCAGCGCTGGCGACGCCAGTCTTCTTGAGGATGCTGCCGAAGGGGATCATGGCGAACACGCTGAAGCTCGCCTCCAGCTTCTTGCCCCGGGCCAGGTAGATGGCGGCGTTCAGCCCGTTGGCCACCGCACCGATGATCGGGCCGACGCCGGGGATGAACAGGGCCACCAGGCCGATCTTCTCCAGTTCGTCCTGCACCTTGTCCACGGCGTACTCGGCCAGCTTCTCGATGAACGTCGCCACGAACGTGGCACTGTGGACTGTTTGCATCCATGCCGCCTGGGCCAGTTGGTTGGTCTGCAGGATCCCCATCCGCCCAGCCAGCTGCATCGCTTCGCTGACGGTGAAGTCGCGGTCGTCCAGGGCGTCCTTCAGCCGCGCCGTCGCCTCACCCAACAAGGCGGCGCGTTCCTGGGACAGTGCGTCGCGGGCATGACCGGCCGCATCCTGGGCCTCGCGGCGGGCCGCCTCCAACGCCACCGCCGCCGCATCGAGGGCCTGGCCCAGCTTGGCCTCCGCCTCCGCCCGGGCCAACTGGACCTGCACGCCGATGTCCGCCAGGGTGTTCTGCCCTTCGGTCCGCAGGCGCAGCAGCTGGTCGATCGCCTGCTGCACGACCGCGGTCACGTCGGCCGTGGTGGCGGCGGCCACCGCCTGCACTTCGGTACGGGCCGCCAGGAAGTCCTGCGCCAGGTCGAGCAACTGCTGGTAGGCGTCCCTGGTCAGGGCGACCACCTCGCCCAGGCGCACGACCACCGGCATCGGGTCTTCGACGAAGGGGGAGCGGTCATGCACGGCCACCAGGCCGATGTGGGGGGCGTTCAGGGAAGCGTTCGGGCCGAGCGTCCCGCCGACGTACACCTCGCCAATGGTGTCAAAGGCGGTCAGCGTACCGTCCGGGGCGTTCCAGACATAGACGCGGCGCATGTGGCCGTAGCCGTCGGCCGGGTCGGCATCGCCTGCCGGGTTGCCTGCCGTTCCAGCGATGACGCTACCCAGCAGCGCGTCATACGTCACTACCAGGTCCACGTTGTCGGCGGCCTGTAGTGTGGCGGTGCTCGAGCCTAAGGCCACGGCGGTGAGGTCGTCGCCGGCCGTGAGCGTACCGCCCAAGGTGCCATAGGTGTACAGGCGCAGGTCGTGACCGGTGCTGCCGGTGGTAGTCACTGCGCCGCTGGACTGCAGCAGAGCGTCGCCGCCGGCAGTGAAGCTCAAATCGAGCGGGCCGTAGCTGAGGACGTTGAGGTCGCCCGCGGAGGCCGCTTGCAAGCCGGTCACCCCCAGGCCGAGGACGCTGGCCCGACCGCCGGCCGTGATACTGGCCCCGGTCACCCGGCCGCCGACACTGGCCAGCAGGGCCTGCGTGCCGGCGGAGACTGTGGTGTTGCTGGCGGGGCCATTGGTGATGGCGGTGGCGTCGCCCTGGCTGGAAGACACCTGCACCGAGCTGAGCGAACCGTACGACCGGACGAACGCCTCGGCCTGGCCGCTGATCGTCACTCCGGTGATCGCGCCCAGGGCCAGGGCTGTGGCCTCGCGTCCGGCCGTAATATTCATCTGCAACCCCTGGAGCGTGGCCGCCGTGGCGTCTCGGCCGGCCGTGAGACTGCCAGTCAGGGCTCCGGTGGCGAAGGCCAGGGCGTCACCGCTCGTCGCGGTCACCGTGGCCGTGACCGGGCCGCCCGCCAGGACGGAGGCGTTGTTCCCGGCAGTGACCGTGGCGGTCAGCGATCCCAGGGCGAGAAGGTCGGCGTCGCTGCCGGCCGTGACCTGCTGGGCCGTCAGGTCCCCCAGAGAGCGAATCTGCACCCCCTGGCCGGCGCTGACCTGCACCTGCACCGAGGCGCCCAGGCCCAGCACATCGACCGCACCGCTGGTCGCGGTCACCGTGGTGTTCACCAGGCCGAATCCGACCAACGTGGCATTCCGGGCCGCCTGCACCGGACTGGTGAGGTCGCCCACCGCGGTCAGTTCCACACTGCCGCCGGTAGACGTGACCGCCCCAGAGGCCTAGCCCAGGGCGAAGGCGCTCGCCAGGCCGCCCGCCGTGACCGGCCCGGTCAGGTTCGCCAGGACGACGACCCGGGCCTCGCCGCCGGCCGTAACGGCGCCGCTGGCGTCCGCGAACGCCGTCACGGTGGCGTCTCGGCCGGCGGCGACGTGGTTGCCCAGCACGCCGTAGGAGAAGACGAAGGCGTCGCGGCTGGCATCGACCGGTGCCTGGGTGTTCCCCCAGACGATGACATGGGCGTCCCGACCCGCATCGACGCTGCCCCGGAGGTCGCCCGCGGTCCAGACGTCAGCATCCTGGCCGGCCGTGACCGGGCCGATCAGGTGGCCACCGGCGACCACGCTTGCGGAGCCGCCGGTCGCCGTGACGGCGCCGCTGATCTGGCCCTGGGCGGTCACCGCGGCGTTGTTCCCAGCCGTCACCAGGCCGCTGACCTGACCAAGGGCCAGTACGGAAGCGTCGCGGCCGGCGGTCACCGAACCGATGACGTCGGCCGTGCTCGTCACGGTAGCGTCCCGGCCCGCCCCAACCGCGGCGGACACCGGCCCGTCGGCGAAGATGAAGGCGTCCTGGCCCGCTGCCACGGGGGCCGACAGGGTGCCGAACGTGATCACTTCCGCGTCGCCACGGTTCGCGTCCACGCGGGCGGTGATGTCGCCCCTCGGCCAGCACGCTGACGTTCTGGTAGCCTTTCACCGGGGCGGAAACACTTCCCGAGGCCAGTACCGATGCCGAGCCGCGCTGGGCGGTGACAGCCCCGCTAACGTTGCCATCTAGCGCGCTCACGTCCGCGTCGTATTGTCGCCGGGCGCGATCGTCCTCGTAGTCGGCTCATTGCAGCTGATATTGCCATTGGGCTTCGATCTCGTCCCGTTCCCTCTTCCAGTCGGCCGCGACCTGCAAGCTGACCTCAGCGCGGCTGGCTCCAGGACGCGGAGCGCCAGGCGAACCACTTCGTCTACTGGCCGAGCGGTCAGGCTCTGGCACTCGGCTGCGCCGTGGTTGGTGCGGGCTGAGGAGCAAGAGTAGCGCGGCAGGACATTTGTGCCGCTTTGGTGGGTCATCATCCGGGCGCCGCACCGACCAAACTACTACCAAGCTGGTCAAGAGCGGACGACCAGGCTGAATCGGCCCGCGGCGCTGCACATGGGCCTGATTTTCCTTGATCTGGGCTACGTTCCGTTATATTGCTCCCAGGTAAGGTAAGCGGGTTAGCGGTCACGCAGCAGCACGTGCTATTAGTCTGGAGACAACCAGCCCCGGCGTCTTTTCTTCGAGCCACGCTGTTTGTCCAGGCAACTACGCCCGTAGGAATAAGCAGCGGCGTATATGGTATGCCACAGCATGATGCGCAACGCCGTTTTGTTCGGCGGTTGCCACTGGAGGCCGCCCTTGTCCGGATTAGACTGCGGACGCACCGGCAGATGCATACTGTTAGCGATCAGGTAGCGCAAGACCATGGCGACCGAACGTTGCCGCTGGAACTATTCGAAGATGGTGCGCACAATGGCCTGCATTTGCTCGTCGGGATCGAGGTTCACTTCGCCCAATGGCCGGCGAACATAACCGACTGGCACAAGGTTGACCAACTCTCCCAGTCGTGCCTTCTGCATGGCGCCTTGGTGCATGCGTTGCTAGAAAATGTGCTGCTCGGCTTCCGACATCGTGCTTTTCAAGCTGAGCAGGAGGCGGTCATTGTAGCACGAGGCATCGTACAGCCCGTCAAGGTCGCCGATAAGCGTGCCGAGGAGGGCGCACAGTTCGAGGAGTTGATACCAGTCCTTGCAAATGCGGGCCAGCCGTGACATCTCGATGCCGAAGATCAGCCCGACATGATCCAGGGCCACTTCGCTGAGTAGACGCTGGAAACCGAAGCGCCTCTCCGAGGACGCGCCATAAAACCCAGATCGTCGTCGATGACCAGGATGCGCTCGCGCGTCCAACCCAGAAGCTCAGCGGTGTTGGCGAGGCCGTATTGCCGTTGGGTTGATTCTTGATTGTGCTCGAGCTGGTGCAGGCTCGACTGCCGGACGTGAACGACCGCCAGGCGTTCAAAATGCCGGCCCTAGATTTTGTGCGACGACACGATCGGCGTCGCTGCCGTTGGGTTCATGGCCAGTCCTCCGTTGGCTGTTGCCCAGGTTGTTCTGCAGCTTCCCGCTAAGGCGGCAATCAGCGCTTTTTTGCCGGTGCGGAGGCAGGCGATCCCAGATATCGGTTGGCGTCTCCAGGTTCGCTGAGCGCGGGGAGTGCTAAGGGAGATGGGTGCTGGAGGAGTTTGAGTTGCACGGTTCGGTTCCGCCGAGAATGTAGCTGTTCGATCCATCGAGACAACCGCAGTAAAGCCAATGGCCCAATTACCCCAACTCACCGCCGACGGTCAATGGGTGTGACAGGGCAGTTGGTCAGAATTCGTTACGATCTGCGCTACACACGGATAGCTGACATCTTCTGCTACACGGCGGGCGCTGCAGCGAACGACATGTGAAACAAACCGCTCAATGGGGGACTGCCGCATAGTTCCTTGTCCAGATCTTTGTAACGATCTATCCATACTCAAACTTTTTCATTAACTTCATATTATAGTACAATATCATCGTGAGGGAGCAAGCGGCGGTGGACGCACCATAACCAACTACACTCTCTCGAGGGAAATTCAATGACCAGCCGTTCGAATGACCGACTATGGGTCGGCCGCATGGAGCTTTTGGCTTTTTTGTGGGGAAGCATCGGTTGCACCTATGGGACTACGCAGACCGACGCATCTCCGCAACCGATCCCCGTGCTGATTGCCCAATCCCCACAACCCAAACAAATAACTCTTACGGCCGGCGAGTGGCCGCAATTCCGCGGACCAGGCGGTCGCGGCATCGGCAACGCCAAAGGACTACCTGTTCACTGGAACGACCGTCAGAACCTGCTTTGGAAGCTGGAGTTGCCGGGCGCGGGGTCCTCTAGCCCGATTGTTGTTGACAATCGCGTATTCCTCACCTGCTACAGCGGCTACGGCGTTCGTGGCCAAGACAAAGGCGATGTCAACCAGCTCAAACGCCATGTGTTGTGTGTGGATGCTCTGAGCGGCAAGCTCCTCTGGAAAATCGATGTTCCGGCAGTCCTTCCCGAGTCCCCAACGGTTTGCGAGCATGGATATGCTACCAGCACGCCGGCCTCTGACGGCCAGCGGGTTTACGTTTTCTTTGGTAAATCCGGCGTGTTCGCCTTCGATTTCAACGGCAAACAATCGTGGAAAGCTAACATTGGGGACAACCATCACGGTTGGGGCACGGCCGCTTCGCCAGTCGTGTACAAGGACCTGGTCATCGTTAACGCTTGCGTCGAGAGCGAATCCCTTGTGGCGTTGGATAAGAATACCGGCACAGAAAAATGGCGTGTCAGGGGAATCAAAGAATCATGGAATACGCCTTTGATCGTTACCAACCCGAAGGGCATGCCGGAGTTGGTCATCGCCATCGCCGGCAAGATTTTGGCCTTTGATCCCGATTCCGGCAAAACTCTGTGGAGCTGCAATACGGACATCCAATGGTACATGGCACCAAGCATTGTGGAACAGGGCGGCATCGTCTATGCCCTTGGCGGCCGCAGCGGGATCGCGGCCCTCGCCGTTCGCAGCGGCGGAAAAGGGGATGTAACGCAAACCCACCGCCTCTGGACCAGCACCAAAGGATCGAATGTATCTTCGCCTATTATCCATAATGGGCACCTATATTGGATGCACGAGAGCCTTGGCATCGCCTATTGTGCGGAGGCACAGTCTGGCAAAATTGTGTACGAAGAGCGAATCCCTCGGGCAGGCCAAGTCTATGCCTCACCAATATTGGCCGATGGAAAACTGTACTATGTCGGTCGGTCTGGTGTCACCTATGTATTGAAAGTCGGACCCCGGTTTGAACTGCTGGCTACCAATAACTTGCCAGACAGAAGCACCTTTGACGCCAGTCCTGCTGTGGCGGGCAATCGGCTCTACCTCCGTTCCGATCGATTCTTATACTGCATTGGTCACTGACCCACACCCCCGCAAGACTTCCGCGGGAAGAACTGAGGATGATGCCCCATAGCAAATCAGGTGGCAACATCAACCGGCACGTACCACAACTGTAGAGTCTGTGATGCCGTGATTTTGGGTGAACCACTCAACAACTCGTGGCAGGCGTTTTACCACGGACACATGCTGAGGGCGTCCCAAGCGATGCCGGTCTGGGGAACACATAGGATGCCGATGCGGAAATTACGCTGATACAAGAGTTTGCGGCTTTGAACAGCGTCCTGCATGAATTGGCTCATTGCATATTTATGATTCATTCGAATATTTTTTGAAACTGTTATACATCTGAATCAGACAAATCAATTACGGGAAGATAGGGAGGATCGATTATGAACCGGTATTGCCGAAGTGTAGTTCCTTTACCGCTCGCTTTGGCCTTGGTCGCCGGATGGGCCAGTTCGTTCTTGCAAACGAGCGCCGAGGAGGTGCTGGCGGAGGAAACACAGGACACGACCTCAGGTCCGGAGGCCGCCTGGCCCAAGGTTGTCCATCTGGCCTTCAACAACTGCGATGGCTATCTGGACGGTCCGGCGCGAGAAGCCCTGGCTCCCGTCGGCAAACCATGCAGCGTGGACGAAGACGGCAACGTCTTTTTTGTTTCCGCCGAAGCGGATGGGTCTATCCGGGTGATCCTGAAGGAAGGGCTGTGCCGCACGGTGGCCGGCGATAACCGCTGGCAAGGGTCGTTGGATGTCGAAGAAGGGCCGGCGGCGTTCATTCCCCACCTGCAGCGTCAAGGCGGGATAGGGAATCCCGTGACAACTATTGTGGCGGTGGGTCGTCCGTTGCAAATCCTTCCCAATGGCCAACCCGGCGGGTATTTGCTGACCCGCGGCGGGCATGGCACCGGCAAAGACAATTGGATTTACAAGGTCTGGCGCAACCCCGACAAAGGCGGCCGGTGGTGGTTCAAAGTGGTGATGGGCAACGGAAAGACGGCCCCACCGACGGAAGTCGGGCAATCCGTACCGGCGAAGGAGGTGAGATTCCGTCAACTCCCATTGCTGTTCCGCACCCAGCGGCTGCCGGAAGGGCGGATGGAGGTGTACGCCTTCAGCGAGGGGGCGATATGGCGGTACGATGACGCCGCCGGAACGCTGACGTGTGTCCTTTCCCCCAAGGACTATCTAGGCAAGCCCGAACTTGGCCTGACCGGCGACGGAAAACCTCCAGGAAATCCCGATCGAGCCTTGGTTGGGCCGGACGGGAGCTTCTATCTGGCTTGGTATCAGGGGAGTTACTCTAAACCCTTTGTCGCCCGGGTGTATCCAGACCGGCAGAAAGTCGAACGGATCGCTCAGAATTCAGGGTCGGTTGACAAGATGTTTGATGGGGATGCCCTCAGCCAAGCGGCGTTTTTCGGGGGGCCACTGCTGGCGGGGGGAGGGATATGGCCGCCGGACATTGTGTTTTTTGGTGCCGTTGACGACTCGGCTTTGCGGCGGCTCAAGGACGGCCGCGTGTCTACCTTGTGCAAGGACGGCGAGTGGCGGGAGTTTCCGAGGAAGGGGTTGGCGTATCATTCCAACCATCCATATACGCACAGGGAATGCGCGCCAGACAGGGCACCGAGGTGGGGGCGGGGTTGGAGCCTGGTACCTTGGAAGAAGGGGGATCAAACAGGTTATTACGTGGTATTCTACACGGGCGAGGGCGAACAACGCTTCTGGCTGGTCGGCCCGGTCGATTTTGGCAAACCGACGGTCGGTCCACGGGTGGGAGGTAACTGAGATGAAAATCAGCAACAGCATCATGGGGTTGGCGGTGGCGTGGTTGGGTCTATGCGGGGGTGTCGCTCAGGCCCAGGTAGGCGAGCCTGTGGACGTAGCGCCGCAGGCTCCAGGCACACGAAGCCAAGGGTGGGCAACGGCCGCTTGGTCCGAGGGGGCCCAGCAATGGTTGGTGGTCTGGCGTGAAGGGTGCCTCAATGACGATGCGACTGACATTTGGGCCGCCCGTATCGCCGCCGATGGGAAGTCGCTGGACCCGGCGGGCATTCGGCTCACTCAGGGGCCAGGGTTGAAGGACCATCCTCAGGTCGCCAGTGATGGCAAGGGGTGGTTCGTGGTCTGGCAGGAACTCAACACCGTACCATCCGTGGGTGCCAAGCAGGGATGGGACATTCGCGGGCGGCGCGTCGGCGCAGACGGCAAACCTGCCGGAGAAACGATTTTGATCGCCGGCGGCGAGCGCAACCAGTGTCTTCCGGCGGTGGCGTTTGCGAGCGGGTTGTATCATGTGGCCTGGTCCGGGATGATGGGCAACGGCAACCCCGGAGACAAGGGAACCGGCTATGGGCTGTTCGCCGTGCGGGTGGCCCCTGAGGGCAAGGTGATGGATCCTTCGCCGCGGCAATTGGTCTCGCAGGAACAGACCAACGCGTTGTACGCGTGCATGGCGGCAGGCGGCAACGAGGTGGTGGTGACGTTTGTCGATATGCCCTATCGCGGCTC